>Ga0076133_136_pt1 | contig 8107 bp, 6 predicted proteins | sample RifGroC2_FD_67719 | JGI IMG/M metagenome (GOLD analysis project Ga0076133, IMG submission 67719) | Parcubacteria bacterium GW2011_GWC2_42_12 | reverse complement strand
CCGGCTCATCAATAATCGCCCGAGAAAAAGACTGGGTTATTTGACCCCTAACGAGGTGTTTTTTCGCCAAAATAATTAAGCTTTGGAATAGAATTTAACTCATGGGCTAATCGATGTCTCCCGAGGCATTGCCCTTGGGGTATGAGTCGATGAGCGAAAATGAAAACGCTCTTGAGCGTTTTTTGTTTTCAAATAATAAGGGTGGTACCACGCAAAGCAAAGCTTTCCGTCCCTTAAGCATAGTTTACCTGCCTGACGGCAGGCAGGGCTATGTTTAAGAGATGGGAAGCTTTTTTGTTTCCCGAAATAACTAAATGATCTTTTAAAAGAAAGGAGCTAGGAAGAGTTATGGCTACAATCTCACGCAGAACTTTTTTTTGCCAGGCGTGCCGAAGGTTCACTCGTTTGGCCCTGCCAACAAAGCAGCGTTCATGCGGACACTGCGGAAATTCTTTTATTTCTCTTTATCAGGAAGGGGATTTTAAGAACACCAGTGATCCGAGTATTATCACTAACTGGCTTAGTCTGACGAAGTCTCGGTTTTTGACTAGAAGACTGTCTGGTCACTAACGGGAGAGGCAGAACATCAGGCGGGAGGCAGAAACAAAAACGTTTTTGCTTCCCGCCAACTTTATTTGAAAGTTAAAAGGTAAAAAGCCAAATTTGCGTTGCGTCGCGGCCGAATGAGTAAGATGATAGGCGCCTGTCTTTACAAATGAGTTAAATAAATATAGAATAAAAATATGGAATTAGACATGAAAAATAATAAAGCAACCGTTTTCTCCGGGGTTCAGCCCTCGGGTGTTTTGCATATTGGCAATTATCTCGGGGCGCTGGCGCAATGGGTAGAGATGCAAAATCAGTATAATTGTATTTTTTGCGTGGTGGATTATCATGCCATTACGGTTAAGCAGGAATCGCAAGAATTATCGCGGCGCATTCTGGATGTGGTAAAAATTTATTTAGCTTCGGGCATCAACCCGGAGCAGGCCGTAATTTTCCAGCAGTCGGATATCACCGCGCACACCGAACTGGCCTGGATTTTAAATTGCGCCGCGGCGCGCCTGGCCGATTTGAATAAAATGACGCAGTTTAAAGACAAGGGCGCGAAGAAAGAACCTGCCTGTCCGGCAGGCAGGTCGGTGAGCGTTGGCTTATATGATTATCCGGTTTTAATGGCCGCTGATATTCTATTATATAATACTGATCTTGTGCCGGTGGGCGATGATCAGGTCCAGCACGTGGAACTCTGCCGTACTCTAGCCGAGAGATTTAACCGCGACTATGGGCAAGTATTTAAAGCGCCGCAGGTAGCGGTAAGAAAGCAAGGCGCGCGAATTATGGGTTTAGATGATCCGACGAAAAAAATGAGTAAGAGCGCCAGCTCGCCGGCCAATTACATCGCTTTAACCGACGCGCCCGAAATAGCGGCCAAAAAAATTAAGCGCGCGGTGACGGATTCTGGTTCGGAAGTTAAATTTGATCAGAAGCAAAAACCGGCGCTGGCCAATTTGCTGACGATTTATTCGCTTTTAGCCGGTATAAAAATTAAAGAGCTGGAAGAAAATTATAAGGGCAAGGGTTATGGCGAATTTAAAAATGGTTTAGCCGAAGAAATTAAAAAGTTTTTGCGGGAGTTTCAGATTAAATATAATAGCTTTACCGATCAGGAGGTTAAGCAAATTCTAAGAGACGGCGCGGATAAAATTAGGCCGGTAGCCAATAAAACTTTAAAAAGAGTAAAAAATAAATTAGGCATAATATAATTTTTCTGTCATTGCGAGCGACCGAAGGGAGCGTGGCAATCTCTGGTCAGAAATATTTGTTAGTTTAAAGGCAAATTTCTCTAAGCAAAATTTAATTTATTAATAAAGGGTATTTTATTTTTTTGTTTTTTTTCTCGCCAGAGATTGCCACGCCGCCTGCTGGCGGCTTGCAATGACAATTTCATTTTTAAATTTTATGGCAAATCAATTTAAAGAAGCTATCAATCAGTTAAATAAGGTGGCGCGGATTATGAATCTTGAATGCGATGAGCTGGAAATTCTACGCCGGCCGGATCGGATATTGGAAGTGTCTCTGCCCGTCTTAATGGATAATGGCCGGATGAAAGTTTTTACCGGTTACCGGGTTCAATATAATAATACCCGTGGTCCGTATAAGGGCGGCATCCGTTTTCATCCTCAAGTTAATTTGGACGAGGTTAAGACTCTGGCTTTTTGGATGACTATAAAGTGCGCCGTGGCCGATATTCCTTATGGCGGCGGCAAGGGCGGCATAGCGGTTGATACCAAAACTTTAAGCCAAGGCGAACTGGAGCGCTTGACTCGGGCCTATGCTCGCGGTTTTGCTAATTTCATCGGTCCAAAGATTGATATTCCGGCGCCGGATGTTGGCACTAATCCGCAAATTATGGCTTGGCTGATGGATGAATATAGCCATATCAAAGGCGAAAATACGCCGGCGGTCGTGACCGGAAAACCCGTGGAAGTGGGCGGCTCGCTCGGCCGAGACACAGCGACCGGTTTGGGCGGATTCTATGTTTTTGAACAAGTTTTGAGTAAATTAAAGCTGGCTAAAAGCAAGGCCAGTTTAGCGGTTCAAGGATTCGGCAATGTGGGTATGAATTTTGCCATGATTGCCTATCGGGCCGGCTATAAAGTCGCAGCAGTTTCGGATTCGCGCGGCGGCATCTATAATGCCAAGGGCTTAAATATGGAAGAAGTTTTAGCGCACAAGAAAACCACTGGCAGCGTGGTTGATTTTAAAAATTCTAAGAATGTTACTAACGAAAAATTATTGGAATTACCGGTTGAAGTTTTAGCCCCGTCGGCTTTGGAAAATGTGATTAATGAGAAAAATGCTGGACGGATTAAGGCGAAGATAATTTTGGAGTTGGCTAACGGTCCGACTGCGGAAGCGGCCGAGGCCAAACTTTGTCAGAACGGTATTTTAGTCGTGCCTGATGTTTTAGCCAATGCCGGCGGCGTGATTGCTTCTTATTTTGAATGGGTGCAGAATTCCAGACAGTATTATTGGGAGCAGGCCAGAATGGATAACCGGCTTAAAGACAAAGTTACTTCGGCTCTTAAAAAAGTCTGGCAGACCATGGCGGCTCGGGGCGATAATAAAATGAGAGACGCGGCCTACATCGTGGCGGTTGAGCGGCTGGCCGCGTCGTTAAGGATTAGGGGGATATAGTATTGTCATTGCGAGCTTCTGAAAGAAGCGAAGCAATCTCATGGACAACGAGCATAAACAAAAATATATTTGTTAGTAAATAAGTCGTTTATGAGATTGCTTCGTCGCTGAAGCTTCTCGCAATGACAGGCAAAAATATGGATATTCAAGAACTTTTGGCTTCGGCCAAAACACAAACCTTTGATTTATTTGAGCGGAAGCTAAATACTTTAATTAGGGAAAATTATCACTTTAGTAATTTGGATGAGCATAATAGAAAAGTGGTTTTAGAGATTGTTAAAAAACATCTGGCTAATATTCGCAATGGCTACGGCATATCGTCAACCGTGATGCAGAGAGAAACATATAAGCTTTATCAGAATAGAATAAAATTAAAATTAACTGAACAAGATTTAGCTGATATAAAAGAAATATTGGGGTTGTTTAAGAAATAGAAATTTAAAAAAACCGTCGACTCATGGCCGACGGTTTTTTATATAAGGCCAATAATTTTAATCTAAACTCTTCACATTAACGCCATAGCCCCAGTCAATTTCTGGATAGCTATGCAACAGATCTTTAATGTAGTTTTTCAGTTGGCTGTATTTATTTTTGGTTAGAGCTTCAAATTTAATGGTTAAATATGGGCCATTTTGCGAATAACGGACAACAAACATGGCATCGTCCATTTCTAACCTAACGCCGTCGCCAGCTCGCTGGTCATCAATTATTTCGGCCCGCGGATAGTCAGCTCGCAATTTTTCAGCGATCTTTTCTATTAAGCCGACTTTAATTTCGTCGGCGCAGCCGATTTTAATTTCCGGGCTGGAGTTGTATTTTGGCAGCTCAGCAATGGCTTGGGCTAAGGTTTTCCCGGCACATGATAAATAGCGCAAGAGGCGCAGGGTTGAATACAGGCCGTCGTCATGGTTGTAAAAATCGGCGGAAAAAAAGAAATGGCCGGAAAGTTCGCCGATAAAAGCGGCTTTAACTTCCTGATTTTTTTTCTTTAAAAACGAATGGCCGGTGCGCCACATAAAGGGCCGGCCGCCGTATTTTTTAATCGTGTCGGTAACTACTTTAGAGCATAAAGTGTTAAACATAATTTTAGCGCCCGGGTGGTCATTTAAAACATCAATGGCGAAGAGCGCGACTAGAACATCGTTCCAAATTATACTACCGCTATTATCCACTAGGCCGATGCGATCGCCGTCCGGGTCATAGGAAAAACCTAAATCGGCTTTGGCCGCGATTACCTTTTTGCTTAACCGTTCAGCCACAACCGTTTCGGTTGGGTCAGGCGTGCCCAGAGGAAAGGACGCATCCAGCTCGCAGTTATTTTCAATAACTTCGCAGCCGGCTTGGCGCAGGAGTTCTGGTGCGATAACACCGGCCGTGGCGCAACTGGCGTCAATCACCACTTTAAATTTTTTATTAAGTGGCAAACGTTTTAAAATATCGTTGAAATAGATTTGTTTGACATTTATTATTTCATTTTTGCCTAATTTTTTCCCCGGTTCATAGTCTTCTTGCTCCACCAGCCGTTTTAATTCCTGAATACCGTCAGAAATTAGAGTTTCGGAAAAATCTATGGCGAATTTAAAGCCGTTATATTCGGCCGGGTTATGCGAAGCTGTGACAAAAGCGCCGCCTTTAATATTTAAATAATATTGCGCCCAATAGAATGTGCCGACTAAATTTAAGCCGATATCAATTGTATTAAGGCCAGCCCAATTAAGGCCTTTAATTAAGCTGGCGGAATATTCAGCACTGGTCAGCCGGGAGTCTCGGCCCACCAAGGCCTTAGTGATGCCGTGTCGCTTTAAATAGGTGCCATGCGCCCGGCCCAAATGTTCAACTATCTCCGAGGTCAGGTCTTTGCCGGCGATGCCTCTTAAGTCATAGCCACGGAAAATGTTTGGGTTTACTTTCATAGAAAATAATATTGTAAATTATTTTTTTAGCGCCAGCATAATCCCGCCCAGTCCCCAGAACATGGCCAAGAACGACATAATCCAACCGAAGAAGGGTAGAGCGAAAATTGAATAAACGACGACAATGCCGATGACCATGCCGAGAATCAGAGAGTCTTTTCGCTTGAGCAAGAATTTATTTAAGAGCCAGCGGCCGATTAGGATGCCTACCAGAATTTTACTTAAATATAATGCGATCAGCCAGAGCGCCATTAAGATTAATGATAAAGGAATGCCGATAATGGTAATTAGCAAAATAACCGCTATAATTGGAGTTAGGAGTAAAACTAAAATTCCCCAGCCCAGCGAAGCGCTCGCTCGGATTAACATTAAATCGGTAATTTTAATGATGGGCTCGTGCCAGAAACTGATTAAAACCAAACCGATGACCAAAGCCGAAAACACGGCGATTAATTTTCCCCACCACCAAGATAAACTGATAAAATTGGATTTTTTGGTAATTATAGGCGGCAAATTATGAGTGGTTTGGCCTTTGATAATGGCGCCATCTTCAACCACCGCATTTTTTCCGGCGGTATAATTAACATTGCCGTTTATTTTGGCCGTATTGGCGATAATTAAGGGTTGGCCGTTATTATTTTTTGGGCCGAAATTTAAATTGACATTTTGACCTATTCCTCCGGCCAAATTGGCTTTAGCCATGCCGCCGTATAAGTCGCGGCCGATATCGCCTCTTAATTCAAAAGCATTGCCTAAGGCCAGTAAGTCCCAACCGATAGTGGAACTAGCCGCGGTAACGATAGTAGCGCCCAAGGTCATGGCGTTTCTAGCAACTTGGCCGCTAAAGTTAATGGCATTGCCGGCCAGACGCAGGTTGCCGCCTAATTGGCCCGAGACATTGATAGATTGTCCGGCGCAGATAACATCGCCGGCCACTTCGCCCGTGATATTGATAGATTGTCCGGCGCAGATAACATCGCCGGTAACTTTACCTTCAATAGTTAAATTTGCGCCTGCGGCGTAAAGATTGCCTTGAATAGTTTCATCTTTAGGTACATAGACCGAGTCGCCTGTTTTAATGCTGTAAGCGGAAGCGGCCAGCGGCGTTAGCATGATCGCTAAGCCGAAAATAATGATTGCCTTTTTTCCCCCGTTAAATTTTAAAATTTTCATACTTTTTGGCTCCGTTAATTATTATTAAGGTTTTACATTTTGCTTAACGCAACTCATAATAAATATTTAACGGGGTGAATAGGTTTATGGTTAAATTAAATATACTTAAATAATAACATTTTTTTATTGTCATTGCGAGCCCCGACGCTCTGGTCGGGGCGAAGCAATCTCACGAACGGTGGAAAATAGTCATAATGTAATTGTGGCGACATCTAATAAAATATAGACATTCGCGAGATTGCTTCGTCGCTGGCGCTCCTCGCAATGACAATTAAAATAAGGTAATCAAAAAAAATGGCAATCAGCGAAAAACAAAATAGGATTAAAGCCATAAATGAGTTATTGAATAAAAAGATTAATTCACGCTCTGAGCTTATGGCTTTAAAGAGGAAGCTGTCAAAAAAATATGGCTTGGCTCTTTTAGCGAATTCTGAAATTTTAAATGAATATAAAAATTTGGTGGATAGGAAAAACATCAATCGACTGCCTCTGTTAGAAAGAATTTTGCGTAAGAGAACCGTCAGAACCCAGTCCGGCATTGCGCCGGTAGCGGTGTTAACCAAATCCTATCCTTGCCCGGGCGAGTGCGTTTATTGTCCAAAAGAAAGGAATGTGCCGCAGAGCTATCTGTCAAATGAACCGGCGGTCATGCGCGCCATCCATTGCCGCTTTGATCCGTATAAACAAGTGCAATATCGGCTTGAGGCCCTGGAAGCTAACGGGCATGAGCCGACTAAAATTGAATTGATTGTCATCGGCGGCACCTGGTCGGTTCTGCCGGAGAAATATAAATATTGGTACATTAAAGAGTGCTTCCGAGCGGCGAATGAATATGGAAAAAGAATTTCGAATTTCGAATTTCGAATCTCGAATCAATTTTTAAATCATAAATTAGAAATTAAAAATTATAAATTCAATCAAAATTTAAAATTTAAAATTCAAAAATTAAAGCATCAGTTATTAGTAGAACAGAAAAAAAATGAAAAAGTAAAATATAAAATAATTGGTATAACTTTGGAGACTCGGCCGGACTATATTGATGCCCAAGAATTATTGGAAATGCGAGAATTGGGCGCGACCAGAGTAGAGTTGGGCGTGCAGGCGATTGATGATCAGATTTTAAAATTAAACAAACGAGGCCATGGCATCAGCAAAATTATTCAAGCCACTAAATTATTAAAAGATTATGGTTTTAAAGTGACCTATCATATTATGCCCGGGTTGCCCGGCTCGACGGCCAAAAAAGATTTAGCCATGTTTAAAAAATTATTTACCGACAGCCGTTTTCAACCGGATCAAATAAAGTTCTATCCCACGGTGGTGGCGCGCGGCAGTTTATTATATCAATGGTGGCGAGACGGGAAATATAAACCGTATTCGGACAAGGTTTTACAAGGGTTGATTGTGGCCTGCAAAAAAGTCGTGCCGCCATATGTGCGCATTATCCGGCTGATTCGCGACATCCCGGCCGAATCAATTATCGCTGGCAACAAAATCACCAACTTAAGACAGGTGATGAAAGGTCAGGGAGTGAAGTGCCGTTGCATTAGGTGCAGAGAAGTGAAAGAAAGGGAATCAGGAATTAGGAATCAGGAATTAGGAATAATAAAATATCAGGCATCGAGCGGAGTAGAATATTTTATACAGGCAACGGACAAAAAGAATGATATGCTTTATGGGTTTTGTCGGCTGCGGCTGCCACCTCGTAACCCGCAACTCGTAACTCATAACTTAATGAAAGATGCCGCCATGGTGCGCGAGCTTCATGTTTATGGAGAATTGGTGCCAGTGGGGGGCAGAAAAAAGGTCCAGCATGCCGG
>Ga0076133_133_pt1 | contig 8423 bp, 6 predicted proteins | sample RifGroC2_FD_67719 | JGI IMG/M metagenome (GOLD analysis project Ga0076133, IMG submission 67719) | Parcubacteria bacterium GW2011_GWC2_42_12 | reverse complement strand
AGCGTACGATTTAGGTCAAAGCCACCACGCGCTCCGCACGTGCGCAATCATTCTGGATTTTGTTTGAAATAAGTCCGAACTTTTTGGTATAATGACCACCAATCATGTCTTATCTTATTTTATGAATCGCAATCAAAAAATACTCCTGGCAACTTTACTAATCATTCTAGCTCTTTGTCTTATAATTAAAATAGATTTATTTACCGCCGATCTCGGCCGCCATCTAAAAAACGGAGAAATAATTTTGACAGATAGCGCCGAGGCGAGAAACGCCGTACTAACGACAAATTATTATTCATACGCCGAAGGCAGTTCGCCATTTATAAATCACCACTGGCTTTCGGGCGTTATCTTCTTTTTATTTTTCAATCTTTTTGGATTTTCCGGTTTATCTTTTCTCTATCTAGTGTTTATGCTAATAGCTTTTTGGCTTGTCTTTGACCTAATCCGAGACAAAATAAACCCGTTTGCCATCTTTGCCATATCGCTAATCGTTATTCCGATCATCGCCTCCAGAGCCGAAGTCAGGCCGGAAGTTTTCACTTATTTATTTGTCGCTTTGTTTATTTGGATATGTTTTAGATATTCAGAAGGTAAAATAAATCAAAGATGGTTATGGTTATTACCTGTATTACAAATTATTTGGATCAATGTTCATATTGGTTTTGTTTTCGGCCCATTTATAATTGGCGTTTTTCTTCTAACATTTCTGATACAAAAAGATTTTTCAAAAGTCAAAAATATCGGCCTCATATTATTTACTTCGTGCCTGGCATTATTAGCAAACCCGGCGCATATCTATGGCGCGATATATCCTTTCAATATATTTGGCGAATATAGCTATAGAGTATTAGAAAATCAATCAGTCGGTTTTTTAGACAATCTTAGTGTCGGCAATCCATATACATTTTATTCATATAAAATTCTTTTGGTTTTAGTTTTACTGAGTTATATTATTGTCGCCTTCATCAATTGGAGAAAATTATCATTGCCGTTTTTTATATTCAGCCTTGTTTTCGGAATCATGGGTTGGTTGGCTATTAGAGATTTTCCTCTTTTTGGTTTGGTTGGCATTGCTTCATTGATTATGAATATAAAAATAATTTATGATTATGGCGGCGATAAGTTTGGCTTCCTGAATAAAGAAGAATTTCTAGTTCCAGTATTTGTCGGCTTGATTTTGGTTGGCGCGGTAATGACTATTGGGTTAATTGTAAAAAGAAGCGGTAGTTTCGGTGTCGGCATCACCAATGGAGTAAATAACGCCGCGCAATTTTTTAAAGTAAATAATATTAAAGGGCTGATATTTAATAATTACGACATTGGCGGTTATTTAATTTATAATCTTTTCCCGAGCGAGAAGGTCTTTTTTGATAATCGCCCCGAAACCTATGCCAAGAAGTTTGTTGACGAAGAATATATAAAAGCCATGGAAGACCCCGAGGTCTTCAAAAAGTTAGACGAAAAATATAAATTTAACGCCATTTTCTTTTATTACCGGGATTATACTCCGTGGGGTCAAGCCTTTATTACCAAGAAAGTTTTTGATCCAGATTGGGCGCCGGTCTACGCGGATTTGTATAGCTTGATACTTCTAAAAAGGAACAGTCAAAATAATTCTCTTATCCATAATTATGAAATTCCCAAAGAATCATTTACAATTTCCAGATGAAACTATCTATTATCATTCCCGTTCACAATGAGGCCGATTGATTATTTTCCTAGGGATAAAAAACAAGGCAAGCATATCGGGCTCAAGGATGCCTTTTGGGGATTGTTTACCATTATTAAACAAAGATTTAATATATCAAAATAAAGAATTAAGATGAAAAATAGATAATTAATTATTTTGACTCTATGCTTTTGCCCACGCATTTAGCCGCCGGTTTGATTATCGGCAAATTGACAGGTGATTATTCGGCCGCCTTTATCGGTTCGGTGGCGGTTGATTTAGATCATTTTTTTGCTTTTTACAGCAGCCATGTTCTATTGAAAGTAAAAAAAATTATTTTAGCCACGACTAAACAAAATTTTTTGGTGAATAATCAAAGAAATTATTTCCATAATATATTTTTCTTCCTAGCGGCTTCAGCCAGCGCTTTAATTATAGATTTTAATGCCGGCCTAATATTCAGTTTGGCCTATTTAGTCCATTTAATCTTTGATGCGCTGGATAATCAAACTTATTTCCCCTTTTATCCTTCTAAAAAGATCAGCCTGCGTGGTCCGATTAAATATTTTTCTAAGCAAGAAATTATTTTCGCGCTAGCATTATTTTTTATATTTTTAATAGTTTAAAAGTATTTTTTTAACGCGGTAAAAATCAGGTTAAGCGCCTGATTTTTGTTAAGTTTTTGAGATATTTTGTCAAAAATTTATACCTTGTTTTATGGCTCTTAATATGATGTAATGATGTTATGAGTGAACATAAAGAAAAATTGATGATTATTGACGGCAATGCTTTGATTCACCGGAGTTTTCACGCCTTGCCGCCCTTAACCACTAAGAGCGGGGAAATCGTTAACGCGGTTTACGGTTTTACTTCGGTTTTAATCAAGGCCTTAAGAGAATTTAAGCCCGCTTACGCGGTTTTAACTTTGGACCGAAAAGAAAAGACTTTTCGCCATGACCGGTTCGCCGATTACAAAGCTACGCGAGTTAAAGCGCCGGACGAATTATACGCGCAGATTCCCCGGGTTAAGGAAATCGCGCGCGGTTTTAATATTCCGATTTTTGAATTAGCCGGCTTCGAGGCGGACGACCTAATCGGCACTTTGGCTAAGCGGGTTGATGGCGCGGTGGAGAAGATTATTGTTACCGGCGACATGGATACCATGCAGTTGATTAATGATCATACCAAGGTCTTCACTATGAAGCGCGGTCTGACCGACGCTATGATCTATGATGCCAAAGCGGTTAAGGAAAGATACGGTTTAGCGCCCGATCAGATGATTGATTTTAAGGCCTTGCGCGGCGATCCGTCGGATAATATTCCCGGGGTTAAGGGGATTGGCGAGAAAACCGCGACCGAACTGCTGCAAAATTTTAAAACTTTGGCCGGAGTCTATAAAAACATCAAATCCAATAAAATCAGGGAACGGGTACGGGAGCTGCTGATACAATATAAAGATAATGCTTACATGAGCCAGGAACTGGCAACTATTAGATGCGACGCTAAAATTGAGTTTGATTTGCGTGACGCGCGCTTTGGTAATTTTGATCAGGAAAAGCTGACCAAGCTTTTTAACGAGCTGGAATTTCATTCGTTAGTGCCGCGTCTCGCGGCGTTTGGCCAAGACGAGGAAAAACGGCTAGCCAAAACCGCTGATTATGCGCCGGTGGATAAATTTAAAAGAAATTTGGAATTATTTAAATATGAGCTGGTTGATTCCGAGGTGAAGTTTAATAAATTCTTTAAGCAACTGGTCAAACAAAAAGAGTTCGCTTTTGACACGGAAACCGCTAACTTTGATCCGGTTTGCGCTGAACTTTTGGGAATTAGTTTTTCCTGGCAAGCCGGCGAAGCATATTATGTGGAAGTTAAAAGTGAAAAGTTAAAAGTGAAAAGCGATTTATTCAACTATCAGAATAAAAAAGTTAAAGCCACGGATAATATCTGGCTCAATAAATTAAAACCTATCCTGGAAAATGAAGAGATAAAAAAATACGGGCATAATATCAAGTATGATATTGAAGTCATGGCCAGCCAAGGTATTAAGGTCAGCGGCGTGGCGGCCGATTCCATGGTGGCTTCATATTTATTAGATCCGGGCAGCCGCCAGCATAATTTAGACGCCGTGACTTTTAAAGAATTTAGCCATCAAAAAATTACTAAAGAAGATCTATTGGGCAAGGGTAAAGAGAAAATCGGTTTTAGCCAGGTGGCGGTGGGGAAGCTATACAATTATTCCTGTGAAGACGCGGATTTTACCAATCGTTTGGCGGCTAAACTCCTGCCGAAATTAGAAAAACAAAAATTGGTTGAATTATTTAAGGAAATTGAAATGCCCTTGGTTTCAGTTCTGGCCATGATGGAAATAAATGGCGTAAAAATTGATAAAAATTTTTTAAGCGACATGAGCCGGGAGATTAATAAAAAAATTAACCGGCTGGTAAAGAAAATTCATGATTTGGCCGGTTCGGATTTTAACATCAATTCAACCCAGCAGTTAAGAGAAATTTTATTTGAAAAATTAGCCATACCGGCTTTGGGTATTGGCAAAAATAAGACGGGTTTTTCCACCGGCGCGGATGAACTGGCTAAACTTAAGGGTTTGCATCCGATCATTGATTTAATTCAGGAATACCGTGAATTAAATAAATTGGCCAATACCTATATTGATGCCTTGCCCGAACTGGTTAATAAGCAGACCGGCCGTTTGCATACCAGTTTTAACCAAACCGTCACCGCCACCGGCCGGTTGTCGTCTAGCGAACCGAATTTACAGAATATTCCTATTAGGACCGAGTTGGGGCGGGAGATACGGAAAGCGTTTATAGCTGATCAGGGCTATAAATTATTAAGCTTGGATTATTCGCAAATTGAATTAAGATTGGCCGCGCATCTGGCTGGCGATAAAAAAATGATTAAAGCGTTTTTGAACGGCGAAGATATTCATACGGCCACGGCCGCGGAAATAAATCAGGTGGTTTTGCCAGATGTGACGCCGGCTATGCGGCGGGAAGCTAAAGCCGTGAATTTTGGCATATTATATGGTCAAGGTCCGCACGGGTTAGCGGCCGGCGCGGATATTCCTTACGCGCGCGCCAAAGAGTTTATTGATAAATATTTTGTCGTTTACGCGGGCGTTAAAAAATTCGTGGACCAGACGATTGAGGGCGCGCGCGGATCCGGCTACGTGGAAACAATGTTTAAGCGGCGCCGTTTTTTGCCGGAGATAAATTCTACTAATATGCAGGTTAGAAAAGCGGCCGAGCGCATGGCCATCAATACGCCGCTTCAAGGCACGGCCGCGGATATTATTAAAATCGCCATGATTGCCATCAAAAAGATTATAGATCGCGAATATGGAGAAAAACTAAAGATGCTCTTGCAGGTGCACGATGAATTAGTCTTTGAGGTGAAAAATGATTTAGTGGTGGAAGCGGCCGGGAAAATTAAAACCATCATGGAGCAGGTGATAAAACTGAAAGTGCCGATCGCGGTTGACGCGAAACAGGGCGATAATTGGGGGGAGATGGAAAAAGTGTAGAATATATTAAGCTATGGCAATCGGTTGGAATAGATTATTTTTTCGCTGCACCTGCTCACCGAAGATATTCATTTATCGCTTAAGATGAAATTTGATCGGTTTAACTCTAGTTCATTTAATTTACTCCTGCGGAACTCGCCCACACCACTTTTAGAAATTACCCTTAGAACATTCATGCGAAAATTAGGATAATCAATTTGTAACTGTTGTGACATCGTACAAAAGTGGTGGGGGCTCAAACAGTCCTCGTTCGCAAATTAAATGAACTAGAGTTAAACCTTTAATTATGAATTTAAATTTGCTAAATAACAAAAAAATTGGAATATTGGGTTTGGGGATTGAAAACCTGGCCTTGGTTAAGTACTTATTAAAGCATAAAGTGAAATGTGAGATTACGGTTTGTGATGCGCGAGTGGAGATAAAAAATAAATTACCCGTGCTTTGGCAGCTGGGTAAGAGTTTTAATCAGGATTTGGAAAAATTTGATATTCTTTTTCGTTCTCCGGGCTGGCCGATTAATTGCCCGGGCGTGCAAGCGGCTTTAAAGGCGGGCGTGGAATTATCCAGCCCGATGAAATTATTTTTTGCTCTGCGCCCATCAAAAAATATTATCGGTGTGACTGGCACAAAAGGTAAAGGCACGACCGCGAGTTTGATTTATGAAATTTTGAAAAAAGCCGGTAAACGCGCTTGGCTGGGCGGCAATATCGGCGTGGCGCCGTTCGCCTTTATTGATAAAATTAAAACCAATGATTGGCTGGCTTTGGAATTATCGTCTTTTCAGCTTGAAGATATGACGGTGAGCCCCCAGATCGCCGTGATTACCAATTTATACTCCGAGCACCTCAAGCCGGCTGATCCGCATAATCCGAATTACCATAAGTCGCTTAAAGACTATCGGCGAGCCAAGCTGAACATTGTTAAATGGCAAAGGGCAGGAGATAAGGCGGTTTTAAATCAGGGATTAAGAATTAGGAATCAGGAATTAGGGAAGGGAAAAAAAGTATTTTTTGCTGAATCGAATTTGCCTTCAAGATTAATTGGCGAGCACAATAAGGAGAATGTTGGGACGGCCGCGGCTGTGGCGAAGATTGTGGGAGTGAAAAATGAAATAATAAAAAAAGCCGTGGCTAATTTTAAAGGTTTGCCGCATCGCTTGAAATTGGCGCGCGAACTTAACGGCGTAAAATATTATGACGACAGCTTTGCCACCACGCCGGAGTCAACCATGATTGCTTTAAAATCTTTTGCCGCGCCCGCAATGCTTCGCTTGCGAGGTGGGCGGGCCGCGCCCATAGTTCTGCTCTTAGGCGGAGCCGATAAGGGCTCTGATTTTAGGAAATTGGCCAAAGAAGCGAAGAAGAGAGTAAAATTTGTAGTTTTGCTCGCCGGTCAGGCCACGGCTAGAATAAAAAAAGAACTAGAAAAAGCCGGATTTAGTGGAGATAAAATGAAATTAGTAAATAACATTGAGGAGGCAGTAGCCGCGGCGCGCCAACAGGCCAGTGGCGGCGATGTAGTATTATTATCTACCGCTTGCGCTAGTTTCGGCATGTTTAAGAATTATAAGGAAAGAGGTGATTCATTTAAAAGTGAAATATTTAAGTTAAAATAAAAACAAAGCCATTGCGACTTTGTTAAAGTTAAAGCGTCAAAATTTGTGTTTTTATTTATTCATCAATTTTTTCTTCGGCTGATTCTGCCAGGGGTTCAAGGAGCAGGGGATGCAGAGTGACGATTTCCAGCTCGGTCGAGCAATTTAAGCAACTGACCAAATCTTTCTCCGATGAACCTTCCTCAATAATCACATCGCTGGAGCAGACCGGGCATAGAGTTGTTTGCATAATTGAAATTTGTTTTCCCCCAAGGGAATAAACCCCTTAAGGGGATGAATAATAGTTATATTATTAGATTAGCAATTTTTTTATAATTTAACAAGTTTAATATGATAGTTTTTCTTTACGGCGAAGACAATTTTCGCAGCCGCGTGAAACTCAATGAATTAAAGGATAAATATTTTAAGGAGGTAGATAAATTGGGCAGCGGCCTTAAAGTTGTCGCCGGCGCTAAGGCAACCTTTTTTGATATTACCTCGGCCATCAGCCCGGCCTCGCTGCTTTCTAAAAAGCGCTTGATTGTGATTGAAGATATTTTTGCCAGCAAAGATCAGACTATTTTTGAGAAGCTTCCTGGTTATTTAAAGAAGAAAGAGTTGAGCGACAATATTATCATTTTTTGGGAGTCAAATATCAAAATGAAAAAAATCAAAAGTGTTTTATCGCCGTTTTTGATTGACGCGAGCGGTCAAGATAAACCTTTAAATAAGAAAGTAGCTGATTTGTTTAAATTTCTGGCTAAGCAGAAGTATGCCTATAATTTTAATTCCTTGAGCCATACTGAATTGGCTAATTGGGTTAGAAAGGAAGTAGCTAGTCGCGGCGGGAAAATTAGTGTTGAGGCGGCGGCGGTTTTGGTTGGTTTGGTAGGGTCGGACGGCTGGCAGATTAGCCAGGAGATAGATAAATTGTTGAGCTTTAAAGCCGCCGGCAAATTGACTGAAGCGCTTTTGGAAATCTCCGCCGTGGATGTTAAAAATTTAACGCGAGGTAATTTTAGCGATAACATTTTTGCCCTAACCGACGCACTTAGCGCCAAGAATAAAGCGTTAGCCATTAAATTACTAGCTGAGCAAATAGAAGCCGGTTTAGAGGGTCCTTATTTATTAAATATGTTTGTTAGACAATTTAGAATTCTGCTTCAGCTAAGGCAGGCCGTTGACTCCGGCTTAAGTCCGCGCCAGATCGCCACGCAGATGAAACTGCACCCTTTTGTTTTGCAAAAAGGATTAGAGCAGGCGAAAAATTTTAATTTAACAGCTTTAAAGAATATATTCAGTCAATTGGCTAAGGTTGATTATCTGGCTAAATCCGGACAGCAAGACTATATCACCGGGCTGAATATATTGATAGCGAGAATGTAATTATACTAATTGTCATTGCGAGGAGCGAGTGAAGCGAAGCGTAACGAGCGACGAAGCAATCTCTGGCAAGAAAGAAAGACGGGGGGAAAAAAATATTTAGTTAACAAAATTAATTTTGTTTTGAGAAAATTTACTTTGGATTTGCAAAACGCTTTTAATTAGAGATTGCCGCGTCGTCGCTTGCGCTCCTCCTCGCAATGACAATAAATTTTATAGTATACAAAAACCCC
>Ga0076133_135_pt1 | contig 8940 bp, 9 predicted proteins | sample RifGroC2_FD_67719 | JGI IMG/M metagenome (GOLD analysis project Ga0076133, IMG submission 67719) | Parcubacteria bacterium GW2011_GWC2_42_12 | reverse complement strand
AGCTGTCCAAATTTTTTGTTTTTGCATATTGATTTTTGTTTATTTTTAGAGCTTTTGTCTTTATTTTAGGACATAATCAGGATTTTGGACAGCTATGCCCTACGACCCCCTTAAAAGGTAGACTGCGGCATAGACCGCAGTGTTAAATTTTTATCTATTTTCCAATTATTACCACAAACTCGCCCTTCTGATCATTCTTATCCGCCTTGATTTTTTCGCTAATACTTTTTAGATCGCCGCGATAAACCGTTTCGTGCATTTTAGATAACTCGCGGCAAACTACCACCGAAGTCAGCTTATTTTTATCTTCCACGGCATCAGATATAACTTGCAATTCTCCCAATAATTTTAAAATTCTATGTTTAGATTCATAAACCACCACCGGATAATCGCTTTCCAGTATTCTCCGAATAAAAGTCTGCCGTCCTTTTTTATGCGGCGGAAAACCCATAAAAATAAATTTATCGGTCGGGATGCCGGAGATGGAAAGAGCCGCGGTCACGGCTGATGGGCCGGGCACTGATTCTATTTTTACCCCATCAAATAATTCCGCCTCCGGAGGAATTCCCGCGGAGCGGGATTTGACGGGGTAAACTTCGCCGCCGAATTTTTTATGCCGGGCGTGCCGGCGTCCGAGACTAACGCCAAGTTCTTGCCTCGCGCCAATAAATCCATAATTTCATTAACTTTAGTTTCGCCCGAATGCTGATGGTAGGAAATAGTTCTGGTTTTTATATTATAATGATCCAACAAAACTCTGGTTACGCGAGTATCCTCGCATAAAATAAAATCAACTTCGCCTAGAATGCGAAGCGCTCTCATGCCGATATCTTCCAAATTGCCAATCGGCGTAGCCACGATGTATAGAGTGGACATAAGTTGATCTGTCATTGCGAGCCGCCCCTGTAATCAGGGCGGCGTGACAATCTCTGGCAAGAAGCGCTAACCAATTTATTGGTAAATTTCTTAAAGCAAAATTCAATTTATCAATCAATGCATTTTCATTCCACCCGTTTTCCTTTCGAACCAGGGATTGCCCGCCCGAACGACTTTGTCGAGCTGACAGTCGGGCAGGCTTCGTCCGCCAGCTGGCGGACTCGCAATGACAATTATAACTACATAATTTCTTCTTTCCTCTCTTTAACGTATTTCGTCCATTCTTCGGCGATGTCAACTAAAACCTTAAACGGCGCTTCAATAATAAAATCCAAAATAAAAACAAAAAAGTTAAGCCGGGAAAATTTCTCGTTAAGCCACTTGCCCACTTCAATAATCGGCACATAAAAGAAATCCGTTATGAAAGAAAAAATATTATCCCGGCGCTCAACGATATACATTTCCCGCGCCACTTTTCTGATGCGCAAGCTGAAAAAGCTTACCAAGGTCAAGAAAAAGAGGAAGATAACAATACTGACAAAAGTAAAATGAATTTTGTCTAAGCCATAAATTACCAAACCGAAAGTTATTAAAAAAGTAATCGCGTAAATCATGGCGAATACTCCGTTGATGCCTCTGGCCCGCTTAATCGGCTGTTTTAAAATAATCGGTTCTTTCTTGGCTTTTTCTTTAAACATAATTTCCTCAACTCCATTAATAATCTTAAAAGAATTGGCTTCTGACGGCGTTCTGGTGAATAAAACGATTAAGAACAGCAAAAGCGGCGGAAAAGCGATATTGATGGCCAAAGAAGTATAATTTAAAACTTCCCCCAGCCAGAAAGTAACCGGTATTTCCAGTATAAAAGCCAAAATCATTTTAGTTAAAAAGATGTAAATAATGCTTCTGACGGCTGCCCGGCGCAATTTCACCTTAGACTCATGATATCTTTTTTGAGCGAATTTTTTAATCAAGCGCGGAAAAGCTTTCGGGTCGTCCTTTAATCCTTCATAAACTCCAACCGGATTATCCATAATGACATCATTCAAAATTGTATAATATACCGAATAACGGTTAATCACCTTATTAATTTGCGCGGCTAGCGGATGATTCATCTGTTCGGCGATCGCTTCTCTCACGGCCTCAATACTATTGGCTAAATTCTTTATCTCTGCATCCGCAGCGTTAAGCCAATTAGCGTTATAATATTTAAGCAATAAAAATTCCAGCATATCATCGTCAAATTTCATGAAAATCCGATGAATGCTAAGATAAATTTGAATTTCCCGATCCGGCTGGTAGATTGAATCTTTGGGCAAAGCAATGTGGCCGGACAGCAATCCATACATATTGCCGATGGTGATTTGCTGCACCGGATTAATATTCAATCTTTCTTCAATCTCCGCAGAAGCTAAAGCTAAAATCCATTTGTTAATTTCATGGTTCTGCTTCTTGTCGGCAATTTTAGATAAACTATACTGCCTTAATTGCAGATATTTATCTATGACTACGGCCAATTCGCCAATCTTAGTTTCCGGTAATTTGTTATTAGCGAGATAGCCGGCTCGAATTAGCTCAACCAAGAGATTTTTGGCGATATCCTCGGGTTTAAGCATCTTTAACGGCCCTTCAATTATAATCTGCCTTTTCAAAATTCTTAAAATTGAGCTGCGGCGCAAAAGATACTCTTCCTTATAATCAACCGAATTGCGAATTTTCTCATAATAAAAAGCCAACCGGGAAATCAGCTCGGAGACTTTTATCTTCGGAATGTCATCCTCGGCCTCTTCCTTGTTGTTTTCGCGATAAATTACTTGAAATAACTTTTTGACATTTTCATTGAGCGTAAAGACTGCTTCATCTTTCCTTGATAAGGTGGGATTTATCGGCATATTAGATTAGGCTAATTTGGCTTATAACGATTTAGCCAAATTTAACATTTTCATATTAACATTTATTACCTAAAAAATCAAATAAAAAACAAAAGTAACCAAGCTTTCACCCGGCTACCTTTTTAAATATCATCCAGTTTATTATTCTTTTACAATTTAAAATATTTCTCCACTTCTCTCTTTATCCACCAAATTTTATAAGCCAGATGGAAAAAAGCATAGGCAACAATTATAACAAAGAGTCCAATCACTAATCTTAAAACAAAATCCGTCCAAACGATTAAAATGCCTAAAAATACCAAAACCAAGCCGGTAGAAACTAGGTTTATTATCGCCCAGTTGATTTTTCTTTTAATTTTTTTTATTAAATTTTGCATAGATTTAAATTTAATAATAATTTCTATTTCCATCTCATGGCCTTGGTCCGATCGTTCTTGGTCAAATAGATTTTTCTTAAGCGCACGCTCTTAGGCGTGACCTCTAAGTATTCATCGGCTTTAATAATACTTAAACCCCGCTCCAGAGTAATTTCATACGACGGGGTCAATTGAATGGCCTCGTCCGAACCCGAGGCGCGCATGTTGGTTAATTGCTTCCCCTTGATCGGATTGACTTCCAGGTCATGGCCTTTGGCCACATTGCCAATCACCATGCCTTCGTAAACCTGGGTATTGGCGTCAATGTACAACTGACCGCGTTCCTGCAAATTCCATAGGGAAAAAGCCAGGGCCTTGCCGCTCGCCAGGGAAATCATGGAGCCGAGTTCGCTCTTGGGAATGTCGCCGGCATAGGCCCGAAAACCGGCGCTATGCGTATTGATAATTCCCTCGCCTCTGGTATCAACCACGAACTCATTGCGATAGCCCAAGAATCCTCTAACCGGAACGTCAAACACCATTCTGATCGCGCTATGTTCCGGCTTCATTTCTTTCATCAGGCCTTTTCTTTTGGCCAATTTTTCTATAATTACGCCGGACAATTCCCCTGGCGCGTCAACCGTTACCTCTTCAAACGGCTCTAGTTTTACTCCCCCTTCTTCCTTAATTATAACCGTGGGCTGGGAAACTTGCAATTCAAAACCCTCGCGCCGCATGTTTTCCAGAAGTATGGCGATATGCAATTCACCGCGGCCGTAAACTTTATAATAATCGCCGGCGGCCTGCCCATCCGGTAGGCGGGAAAAATCAATTTTTAAGCCCACATTTACTTCCAGTTCTTTCTCTAGCCGTTCCTTAATCTGGCGGCTGGTAACATATTTTCCTTCCTGGCCGGCAAAAGGAGAATTGTTAACTAAAAAATTAAGCGAAATGGTGGGCGGATCAATGGCGATGGCCGGCAAGGGCTCTTGGTCGGCCGAAGCGCAGATGGTCTCACCAATATAGATGTCCGGCAGGCCGGCAATCATGACAATATCTCCGGCCGCGGCTTCTTTAGCTTCTTTTCTCTTAACGCCTTCAAAAGTATATAGCTTAGCGATCTTTCCGGTTCTAATTTGACCGTCCGGAGTTTTAATGAAAACATTGTCGGCTTGCTTAACCACGCCTTCATAAATGCGCCCGATGGCTAAACGGCCGATAAAATTATCATAAGCCAGATTAAACGGCTGAATTCTAAACGGCAATTTTTCGGCTGGCTGGCTCAAAGCCGGTTTGACTTTTTCTAAAATAACATCTAAAAGAGGGGTTAAATCAGAGCTTTCGTCAGTCAAAGTTTTTTTGGCAATGCCTTGGCGAGCAACGGCGTAGACGACGGCGAAATCAAGCTGCTCGTTATTGGCGCCCAAGTCTAAAAATAATTCATAAATCTTTTCTAAAGTCCATTCCACCCTAGCCGCCGGCTTGTCAATTTTATTAATCACCACGATCGGTTTTAAACCTAATTCTAGGGATTTTTTTAAAACGAACTTAGTCTGCGGCATGGGCCCTTCTTGCGCGTCCACGACCAAGAGCACTGAATCAATTGACCGCAACACCCGCTCCACTTCCGAACCAAAGTCCGCGTGCCCGGGCGTGTCCACGATATTTATTTTCGTGCCTTTATAAAGAATGGAAGTATTTTTTGAATAAATGGTAATGCCTCTTTCCAATTCCAGGGCGTTTGAGTCCATACTGACGCCCGGCTCGGTCATGCCGGTTTGCTGCATCAGCCGATCCGTTAAAGTCGTTTTGCCATGGTCAACATGGGCGATAATGGCGATATTTCTAATTTCCATAGTGTTTACCCCCTTTAACAAAGGGGGTTAGGGGGATTTAAAATTAAAAAATAGCAGATGTAAAAAAACCGCCCCGTAAAGCGGCAACTTTATTATTCACTATAATACAACGGTTTACGCGAATAGTCAAGTTCCGCAACGAAAAAATTGATTATCCAAGACACCCGCCACCGCTTATCTGCCCAATCTTTTTTTATTAATTTCTTCCTTATTTCTAAAAGCCGCTTCTAAATCAACGCCTAAGTGATTGGCGATGGAGCAAAGATAGGATAGAATATCGGCCAGCTCCTCGTCGAGCGATGCAAACTGCGGATTATGATCTGGCTTAATCAATTTTGGTTTCTTTCTGTCGGCTGTCATCAACTCCCCCACCTCTTCCACTAGCATTAAAAATTTCTTAGCCATGACTTCATGGTCATGCCTTCTCTCTACTTCAATTTCAGCCACATAATTTTGCATGTCTCTTAAAGTAGGCTGATTTTTTAATATAGTCATGTGTTTATTTATAATTAAAATTAGGCGGTTAATCTGCCACTCTATTATATCATTTTTCCAGTAATCTAAAAACGCCACGGCCAAATTCAAAGGTTTGACAATAGAATATGACTTTTCTTTAAATTAATTGTCTTCCGCCTGAATAAAAAAAGAGGTATAATTAGCATTATGAAAAATATCATTGTAATACTCGCCATCTTAATCGGATTGGTCTCGCCGGCCATGGTCGGAGGAAGGGCCGCCGAGCCGAAAGCATCCCTGGTTCCGGCAACTAAAAAAATCTTGCAAGCCGTGCCTTTTACCGCTCAAGCGCCTTTCGGCAAGTGGTCGGATCAGCGCCAGCAAGACGGCTGCGAAGAGGCCTCGTCTTTAATGGCCGTAAAATGGGCGCGCGGGCAAAGTTTAACCAAAGCCGAAGCCCTGAAAGAGATCACCGGCTTGTCCGATTGGCTTTTAAAAAAATACGGCGAATACCGCGATATTTCCGTGGCCGATACGGTTGATTGGATAATTAAAGATTATTTTAATTATCAAAACGCGGCGCTCATTAAAAATGCGACAACTGCCGATATAACCAATGAACTGAAAAAGGGGAATATTATTATCGCGCCCATGAACGGACAATTATTAGGCAACCCCTACTACACGCCGCCCGGCCCCAGGCACCACATGGTTGTCATTATCGGTTATGATTTTATTAAAAAAGTCTTTATTACCAACGACGGCGGAACTAAAAGAGGCCGGCTTTATGAATATAAAACCGATATTTTATTTAAAGCCATTAGCGGCTACCCTACCGGCAACCATAAAACCGCCGTCAAGATAGAAAAAAATGTTATTGTAATTTGGAAATAAAAAATAAATCAGCCCAAACTAAAATTGTTAACTAGCATAATCCATAAATAAATTTACAATCTTAGAACCGCCAGCTTTAATACAGCCCCATTTGCTCGCGGCTAAGATTAAAAATTTCCCGGCCGAAATAATGCGCCCTTAATTCTTCTAGATTTAGAATATGCTGTCTCGGTCCCTGTTTAATGACATAAACCTTTACATCCCCTCTCTGCCGAATTAACTCGCCGTCTAAATGCTCGCGGGACTCTAAACCGGATAATTCTTCAGCCGTAGCTTTTAATATAGCGCGCCCTTGATATTTTTTTAGCTCTTCTAAACTGATAATATGCTTTTTAACTTGCCCTTGGATGAGATAAATTTTCTGATCAGCGCCGCGCAGCAATGAGCCGTCCGGGTAAACTTTTAAACCTAAGACTTCTGACTTAGGCGTAGCCGGCTGAACCGCTAAGGGTTGGACTTCCGGTCTGTTTTGCGTCGGTAAAATTATGGCTCCACTGCTGGGCTTAACTACTGGGGTTTCTACGGGACTCGACGGCTCTGCTGTGGGCGGATTATTACCGCCGCCGGCCGGCGCGTTAGGATTAGTGCTGATTTGCCCGAAAATTTCCGAGGCGCCAGCGCCCGGAGTTATGAGCATTGATAAAATAATAACTAAAATTATTTTCTTCATTGATTTCATCTTTGTCATTGCGAGCGACCGAAGGGAGCGAAGCAATCTCACGTATTCGGTATTTTAGCTAAAAAATCTATTATTCGCCGACTCAACATCCATGAGATTGCCTGCCTACCGGTAGGCAGGCTTCGTCGCTAAAGCTCCTCGCAATGACAAAATGTCAATTATTATTCGGTTAAAATGCCGTAGCTGGAATTGTAATAACCCGCGGCCGTGCCTACCGGCACTTTCATCCTGACTATAATCTTCACCTGCCGGCCAGCGCCGGCGCCGTTATCCAGGCCGCTAATATCCGTGCCGACCGCCGGATAAGCCGCGTTAGCCAAGATGTCGGTCCAAACCGCGCCGTTGTCCACGGAATATTGCATATTGGCGCCGACGTCTAAGCTACCCGCGCCAGTCCACTGGTTGAATTTCATTTTTAAAGCAGTTTCATTCATATTCCAAACTGTAATATTAAATTCCCATTGCCAGCCGTCAGCATATTGATTATTGGCTTTGGCCGATGATTTAGTCATGGTCAGAGAATCTACGGTGATACCGCAAGGCAAAGTGGTAAAAACCGCGTCGCTGGTGGTATCATTTTCCGTAGCGCCGGAATTGGCCGCGTAAATTACATAATGATAAGTCGCGGCGCAGGCCAAGCCGGTTAAACTGATGGATTTAGTTATATTTGCCGCAACCGCCTCGGGCGCGGTTGAACTGGCATAAACAGTATCCAGGCCATACTTAACAAAAGCGGTGCCAGTGGCATTAACCTGAAAAACTATCTGCGCTCCGGTTGAAGTAATATTTTGCGCCGGTACGGCGTCTGGCGTTATAGTTAATAAAACCGTGCCGCCGATAGTGCCGTCGTCAGCGGTAGAATTCGTGGGCGAAGGATTATCCTGCGTTTGCCAATCAACCGAGTTCTGATTTGCGTCCTCGCCAGCCGGAATTCTGGCAATACTCTTGGTTTCAGAAATTGCCGGCGCGGCCGCGCTGCCTTCATAAAGCGCTGCGGCCCCATAGCCGACATAATCAACTATATTTGGATCATCAGAACCAGTGATATTATTATTGTCATTAGCTAAAATAATAGTATTATCATCCGCCAAAGAAAATGAACTGCTAACCAATAAGTCGGCCGCATCTTTTAAGGACTGGCTGGTGGCCGAATTATTCCTAACCACTAAAAAATAGTCATTAGCCGCGATAGTTTTACTTAGCGCGACTTTACTTGACACTCCGCCGGTTGCTGCGGCCTTTTGTAAAGACCAACCGCTTAAATCAATTGCTGCGGCCGTAGGGTTATAAAGTTCAATCCAGTCGTCTTCTGTCCCCCCGGCTCCGACTAGGCTGTCAATGCTTACTTCATTTATTACCGCGTGGTCGGCTAAACCGGCGGCGGCCTGGTTGCCGGCCAAACTAGCGCCCAAGCCGATTAACAAAAATAAAAAAACGCCCACAGTCAAACCGTTAGGCATTTTGCCTGCCTCGCCGGCCCGCTTCGCCGTAGCTCCAGCGAGGCGAGCAAGCAAGCCTTCCCCCCTTTTTTTCTGCATAAATTTTTTAATCATCCCTGGGATGATTAAGATTAAGAATTAATTATAAAATAAATAAAATTAATCACTGATTATATTATATCATGTTAATAAAAAATAAAAAAACCCGCGGCGTGTTCGTAGACTACAAAATTCAAACCCTACTTCACCGCGTAATTTTTAGCCGCAAATTCGCATTGGGAAACAAATATTTTCTTAAATAGCATAAGGGAATTAAGCTCATAAAACACTAATACAGCTTCTCGGTAGTCGTTCTCGTCAACGCTACGATAAGAAAGAGGCGCGCGATCATACGCTAAAAGTATGGCATTGGCCAAAAGGCGCGAGGTTCTTTTGTTGCCATCTTCAAAAGGCTGAATGTAACTTAATCCTAAAATAGCGATTAGGGCTTTG
>Ga0076133_145_pt1 | contig 10110 bp, 10 predicted proteins | sample RifGroC2_FD_67719 | JGI IMG/M metagenome (GOLD analysis project Ga0076133, IMG submission 67719) | Parcubacteria bacterium GW2011_GWC2_42_12 | reverse complement strand
CAGCTGTCCAAATTTTTTGTTTTTGCATATTGATTTTTGTTTATTTTTAGAGCTTTTGTCTTTATTTTAGGACATAATCAGGATTTTGGACAGCTATGCATGCCGAGAGTATCTCGTTTGCCATATCGGCCGATGGGCCGCAGGGCATCTTCGACGGTTGAATTTCTGAAGTCGTAATAGGCTTTCAGCGCGGCTGCGATTGCAGCGTTCAAGTGTGATATTTCTACGCCTTGCATAGCATTCCTTTCTTGCGGATTGTTTTAATTGTCGAGGTTTTAAGCAACCTTAAAAAAACAAACCTTGCGTTCTCAAAGCTACTTAAAACTTATTTTAAAGAGCTTATCTCACCACAAAAATAGCACTATCTATATATTATGTCAATGAGCCCCATCCCAGGAAAATTCTAAAAGGTATGTCTCTGACTAAATTAAATAATAAAACCAAATTCATATCATTAAACAAAATATTTTTAATTCATTTAATTTTAACAAATAAGGACGCTATCTGGCCGGCCATTGAAATTAATAGGATATTTTGCTAATATAGAAAATCAAATATCACTGCTCTTTCGAATACCCAATAACCATTATAGAAAACTACCTAACTAAAGATAATAATTATTTTTTTATTTGTCGTGCCTATATTTTATCACTTAACTCTTCTTTTAACAATTTCGACCGCCGCGCTTTTATGATTATAAAAATTACCAAAACATAATATAAAACCAGCCAGCCCGGCCAAAGATAATTAATCGTCAGAAAACTATGGGGCCAGCTGGCAAAAAATTTTACCATTGCCAAAATATACTTGGTTAAAATCAAACTGGGCAGGAAGAATATAAACGATAAAGCTGGCAAAAAAAAACTTAAAGGCAAAGCGATTAAAATTAAAATGGTTAAAAGCGGCACGGCCCAAAGCACGGCTAAATTGGCTAAAGGCGCGATTAAAGATACTTGCGAAAAATTATAAGCCAAGATCGGCAAAGTGAAAACTTGCGCAGCTAAAGTGATTAAAAGCGCGTCGCTCACGCCTTTAAGTTTCGGCAATTTTATTTTGGCGCGCAGCGCCGCAAAAATCGGGTAAGCATAAACCAAGCCGGCGATGGCCAAAAACGACAACTGAAAACCCACGTCATCGCGCAAAAGTTTCGGTTTCAATAAAAGTAAAATCGTGGCGACCAAAATTAAAGAATTGGTCATTTTATTGAGCCGCCCTAATTTCAACGCCCAAAGCACTAAAAAACCCATCAGCCCAGCGCGCATGGCCGAAGCCGGCGCTCCAACTAAAATAATATAGCCGGCTAAAAATATAACTGCCAAATAAAAAGCCCGGCGCCGCGAGAATCCCAAGGCGAGTAGCGCAGTCATGACTATGGCCGCTAAAATACTAATATTAAAACCGCTCACCGCCATAATATGAGTCAGCCCGACTTTTTGAAAATCATCTCTGGTGCTTTGCGGCAGGCCCCGTTGTCCGCCGAAGACAATCGGCCGAGCCAAGCTTGAAGCCGGCTCGCTTAGCCCCGAATCAATCAAGCCAGACATAATCTTTTTAAAAGCAAAAATTTTCGCGTAAAGCAAATTTCTCCGGCCTAACCCCCTCTTAATCTCCCCCTTCGTAAGGGGGAGAGCCAAAGCAGGGATTATCCCCTCTCCTTTAGAAGGAGAGGGCGAGGCGAGGTATATTTTTGGGTAATAGCAGACCGAATAAATATCATAGCGCGCCAGGTAGCGATCATAGGCGAAGCCGTTAAATGCTTCTGGCTGTTTTAATTCACAGACCAGCACCAGCTCGTCGCCGTATTTATATTCCGGGTACAGCGCCGTAGTCGCTAAGAGTTTTCCGGTAACTTTAAGCCCGGACGGTCCGGCCGTGCTATTAAATTTGTCCGGCGAAGATTCAGGCGAGTAGATCGTCTCAACCTTAATTTCCAATTTTTGGCTTGTTTCCCTAATGTCCGGCTCATTGATTATAATTCCCCGCACTACCACGGTTTCCGGCGTCTTGGCTGGTAAAGCGCTAGAGTAGCGCCAGATGGAGAAAAATAAAATTCCCGCCCACAAAAAATATAAAGAAGCATGTTTTAATCCCGGCCTGGCGTCTCGCCAAAACAGGATTGTGAAAATCAAAAAAAATATGGCGGCGCCAAACCACCATATCGTAAATTGTAAAAGCTTAAGAGGTAAAAAAGAAGCCAAGGCGATGCCGGAAATAAAAACCAAACAAGCAACTAAAAAAACCTTAGCTTTAAAATTATAAAAATCGCTGACCGGCATGCCTTCTGATTTTAATTAATTACGCTACAACTTCAAAAATATAGATATTTAATAAATTAAACCCAAACTAAATGTTACTTATATATCTTACGAAATCTATGAAACATAAAACCGACCACTAAGATTATGAGCAGACCGATACCGGAATATTTGCCGATCTTGCCGTTAAACCACCGGCTAAACGGCTCTTGAAAAAAATCCTTCTTTAGTTGCGGTACGGTGATTAGGGCCTTGGCCATTTCCCAGGCCGAAAATTTCTCCTTATCTCCAACCACTAAAACATACTTACCGATATTATCCGGACTGGTTATTTTAATGATATAATAGCCGGCTTCGCCCGGCTTCTTAACGCTCGGACCGGCAAAATAATTATCGCCGACATAGTCTTCATAAAAATTCTGCCAGACGGCCGCGCCAGGTTCAAGTTTAATAAAATCTACCGTTGGCCGGCCGAATTCTTGAGTATACTCAACCGTGACGGTTTTATCTTTCTGAATTTCCGGCAAATCCGGCGCCAAAATCTGAAAATACAAATTTTGCGCAACTTTCAAATCAATTAAATAATGAGCCGGCCGCCCCTTCAGCTCGCCATAAAAGGCCTGCGAGATGTCGGGATTTATAATAACTACCAGCTGGTCGTCTTTAACATAACGCGGCTCATGGGCCGATACGGTCACGGCCGCGCCAAAACTAAAAGCAACTAAAAAAAATATAAGTAAATTCCTTTTCATAATTTCTCTTTCTTATTTCTTAATTTTCTTAAGTATGCTTCCATAAAACCATCCAGCTCGCCGTCCAAAACGCTTTGGATATTTGAAGTTTCATATTCGGTGCGGTGGTCTTTCACTAATTGATAGGGCTCTTTGACATAAGAACGGATTTGCTTGCCCCATTCGGCTTTTTGCGCGGCCCCGCGCAGATTTTTCTCTTCGCTATCTTTTTTATCTTCTTCCAGTTTAAATAGTTTAGCTTTTAAAATCCTTAAAGCGGTTTCTTTGTTTTGATGCTGGGAACGCTGAGTTTGGCAGGCTACAATTAGGCCACTCGGCTTATGCAAAACGCGCACCGCGGTTTCCACTTTATTAACATTCTGCCCGCCCGCGCCCGAGGAGCGGAAAGTGCTAATTGCCAAATCACTATCTTGCAAAACTATATTTTCCGTTTCCGGCAATTCCGGGATGACTTCAACCAAAGCAAACGAAGTATGGCGCATTTGTTCGGCATCAAACGGCGAGATGCGCACTAAGCGGTGCACGCCTGATTCGCTTTTTAAATAACCGTACGCCCAGCTGCCGACAATCCGGTAGCTGGCGCTCTTAATGCCAGCTTCATTCCCTAGGTTACGATCCGCCAATTCGACCGGCCAGCCTTTTTTTTCGGCAAAGCGCAGAAACATGCGCTCGAGAATTTGCGCCCAATCTTGCGCGTCCACACCGCCCGTGCCCGCGTGCAAGGAAATTATGGCGTTAGAGCGGTCGTACTTGCCGGCAAATAAAACAAAAAACTCAAGCTTCTCATAGCGCTGCTTGAGTTCGTCATGTTTTTTACTAGCTTCATCGGCAATGGATAAGTATTGTTCGCGCGCGGCTTCGGCCACGAACTGCTCCAAATCAGTAATTTCCTTTTTTAAATTTTCCCACTCAACAATTTCCTTTTCTTGATTCTCCGCTGACCGGCTGACTGCCACAGCGCGCTCCTGATTTTGCCAAAAATTCGGTTTGGACATTTCCACTTTTAGCTCATTAACCTTTTCTTTCTGCCGGTCCAAATCAAAGCAACCTCCAAGTATCTAGGAGCCGTTCTCTTAAAATTTCCAGCTGTTTTAATAGGTTTTCCATACTCTAATTTTACCCTTTAACGGACTTAAAATCAAGCAGACCGCGCTTAATTAACATTCGTTGACATTCGTTGACTATTTATATTTTCTATAAACAATGCTATAATGTGAATAATCTAAGGAGATTAAATAATAACTAATAAATTATGAAAGAACCAATGTTTCCTCGCGTTGAAAAGCCAAAATTAAACCAAGAAGAAAGGGGCTTTGACAAAACTGGCAAATATATTACGCCAGATGAAGCAAGAGAGGCAAAAAAAGACTAAAAGAAAACCCGGAGGATTGGCGAGGACAAGAATAAAAACAAATTTAAAACATGGCCGAGCAAACGGCCGCGTTTTAAATTTTCTCTAATTCGTGCCTCACTTCAACTCTGCCAATTTTACCCTAACGGTTTTGGCTTTGGCCTGATGCATAACTTTTAAAGTTATTTCATCGCCCGGCTTAAATTTAGCCACTAAATTAGCTAAGGGATTATCTTCAGCTATCTTCTGACCGTTAATCTCTAAAATAATATCATTTTCAACTAGCCCAGCTTTATCGGCCGGACTGCCCGGAATCACGGCTAAATCAATCTGATTTTGGCCGCGTACGATAATCGCGCCATAATCAACCGATAATTTATTGGCATCAGCAATTGCTTTATTAATAATAACATATCTAACGCCCAACCACGGCCTGATAATTCGGCCGTTTTTCTTGACGCTCTCAATTGTACTCTTAACTTCATTAATCGGAATGGCAAAACCGATATTTTGCGCGCCTTGCGCCATGGCCGTGTTGATGCCGATAACCTGGCCGGCGATATTGAGAAGCGGTCCGCCCGAATTACCCGGATTGATGGAAGCGTCGGTTTGAATGACATTAACCAATTGTTCCGAGCCGATGGCCATGCCGCCGGCCGTGACCGAACGAGCCAAGCCGGAAATCACACCCGTGGAAACCGTATTTCTGAATTCGCCTAAAGCGTTACCGATAGCGACCACGGTTTGGCCAACTTTCAGGCTTGAGCTATCGCCTAATTCCACGGTGGGCAAATTAGCGGCGCTGATTTTTAAAACCGCCAAATCAATAATTGGATCTTGGGCTACGACTTTAGCCGGATATTTTTTTTCGTCATTCATTAAAACCGTATAATCGGCCTCCGGGTCAACGATCACATGCTTATTAGTAACGATGAAGCCGTCAGCCGTGATAATAAAGCCGCTGCCGCCGCCAATTTCCCGCTTAACCGTACCGCCTTGGTCTGGCTGATCGTTTAGCTTAGTTTCAGGCACAAAAAAATTGGGAAAATCATTGCCGAAGAATTGGCGGAAAAATTCCGAGCCGAAAGGATTGTTATACTGCCTGATATTCGGCAATTCCTTGGTAATAATAATACTAACCACGGCCGGCGAAACCTTATCCACGGCCGTTATTACGGCCGACTCTTCGCTTACTTTCACAATTTTTTCTTTAGCCGGCGATGATTTTGACAAATTAAATAAATTAGCTAAATTCAGCTGACCAGTGGCCATGGCTCCGGCCCAAAAACCGAAACTAGCGCCAAAAATTGAGCTAATAATAATAGAAACGGCTAAAATTGCGATAAATGACTTCTTGAGATTATTATCCATAGGTTTAAAAGTTAATTTTAAAAATTAGCCAACGCATTTTGGCTGGTTTTATTATAAATACGATTTCCCAACCAATTTTGTTGCATCTTAATATTATTGGTTCTATTATAATATTTCTTAAAAAGATTTTCAAGAAACCCCCCTAGCGCGGACGAAAAAACGGCACTGCCTATGCCGCTTTTATTTAAATTTATATTTTCTGTTTTTAAAATCTTTTATTTTATCTTTCTCAATTTCTATGCCCTCTTTTTTCAATAAAATTATTTTTTTTCTCGCTCCCCGAGCGTAGCCGCCTAACTGCCCATCGCTTTTTACCGCCCGATGACAGGGCACGCGAGGCGCGTCCGGATTTTTATGACAGCTATTGCCCACGGCGCGCGCGGCTTTGGGCTTACCAATGAATTTAGCGATTTCTTTATAGGTCGTGACTCGCCCGTGCGGAATCAGTTTTAACGCTCGCCAGACTTTCTTATCAAATTCAGTTGATCGCATATTATTTACCCCGTTAAATCCCTGCGGGAGGCAAAGCCTATTTAACGAGGCGAGTTTAACAGCGCCCTGACCTGCGGCGGCAACTTGTTGATGTCTATATTGTCCAAATTCAAATTGCCGGCCGAATCTTTTAATAAATCCTGAACAGAGCCAACCTCCGCACCTACCCCTAAAACATCTTTGTACTGCTCAAACATGCCCTTTAACAGCGGCGGCAAGAAAATAATGCTTAAGATAATCGGCACGATAATCAATAAAATATAAATAATGCTCATGACCTTTTGAAAATTTATGTAGTTCTTTATTTTCTTGGTCATTCTATAAATTTCCTTAGTCAGCTCCAAATTTTGTTCCAATAATTTTTTTATTTCTTCCTCCATAATATTTAATTATCATTTTAATGACAAATAGCGTGAAATTGTCATTCCGACCTCCGCCAGCTGGCGGAGAGCCTGTCTGCTGGCAGGCGAAGCCGGAATCCAGGGGTTATCAGAACAAAAATTTTTACTGCTCTCTCCTGGATTCCCGCCTACGCGGGAATGACAAAGCGCTATCTCACTTCGCAAATTTTCACGTACTTCCGACCAATCTCCGCCATTTCATCCATCTGTCTGGCGTTGTACGACACTTTACCTTTGAATTCTTGATTAACCAAATCGCTCTGGCTTTTAAAATTTTGCAAATACCAGAGGTCGGCGCCACTGATTATTTTCCCCATCTCGCTGATATCGTCTTTGTCTAAGAGATCCGGTACCATCGTAGTTCTGAATTCATAAGGCAGACCGCTAGCCATAATTATCTTAACACTTTTTTTGATATTTTTAAAATCCGCTTCAATGCCGGTTACGGCCTCATATTTATTCTCCGGCGCTTTTAGATCCATGGCTATATAATTAATCAATTTTTCTTTTATCAATTTAGCCAACACCTCGGGATGGCTACCGTTAGTGTCCAATTTCACCAAATAACCAAGTTCTTTAATTTGGCGAATAAACCGTGGCAGATCTTTTTGCAGACAGGGCTCGCCGCCGGTTATAACCACGGCGTCCAGTTTACCTCTTCTGGTCTCAAGAAAAACAAAAAAGTCATCCTGATTTATAATCGGATGAGTTTTTTGTGGCTCGAGCTCTCGCTCATTTTCGCGGGCAAACTCTTGAGCATATTTTAACTTGCTACCCTTGTCCTCCGTAGCTTTAGCGCCGGAGGGCTTAACGGGCCAGACAAGCATAGGGTTATAGCAAAACTGGCAGCGGAAATTACAACCTTGAGTAAAGACAATGGCGCTCAATTTCCCCGGATAATCCAATAAGCTGAATTTTTGTAAATCGCCGATTAACATGAAATTACGAAACGGTTAGTTTTCGTTAACTTTAAAAGTTTTGCGATTGCGATACTCGGATTGTTTGCCGTCGTTCCATTGCTGGACCGGCCTTAAATAACCGACCACGCGGGAGTAAACTTCACAGGCTGTTCTCTTGGTTTCGATGGGACTCATAAATAATTTAAAATGCAAAGTGTAAAATTTAAAATGACAGTTTAAAATGAAAAGTTATTAATTTTTAATTTTGCATTGTCATTTTGCATTTTGATTTTTACATTTTTATTTTTTAATTATCTTATTATGTCAGAAAACCTTAGCGGTTTTCCGACACCTTTCCCTTGCAAGGAAACCCCACCCTAAAGGGCTGGGGAATAAGCTACGCTATTTAAATTAGTGAATTTTCAACTTCCCTAACTACTTCCTCTTTGGGCGTATAGCCGATTTCCTGGTCGCACTTCGGGCAGAAGAAATGCTCGCCGGCTAAATAACCGTGCTTGGGGCAAACCGAGAAGGTCGGCGTAATCGTAAAGTAAGGCAGATGATACTTATAGGCAATTTTTTTAACTAGAGCTTTAACTGCTTCAAGCGACGGCAAGGCCTCGCCAATAAAACCGTGCAAAACCGTGCCGCCAGTATATTTTGTCTGCACATCATCCTGCAAATCCAGCGCTTCAAAAATATCCTGGGTGTAATTTACCGGTAGTTGGCTGGAATTAGTATAGTAAGGCGCGGCCTTTTGGGTCTGAAACGCCATTTCATTAGCCACAATTATGTCTTGATATTTATCTTTATCAATCCTGGACAGGCGCCTGGTCACGCCTTCGGCCGGCGTGGCTTCTAAATTATATAAATGATTAGTCTTGCCCTGATAATCTAAAACTTTATTTCTCATGTAGTCCAAAACCGTTAAAGCAAATTCCTTGCCTTCTGGCGTGGCAATATTTTTCTTGACCGGCGCGAAATTCAACAAGGCCTCATTCATGCCGATAATGCCGATAGTAGAAAAATGATTGCTCCAATAGCCGCCGAAGCGCTCTTTAATATTATTTAAATAGTATTTAGCGTAAGGGTAGAGACCTTTGTCCGTTAAGTCTTCTAAGATGGCGCGCTTGACTTCTAAGCTCTCCGAAGCGATTTGCATCAAATTGCTCAATCTTTCAAAAAACTCTTCTTTAGTTTTAGACAGATAGCCGAGGCGCGGCAAATTAATGGTCACTACGCCGATGGAGCCGGTTAAAGGATTAGCCGCGAATAAGCCGCCGCCCCGCTTTTTTAATTCCCGGTTATCTAAACGCAAGCGGCAGCACATGGAGCGCGCGTCTTCCGGCTTCATGTCGCTATTAATAAAATTGGAAAAATAGGGGATGCCATACTTAGCGGTCATCTCAAAAATCTTGTTGGCTACCGGCGAATCCCATTTAAAATCACTGGTAATATTGTAAGTCGGGATGGGGAAAGTAAAGACTCGGCCCTTAGCGTCGCCGGCCATCATCAATTCGGCAAAGGCCAGATTTATTATGTCCATTTCCTTCTGAAATTCCTGATACTTTTCCGGCATAATCTTCCCGCCGATAATCACATTTTCTTCGCTCGTGGTCGGGCCGGGCGTTAGATCCATGGTGATATTGGTAAACGGCGTCTGAAAGCCCACGCGAGTCGGCACATTGATGTTAAATAAAAATTCCTGAATGGCCTGTTTAACATCTTTATAACTCAAATTATCATATTTAATAAACGGCGCTAGATAAGTATCAAAATTGGCAAAGGCCTCGGCTCCGGCCACTTCGCCCTGCAAAGTATAGAAGAAATTAATAATTTGGCCTAAAGCGGTTCTTAGATGCTTGGCCGGCCTGGCTTCAACTTTGCCGGCCACGCCGCCAAAGCCGCGAATTAAAAGCTCTCTTAGATCCCAGCCGGCGCAATAAGCGGCTAAGAGCTGCAGATCATGCAAATGCAAATCGCCGTTCTTATGAGCTTCTCTAATGTTCTGGGTATAGACTTGGTTTAACCAATAGTTTGAAGAAATGGCTGAAGCCAGATGATTATTTAAGCCCTGCAGCGAGTAGCTCATGTTGGAATTCTCTTTGACTCGCCAATCGCTTTGTTTTAAATAGCCCTCCATTAGCTCGTTCGAGTTAATCATGGACTTCATCTCGCGCAATCTGGCCTGCTGATCGCGGTACAGAATATAGGCCTTGGCGGTTTTGATTTGGCGGTTCTTAATTAAAATCTCTTCCACTAGGTCTTGAATTTCTTCAACCGCCGGGATGCTCCGGGCATGGAATTTTTCATTCAAAATTTCTACCACCTGGTCAGAGAGCTTCTGCGCCAAGAACTTATCCGGCTTGCCCACAGCTTCGGTCGCCTTATAAATCGCATTAACCAGCTTAATCTGATCAAAAGGCGCGATTTCGCCCGAGCGTTTCAATATTTGAGTTATATTATTGGCCATAAAAATAATCCTGTTATTTTTAGGTTTAATAGACAAAAATAGTTGGTAATTTTAATTTTGGCCTTTGAAATAATAATACCAGCGGACAAAGCTTTCTCTATTTTCTTTGCTCAAGC
>Ga0076133_122_pt1 | contig 13318 bp, 15 predicted proteins | sample RifGroC2_FD_67719 | JGI IMG/M metagenome (GOLD analysis project Ga0076133, IMG submission 67719) | Parcubacteria bacterium GW2011_GWC2_42_12 | reverse complement strand
AGGACATCTTGGTTTTAGGTTAATAATTAGGAGGCTTAATTATTTTACCTTAACTTAGGTGTCCTTTTGGATTAATTTAGCTTGGGAGCAGAATGTAGGAATATTAGCTTGACATAAAACAATAAATTAAGTTAATATAAAACATTGCAGTGAGTGCTGCAGTCTAGACAAACACAAACGGAAACAAACATCAAAGAAAGAACAGAAATCATGAGCTCACCAAGACCGTTAAACATCGGATTAGTCGGTGGAGGCCGAGGCGCTTTCATCGTTCACCCGCACCACAGAGCCATCAACATGGATGGCACCCGCCGCGTCGTGGCTGGCGCACTCTTCCCTGATCCCAAGATCGCCCTGGAAGAAGCCAAAAACTGGCCTTACCCGATCAGGGGCTACGGCTCCTACGACGACATGATCAGTGCCAACGCGACGCTGTCCCCAGAAGATCGGCTCGACTATGTGCTGATCGTCACGCCGAACAATGTACACTTTGATCCGGCCATGAAAGCCATGAAGGCCGGCATCGCGGTGTTCTGCGAGAAGCCACTCTGCCTGAACCTCAAGGAAGCGCATACCCTTGTGGAAACCGCGCGCGAGCTGAACATTCCCTTCGGCGTGGCCCACACCTACCTCGGCCATTGGACCAGCCGCCTGGCGCGCTACATCGTTCGCAGGGGCTTGCTCGGCAAAGTTCGCTGGGTGGACTCCTACTACATCCAGGGCTGGCTCGCCACCAAGCTCGAAGCCACCGGCCATCAACAGGCGTCGTGGCGCGTGGACCCGAAGCAAGCCGGAGGTTCTGGTTGCGGCGGCGACATCGGCACGCATGCCCTCATGCAGCTTCGCTATGTCACCGGTCTGGATGTCACGCAGCTTTCGGCGCAGATGGAAACCTTCGTCGAAGGCCGCATGTTGGACGACCACCTCACGGTATACTGCAAACTCTCCAACGGCGGCAAAGCCCTGGTGCGCGCCTCGCAGATTTGCATCGGCCACAAGAACGACCTGGGTATCGCCATCTCCGGCACCAAGGGCACGCTGGAGTGGAAACAGGAAGACCCCGAACGCCTGACCATCTACCTTGCTGACCAACCCGACCGGGTTTATTGGCGCGGGGCGGTCACGCCGGGCGATGGTTTCTTGCCCAAGGACATACCGGCCGACCTCCTGGCCGAACCGACGATTCCTGCGGGTCATCCGGAAGCGTTCCACGACGCCTTCGCCCGTCTGCATCGCTCGTTCGAAGCCGATGTGCGCAAGTGGAAGGCCGGGCAGGAAGTTCAGTGCCGTGCAACCGACTACCTTGAGAAAGATGTGGCCGCCTCCCAAACTCCAGGACAAGTCGCCTGTGATGGCAGCAAGTACGCCAGCGTGGCAGACGGCTGGATGGGCATCGCCTTCATCCAAACCTGCGTCAAGAGCAAAGGTGCCTGGACGGACATGCCCAAGTTGACACCCAAGCAACCCGTTCAGGCCGCGGCCTGAACCAACAACGGAGGATAACAAAAACGCCAGCCCAAAAAGGGGCTAGCGAAAACTCAAACCCGGCGAGTGGTCATACGCTTGCCGGGCTTTTTATTATAAATAACTGCAATTTTTCTAAAAAAAGAAGCCACCGGTGATATCATGGCGCTTGTTGTTGCGCTGCGACACAAACACGGTAGCCTGGAAAAACGGTCGGAGAGGGAGGAGATTACATCATCCAGTACGGAACAACCCTATACTGGGTCGGTGCTTGATGCTCTCGGCTCACTGACAATGCACAATGCACAATGAGCATTTTACCCCCTCTCCGGGGCAGGAAAAACAGCGGACAACCGACAGAAAGGTGGCGCAACCTCACGATGGTCTCTCCCCCTCAGGGGACGAGGAACCGACCGCTACAAAACGCCTCCTGGCGATAAGCGAGCATCCTCAAACCACATACTGCTCACTTCGCAAGTCTGCCGGTGTCCGCTTAAATCAAAAGTACGGATCAAACAATATATAAACTACTCTATTATTACATTTTTGTCAAGAGCGGCCTGTTTTATGAAACTAACCAGCTAATCTAAGCCAATTCTTGATTCGGCTCTGTCTTTAGCTTCTGCCAAGGCACAAAGTCTTTTCTCTTAGCGCGAAAATAGCCAGCGGCGGCGATCATGGCCGCGTTATCCGTGCAATAGGTAAATTGCGGAATTATCAGATTAGCGCCAGCTAGTTGCTCTGCGACTGCTTTTCCCAGCTGACTTCTTAACTCCAAATTAGCTGCCACGCCGCCGGACAACATAACGGTCTGGCAATTTAACGCCTTAGCGGCTTTAACGGTTTTGGCGACTAGCACTTCAACCGCTGCTCTCTGAAATTCAGCCGCGTATTCGGAAACTCTTTCCTGCCAGTCTTTATTCCTTTCTAACTGATAGAACAAAGCCGTCTTTAGGCCGGAAAAAGAAAAATCAAAATTAGCCGAATCCATCATGGGCCGCGGTAATTTTATGCGTCCAGTTCCAGCATCCGAACCGGTAAATCTTTCCGCTTCTCGGGCGACGGCCGGTCCGCCAGGATAACCCAGACCTAAAAGTTGCGCCGCCTTATCAAACGCCTCTCCGGCCGCGTCATCGCGCGTTTCACCCAAAACTTTATACTGACCATGCCCGCTCATCAGCACCAACATCGTATGACCGCCAGAAACAGTTAAAATAACTGCAGGAAATTTAATCGTCCTTTGCCGCCCCCCTGACGAGGGGGGTAAGGGGGGTTTTATAAAATTGGCATAAATATGGCCTTCAATATGATTAATGGCCACCACTGGCGCGCGCCAAACATACGCTAATGTCTTGGCCGTCTCCACGCCGACCAACAGCGAGGTTACTAACCCCGGACCAACCGTCACCGCAATGGCTTCCACCCGCCTGACAAAGAGGGAATTAAAGGGAGTTAAATTCGCCTTTTCCAGCGCCTCATTAATCACCGGTAAAATATTTAAAACATGTTCGCGCGCCGCGATTTCCGGCACCACGCCGCCGTATTTTTTATGAATCTCAATTTGCGAGGCCACCACATTAGACAGTACTTCTACCTTATCGCCAGCGCCGCGGACAACCGCGGCCGCGGTTTCATCGCAAGAAGTTTCAATACCTAATATAATCATAAATAAAAAATTATTAGTCGGAGGAGGATATAGGTTTTAGTTTTGAGTGGCGCCGCGGTGCTTTCCTCGGAGCCGAAATAACTGATCAGAGGTGAAATTGTAGCGATTTTTTAAAAAATCGCCCAAATTTCATCGGCCTTTAGCATTCGCGAAAGCGGGCGGAAAAACTAAAACCTATATCCGACTATACTTAAATCGATTGAAAATCAATACCATCTTAACTCAAAACTACCAAAAAAACAAGCATCACTTGACAATTATTAGATCTGGGTTATACTTAACTCTATACCCCAACCACAGGTATGGGTATACCGCAGCCCGCATAATTCTTAATTCATTATTCATATTTAAATCTATGACCCCGCAAAAAGCCAAGGCCTTAATTGGCTTTAAGAAAACCAAAGGGCTAATGGAAAACATTATTAAAATGGTTGAGACCGACGAATACTGCATAAATGTCATGCAGCAAAATTTGGCGGCTATCGGGCTCCTGCGCAGCGCTCATGAAATGCTCATGGAAGGTCATCTAAACAGCTGCTTTAAATCTGCCTTTGAAACCAAAAATGTAAAAAAACAAAAACAAATGACTGACGAAATTTTAAAAGTAACTAAATTATTCAACAAATAACTTTAAATATATGATGTACTATAATTATCCATTCTTCGGTGGCGGCATGATTATTTTCATGATTATTTTCTGGGGGTTAGTCATTGTTGGCTTAATCGCTCTAATCAATCAGTTGACCAAACAAAACAGAACTGACTGGCCTAACGAAAAATCCGCTCTGGATATTTTAAAAGAACGGTATGTTAAGGGCGAAATTGACCAAAAAGAATTTGCGGACAAAAAGAAAGATTTAGCCAAAACTTAACATCTTTACACTAATTACAAAAACATATATAATGTAAATACTTCCGGCATATATTATGATAAAGCATATTTCTAAAATTTATCAGCGCGCCGCCTTTATAATGCTGGTTATTATCATTTCCGGCCTGCTTAATATTTGCTTATTCGCTTTTCAGGTCAAGGCCGCGACTGCGCCGATCCAACCGCTTAAATTCAATTTTGCTTATGACGGCGCTGGCAATTGCGTTGCCGAACCTATACCCGAAGCCAGACCAACCATTAATCGCCCAGCCGCGCCCATGCCTGAATGCTGTTTAGCGCAAAATCGCAACTTTAACACCATAATCAATACTGCTAATGATAAATCAGCGCCGACTTTTACTAATCTAATAATTTCACCGTTCGACGCCCCAAATTTTAAAAATAATTCTACTCATTATACTTCGCGATTAACTTATCCTCCGCCAGAGGGCTTAGCCCTGGCTTCAATCGTCATTAGAGAATGAAGTTTAATTAACTCACCCGCCGCTTATACATAAGCGGGGAGTGAACCTCCGGACAAAAGATTTTTAGCATTGGAAAATGTTAATTTCACCGGCGGCTTTTTAATTAAATTAACACTCTCTCTATATATGACTAATACTCAAAAATTTATTATCCCCATCAAGGGCATGCACTGCAAATCCTGTGAAATTTTAGTTGAAGAACAATTGCTGGAAGTTAAACACATTAAAAAAGCAGTGGTTGATCATCGCCGGGACATTGCGGAAATTTATTATCATGGCGTCAGTCCCGATCTTAACGCTATCAATCAAGCCATAGAAAAAGCCGGCTATAGCGTAGGCAAAGAAGAAAAACGGGGCTGGTTTAGCAAAAATAAAAGTGATTACCAAGAGCTGGGCATGGCCGCGCTGTTCCTGCTTGGCCTCTACTTCATACTTAACGGTCTGGGATTAACCAGTCTGAATATCCTGCCTTCTGGCGACGGCGGTGTCACCGTGTCGTTAATCTTGCTCATCGGCTTAACCGCGGGTTTTTCCACTTGCATGGCTTTAGTCGGCGGTTTGGTTTTAGGCCTATCCGCCAGGCATAATGAACTTCACCCTGAAGCCACGGCAGTGGAAAAATTCCGGCCGCATTTATTCTTTAATTTAGGGCGAGTTATCGGCTATGCCTTTCTCGGCGGACTTCTGGGCTTATTGGGCTCCGCTATCCAACTATCCGCTTTTTCTTTAGGCATTTTAACCATTGTAGTCGGCTTGGTTATGCTCGTTATGGGATTGCAGCTTGTAGAAATTTTCCCTTGGGCGCATAAATTAAAACTTACCCTGCCTAAAGGCCTAAGCCGCGTTTTAGGCATTGGCGGCCATCAAAAAGAATACAGCCATAAAAATTCGGCCATATTAGGCGCGTCAACCTTCTTTCTGCCTTGCGGCTTTACTCAAGCCATGCAAGTTATAGCCATAAGCACCGGCAGCTTCTTTTATGGTGGAATAGTTATGGGATTGTTTGCCTTGGGCACAGTCCCCGGGCTTTTAGCCGTCGGCGGCTTGACCGCGACGGTTAGAGGCGCTTTCGCGCGAAAATTCTTTAAGTTTGCCGGCCTGGTAGTCTTACTTTTCGCCTTGTTTAATATTTCCAATGGCCTGGGCTTAACCGGTTGGAATTTGGCTTATGGCCAAACCGAAAGTATAAACCTCAATGATCCGAATGTCACTTTAGAAAACGGCACACAGGTTGTCAGAATGAAACAATTGGCCAACGGCTACTCGCCCAATAGTTTTACCATTAAACAAGGCGTTCCGGTTAAATGGGTGATTGACTCCCAGTCCCAGTTTTCTTGCGCTTCCAGTATTGTCATGCCTAAATATAACATCAGAAAATACTTAAGCCAAGGTGAAAATATTATTGAATTCACGCCCAAAGAAATCGGCCGTATCCCTTTTTCCTGCTCCATGGGTATGTACACCGGCGTTTTTAATGTAGTTGATAAAAACGGCAAAGCGCCGGCAACGATTAATTTAAATTCAACGCCAACCGCCAACGCTAGCGCCGGGGGTTGCGGTAGAGGTGGAACAGCGACGGCCAGCGCCGGCGGTTGCGGCGGCGGTAGCGCGGCTAGCGGCGCATCAGCCGGTAGCTGTGGCGGAGACGCCAGCGGCGGCGGCGGAGGTGGTTGCGGCTGTGGCGGAGGAGCGCAGATTAAAAAGGATTCTACCGAAACCATTGCTCAAGTTCTAAAAGACACCCAAATAATTAACGCCACTTATACGGCCAATAATTATTTACAGCCAAATTCCTTTAAAGTTAAGGCCGGTGCAAAGGTAAAATTGACTATTGATGTTAAAGACGATGGCCGGGGCTGCGGCTATGCCATCATGATTCCTGGTTTATATGATAATGCTATTCCGCTTCAGACCGGCCAGCCCATTACCATGGAATTCACGCCATCAGACAAAGGCAATTATGAAATAACCTGTGGCATGAATATGATAACCTTTGGCGCCATAATCGTAGAATAATCCAAAAGAAATTAATAAACATAACTAACAATCATATGAAAATACAATTCAAAATAACCAACATGAGCTGTGGCGCTTGCGCTCGAGTTAATGAAAAATTTTTAGTGAAAGCCAGGGGAGTCTTAAGCGCCAAGGTTGACTATAAGAGCGGCTTAGCCGCGGTGGAATTTGACGAAAAGACCATCAGCCAAAAACAAATTAAGGAGATAATAACTAAAAACGGCTATGGCGTAATCTAAAACATATGAAAAAACATCTTGAATTGAAAATAACCGGCATGCACTGCGCTTCCTGCGAAAAAATAATTGCCATGGAACTTGGTGATTTACCTGGAGCGGAAAATATAAAAATAGACTGGGCCGCGGGCAAGGGCGAGCTTGATTTAGATATAGAGGCCAACCAAGAGGCGGAAGTTGTAGAAGCCATAAAAAGGGCTGGCTACCAAGCGGAAATTATCAATTCCTCCCCCCTGACAAAGGGGGTTGGGGAGGTTAATTTAAACTCCACCACTCCTCCTTTAGAAAAAGAGCAAAGCAACAACGGTCTGCCGACCATAAAACCAGTATCGGCCGGCAAACCGCTAAAAATAAAACTAGAAACCAGCGTGCAGGCCGAAGGCCGGGTCTTAACCGGCCAGGACGGCTTGCCTTATTTTGAAGGCAAAATAACCAACGATAAAAAAGCGGAATTTGATGTGCCTGAAGATGAACATAGTTCACAAACTTTTATTGATCAGCTGGTTAAATCGGCTAATCTGTCCAACTTGTTTGATAAAATTATGGGTACGGAAAAAAAATCAGTTTTAGTCGCCGAGCCAAACCAACTAACGGCCAAACCAACCGCCGCTCCGGAGGTAAAAGAATTAAGCTCGAGCAAAAGAATCAGTTTATCGCTTTCCGGCATGCACTGCGCTTCTTGCGCCAATATAATTGAGCGCTCGCTTAAAAAAATTCCTGGCGTTAAAGAAGGCAACGTTAACTTCGCGGCGGAAAAAGCTTCCGTCTTGTTTGACGAAACTAAAACCAGCGTGGCCGACTTAATCGCGGCCGTAAAAGCCGCCGGTTATAAAGCGCAAATGGTTGACAGCAAAGATACGGGGTTTGAAGCCAGAAAAAGACAGGCAGAAATAACCGGCTACTTTAAAAAATTTACTATCAGCATGATCTTAAGCTTGCCCATGCTTTATTTCATGCTCTTGGATTTCTTTAAGTGGCTGCCGGGCGCTAACGCTCTGCCACCTTATTTCGGCATTATTTCTCTGATTCTAACCACGCCGGTTCAGTTCATTATCGGCTGGGGTTTCTATAAAGGCATGTGGTCGTCCCTAAAAATGAAAACCTTTAACATGGACAGTTTAATCGCCATTGGCACTTCCACGGCCTATCTTTACAGCTTGATTTACTTCATCATCTACTTAAGCCAAACCAGTTCGTTTATCGGTTTAATGGGCGAAAAAATTCCCGAGCTCTATTTTGAAACCGCCGCCTTTTTGATTACTTTCGTCACCTTAGGCAAATGGTTGGAAGTCAGGGCTAAGGGCAAAACTTCTGATTCTATAAAAAAATTAATGGGCCTTCAGCCAAAAACCGCGCGCGTTAGCCGAAACGGCGTGGTTAAAGATATTCCGGTTGATGAAGTGGTTAAAGGCGATATTATTGTCGTGCGGCCGGGCGAAAAAATTCCGGTTGACGGTAAAATCATTAAAGGCGACTCGGCCGTGGACGAAGCCATGCTGACCGGTGAAAGCATTCCGGCGGAAAAGCACGCCGGAGATATGGTCTTCGGCGCTACTATCAACAAAAACGGCAGTTTTGAATTTGAAGCCACGCGCGTGGGCGCGGAAACCGCTCTGGCGCAAATTATCCGCGTAGTTGAAGAGGCCCAAGGATCAAAAGCGCCGATCCAAGCGTTTGCCGATGCCATTTCCGCCCGCTTTGTGCCCATTGTCATCGCGATCGCGGTTATGACTTTCGCCACTTGGTTTTTTCTCTTAGGCGCGAATTTAGCTTTTGCTTTAATGGCTTTTACGGCCGTTATCGTTATAGCTTGTCCTTGCGCTCTAGGGCTAGCCACGCCGACCGCGATTATGGTTGGCACCGGTAAAGGAGCGGAATACGGCATCTTAGTTAAAGGCGGCGAACCATTAGAAGCGGCTTGCAAAATTAAAGCCATTATCTTTGATAAAACCGGCACCTTAACTAAGGGTAAGCCGGAAGTCACTGATATTTTAACTTTTGCCGAATCGGATGAAGAAGATGTTATCGCGGTCGCGGCCAGTTTAGAAAAATTGTCCGAACATCCTCTAGCCGAAGCCATCTATAACTATAGCCAGGAAGAAAATATCAATTTAAGCGAAGTCAAAAATTTTCAGGCCATACCCGGCCACGGCGTGGTAGGCGAAACGAGCGGCCAAAAATATTTTTTCGGCAATGCCAAAATGATAACCGAAGTTGCTAAATTGGATCTGGAAAAAATCAGAAGAAAAATACATAAATTGGAAGAGCAGGGTAAAACTGTTATGACATTAGCCACGGACAAAGAAATCATCGGCGCCGTGGCCGTAGCCGATACGGTTAAAGAAACTTCTAAAGAAGCCGTAGCTAAACTTACTAAGATGGGCCTTGCAGTCTATATGATTACCGGCGATAATGAGTGCACGGCTAAAGCCATCGCGCGAGAAATCGGCATTACTAATGTGCTGGCCGAAGTTCTGCCCGAAGACAAAGCTAATGAAGTTAAAAAATTGCAAGCCGGCGGCCAGAAAGTCGGCATGGTGGGCGACGGCATCAATGACGCGCCGGCCCTAGCGCAAGCCGATTTAGGCATCGCTATGGGTTCGGGCACGGATGTAGCCATGGAAACCGGCGGTATTGTCATCGTGAAAAACGACTTGAACGATGTAATCAGCGCTATTCAACTATCTAAAGAAACTATGGCTAAAATAAAACAGAATATGTTTTTCGCTTTGTTCTATAATGTTATCGGCATTCCGATTGCGGCCAGAGTCTTCGCTTTCGCCGGCTTAATCTTAAAACCCGAACTAGCCGGCCTGGCCATGGCCTTAAGTTCAATTTCCGTGGTCACCAATTCTTTATCGCTAAAATATTTCCGACCGGGGGAAAAAAATTACTTATCCATAACGGCGCCAATAATTATGGTAGTGCTTTTCAGTTTTATCTTCTTTGAATTCGCTCGATTGAGTTCGGCGGGCATGAAATAATTTAGTTCTTAACATAAACTCTATGAGGTTAAACATGAAAAAGTTTTCTCTTTTGTCCGCGGCTGCCGCGGGCGCGGTTTACTCGGCCTGTACCTTGTTCGTGATTCTTTGGCCGGGGTTTTCCACCAAGCTGATGGGCTGGCTATTTCATCTTTCCAGCCCGGAAGCTGTTTTCGGCACCATGCGAGTTACTGCGACCGGCTATATCGGCGGCCTTTTAGAAGTGGTAGTCTACATGTATGTCATGGCCTGGATCTTCGCCTGGGTATTCAACCGAACGGTTAAACACCAATAATCAAGTCTGGCATAAAAAAACTCCCGAAATTCTCCGGAAGTTTTTTTATTTTTACCATATCCGAGTATCATTTAAAAATTTCATATCATAAAAAACCTATGATTACAGCTAAAAGTAAAAAAAGAGCGGTTGAACACTTGCTCAACCGCCTGAAAGACTTGGTTTGAAAAGTTCGACTCATGGTCGCGCGTAGCACCGCTGTTCCAACCGTTCGGCCAAAGCCGGCATCAACGGCTGGGGAGCGACGCGCAACAAATTGCCATCCCATGTTGCCCCTACATCCCCAGGACTACCGAAGAGTAGCCCATGGTTGATCCATGTAAAATGAGCGCCGGGTTGGCACAGAATCACAGGATACTCGACCTCAGTCGCCCGCCTGGCGCCACCCCTCTTCAATTGCCTGGCGCATGATCCTATCCCCCACCCGATAACAGTCGCCTCCTTATCCCAAGAGAAAGTAACTATTCCGCCTTTCCGGGGATGCACATTGAGCAGGCAAATACAACTACTCGATAACGAGCAAGACCGCCGCAGAAAGTAAATACGATTGCCTAAATCATCGTACAGAGAAGGATCCAGGCGAAGTTGATTGCTCCGAGGAGGATCCGGACAAAACAGTTCGTATCTTTCTTTTTGCCAGTCATAGGCCTTGGCGGGCGAGAAATCTCTCCTTGTCAAACGCAGGTAATGCGCGCCTGCGGATGTTTCTCCTTTCGGACCGTTGAAAAAACCGAAGCAGTTTTCCCCTGGTAACATGACCGGAATTGCGATTGATACTTCCGACTCGGTGATCTTAAATACTCTCATTTGGTTTTGTTTAGTTTTTTTTGTTTTCAGAATCAGCTGTTTGCCTTCTCTTCGCGCCGCCAAGCGCGGGAGTGATCCGTCAACAAAAGTTTTTTGGCCTATGCCGAAATCCATAATATCATAATTGTTAATGCCTGGCAAATCTGGGAATTTGCAAAAGTTGACTAAATCAATTTTTTACACTATAATTTTTTTAGTCCTACATAAGGGCTTTTATTATAAATATCTCATAAATTGGCCTTCTATGGCCCCATCGTCTAATGGTTAGGACACCAGCTTTTCAAGCTGAGAATCGGGGTTCGATTCCCCGTGGGGCTACCAAAATAAAAATTCTCGATTTCTGTCGGGAATTTTTATTTTGGTATTGGTTTTCGACTTGCCCGCCAAATCCGCTAACTGGCGAAATAGGCTGGCTCCCCGTTTATTTTTATAAGTTTAATTTTTGTGATATAATAATTGTAGAACATAGGATAAGGAAAAATTATGTCTAAAATCAGTGAAAAAAAATATAAAGAAGTTATCTTATATCTTGCCGAAAAGCTTGGCGGCGAGATAAAGGGCAAGAAAAAATTGGCGAAATTATTATATTTCGTTGATTTTGATTTTTTTGAAAAATTTGAAAAATCATTGACCGGCGATGTTTATAAGGCCTTACCTATGGGTCCATTTCCCGTAACTATGGAAAAGATACTGACCGAAATGGCTAAAGAAGAAAAAATAAGCATTATATTTAAAAAGGAAAGAGCCGATTATAACTCCACGGAAATTTATAAAGCTAAAGAAAAAATGGCAGGAAGTTTTTCTAAAGAAGAACAACAAATTTTAGATAGAGTAATTTTGAAATATGGCCACTTGTCGGGGAAGCAACTGGAGGATTTATCTCATGCGGAAGCGCCGTATATCGGAACAGCGCCCAATCAAGAGATTGCCTACGAATTGGCTTTCTATCGCGGCACTAACTTAGATAATGATGCTTAATTTTATTTTCCATCCTCATTTTGAAAAAGAAGCCGCCAGTTTAAAACGGCGGTTTCCTTTTTTTGACGCCGGCTTAGAATCATTTAAACGAATCTGCGAAGTTCATTTTGATCCAATAAATCCTAGGCAGGTAATCGCTCCGGCAAAGTTACATAGAATAAAATGTTTTAACAATTTCACTATTTGGAAAATAGAGCTGGCGGTGAAGAATTTGCGCTCCAACCAATTTCCCAGAATTTGGTTCGCTGTCCGTGGAGCGACGATTGCGTTTTTGTGTGTTGCTACTCACATTGATAATCATAATGATAACACGATGAATCAGGAAGCTGAAGCATTGGTTAGCTCAATTTTTAGTTAGCGGCGGCGCGCTGGCGAATAGCCAGCACGAAAAAATACGGCGGGGCGAATAAAAGGGCCGAACTTTGGGGGTTATAGGGGGCTCGCCCCCTATACCATATTCCCCCTAAAAATTATTTTTAAAATAGATTCGCGCTTCGTTGTATAACCATACTGTATTAAACACAATCATTATGCTAATAAGCAAAAACATAAAAACCTGGTCGAGTTTTAAAAAATCCCTCCGCTAACCCTAATTACCCGAGGACAGTGTTTTTTAAAACTCGCCCTTCGGGACATTTTTTATTTAATTAACTTATTCCTATGTTTAATGAAAAAATAAACTTCAAAATAATCATCGCCCTAACCATATATTTAGTTTCCTTATTCGCTTCTAACACTCTGGGGCTTAAGCTGATGCCGTTTCTCTTCGGCACCCATCTGTCGGTCGCGGTCTTTTTCTTTCCTTTTGTTTTTTTAACCACCGATGTTATCGGGCAAGTCTATGGCAAGCCAATGGCTAAAAATTTTGTTTGGGCCGGCTTTTTATCCATTCTAATATTTTTAATCTACTCGGTTATCTCCATAATTGCGCCTTGGTCTCGAGATAATTTCCTGGCCAAAGAATGGTTTGACACGATTTTCGCCGTTTCTTTCCGCATGTCCATTGCTTCGCTCCTGGCCTATGTTATCGGCGAATATCAGGATGTTTTGTCATTCTTCTTTTTCAGAAACAAACTAAAAATTAAAGCTTTTTGGTTAAGATCTAATTTATCAAACCTCTGGTCGCAGTTAATTGATACTCTGATCTTTATGTTTGTGGCCTTTCTGGGTATCTATTCAGTTAAAACTATCCTGCTCATAAGTCTACCCTGGTGGCTATATAAGGTCGCTATGGGCTTCTTATATACCCCTTTGTCTTATTTAGGAATTTATTTACTCCAACATGAAAATCCAAACCATAAAAACCAAGATTTTTAAGCCCAAGGGAAAACTCCTGCCGTTTATTGCCAGCTATCTGCCAAAAGTTAAAGAAAAAACTATTTTGGTCGTTACTTCAAAGATAGTGGCTTTAGCCGAGGGCAGATTAGTAAAAAAAATTGACGAAAATACTAAACTGGAAATTATTAAACGGGAAAGCGACTTCGTTTTACCCACTAAATATGTCTATTTAACCATT
>Ga0076133_147_pt1 | contig 13480 bp, 11 predicted proteins | sample RifGroC2_FD_67719 | JGI IMG/M metagenome (GOLD analysis project Ga0076133, IMG submission 67719) | Parcubacteria bacterium GW2011_GWC2_42_12 | reverse complement strand
TTATTAATCAAGGGCGGCAAGACGATGTCAGGCAGCTAAAACTCTTTGATCTGTGAGTTTTAACGCCCTGCGGTCTCTGCCGCAGGGTAATTTACAAAAAGTTGAAATAATAAAAAAACGCCCCGCAAAATGCGGGGTGTTTTTTGGTGGGCTCAGTAGGAATCGAACCTACCGCCTCGTCGATGTCAACGACGCGTTCTACCAATGAACTATGAGCCCAGATTTTTATCAATTATTTTTTCACAAAATAAATTCGCTATAGATATTAACTTTCTTTGAATCGCTACATTGCCGCATCTTAGATGGCAAACTCCCTTATAATGCTGGTATGTTTTTGATCCGATTGTTCTTTTATCCAAATGCACTTGTTTAAAGCGCTCGATCGGTATTTTTAAAGCATGCGACCAGAATTTTTTCATTTCATCAGGATTTTGATCCGCCCTTAAACTTAATTCACAGCCGATTTTTTCAACTTTTATATTATAGATATTTTTTAATAATGACAAAAAGAATTTTAAGATTAAAGGGTTTGAACTGCCAAGCGCGGTTTCCGGATTATTTTTTGCACCTTCGCCAAGATAAAGAAAGGCTAACGCCAATTCCAAAATATTTTTATCATTTAAATTGATGTTTTTTAAAGTTCTCTTGGCCGAACTTTCTGCCTCCTTAATTCTTTCGGCCTTCTGTGCGTTATGCCAGATAACTGCTTGCCGTCTGGCATTTATCAGGCCATTTTTCCAATTTTGTAATAACTCTTCTTTTTGTCTCGCTGTAAGTTTTATATTTTTCAGCCAGCCGCTCAAGGTGGAGCGGGGGATGCCTAGATCGCGCTCAATTTTTCCGATAGAAAAACCTTGTTGGCGCAGTTTAATCGCGTTTTCTTTTAATTCGTACCACTTTGATTTCATGTATACAATATATCATCTTTAATACGAATGTGCAAACTGTAATATGACTTTCTGGTGGGTATGGATGGATTCGAAGCTCCTCGGTGCCCATCTGGCCAAGAAGCAAACGGGGCGACCCCGGCTCTAGGTGCGCGTGGGTGGGATCGAACCACCGAAACCTCGGCTTTATAAGAGCCGCGCTCTAACCAGCTGAGCTACACGCGCAAACTTAAAACAAAAAAGGACCAAACCCTTTTTATCAATTTAACATTAGCCGAGGATTTTTTCAAGTTTACGGTTACTTTGCATTTTATGAGATTGCTTCGTCTCCGCCAGCTAGCGGATCCTCGCAATGACAAAAAACAAAATCTGGATTGCGGCTCCCCGTATCGCGGTACGGGGCAGGCTGCGGCCGCAATGACAGATAATAATACTAGAGCGATAATTTATTTAGTTTATCTTGAATCATTGTAATGATGGCTTTTTCCGCTTCTAGAAGAGGCGCCTGAATAACCGCTTTAGCTAGATTTTTAGCGCCCGAAGGATTGAGCTCTTTTATTAGCCCTAGGGCATTAATATTCCTAATGGCGTAGAGTAGAAGATTGGTGGTACTAACGGGTGTTTGACCGGTTATCTCGGCCGGAGTTTCACTTTCATAAATTATGGCAATAACCTTAGCTTGCGGAATACTAACGATTAATTCGTCAATCACATCGGTTAAATCTTTTTCCGTGGAGTTGGTTTTTAAAAAGTCACTCACCGATAAGGTAGACCAGATTAATTTATTTTCCAGAGAACCGGTTAACCGGGTCAAGACTCGTCCCCAGAGTTTCAGAACATTGAGACTCTTAGAGCGGTAGAGATGATTAACGATTTCTTCGCGCCGGGCGCCTAAGGACATAAGCTGCGAAGCGGTTAAGAGCGCGCGCGGCGTCACATTATTGGTTTTAAAGCTCTTGGTTTCCGCGATCATGCCGGCCAAGAGGCAAGTGGCGATATCTTCGTCAATTAGGTCGCGCGAATAGCTATCTAGGAGCGAAAAAATTATTTCCGCGGTCGCGACCGCGGTCAGTTCAATGAAATTAATTTGGCCGAAGCCTTCGTTAGTTGAATTATGATCAAGATTGATCAGCGGGGTTTGATAGAAGAATTCAGTGTCATTATCATAAATTCTGCCTAAGGATTCTAGATCCGGAGTACCGACGGCGATGATCAAGCCGTATTTAAAACCGCTGGTATCGGTGGTGATATCATCTTCGGTAAACCAGCCATTCTTAGGCGAGATGATAAAGTTCAGTTTATTTTCTTCGCGCTGGTATTTAATTTGGCTGACTTTGGTGCTGGTAATATCTAAGGAAATGATGAACTTGCGTAAATTGGCCAGCTCATATTTTATTTCCGAGTAGCCGGGGAGAAATGAATAAAGTTTGTCCGAGTCCAATTTTTCAGCGGCTATTTCAACATTTTTACCTAGTTTTTTTAAAAATAAAAACAGGGCCAAACTGGAGGCCACGGCGTCGCCGCTCCAAGCCGACTTAAAGGTAACTAAGATATTATCGGCTTTTTTAATTTGTTCAAAAATTTGCTGCTCTTGAGTTAACATGTTTGGTAATTTCTTTTAATCACATGAGGGTTTGTAAGTTAATTAACTAATATATCTTAAATGTTTTATTGTGTCAAGACTTGTCAGGATTGGTCGATTGTGTTAAGGTATCGTCAATCTCGCTAAACTGGCGGGATGTAGAAAACCAAAACCAATACTGCCATTAGGCAGAAAAACAAAAGGAAGAAGGATAAGTATGTTTACAGGCACCTACACAGCAATTGTCACGCCGTTCAGGAACGGCCAGATTGACGAAGCCGCGCTTGAGCGCCTTATCCGCCTGCAAATCCGAGGCGGCGTGGACGGCATTGTGCCCGTGGGCACGACCGGCGAATCACCAACTGTGGATTTCCCAGAGCACATCCGCATCATTAAGCTCGCGGTGAAATTCGCAGACCATAAGATCAAGGTCATTGCCGGTACGGGCGGTAATTCCACCAAAGAAGCCGTCTATCTGACGCAGGAAGCCGAGAAGGTCGGCGCGGACGCATCCTTGCAAGTCGCGCCTTATTACAACAAGCCGTCACAGGAAGGTGTGTTCCAGCACTTCAGCACGGTGGCCAAAGCTACCAAGCTGCCGATTATTCTCTACAGTATCCCGGGCCGTTGCGGCATTGAGATCGCCGTGGAGACGGTGAAGCGTCTGGCCGCGGAGTGCAAGAACATCGTCGGCATCAAGGAGGCCGGTGGCAATCCGGATCGCGTCAGCCAGCTCCGCCAGGCGCTCGGACACAAGTTCACGATTCTCTGCGGCGACGACGCGCTTACCCTGCCCTTCATGGCGGTAGGCGCGGTCGGCGTGGTGAGCGTGGCATCAAACATCATTCCGCGCCAAGTCGCCGAGATGGTGCACGCCTACTTATTGGGTTCACACCCTCACCGCGCGAATGACTCGCGTTACATTCCCATCGCGCAGGCGTTGCACGAGAGGTACTACCCGGTCTTTAAGGACCTGTTCATTGAAACGAACCCGATTCCCGTCAAGGCCGCGCTGGCCATGATGGGCATCATCGCGGAGGAATACCGTCTGCCGCTCGTGCCCATGGCGGCGGCGAACCGGGAGAAGTTGAGGAGGACTTTGGAGGGATTGCACATCCTGAAAGCTCACCAAGCGGGGAGCCATCGGGAAGCCCATGTAAACGCCCTGACCTAAAATTGGTGGGGCAATAATTCAACAACCACCTCGACTGGCAGCAGTCGAGGTTTTTTTGCCAAATAGGGGAAATTCTGTTAAGGTTAAGGTAGAAAAAAGCTTAAATATGTTGAATAAAGAACTGCCAAAACAATATCATCCGGCTGATTACGAAGAGGCGATTTACGCCAGATGGGAAAAGTCGGGATTTTTTAATCCGGATAATTTGAGCGGTCAGCCATATGCCATCATGATGCCGCCACCCAATGTCACCGGAGTCTTGCATCTTGGCCATGCCCTGGAAAATTCTTTAATGGATATTATGGCCCGCTATCAGCGGATGAACGGCAAGAAAGTTTTGCTTTTGCCCGGTACTGATCACGCGGCCGTGGCCACGCAGGCCAAAGTGGAGAAAATTTTGATTGGGCAAGGCGTAAGGAATCCGCGCCAGGAACTGGGTCGGGAGAAACTTTTAGAAAAAATTCGCGAGTATGCCGAAGAATCAAAGTCCACAATTTTAAAACAAATTAAAAAAATGGGCACTTCCTGCGATTGGTCGCGGCTGGCCTATACCTTTGATAAAACGCGCAATCGGGCGGTCAATGAAGTGTTCGTTAAAATGTATAATGATGGATTGATCTATAGAGGAAGGAGAATAATTAATTGGGACGCGAAACTCCAGACCACTATTTCCGACGATGAAATTGTTTGGCAGGAAGAAAAAGCGCCTTTCTATTATTTGAAATATGGTCCATTTACCATCGCCACAGCCAGGCCGGAAACCAAGTTCGGCGATAAATATGTAGTTATGCATCCGGATGATAAACGATATAAAAAATATAAACACGGCGATAAATTTGATTGCGAATGGATAAATGGTAAAGTTACGGCTACGGTGATTAAAGATGAAATTATTGACATGAAATTCGGCAGCGGCGTAATGACCATCACGCCCTGGCACGACCTGGTTGATTTTGAAATTGCTCAAAGACATAACTTAAGCGCGGAGCAGATTATTGATTTCAATGGCAAGTTAATGCCGATTGCCGGCGAATTTGTCGGTTTAGATATTTTAACCGCCAGGCCGAAGATCGTGGAAAAATTGAAAGCTAAGGGTTTAATGGTAAAAGTGGAGAAAAATTATCTGCATCGGGTGGCCAAGGGCGACCGCAGCCAGGCCGCGGTGGAGCCGCAAATAAAAGAACAGTGGTTCGTTGATGTTAATAAAATAATTCCGGGCAAAAATAAGAGTTTAAAAGATTTGATGCGCCAAGCCGTAACGACTGGGCATAACGGTGACGAGAAGCAGAAAGTGAAAATTACGCCAGAACGGTTTGAGAAAACCTATTTGCATTGGATAGATAATTTGCTCGATTGGTGCATCTCTCGCCAGATTTGGTGGGGGCATCGGGTGCCGGTGTGGTATTGCGGTGGCCGCGATAAGGGTAAATGCCTGCCCGAATGCCATTGGCCGATTGTTTCGGCTGAAGCGCCGAAAGAATGTTCGGTTTGCGGCAGTAAGGACTTATTTCAAGACGAAGACACCTTAGATACCTGGTTTTCTTCCGGGTTGTGGACATTTTCTACTCTGGGTTGGCCAAATAAATCCCTCCTACCCCCCTTTATTAAAGGGGGCAATAAAGATTTAAAAACCTATCACCCGACCAGCTGGATGCAGATGGGCTATGAAATACTATTTTTTTGGATGGCGCGCATGATTTTAATGTCCACTTATGTTTTAGATCAGATTCCTTTCCATAATGTTTATATTCATGTGGTAAGAAATTTTCCAAATCGTCGGGGAATAATATAGATCCCTTAGAAGTAATCGCTAAATTCGGCACCGACGCCCTGCGTTTAAGCGTTATCGCCGGCATAGCGCCCGGAAATGACTCAAAGTTTTATGAAGAAAAAGTGGAAGGAGCGAGGAATTTGGTTAATAAATTATGGAATATCGCCAGGTACATTTTACCGAATATAGAAAAAGGAAAAATTAATTTTTCGGCCGGAAAATTAACCATGGCCGAGGATTGGATATTAAATAAGCTAAATGTTTTAATTAAAGATGTGACGGACGATTTCAATAATTATAATTTTTCGTCAGCCGGAGAAAGATTAAGGGAGTTCACCTGGAACGATTTAGCCGATTGGTATTTAGAAGCTAATAAATTTGAGAACAGCAGTCAGCGAGGCCAGATTTTATATTATATTTTAAAAAATTTATTGATTCTCTGGCATCCCTTCGCGCCTTTTATAACGGAGGCGGTTTGGCAGGAAATGGACAAAAAGGAGTTGTTAATGGTGGAAAAATGGCCAACCCCCCTTGCCCCCCTTGTCAGGGGGGAGAAAAATGATTTTGCAGTAATTAAAAATGTGATTATTACCATTCGCAACGCCCGAGCGGAAAATAAGGTTGAACCGGCCAGAAAAATAAAGGCGGTTATATATGCGGGGAAACACGCTGAACTATTTGCAGCACAGACAGAGCTGATAAAATCTTTGCGCACCGGCATTAGTGAGTTGGAGATTAAAGTCAGTGGAGAAAAAATAGCTGGCGCGATTTACGCGGCCGTGGGCGAGATAGAAATTTATTTATTAGGCGCGTTGGACGAGGTAAAAGAAAAAGTCAGATTGGAGAAGGGAATAGCCAATCTGGAGAAAATTATTAAAGCCAATGAAGGCAAGCTGGCAAATAAGGAATTTGTTGATAAGGCGCCGGAGGCGGTGGTGGAAAAAGAAAGGCAGAAGCTCAAGGGCTGGCAGGCGGAATTAAAGAAAATAAAAGAGCAAATAAAACATTTATGAAAGAGGTAATCTCGGAGGGAATAGAACAAACACCCAAAGAAGAAAAATTTAATTTTCCGGAAATTGGGGCTATAAAGGAAGACATGATTTCTCTCTGCCGAAAAATGAAAGAAGCCTTTGATCAAGCAAGGTATAATGTTTTAGTTAGCGATGAGGTTGGAGGGAGAATACCGGCATTGATATTACGGAAAATAATAAAAAAATTGCATCCTGATAAAGAATTAAGGACACTTTTTGTTGCTTCTGGACAAAAAAGCGGATTGCCGGATTATGAAAATGATAGAGATATAGAAAAATACAAAAAACTTGTAGATTATTTTAAAAAAGCTGTCGGCCCGGACGATTATATTCTTTTAGTAACCCAACATATTTATAGTGGACTGACAATCCAAAAATTATCTGTTGCAATTAGTGATGCGGCTCAAATGATGAAGGGTTTAGACATAGCGGCCACTAGTTCTTTTCATATTAGCAAGAAAGAATTGAAGAGGGGGGTTATTGATTCTGATGATGAAGAAAGAGAGTTTCGAACCGGAGTGCCAGCTTCACGTCGGCCGATAGTTGCCAGCAATATTTACATCGGCAGCGAGGGCTCGCTTTCTACGGACGAGATGGAGAAAAGACATAATCGCCTTACGGGCGTTGCGAAAGAAATAGAATACAATCCGTCGCCGATATTATATACGAAAGCAATGGAAAAATGCGGAAAAGATATGAATTTTTATTCTGACGATGAATTGAAGAATATTTTTGGAATTGAAGAAGGGGATAGCGTGGAAGTAATTTTCAGCAAAAAATGGGAGACGCCCGAAAATATGAAAAGGTATGAAGCAATAAGTTCAAAACCTTTGTCAGATGAAGAGAGGAAACAGTTGAGGGAAGATATTAAAAAGACGAGGGAAGATGTTAATACGCTTGTACAGGAAATTTTGAAAGAGGTTTGGGGTTTGTGAAATTTATTGAAAGTTTAAAATTATTTAAACTCATTTTAAAAATATATGGCAAAAATAATAACCGACGAAAATAAAATTGACGAAGTTTTAAGCCGGGGGGTAGAAGAAGTTATTGTTAAAGAAAATTTAAAAAAGAGACTGATGTCCGGTAAAAAATTAAGAATTAAGCTGGGCATTGACCCGACCGGGTCGGTTTTGCACTTGGGACATGCCGTAGTTTTACGCAAACTGAAAGATTTTCAGGATTTGGGGCATCAAGTTATTTTTTTAATCGGTGATTTTACCGCGCGCATCGGCGATCCCACAGGCCGTTCGGTTTCCAGAAAGCCGCTGACTGATAAAGATATCGCCGCCAACATGAAGAGTTATACTAAACAGGCCGGTTTGATTTTGGATATGAAAAAAGTTGAAATTAGATATAATTCGGAATGGCTCAATAAGCTTGATTTTCGGGAACTGGTGATGCTGTCGTCAAAAGTGACTTACGCGCAGGTTGCGCAACGCGCTGACTTTAAGGAAAGAATAAAAAATGATCAAGATCTTAGTTTACAGGAATTTTTGTATCCGGTTATGCAGGGTTATGACTCGGTGGCGCTTAAAGCTGATGTGGAAATCGGCGGCACGGATCAGAAATTTAATCTCTTAATGGGACGGCAGTTGCAAAAAAGATATAATCAGGAGCCGCAAGAGATTATTACCTGTCCGTTGCTCGAGGGTTTATCCGGCGGCGATAAAATGAGCAAGAGTTTGGATAATTATATTGCTTTGACGGAAAAGCCGGAAGAAATGTATGGAAAGATTATGTCCCTAACCGACGGTTTGATTATACGATATTTCACGCTAGGCACTTATTTATCTTTAGAGAAGATTGCTGAAATTGAGCAGGAGTTAGGCGGCGGCAAAGTTAATCCGCGTGACATAAAAATGCGCTTGGCTTTTGAAATAACGAAAATCTATCATGGGGAGAAGAAGGCGGTAGCTGCGCAGGAGTATTTTGTGAAGACCGTACAGAAGAAAGAAGCGCCGGAAGAAGTAATAAGCAAGAAGCTGACAGTCGGCAGTATGAATATTATGGAATTATTGGTGGAAGTCGGTTTGACGGCCAGCAAGGGCGAGGCCAGGCGATTGATTGAGCAAGGTGGAATTAAGATTGATGGCTCGGCCGTTAATGATATTAATAAAATAATTGAGATTACTGCAAATGGCGTTTTAGTGCAAAGGGGCAAGAGAGGGTTTGTCAGAGTTGTGAAAAAATAAATATTCAATTGCCTCGCTCGCCACGAAAAATTTAGGGATTTAGTTTAAAATTTCCAACAAAATTTTCATCGGAAAAGGGCGAAAGGAAAATGTTTGTAAAGAAATTTTAAGCTAAATCTGATCCTAAATTTTTCTATGCTCGCCAGGCAATTAAATATTTATTAGGTAAAATTGTATGATCGGAGTTTTTGATTCTGGCTTCGGCGGCTTAACCGTCTTAAAAGAATTTTTGCGGGTTTTGCCGAATTATGATTATGTTTATCTGGGTGATAACGCTCGAGCGCCTTATGGCAATAAATCCGACGAGGTTATATATGAATATACCCGGCAGGCGGTGGATTTTTTGTTTAAAGCCGGCTGCCAGCTGATAATCATCGCCTGCCATACGGCCTCCAGTAAGGCCTTAAGGAGAATTCAGCAGGAATATCTGCCGCGGAGTTATCCGAATAGGCGCGTCTTAGGCGTGGTGGTGCCGGTGGTGGAAGAGGCGATTAAACTAAGCCGTTATCATAGATTAGGCGTTATCGGTACGACCGCTACCATCAACTCTGGAGTTTACAAAAAAGAACTGGAAAAATTAAGAAATGACTTAGAAATTTTTGAACAGGCCTGCCCGCTCTTAGTCCCCTTAGTGGAGGAAGGTTGGATTGACAAGCCGGAAGCTAACATGATTTTAAAGAAATATTTACGGCCGTTAAAGGTTAAAGAAATAGATACTTTGTTGCTAGGTTGCACGCATTATCCATTGCTGCTTAAAGATATTTCTAGGTTAATCCGGCTGAAGTGGCAGCTGAAAGACTGGTTGTGTATTTGAATAAACATCAAGATTTAGAGAAGAAGTTAAATAAGAATAATCTGTTAGTTTTTTATACGACCGATGATGCCAGTAAATTTAAGGAATTGGGTCAGAAGTTTTTAGGGAAGAGTATTGGTGAGGCAAAGAAGATAGAACTATAAAAGTGTAAAATGTAAATAGCAAAGTTGAAAATGACAGTTTAAAATGAAAAATTGAAATGCTTCTATTGTTGTCATTGCGAGCGACTAAAAGGAGCGAAGCAATCCCTGGCTGGAAGGGATTTACCAGAGATTGCTTCGTCGCCCCCGAGTACAGGGCTTCTCGCAATGACAAAAAATTTTAAATTTTACATTGTCATTTTTCACTTTGAAATTTACATTTTAAATTATTCCTATGAACACCCTAGACAGCATAAAACAAAATATTGCCGAGATGATAAATCAGGCGCTAAAAAAAGACCTGGTTAAGCCAGCTGATTTAGTCTATCCGCCTAAGCCCGAATTCGGCGATTTAAGTTTGGCTTGTTTTAATTTGGCTAAAGAATTCAAAAAAACCGCGGTGGAGATGGGTGAGTTTCTAATTGGCCGGGTGGCTTTAAATGAAACGATCGTGGCGGCCAAAGCCATCGGGCCGTTTATAAATTTTACTTTTAATAAGCAAAAGCTGGCGCAGGGCGTGATTGAAGAAATATTGAAAGCTGAAGAGCGTTATGGCCTTAATAAAATAGGCAGGGATAAGAAAATTATGGTGGAATTCGCTCACCCTAACACCCATAAGCCCTTTCATATCGGCCATTTAAGAAATATTTTGACCGGCGAAGCCATGGCTAGAATCTTAGCGGCTAACGGCTATAAAATCATTCGCGCTAATTATCAGGGCGACATCGGGCTGCATATCGCTAAGTGCCTCTGGGGCATTACGCAACTTAAAAAAGAATACAAAGCGGCCGGCCGCGCTAGTTTGAAAGCGAAAGCTGAATTTTTAGGACAGGCCTATGCTTTAGGCAGTAAGAATTATGAAGAGAACGAAGCGGTTAAGAAAGAAATCATTGAATTGAACAAAAAGATTTATAATCAGGATAAAAGCGTTATGAGAGTATATCAGACGACCAGAAAATGGAGCTTGGATTATTTTAATGGCATCTATAAAAGAGTTAATACTAAGTTTGACCGCTTTTATTTTGAGTCAGAAGTTTTCGCTAGCGGCCGAAAGCTAGTTTTGCAGAATTTAAAAAAGGGAATTTTTCAGACAAGCCAGGGCGCAGTTATTTTTAAAGGCGAAGACTACGGCTTACATACTCGCGTCTTCATCAATTCTGACGGCAATCCGACCTATGAAGCCAAGGATATGGGTTTGGCCCAACTGCAATTTAAGGAATTTAAGCCAACCAAGATTCTTCATGTGGTCGGACCGGAGCAGGCCGAATATTTTAAGGTCATAATTAAGGCCTTGGAGTTAATTATGCCGGAGACAAAAGGCCGGGAGCAGCATTTGCGCTACGGTTGGGTAAAATTAAGGGAAGGTAAAATGAGTTCTCGGCTCGGCAATGTGGTTCTAGGCGAGTGGCTTTTGGACGAAGCCAAGCAGGCAGTGCTTAAAATAATGAAGGGCAAAAGGAATTTGAAAAATAAAGATGAAGTGGCGGAAAAAGTTTCTTTAGCCGCAGTCAAGTATTCTATTTTAAAAAATGGCGTCAATACGGACATCGCTTTTGGCCTGGAAGAATCAGTAAGTTTTTCCGGCGCTTCCGGCCCGTATCTTTTATATACTTACGCCAGGATCAATAGTATAATCAAGAAAACCAAGAAGTCAGCCAAGCACCAGGCAGTTGTAAATTATAGCGCTTTAACCGAAGCCAAAGAGGCGATTTTGGTCAATAAGCTGGCAAAATATCCGGAGATAGTCATGCTGGCCGGGAAAAATTTCGACCCATCGGAAATTGCTAAATATTTATTTGAATTAGCGCAGGAATTTAATGACTATTACCATAGCGTACCGGTTTTAAAAGCTAAAATTGAGATTCGGCAGGCCAGATTGGTTTTGATTATGGCGGTTAAGCAGACGCTGGCCAATGGTTTGGAGCTCTTGGGAATCGAGACAGCGGAAGAGATGTAGAAAATTATTATTACTTAGTAAATTATCCGTGAGATTGCTTCGTCGCTGAAGCTCCTCGCAATGACAAAAAACATATATGTTAAATAAAAAAAACGCAGTGACCATGGAAAAAATTGTGTCTTTATGCAAGCGCAGGGGGTTTATTTTTCCGGGTTCGGAAATTTATGGCGGGCTGGCCAACGCTTGGGATTACGGGCCGTATGGCGCGGAGCTAAAAAATAATATTAAGCAAAGATGGTGGAGGAAGTTCGTAGAGGAGCGGGAAGATATGGTTGGTTTGGACGCGGCGATTATAATGAATCCGGAAACCTGGAAAGCTTCGGGGCATCTGGATAATTTTAGCGATCCTCTGGCAGAATGCCAGAAATGTAAGAGTAGATATAGAACCGATCAGCTTATAGACGCGAAAATCTGCCCAAATTGCGGCGGCGAGATGTCCGCGCCCAGGCAATTTAATTTAATGTTTAAGACTTTTATCGGTCCGGCCGAGGAGAGCGCTAATGTGGCTTATTTAAGGCCGGAAACCGCGCAAGGGATTTTTGTTAATTTTAAAAATGTCCTGGATACCATGCGGCCGAAACTGCCGTTCGGCATCGGCCAGATCGGCAAGGCCTTCCGTAACGAAATCACGCCCGGCAATTTTGTTTTCCGCACGCGCGAGTTTGAGCAGATGGAAATAGAGTATTTTATCGCCATGCCGAAAAAAGATAAAGATTGGCAGGCGGTTTTTGAAAGTTGGCGTAAGGAAATGTTAGTCTGGATGAAAGAACTGGGGCTGGATGTTAAAAACAATGTTCATGAGCTCAATGTACCGGATGGAGAGCGGGCGCATTATTCAAAGAAAACCATTGATTTTGAATATGATTTTCCTTTTGGCAAAAAAGAACTCTATGGCTTGGCCTATCGCACGGATTATGATTTAAAACAGCACGCTAAACTGTCCGGCATTGATTTAACCTGTGCTGATGAAGCCGGTAATAAGTTTACGCCTCATGTGATTGAGCCGTCCTTAGGTGTGGAACGGACGGTTTTAGCGGTTTTGTGTGCGGCTTATAATGAAGAAAAAGTAAAAGAGGAAACCAGAACAGTAATGAAATTTCCTCATTGGCTGGCACCTGTAAAAATAGCGGTTTTCCCGCTACTAAAAAATAAGCCGGAACTAGTAAAAAAAGCCAAAGCCGTATTTGACGCGTTGAAAAAAGATTATATTTGCGAGTTTGACGATAATGGCAATATTGGCAAGCGCTATCGCCGGCAGGACGAAATCGGCACGCCTTTTTGCCTAACCGTGGATTTTGACACCTTAGAGAAAGGCGATGTGACCGTGCGCGATAGAGATACGATGAAGCAGGAGAGGGTGAAAATTGAAGAGTTGGGGGAGTATTTTGAGGAGAAGTTAAAATAATTTTAATAATTAACTAAAAATTATTATGCCAAAAAGAGAATTTAGCATGGAGTCTTCTGGAGTAAATCCAGAGCAAAGAGTCATCAAATTCAAGCAGTTCGACAAAGTAGTTCAAGGCAAAGTGGTCGGAAATTTGCTAGAAGGTGATTTTGAAGTTGAGTTGCTTGAAGACGCCCCCCCCCCTCTCTAAAGGAACGGTTATCTCGGTCGCAAAATTTGCAATCATCGAATAAAGCCAGGGGAATAATTAAATAGTCCCGACACTAATGAGCGTCGGGACTATTTTAGATTGGTGAATTTTATTTTTTCAACATCTTACTTAAATACTGTCCGGTGTATGATTTTTTATTTTTGGCGACTTCCTGAGGCGTGCCGGCCGCGACAATATAGCCGCCCTTATCGCCGCCTTCGGGGCCGAGGTCAATAACCCAGTCCACTGATTTAATGACATCAAGGTTATGCTCAATGATTAAAACCGTGTTGCCTTTATCAACCAGCTGGTTCAGAACATGAAGGAGTTTATGGAT
>Ga0076133_143_pt1 | contig 16753 bp, 15 predicted proteins | sample RifGroC2_FD_67719 | JGI IMG/M metagenome (GOLD analysis project Ga0076133, IMG submission 67719) | Parcubacteria bacterium GW2011_GWC2_42_12 | reverse complement strand
ATTCATGTCTTAACGCGTCAATGGGCTGCAATTTACTGGCTTTAACGGCCGGATACAAACCAAAAATCACGCCCACCGCGATCGAAACCAACGCTGCCAATAAAATCGAAAAAACTGAAACTACCAAGTCCCAATCATAACCCAAAAAGCGAGCGCCGATGGAAATTAAAACTGAAACCAGGCTGCCGCTAATAATGCCAATCAGGCCGCCGGTCAAGGTAATAGTGACGGCTTCCATTAAAAATTGCAGCGGCACGCTTTTATTGTTCGCGCCCACGGCCTTGCGTAGGCCGATTTCGCGCGTTCTTTCGGTCACGCTCACGAGCATTATATTCATGATACCGATGCCGCCGACCAAGAGAGACAGCGCCGCCATGGCGGCTAAGAAAAATTTTAAAGCATTAGTTATCGTCGTGATCATGTCCAGCGCCTGGGCCGAACTCCTAACGGTAAAATCGTCGCTCAAACCGCTTTGATCTTTGATTTCATGCCGTTCGCGTAAAGTAATTTTTATATCCTGCATGGCTCTGGCCGTATTAGCTTGATTGTCAATTTTAAGCCGCATCATGCTGACGTGATTTACTCCGGCGATCAGTTTTTGCATGGTACGCAAAGGCAGGAAAACCTGATCATCATTATTTTGAAAAGCTACCGTGCCTCGTTCCTTCATCACGCCGATCACTTCAAAATTTTGCTTTTTTATTTTTACTTTTTGGCCGATCGGATCTGATTCGCCAAATAATTCTTTTTTGACAATACTGCCCAAAACAACAACTTTGGCCAAATTGGTTTCTTCCTCTTTGATAAAAAACCTGCCTTGAGCGATTTCTCCGTTTTCCACGGTTAAATAGCCGACCGTTGCGCCGCTTAAATTAGTATCATATGAATTTGATCCCCAGCTAACCGTGCCCAGGCCTTTATAATAGGCCACCATCTCGACTACATTAGGCACATTTTTTTTATCATTTAAGGCCTGCGCGTCGGAATAAGTCAGGGTGGTAATGACAATGCCCATAATTGTGGCGGGCGGACCTTCTTCTTCCGACGCTCCGGGTAAAATTCCGATTATATCAGTGCCTAAAGATTTTACTTGGTTTATAATTAAGCTCTGCGCCCCTGCGCCCACAGCCATAATAATAATTACCGCGGCCACGCCAATGATTATGCCCAGCATTGTTAAAAAGCTTCTGCCTTTATTGGTCAGAAGCGCTTTGGTAGAAATCTTAACGCATTGTTGACAGAATTCCAGCATATTATTTTAACATCACGCCGTCTTTAGCGATTCTCCTCTGCGCCACCGCGTAATCGTCCGTTATCAAACCGTCCATTATTTTAATGATTCTTTTGGCATGCTCCGAAGTATAAGTTTCGTGCGTGACTAAAACTATGGTGTGACCCTGATTATTCAATTCTTGTAAAATTTCCATTATTTGCGCGCCGGACTTTGAATCAAGATTGCCGGTCGGCTCATCGGCGAAAATTACCGTCGGATTATTAACCAGCGCCCGAGCTATCGCTACCCGCTGTTTCTCGCCTCCGGAAATTTGATTAGTATAATAATGCAAACGGTGCCCTAACCCCACGCTTTCCAGCACCTCTTTGGCGCGGGCCGCCGGATCGGCTCGGCGCTTGGCATAAGTTAAGGGCAGCAGGACATTTTCTAAAACCGTAGTGCGCGGCAACAGATTAAAAGATTGGAAAACAAAACCAATTTTTTGATTCCTTAAATCGGCTAATTTATTATCATCAAGTTCGGTTACGTCTTTATCTTCAAGATAAAATTTGCCGGCGCTAGCGCGGTCCAATAAGCCAAGAATATGCATTAAAGTTGACTTGCCCGAGCCGGACGGACCCATAATAGCCACGAACTCGCCGTCGCCGATATTGAAGGTCAGCCCGTTTAACACTTTAGTCACAATTTCGTCATTAACAAAATTTTTCACCAAATTATTAACTTTAATTAACATAAAATTTTAAAATAATTGAAAACGCAGTTGGCTGAAATCGGTAATTTTCGAAGCGAGGACTGACCGTTGGGCCGACCTTTTCTCCGTTCACATCCGTAGCGATAAAATTACTGATTTCAGCCAACTGCGCATCGGCGCCGTTACTGATTTTGCTTCACATATGTCACTACTAGATCACCCTCTTTCACTCCGGACAACGCTTCAACTAAGCCATTGTCGCCGCGCAAACCGACAGTAACCGCTGCTTCTTTTATTTCTTGATTGGCCAAGAGCCGGACGAATTTACCGTTGCCATTTTTTTCTATAACCGCCCTTGACGGCATAATCAAAATATCATCTCGGCGAGCCGTGATGATATTGGCATTAGCCGTCATGCCGGGCTTAACATTTTCGGCTCGGCCGTCAAAATTTATTTTCACTTTATAGTAAATCACGTCTTGAATAACCGTTTCCGCCGGTTCAATAAAATTTACTTGGCCGAAAAATTTTACATCTTCGCCGAAAGCGTCAAGCGTAATTTCCGCGGGATTATTAACCGCGACTTTGTTTATGTCGGCCTCAGAAATATCAACTTCAATGGCAAAATTATTTGCGCCTAAAAGCGAAAAAACCGGTTTGGCGCTTGACGCTTGCTCGCCGGCTTCATAATTCTTCTTCGTAACCGTTCCATCCGCCGAAGCTTTAATAATATTATTGTTGATCTGATTATTAATTAAATCTAGAGCGGCTTGCGCCTGGCTCACCTGGGCTTGCGCCAGAGCAATATCCTGATCGCGCGTACCGGCCTTAAGCTGATTGAATTGCGCCAAAGCCAACTGCCAAGCCATAAAAGAGGCGTCAATCTTGGCTTGAGCCGTGGTGTTTTGCTGTTCCCCGGTCACCTGGGCGGTGGCTAAATCATTTTTAGCCGCTAAAATCGCGTTATTTAAATCATTGATTGAATCATTAAAATTATGTTGGGCAGTTTGCACCGCGGTTAGGCCGGTACTAACGGCGGTTTGCTGGGCGCTGATGTTAGTTTTATAAGTATTAAGCTCCGTTTGAGTGAAGCTTGAGCCGACTATGCTGAACTCTAGCATGGAATAACAATCCTTCAGGGCGTTAAAAGTTTTATTTAAAGCGCTCAACGCCTCGGTCAAAGCTTTAGTTATATTTTCGTTAGTCTGGCTTGACTCGGCCGCGGTCAAGCTGGTTTGAGCTAGAGCCAGACCGGGCAGGGCCTGATTATAATTATTTTTAGCTATCTCAAGCAAAGAAATATTACTGACGCTTAAATAATTTTTAGCGTCATCATCGGTTAAAATAGTCTGAATATTATCCAGCGCGTTGCCGGCGACTGAAATCTTTGTCGACATGATAGTTAGGGACACGGCTTTATAATTCTGGAGTGTCCGCTGTTCGCTGGTGATAGTAGCGCCAGAAGTTAAATAAAGATCATTTAAATTCTTTTCAGCTTGTCTAATATCTTCCTGAACCGTATTTTGCGTTTTGACTAATTCCTTTAAAGCTGAATCGTGCGCCGTCTTGGCTTGATTAACGCTGGCTTGACTAACGGCTAATTCAGCGCCGGTGGCCCCGACTACGAGTTTGGCTAAATTGGCCTCGGCGACTCTTAAATTAGCTTGGGCCTCTTTGGCTTTCAAAAATAAATCGCTATTATCAAGCTCGGCCATAATTTGATCCTTTTTTACTTCGTCGCCGATTTTGACTAAAATATTGGCGATTTTACCGCTCGCAGAAAAATTTAAATCAACCTCGTTATTTGATTTAACCGTGCCGGTTTCACTTACCGTCTGAGTCAAGCTGCCCCGATAAACCTTAGCCGCAGTGTATTCTATAACCGGCTTTTTGCTAAAAATTAAATATAGAGCTATTGCCGCGATTAGCAAAATAAAGCCCAAAATAAAAAATTTATTTTTAAAAATTTTCATAATATATTAACTTGATACAATATATTTTTTTAAAAATTCTTTAATTTTGAATGGCCATCTTCCCTTGATTGGCGATAATAGTTTTAAATTTGGCCACAAACTCATCAAGACTAAAATCAATTTTTAGCAAATAAAAATCAACGCCTAACTTTATGGCCTGCTGACGGCTCTCATTATCGCTCAAATTAGTAAAAATAAAAACCGGTATTCTGGAAATTTCCGGCTTGGCTTTTATCTCTTTGAGCAAATCCAGGCCGTTTATCTTTGGTAATATAATATCCAAAATAATATAATCGGGCTTTAAAACAGTAATTTTTTCCAAAACATCATTTTTATCCAAACCTTCATCAGTGATGGTTTCAAAACCCTCTATTCTAAATTTAGATTGCAAACCGTAAAGCAAATTAGCCTCGTCTTCAACTAATAATATTTTTTTAGCTGCTGGCATATGGTTTTTTGCCAAGGGCTTGCATCCCAAAAACACTAAATCATGCCAAGCGCCTTAGGCGAATATTAAATTAATATATCTTAATTATACTAATTTTCTAATATTTATACAAATATAAAAAAGAAACACCCAAAAAAGGATGTTTCTTTTTTAACTTAAATATACTCCACCACGACTATTATGGAGAGTCGCGAGGCAACCGCTGGCTAGGCCTTGCCTAAAATTCTGAACATTGAAGTGCCGCAAGCCGGGCATTTACCCTTCATGGCTCTTCTTTTTACTCCGCCTTTGCCGTTCATTTCAACTTCGGCCGCATCAGACATTTCTTTTTTGGCCTTGCATTTGACGCAATAAGCTTCCATAAAGTTTATTATTCGCTGGCTGGCGCGCTCACGGCATCCTTATTTTAAGCCAAGTGAGTAAATCCAGCTTAAGCAATTAATTTATTAATTAGCTAATATTAAATAAATTATTCAAAATAAACCAAATTATCATCCTGGCAACCTATTCTATGGCAATTTTAGCATATTTAAGCTAATAAATAAAGAGTGCTATCCATATATGAATGCGGCGGAAAATTACCCTCTACCGGCTGGCTTTGGCCGCGCCTTTTTCGTCTGAACCAAAATGATGGGCGATTTCATGCTTGACCGTGGAGATTATCTTATTTTTTGCCTCGTTCAGGTCGGAAACCTGACTTAAAATCGCTCGGCTAAAAATAGTTATGCGATCCGGCAGTACTGGACCGAAATTTAATTTCTTGGCTTGAGCATAACCTTCAAATAAACCAAATAATAAATCGCCGCGTCTTAAATGAATCTTTTTAAGCTGCTCCGCGGTCGGCTCCTCTGCCACGAAGATAGCGACATTATTTAACTTGCTCTTAAACTTTTCCGGCAAGTTCTCTATTGTCAAATTAACTATGGCTTCAAACTCTGGTTTATTTATATTTAACATAATTAGAAGATGAGATTGGGCTAAGCTTGTTTAAATTTTTGAACGAGGACTGTAAACATGATTCATATTCAAAATTAAGCAAATTTTCTAATTACGCCTTTAACCACGCCCTGAATTAATGGATCGGCCGCGTAGATCGGCTTCATGGCTGAATTGGCCGGCTGCAACCTAATTCTTTTCTGCTCGCGATAAAATTTCTTTAAAGTCGCGTAAGCGTTATTTAAAAGCGCTACCACGATATCGCCGTCTCGCGGCGAAGGATTTCTTTCCACAATAACATAGTCGCCGTCTAAAATGCCGTCCTCAATCATGGATTCGCCCTTAACGCGCAGTACATAGCTATTAGCGCTATCGGTAACAAAATCAGGCGGCACGGCGATAATTTCTTTCTCTTCAATGGCTTCAATCGGCTGGCCGGCAGTAATTAAACCGGCCAGTGGCAATTCTAAACCAGCCACCCAGTTCGCTTTAGCCGGCATGATTTCAATGGAGCGCGCTTCATTAAATGAAGTCTTTAACATGCCTTTTTGTTAAAATGTTCGCCGATTTCCCTAAATGATGGCGCGTAGCCATGGCTGTTGCTAAAATCAGTTATAAAATCTAAAATCTGCCTTTGCCTTTTGGTTAAATTATTGCCCATATATTTAATCGTCTTAATTAGTTATCCACACCCCCTTTATCTTAATTTCATTATACACGAACAAAATACGAAAGTCAAGCCAAAAAAAAACCGCCTCAACCTTTGCTGGTATGTTGGCGGCGCGCTGGTTGCCCTGATGTCAAGGCACTTTGCTGATGACAACGCGTGAGTTTGCGGCATCACTACCCTGGCAAACAGACACTGTTGCGAATCCGCTTCGTTCACTGCCGCATGACCAGGTGAATTGATCCTCAACTTGCAGGTTCCAGCCAGCCGGAACTAGCACTTCAATCGGCTGGCCCTGGTCAAAATCCTGAAAAAGCTGCAACGGAATCGTCAAATAAGGTAAACCATATCTCTTTCTCATAACTCTCCTTTTGTTTTAGGTGCGACTGAAGCCGTGATTGGCTTCAAATTAAAATTATAATAAAATACGATCCGTGTCAATGCTTATGAGTTAAACTCGGTCAGTGGTTAATTCTTTAAATAAGCCTGTCTTTTCTGCTGGCCGAATTTCTCAATGGCGTATCTTAGCATAACACGCGGCATGATTTTACGGCGCCGCCGCAAAAATTTTTCCAAAACCGCCTGATCGCGCTTGCCCACTTCCCTTAACATCCAACCCACGGCTTTATGAATTAAGTCATGTTCATCTCGCAACAAAATTTCGGCAATTTTTAAAGTGTCGCTAAACTCATTCTGCCTGATAAAAGCAAAAGTGGAAATTATGGCGATTCTTCTCTCCCACAGATTTTTTGACTTGGCCAGCTGATATAAAATTTGTCTGGGCCTATCTAATAAATAATCGCCTAAAATATAATGGCCGGACAAGTCAACCAAGTCCCAATTATTAATATTTTTAGTATTTTGCAAATAAAAATCCACGAATTTTTTCTTATTAGACTCCCCGGCCTGGCCATATCGTTTTAACAGAATAAGCAAGGCGATTAAACGGTGCTCATGAATTTTACTGTTTAGCAGTTTACCAATTTCTGGCAGGCTCAAATCCAAGTATTTTTTAGCCACGCTTCTTTGCACCGGCACTTTTATGCCCAAGAAAACATCGCCAGCGCCGTACTCACCGGGGCCGGCTTTAAAAAAACCGGCCAAAATCAGCGCTTGCTTCTTATTGGCCAGCTTATTTAATTCACTTTTCAGTTGTTTTAACTTTGACATTATAACCAAACTTGATCTTATTACCGGTTAAAATAATGGCGATAAACTTTCTTGCCGATATAATAAACCAACCAAATTATTAACGCGTAAATTACAAGCATGGGTAAGACCGTAATAATAAAGCTAACCAAGCCGTCGACAAAATTTTGGCCAGCGGTAATTAATTGTCTGACGGAAGTTTTCACGGTTTGCCAGGGGCGCCAGTCTTGACTGGCTGAAGCGATCACCACATCCTCGCTTAAATTAACCGTAATGGTGGACATATCGGTTTGCGAACTTAGATAGCGCAGCTGACCTTGGAGCTGTTCAATTTCGCCACGGGTTCTGGCTATTTCCCTGGTGACGGCTAAAACTTCTTCAATCTTACCCGAACGATTTAATAAAGCGACGAACGAGACTTCCTCGGCGCGCTTATTATTAAGCCGCGCCTCCAGATCAATATAATCGGCGGTTATATCCTGGGTGTTGGACAACTCGGTTATCACCTGGGTCGCGACTTTTTTAATTTCATTAAAAGCGCTGGCAAAATTCTGGTAAGGCACGCGCGCGATTAGATAGCCGGATTTTATTCCCCGACTGGACTCGGAAAAATAAGAATTGGAAATTTCTCCCTTATTCAGCTTGGCGATGTTGGCTATGCTTTCGGCCGCGGTTTCGGCTTTCTCCACTTTAAGCGAGAGGTTGCCGGTTTTAATAATTTTTTTGTCAATCGCGGCTGTAACGCCGGGGCTTGCTTGGTTCCTCGCGGCCTTGGCCGCTTGCCCGCCGGTAGGCTGGGAATCCATAACTATTTCAGGAGAGTAGGTCTCGCCAACTCCGCTTGATGGAGCGCCGGCCTGAAATGAATCCATTGTTCCGACGGCCGATTGATCAAACACGACTCTACCGCCTGTCCTGAACAAAGCTAAAGAACCGGTTTTACTAAAACCGCCGACAGCGATCATTAAACCAAAATACAAAATAAAAAAAGCCAGTAAAACTAACCCGGCGATTTTTAGAAATTTTTGAGTTGGCATAGTTTTATGAATTAAGTTATTTACAGGTTAGTAATTTTTTCGTTGCGGAACTCGCTTCGCTCAAACAGTCCTCACTTCAAAAATTACTAACTTCAGCCAACTGCTAATCAACCGCGTAAGTCCTATTATTTAATTATTCCGTAGTCACACCGTCAAATTCTGCTTCATTGGCCGTGGCCACCTGCTTAGTCGCGCGCACGATGCCGTCTTTATGGTGTGCCGGAGAATAAATCGTGTAGAGTTTTAAATCCTCGCTGGCGGAAACATTAATAACATTATGTTGGGCGCCGGCCGGCACAACTATGGCCGAACCATCGGCAATGGCATATTCATTGCCGTCAATGACGCACTTGCCCTGACCTTTTTCAATGCGGAAAAATTGATCATTGTCTTCATGAACTTCCATGCCGATCTCTTCTTTGGGCTTTAATGACATTAAAACCAATTGGCTGTGTTTCCCGGTGTACAGCACCTTACGAAAATTCTTATTCGCTATGGTGTCTTTTTCAATATTGGAATTAAATCCTTTCATCCCGTTAGATATTTTATTTATCATATTTTTATTTAAATCCCGCAAATATTAAAAATGTCTAACGGGATTCATAAATTTATTATTTAATTATTAATAATTTTCATTTAAAGAGCCGCGCCATTCACCGCTTCAACATAATTGCAATAATTGCAAGCCGCGCCGGCTTTAGGAATTTTATCGCTCATCAAGCATTTATGGGCTTTAATAATTTCTTCTTCCACCCAAGTATCGTCGCCGGCATAGGGTATGATTTTTATATCAAACTCTAATTTCCCATCAAAGGCCTGGCGATCGGTTTGGCCGTTGCAATAGACGAAGTAGCCGGTAGCGGAAACTTTAAAACCATTTTGCCTAAACAGCCATTGATAAATTTCCATCTGCCGCTTATAGCCGATCTGCCAATCCGCGTCTAAATTGACTTCAGTTGCTTTGCTGGTAGATTTATAATCAACCACATAAAGCACGCCTTGCTTATCGGTCCAGAGATCGTCAACCGCTCCGGTGATAATAAAGTTGGTCGGTTCATGTAAGAATCTTACCCCTTTAAAATTTTCCCGCCACTCGTCCATCATCTTATGCTGAAACGGAACTAGATCCAGACCATACGCCTTCATGAGCGGATGCGCGGTATTCTTAGCCCGATGAATGTCAAATTCTTTTTTTAACAAAGCGTCAACGGCCGAATTCAAATTAAAGGGAAAGCCCGGCGGCTGGCTAACGCCCAACCGGCGATCTAGATAGAAACATCTGGGACAGTTTAGAAATAAGTCAATCTTAGACCGGGACAACTTAAATGGTTCTGTCGCGGAGGGGTCAAAAAGATTCTTGGTTCGCTTGGGATTATAATATTGGGACATAAAATTAATGCTTATTTAAGTTTACCGTATTGCGCCCAGCATGGTCAAAAACAAATTAAAACGGCGCGTCTGCCTTTAATTATCTTTTTAGTTCAAAATTGCTCCAATGGTATTTATCAGGATCAAAGCCGTCACCACAGGCAGTCTCGAGCAAGGCCGCGCAAATCTGATACGGATCAAGATTGGCTGCTGGGCGCCGATCCTCTAAGTAGCCACGGCCGCTATTGGCAGTAGCCATCGGTATGCGGATGGAGGCTCCCCGATCAGAAACGCCGTAACGGAATTCATTAATACTGCAGGTTTCATGTTTGCCGGTCAAGCGCAAATCATTATCGGCGCCATAAACGCGGATATGCTGCTTATGAAATTGGCCAAGTTTCTCGCAAGTCTTTTTAATAACTTCCAGGCCGCCTTCCTGGCGCATGCTCTTAATGGAAAAATTAGTATGTCCTCCGGCCCCATTCCAATCGCCGGTCATGGGTTTTGGATCCAGCTTGGCATAAACTTGATGTTCCTCGCCAAGGCGATAAAGCAACCAGCGCGCCAACCATAATTGATCGCCAACCGCTAACGGGCCTAACGGACCAACCTGAAATTCCCATTGCGACGGCATAACTTCCGCGTTAATTCCGGAAATCGCTAAACCAGCTTCAAGGCTGGCCTTAAGATGAGCTTCCACTAAAGGCCGGCCATGCACTTCATCAAAACCGACGCCGCAATAATATCGTCCCTGAGGACTGGGAAAACCATGCTCCGGCCAACCCAGGGGCCGATCTTTGCGATAAAGCGTGTATTCTTGTTCAATGCCGAACCAGGGCTCATGCTCTTTATACTTTTCCGCCAGGGTTGCTAAAACGTGGCGCGTGTTAGACTGATGCGGTGTGCCATTAGGATTTAAAACTTCACACATCACTAGGATGTTAGGAGCTTTGCTAATAGGATCGGTGACAAAGTAAACCGGCTTTAACAGGCAGTCGCTAAAATGACCCTCGGCCTGCTCCGTGCTGGAGCCGTCAAATCCCCACATCGGGAGATCCGCCAGCCTAGAAACTGGCCCGTTAATAACCTTTGTCTTGGAACGCAATTTGGCCGTCGGCTTACGCCCATCCAGCCAAATATACTCTGCGGTAATGAGTGAGTGTACCATAGGAGTATTATTTTAATTGTTAATGATATTGATATATGTTGGCTGCGGGACTTGGATTCGAACCAAGATACTCGCCTCCAGAGGGCGATGTCTTACCATTGGACGATCCCGCACTATACAAATTACAAATCTGATACAAATTTACAAATATTATCAAAAACATTAGATTCAGTATTCGTAAATTTGTAATTGATTTATAATTTGTATTACTTTTAACTTACCACTTTCCCCCCGAATGTCTTTAAGAGATTATCAATCATATTCCCCTGTTCGCCCCTCTGCGGCGGTTTTTTTAAATCCAGGGGTTCGTCGGAAACTAACTTAGTCGCCGCCACCTCCAGATTCTCGTCCACCACGGCTTCAATAAAAATCGGCGCTTCGTAAACTTGATTCAAGGTTTTTTCTATCAGCCCCTTGATGGAAGTTTCGCTGACTCGGTCACGATGAAACTTATATTTAAAAGCTAGGCACAGCTGATTGCCGGCTAAGTTTCTGGGCTGACAAACACGCAGAATGAAAGACAAAGAATGATTATATTGCTTGATCTTAGCTAAAACTTCGTTCCATTTTTCCATAATTTGCTCGCTGGTGATATTGATGGGCACGCCCGCTTGAGCGGTTCTACCCGCCTCCGGTTTAACCGACACCGAGCTGGTTCTTAAGGGCGCGAATTTAGGCGCCATAGCCGTTCGGCTAAAGCTCAGCGGATTCTTCGATGTCTGGCTAGCAGTGCAAATTTCCACAATGGCCATTTCCAAGGATAATTGCTTAATGAAATCGGCTTTTAGTTCATTATAAACCTTAATAAATTTTTCCATAAAAACCAGTATCTGTTCAATATTTAAATCCTGCGCCAGCTGGTTTATCTTTAGTTCTACTTGCTCGCCTAACTCTAGGGCTAATTTACTTACCAGCCCCGGATTTATTTTTATAAGCATCAGCTTCCTTAAAATTTCAATCGTGTCCTGAACAAAAACTTTAAAATCAACGCCTTCGTCCATCAATTGATTAACCAACCGAATACCGCCAGCCGCGTCTTTCTTAATTAAAAAGCTTAGCAAATTTATAACTTCATTTAAATCCGAACGCGGAATAACTAAGTCGGCCTCGGCTTGGGTAATTTCCGCTCCGCCGATGGCGATAATTTGCCCCAGCGTGCTTTCGGCGTCGCGCATATGCCCGTCGGCCTGGCGCGCGATGGCTTCTAAAATATTTTTTTCAACCTTAACTTTTTCCGCTTGAACGATATAAGTTAATTTTTTAACCACATCGCCGACGCTAATTCTTTTAAAATCAAAACGCTGGCAGCGGGAAATTATGGTTAGCGGCACTTTATGGACTTCGGTGGTGCAGAGAATAAAAACTATGAAGGCCGGCGGCTCTTCAATAATTTTTAACAGAGCGTTAAAGGCCGCGGTGGAGAGCATGTGCACTTCGTCAATGATAAAAACCTTATACTTTGAGCGCGAGGGCGTTACTCTGGCGCTGGCGATGATATTCTCCCGAACATTATCCACGCCGGTGTTGGAAGCCGCATCTATCTCAATAATATCTAAAGCTCGGCCGGCGGTAATTTCCTGGCAGCTCGGACAGTCATTACAGGGTTCGGACGAAATATTTTCGCGTTTCTGGCAATTTATTGCTTTGGCGACCACTCTGGCTAAAGTGGTCTTACCGACCGCGCGCGGACCGCAAAACAAATAAGCATGGGTGATCTTCCCTGATTTAATCTCCTGCTCTAGAGTTACTTTAATATGGTTTTGCCCCACCACTTCATTAAAATTTTGCGGCCGATATTTTCTATATAAAGTTGACATAATAATTTAAAATAAAATAACAAATTTCCAATGACAAATGTCAAATCAATATCAAATGACTAAATGACAAATTAATTAATTTTTTGACATTTGACATTTGAATTTTAACATTGATTTGTCATTTGACATTAGTCATTTGTCGTTCAAAAATCTCTTACAAAAATTATTTATTCGCCCTAACAATATTCTCCACCGCGGCCCACTTAGATTCGCCGTTTTTCGGCACTAAGACTACCACCTCGTCGCCTGACTCGCCCTTATAATAAGTCACGCTGGCGGTTAAGAGACGCCATCTCTTGCCGTCGGCCAGAGCCAGATATTCTCCCGTCGCCGAGCGTTCCAGTACTCCGACCACGCGCGCCCGCTCAATCGGCCCGATCTGCTTATAGACGAAAGTGCCACTCGAAGTTATAGTTAATTTTAAAATATCGCCTTCCACTAATTTGGACTTAGACGCGTAATTGGCCGGCACGCTATATTGCTTGCCATCCGGACCGATCATGTTCTCGCCGTCAAACACGCCTTCAATGGTTCTCTGTTCTCCCAGACTGCCTTCCCGTGTTTCAAACCCCTCATCGCTCAATTGCCCGATCGAGATCGCGGCCTCGTCTTCGGCGCGCAAAGATCCGGCCAGAAGTTCTAACAGCCGTTCGCTATTTTCTTTAACATTATTTAGCAATTTTTTGGCTAAAACAATTTTTGATTTAGCCAGTATCACATTTTCATCCTTAGCGGCCGGTTTGTCGCCATTTGAACTTAAATATTCCTTGGCTCCATTAGCTGAATCGGCTGACATTTTTTGAGAATCGGCCGCTAAAGCTAGATCATCTTCTAAGTTTTTGTTTTGATTTGCCATATATTTTTATTTTAGTTAGTTAACATGCAACTATTAATTGTCATTGCGAGGGAGCGTGAGCTGCTTCGCCACCCTGATTACAGAGTGTCTCGCAATGACATACAAATTTCGTTCTCATTTTACCCAAAACATTCGCTTTTGTCCAGCCCTTTAAACCAGACCGGCGCGCCGCATGATCTCGGCTTCAATTATCTGCCGGTCCTGGCCGTATTTAAGCCGGCTCATGGACTTTATCTTTGCGGCCACGCCCTCCCTCTTAGCCCCGGGCAAAGGCCAGGTTGTGACCATGGAAAATGGCCGGGAGGCCGTGTTGTTTATCAATAATTTAACATAGGCGGTATATTTTTCAATATTAATTAAATCATATTGATTAAACACGGGTGCGAATTCCTTAGCCATAATTTCCGCGTCTTCGGAGCCGATTTTAAATAACAGCCAAGTGCCGACATTGCCGAAAACCGCGTTCTTAATGGAGGTATCCTGATTTTTTACCAACTGCCCTAAATATTGATGGGCGATAATCAGATTCAAATTATATTTTCTGGCTTCGGATAAAATGGAATTAACCGAATCAGTGGTGAAATTTTGAAATTCATCAATGTACAAATAAAAATCCAGTCTTTTTTCGGCCGGCTGGTCGGTTCGCGATAGAGCGGACATTAAAATTTTGCCCACTAAAATCATGCCTAATAAGTGCGCGTTCATCTCGCCGATTAAACCCTTGGACAAATCCACTAATAGAATCTTCTTGGTATCCATGCAATCGCGCAAATTAAACGAGCTGGTTTGCTGGCCGATAATCGGCCGCATGGTATCGTTGGAAATAAAACTGGTCAATTTTGAAGTGATGTACGGCACAACATTAGCTAACGCCGCTTCGCCGCCGGCCTTTTCCGCTTCTTTCTTCCAGAAATCCACGACCGTTGGATCCGAGCATTTTTCCAATTTCATTTTCCGGAAAGCCGGATCAGCCAAAACTTTCGGTATTTCCATGAGTGTTGAACCGCTCGCCGGATCGCTCATGACTAAGAGCATGGCGTTTCTCATGTACTGCTCAAAAATCGGTCCGCCGGTGGCTTTTAAGTCGTATAATTTATCAAAAATTTTAATCATTTCGTTAATGACAAAAGTTTTCTGCTCCGGATAGCGCGGATCAAATTCCAATAAATTTAAAGCTAGCGGCCGCTCCGTATCGGCCGGAGCGAAGAGGATTACATCGCCGGCGCGCTCCGGCGGAATTCTCGCGATAATGTCTTTTACTAAGTCGCCGTGCGGGTCAATCACGCAAACGCCTTCGCCGTTGGTTATATCCTGAATGGCCATGGCGGCGAGTAAAACTGACTTGCCCACGCCAGACTTGCCGATGATATAAGTATGGCGGCGGCGATCTTCTCGTTTGATTTTCACTTCTTTAACTACATCGCGGTAAACATTCTTGCCTAAAATTATGCCTTGGTCCGGCAGATCCGATGGTGCGGCCGCGTATTTGGCGAACAGCCATAAAATATTCGGCGTCTCGGTTTCGGAGAGCGGCGGATGATAAAGACTGGCTAATTCTTCAGTATTCAAAAGAAAGCTTAGCGCCGGTTTAAAGCGGCGAAAAATAAAATCCCTGATTAAAAATTTTTGCACTAATTTATTGTAAAAAACGGTTTTATTGGAAAAAGTATTGCCGTATTGATAATAATTATATTGGCTAAAAGCGCTGATGGTATTATTTAGATACGCTCGAGCGCGCGCTCTGTCGCCCGCGTTAACGACAATTCTTATATTCACATCCAGGCCGGCTTTGGAATTTTTTTCCTCAATCAATTTTAAAACCTCCTGCTCCATGGCCGTTAGCCGATTTTCTTTAACCAATTTTTTATCTTCCGGCGGCTTGGCCGCGTTGGCTAAATCCCCGAGCCAGCCGAGCGCCAGGGAAAAAAAATTTGCGCCCAAGGCGTCTGATAGTTTTTTGCCTTGGTTGACCTTAGAAACAACTCGGTTTGATTTATAATGCCAGCCGGGCAAAGCGCTGCGAACGATATATTGGATGGCGATGCTTTCATTGGCGTTTAATTTTGATAAAACATTAACCAAAGATTCTAAAGGGTCGGCCTCCATTTTGTTATAGGTTTTCAAGGGAAAAATAAAACTTCTTTTGGCTTTTAGAAAACCAGCCGCGATTTGGCCGTGCGGGCTAAAAATATTATAATTCGAAACTTCTTCTAAAAGCGCCTCCGGATAATAAGCTTGAATTTGCTGCTCTAAATAGCGCCCCATCTTAGTCGGCGCCACCGCGTAAAAAGAAATGAATTTCTGGTTAGCCACGATTTCAAAGGAAAAATGATCAGTCCGGCCGATTAACCAGGACCAGCCCTGACGCCACCTCTGGGCCCGCAAACCGCCGATAGCTTTAAAAATAGTTTCCCCGCGAGCAATTTGCTCGCGTAAATTTTGGACATAGTTGGAACTATTTTGCTGTTCTTTTTCGTTCGGTTTTTCCTTCGGCACCCTTAAAAGATAAACTGTCTGCTCATGATATTTTGAATTTAAAGACAAAATTAAAATAATTTTGCGAACGATGAAAAGCAGAGCGATGAAGGCCAGCGCCATAATTAAATAGATAAACCAGCCGTCAAGGTTGATCTGTAAATTTACATCAGACAAAATCTGCGTGTTTTGCTCGGCCAAACCGTAATCCATAAATTACATAATTTTGTAATTTTTAAATAATATCTAAATTTTTAATATTTAAATATTAAGACATTAAAAATTGTTTAAAAATTCAAAAATTGAAAGTCGCCATTTTAAAATTAATTCTATCTATTATATTACTTCCTCAACTTGATTATTTCCTCGGCTCTAATCTTGGCTTCTTGCTCTAAAAAATATTTATTAACTCCGGGTATGAGCTTAAGCCACTTTCTAATTAATCTGACGATTGCGCCAATATTAACCTTGGCTTTAGCCAATATTCTATTAATTTTAACGGCGGTTTCCTCGCCGACTCGCTTAAATTCCTGTTGTTTGGCCGGAGTTAAGTTTAAATAAATATCCTCCAAACCTTTGGCCAAGATGTTTTCAACCTGTTTTTGCCGCTTATGCTGGGGCGCTGAAACGGCCGCCACCGGACCGATCGTGGCCGGCGCCATATTTTCCATCTGCGCGACTTCATTAATAACGCTCCGCCTGACTTCCTCCAATTTTCTAATTCTTTCTTTCTCCGCGCCCGGTTTGATTTTCTCTTGTAAATTATCAAAATTAGGCAAAAATTTTTCCAGCGGTTTGTCCGACTTAATATCCGCCATAAAATTTAAAAAATTACGGTTTAAGTTAATTTTTGGGTGCTTAAAAGATTGATATTTTGCCATAACTTAGATAAAATACGGGTATAATTTACAATTAAACATAAATCTATGGTTAT
>Ga0076133_112_pt1 | contig 17835 bp, 15 predicted proteins | sample RifGroC2_FD_67719 | JGI IMG/M metagenome (GOLD analysis project Ga0076133, IMG submission 67719) | Parcubacteria bacterium GW2011_GWC2_42_12 | reverse complement strand
TCTCTAATGAATCAATTTCCGAATTACACAGAAAAAATTCATCGTTTTTCAGAACTGACTATGAATCACAGGGGTATTAAAGATCCTGCTGGAAGTAGTGACGTAAAGTTGCACAGAGAAATCATTCGAAATATTTATTCAACATTGAATAAAAAATTTAAGGACATATTGGGTTGGGTGAAATAAACTTGCGCCAATCCGTTTTGAGCGAGCGGGCAAAAAATGGAGGGGTTCAAGGGGAGGAAATTTTTTGCCCGCGAGCCGTCCAAAAAGTCCGCCGCCCCGCGCTTTAGGCGCGGAAGCCGAAGCAGAAAAATTTTCTTTTCCTTTTAGAAAAAAAAAAATCAAAAAATGTAAAGGCAATTTTTCTGCGAGGTAGGCCGCCGTCATCGGCGGCGGGGCGGAGCAAGTGGATTTTTTCAGAAATTTTTGATAAAGTAGGTTCGAGCGAAATCATAAATATACTCCACGAATAGAAGACACAAAGTCGATACTTAGGTATCGGCTTTTTGTGTATCTATGGGCAAAAACCTGTTTCGGGTTTTACATTTATTCTATTTGACATTGCTTTTCATATATGATACACTAATGTCATATTTATGAAAAGCAAGAAAAATCTCTTAGAACAGCTAAAATTATTGCCCCATTTTAATAAAAACACTGTCTACCAGCTTGGTAAACAGCTGGGGCTCAAAGACACTACGGTTGATACTTATATCAGCCGATTTTTGAAATATAAAGAAATCCTACAGCTTAAAAATGGGTTATATATATCCGCAGATTTTTTTGAAAAAAATAGAGCGGATATTTCATACTCGTTTTATCTCGCGAACATTATTCGCACCCCATCATATGTGAGCTCCTGGGCCGCTCTCCAGTATTACAATCTTGCCACTGAAGCAATCCATTCCATAACTTCGGTAACTCCCAAGGTTACCAGGGACTACCAGACAAAAGCCGGCAACTTTGCTTATCAGTCAATTAAAAAAGACTTATTTTCAGATTTTTCTTTAGCCAAAGGAAAACCTGTCTCGCCGGCAGGCGGGTTTAATTTTTATATCGCTTCACCAGCAAAAGCATTGTTTGACTTACTGTATTTCAGAACTCGCCAGTTTCGCCTGCCCGCCGAAGCCTTGGCGAAGGGGGGAGGCGTTAAGATGGAAACGATTAAGGGATTAATAGAAGAATTGCGGATAGATATTGATGAAATGGATAAAACGGAACAGGAAAAATTTTATTCAATGATTAAAAAATTCATATGAGCGAACAGATATCTACAATTTTAAAAAGAAAGCTTGATAATCTTTCCGCCTACGGAGGGATTGATGCCGAAACTCGTCGCAATGCTCTAAAAGAAGAGCTGCAGTTTTATGTTCTCAATTTTATTTATCATCATCCGGAATATAATAAATGGATTATGTACGGCGGTTCCGCGCTTCGCATAATTCACGGCCTTGACCGCATGTCGGTTGATTTGGATTTTGAAGTTGTTCACGCCATAACAGAAAAATTCTTAGAAGAATTAAAAGAAGAGGTTAATGGTTATTTTGTTGATACCTTTGGCGCCGGCGCTGATTTTCTTACAATAAAAATAACTACCGGCAGAGGGCTGCTTCTAAAATTTCACGTCGGCAAAGAATTAAGCCTCGGCCAGCCTTCAAATCAGGTACATGTAAAAATTGATCTGAATCATTTTGTTGCCCCCAAAACCGTAACCGAGCGCCGGCCGATAAATCGCGACCAGCTTTCTTTTGTTATTTTGACCTACAATATGGGTGCGCTGATGGCGAGTAAGCTGGCCGCTATTTTCTTGCGCGGCACTCGCGGTGTCGGAGATGCGGTTTATGAAGAAAAAGGACGGGACATTTACGACCTGCTTTGGTATATGGGCAAAAAAGTCGTGCCTGACTTTGACTATCTAATCGCTAAGGAAGTCGACGTAAAAGATCCGTGCGCGCTGTTTGATAAGCTGACGCTTCAGATGAACAAAGTAAATAATATCAATCTGAAACAGGATTTGACTCCGCTTTTTATGGATCATACATATATCGTAAACTGGCTTAAAAATTGGCGAGAAAGTTATTTGCGGTTGTTGGATGAATATAAAATTCGCACTGTTAAAGAGCTTGAACGACCCGTGACTATTCATCAGAATTTTCACTCGGATAATTTTTCTTTTATTTATAGATATAAAGCAGAAGATGGCGGAACAGTAAGGGTTATTTATATTATAAGCGATTATTGGATTGAATTTCAGGACTTTGATTTACCAATAAATATTGATAATAAAATAAGCGACATGGTGGAGTTAGCAGACAATCTTAGCCGAATGGCGCCGGCCACACAAAAAAAATTAAAACGATATGCCACGCTTTTTTATCAGAAAACCGAGAACTATCTTAAAAAAACAAATCATATTATGTTGGGCGATAGCATCGTTACCAAAGTTATCCGCATGACGGCTGATAATTTAAATCAGAAAGAGCAGATTGTGCTTAATAAATCAGTCTTGCTTTCGTGCGAACTTGATGATTTATTGAAATAAAATTTGGTTAGCACATAATCCGCGTAGCAACGAAATAAATGAGATTAAGTAATTGTTTTCAAACCTTCACCACTTCCCCGATATTGCTTAGCGGCACAGAATTGTGATACTATTGTGACAAAGAAGTGATGAAAGTTAAATCCGCTTTTTACAGTATCTGCGCTTGAGGCGATGTCGACATTGACACCTTATTATATGTTGCGGTATTATAGAGTTATAATTAAATCATTAAATAATGCCTTATGGAAAACAAAACATCAATAAAAACAGTCCAGGCTGAATGGATGGGAGAAACGAAGGAGGCTGACAAGCAAGAACAGACGGTTATTCGGGAGAGTTCTTGCTGTTTTGATTAATCAGCAAAATAGAAATTTAAAGGCAAAACAAAACAGCATTATTTGCCTGTTTTGTTTTTTTAATAGAATATGACAATTCAAACGAAAGGACAAGTCCACTATGCCTTATGGGAGGTTACGCAACAATGTAACCTGACGTGTATTCATTGTCGAGCCGATGCCTCGCCCGCTAAAAAGGATAAAAGAAATATAGCCGGCAAAGACGCGGAAAAGCTTATTGACCAACTTAGTGAGATCGGCTGTCCAACGCTGGCCTTAACTGGAGGCGAGCCGTTATTAAGAAAAGATATTGTTGACATTGTTACTTACGCCAACTCCAAGAAAATTAAGACCAGGATTCAAAGTAACGCTCAACTGTTAACTGAATTATTGGCGGATAAACTAAAAAAAGCCGGATTGTTTTCTTATGGAGTAGGGCTTGATGGTTCTGGTCCAGCCGTTAACGACAAAATTAGGAATAAGAGCGGTGCTTTTAAAAAAGCAATTAAGGCCATAAAAATTTTAAAAGAACGGGGCATCAAAGTTCATGTAGAATTTACCGTAACAAAGATTAATCTTAATGAATTAAAAAATACGCTTGATTTACTAGAAGGTCTTGGTGTGGATACTTTTTTAGCCAGAGCGGCATTATTTTCCGGCCGAGCCGTATCAAACAATTCGGTGTTCCGTTTAACTCCTGATGAATATAAAAAGTTTTTGGAACAAATAAATGGTGAAAGAAAAAATCGAAAAATTGTGCTGAATTGCCAGGATCCTCTCTACCACCTTGTTGACCAAGAGTCGGTTGATAAATTGAAAAAATACGGGGATATTTATTCTGGCAAAGTTATAACCGGTTGTACGGCAGGAATAAATATGATTCATATTCATGCCGACGGCGATATTGGAATTTGCACATTTTTGCCAAGTATAATTCTCGGCAATATTTTTAAAAACTCATTGATTGATATTTGGAATAATAGATATAGCATCCCCGAAGTTAAAAGATTGATACAGAGGGAGTATGACGGAAGATGCAAAACCTGTAGTGATCGGTTTATCTGCGGGGGGTGTAGAGCGCGGGCGTTAGAGTTAAAAAATAATTTATTTGATCATGACCCATATTGCTGGAAATATTTAGCTAAAAATTAAAAATGAAAAAATATATTTCAATGGAAAATATAAGAATAAGAAATTGCGCTATGGCCGACTATCAGTTTGTCCATAGATTAAGCAAGCGCAATATGGAGGAGTATGTTAAAAAATACTGGGGTAAATGGGATTCGCGGAAGTTCAAGACTAATTTTAAAAAAGAAAACATAAAAATTATAAATTATAATAAGAGAAAAATAGGTTTTTTTGAAGTTACGCGGAAGGGCTCAACGGCCTATTTAAATAATATACAAATTATTGATTTTTTTCAGGGGAAAGGAATTGGGAAAAACATGATTGCCCTAATTGAAATAGGCGAGAAAAAGGCTGGGACCAGAAAAATTCAATTGCAAGTTTTTAAAAAAAATTCAGCAAAATTATTTTATTGTAAGCTCGGCTATAGCATAGCAAAAGGTAGCACCCATTCGGTTATTATGGAAAAAGTTTTGTAAAATATTGAAAGCAGAAACAAATTCGCACCTTAACAAAAGGAGAGTCATCATGAAGATAGATAGATCCGGAGAGTATCTGAAGTTTGCGTTAGAGTTCAACGAGCAGGAGAAAGCCCTGAGAAGCATGTTTGCAGAGTGGTTGCCAGATGACATCATAGATTGTCATGTCCATGTCGGCCACCCCCAGGAGATTAATGAGCTGATTCGGCCGGTATATAACAGGCCATTTTGTTCCTTTCTGGGCTTTGACTTGAAGAAGTCCTGTGGAATAAAAGACTTGTTTTATCCGGGCAAGAGGTTGGCAATGCTCAGGTTTCCCTGGCCATTTCAAGGAGTGAACCATCGGGGTCTTAATGAGTACCTCGTAAAAGAATGCCCGTCTACGGACAGGATTGCTCTCTGCGGTATACCAACAGACATCGATTATACAGTTAAACTGTTGTCACACCCGAGGGTAGTCGCCCTCAAGATGTACTATTACTTTTTCGTTCCACCGGCGCGAGAGATTTATCAGTTTTTCCCGAAACTGGTTCTTGAAGTGGCTCAAGCCCGGGTCTTGCCGATAATTCTCCATTTGCCGGGAGGAGCCGCATCCTGTTGTCTAGATCAGGTAGAACGGCTGGTCCATGATTTCCCCAATCTCCAGGTGATCTTGGCTCATCTTGGCGGCTATATGGAATCTTTGGGAAATCTTGAACTGGCATATAAGTCTTTTGCTAAGCATCAAAACCTCTACGTTGACACCGCCATGGTTTTTTCCAGCCAAGCCTTAAGTCTTGCCTTTAACTATTTTGGCGAGGAAAGGATCTTGTACGGATCTGACGAACCGCTCGATCTTCTTCGAGTCAAGATGTATGAGCACCCGGCGCTTGGCTTTAGACTAATGTCCGAATATCCATACCATTGGATTCCGCCGGAAGAATATGCGGCCTATAAACATTTGGCACGCGATTCAATCCATGCGCATTGGCAAACATTGCTGGCGATCAAGCAAGCAGTTCAGAGGTTGCCGGAATCTCAACGAGAACCGGTTAAAAAGAAAGTGTTTTTTGAAAATAGCAGAAAATTACTTTCTTTTGGTTAGTTTGTGAAACTAGTCCGCAGTGGTATCAACTACTGCGGTTTTTTTATTAAAAAAAGGGGGCTACAGACATTTGTCCATAGCCCTTGTTTGTGATTTAGGTTGCGTTTGACGCAAAGCGGTTACATATAGCCTCGTTCCCCCTCATTTAACTTGGGGTAGAGTTGCCGCATCCATTCGTTAACTTGTGCCCTAGGCAGGGACCCAGCTAGCGAACGGAAGGTTAGAGTGGCCACGACATTCTTTTGGTCTGGGCGGATGCCAAGGTTTCCTCTGGCTTTATCAGGTAATCCCTCGTAGGTAATTTCAGCATACTTGATTTCCTCCAGATAGACGGCGTTTAAACCAAGCTCATCGCGGATTTCCTCGCAGACATCCTCCTCGGTTTTGTCCATGGAGGCGGAATATGAGAGCACCCGTCTGGTTTGCGGTTGATCTGAAACTGCGACGAACTTGTCAAGATTTACTAGCTGTCGCTGTATTCGAGGATCGCTAGAACGCAATACTCGGATGTCGTCGATCGCTTTGATGATCATGACTAGTCGGTCAAGCCCCATGCCGAGAGCCAGCCCGGAATAGCTATCGGGGTCAAGCCCCGCGTTTTCGAGAATTGTGGGGTGAACCTCACCGCATTCAAGAACCTCGAGCCAGACGCCATTCACCAGAGCCTCAACTTCAAGGCCGTTGATTGTGTATGGATGTTGTACCTTATTGGCGCGGTACTTGTAGCCGGGAATAACTCCGTTGAGGATCGTCTCAACCAGGCGAATTAGGTCGCTACGGTTGAAACGTGGCTTCCCGCGCTTGATTCTCCAGACATCCATCTGGTGCGGCTCTCCGCAGTGGGTTTTGTCAACCACATCTCGCCGATAGCACATTCCCGGCAAAACGACGATAGCGTCGTCAATTATGTCTTGCGCGGCTTGTTTCAGCCAAGCGGGAATCGCAGCCGAGGTGTGGGTTCGTAAGACCGTATTGGCATTTACGTACCGGGTGTAGCGCGACGAACGCCCTGCGTTGTCGGTCGGGAAGAGCAGATTGTCGTAATTGTCTTCCACGGAGACTTCGGGATTAGTTCGCACCTCCTCAACGGAGGCGCTGGAGTAGGCGGCTTTTAAAGCCAGCTGAACTTTGCCCACAACTAGATTGACTGCGTGGACACCATTCTTGCGGTCTGACAGGTCGGTGATGGCCAGCGAAGCTACCAGGCGATCTGGCGACATGATTTCTTTTTTCATAGCCGTATATTCCTTTCGTTTTTTGAGATTGATTTTTACTCCTTGTTTTTTCACGATTTGTAAAGATCGTTTTTGACTAACAGCTTGTAATTTAGGATTGAAGATAAATTAGAAATTGTCAGCCAAAAATTGTTTTTATGACTAGAAATTTGTATTAATGGCTTATTCTAGTGATTTTTATTATATTTTTTAGCTAATATTATATAATAAATAAATTTTATGGTTTTGTCAATAGCTTGCGCATAGCTAAAAAAATTTTGATCGATAAGCGCTTGCTTTGTCGTTTATTATTTTTACATCGTAAATAGCAAAAAATTTATTTTTTATTTTCTTTAAAAAAGATTTATCATTATAATTTATTTTATTAATTATAACATATATGCCCGCCACTTCTATTTTTAGCTTTTTAAAAACCTCAAGAGCTCCTTTTATGCTTCCGCCGGTAGAATGGATGCAGTCAATAATAGCCACCTTGCGACTATCGCATCCATTTAAAGAAAAAAATAAATCCCTTTTATAATAACCAGTTTTTTGAGTTAATTTAATCGGGTTTACTAAATTGTAATGAAATTTTTTAGCGCAAAGCAAAGGTTTATTTAGTAAAAAAGAAACCAGAGAAGCTATGAATATGCCGTCTGTTTCAAAGGTAAAAATAAAATCAATATCCTTACTAATTTTTTTCGCGATAACTTTCGCTAAATAATTAAGTTCTTTCGGATCAATTGGCGTTAGACCTTTAAACGGATAAACAAAATATTTATAGCCATTTTTAGTTTCGTAGACATTAGATTTTTCAATTTTTTTTCTAATTTCTTCAAACCTATCGGACATATATTAAGCCAGTTTATTTTTTTAAATAATTTAAATAATAGTTGGTCAAAGTATCAATAACAACAGGCATAATTAAACTGAAGGCTCTTTCTAGTTTTTTTCTATGATTTTTTTCACTCGGAATGCCCTTAAGATTATTACTATTGTCTTCGTCAGCTGGCGAATCTACAGGGATGTTAATTGCAGATGCTGGTATTTTCCTAAATTGGCAAACTGATAAAATTGCTGCCGTATCCATTTCGATCGATATGGCACCAAGCTGGTTTAATTTTTTTAAGAGATCAACATCCTCTCTCCATCTCCCGTCAGTAGTTATGGTTATGCCAGTTTGATATCTTATTTGACTCTTTTTTAAGGCCTCCATCAGCAGAGAGTTTAAAAAAACATCTGAAATTATTGGAAAACCCGAGGGAAGATAATGCTTGGATGTGCCTTCGTCACTGTAGCAAGCCGTCGTAATAATAGGACGCCAAAGTGTTACGTCTTTAGATAATGATCCGCATGTTCCAACTCTTGCAATAGCCTTGGCTCCATAAATGTGTAACCTTTCGGTTATAGTAGCGGACATGCTTGAGCCTCGATCTGCAACGAAAGCAATGTCTGAGTTATCAGCTGTTTTTATGTGTAATACCTCGTCTTGGCTGTGAGAATAAAAAATTCTTTGGCAATTTGGATAGAGTTTTTCTATCATCGAAAACCAGAAAGGCGTTTCTAAGACAATCCCTAAATTAGTCTCTCTTTTGACTTCAATGCCTTGTTTGTACATAAGTTTTTAATTAAGAGATATAAATTAATGTATATTCTGGTTCAATTATAACATAAAAAATTAGCCCTCGCGGTATCTAATAACTATTTAAGATTAACAGTTGTGTGTACATCCCAGGATTATGCAATATCTCTTAGACCTTCACCACTTCCCCTATATTGCTTAGCGGCACAGAATTGTGATACTATTGTGACAAAGAAGTGATGAAAGTTAACAGAATCTAATAGTACATGATCGTAATTGAGAACGATATTTTTTCTAACTTTCGCAGGGTTATCCTAATATTATTACTTTTTCAGATATTGCCTGGAGCCCTTCGATTCCCGTTACCCGCTCCAAGAATAAAAGCAGCCCACAACGGCTGTTTTTGTTTAATAAAAAAATTGGCTCGTCCGCGAGGGGTGCGAACGAGCCGGGTTGATCATGTGCCTGTTGGCGCCGGCTTAGCCGAGAGCTGCTTTTTCCGCTTTCTCTCGGACAAACCGTGTTGTGGCCTTCTCGTAGTATAAGTCGTCTTTGCCGAGATCAAAACCAAACTCCTCGGCGATGGCGCGTAGATTTCGTCGGCGCGCGCGCCATCTTTCCGCCTCGTCAGAGTCGCGTCCAAATTTATCCTCGTAGAAAAGAACAGACCACGCCCAGCTTTCCATATAATTACGCAGAAAGGCGTCGAGTTCTGTGGTAGTATGAGGCAATATTGCTATGCCTTTAGAATCTTGTTGCTTCAGGCACTCATCCAACCGGCGGACAGAGCTAGCGAAATTCCATGGCTGGATCAGGGCGTCTATTAAGAAGAAGAACCAGCCGAGCCAAAAGAGGAACAGCCCAGCTTTTGAGGCGTCTTCCTGTCCCTGTCCGACGAAGAAGATGAAGATTCCGCCCATCCAACTCAACCAAATAACGATCGCCAACCAAATTTTTGGCTCGGCTTGTTTAATGGGGTTGTTATAATTCCCCTGGTTATTCTTTCCGCAGCCGCTTTCTTTCCACAACTGGGCGAGGAGGTTGATTTGCGGAAACAGCCCGGATTGGGCGAGCGCGTGGAGGGGAAGACCCCTGATTTTTGTTTGAATGAACATGATGTTTAACTAACCTTTCGTTTGCCGGAATTTACAATGGGAGCCGGTTCCACCCGAATCCGGTTTCTGACCGGACGGGTACGGGCTAATTCGCTTTCGGGGCGGTTAGTCAGCTTCATTACAGAGAAATCTAAGGCAATCTCAATTTCCTCTATCGTTTTATCATCGTTTAAGTATTATGTCAACAAAACAGCTATCCCCGTATGAGAGTGGTTGTTTTGTATTTGAGCACAGTTTAGATATTTAGATTACCCCAAACTTTTTCTTAAGACGGCTAAAGCCGGCAGAAGTTCAGCGAACGATTGTCCGGTCGCCAGTTTTTTATGCAGTTCTTTAACAAATTTGGCGTGTTCTATTTCTTCCGGCGTTGCCGGACCAAGCTCTTCGCCCAGAAAATTTTCAATTTGTCTTACATCTACTAAGACACCCTGCCAGACTTCTGATTGCCGTGCCAAATTCTCTAGTCCTTCTTTATAGAGAAATCCGCCGGCGCGTTTTAATTCTCTTTTTAAGCCAATATAATATTTTTCCAATAATGTCCCTTGTTCCATATCTCTGGCGTATTTTATGCCTCGGCCGGTGCCGATGATTTCCGGCGGAATGCCTAAAGAATAAAGGGCGCCGGTGAAGCCGATGGCTCGAGGGAGCTTTACGGCGCCCACGCTGCGCGAATAACCGAATAAACCGATATGCTGAACCCGTTCCCGTCGTTTAGGCAATTCTCCGGCTATCTGGTTTATGAGCGGCGCAATCTGCTCAATAGTTTGTCGGTAGAATTTTTCAAAAGTCGGGATGAATTCTATCAATTTTTTTTCTTCTGACTGTGGAATGGAGGCAGCTTGGCCGGCGGGCAGAATTTTTTCTATTTTTTCTATGGCTTCTAAAACTTTGGTTTTCTCAAAATCATAGCGAAACGAACTCTGTAGCAGCGCGGTTTTAATGCCTCGATATTCCAAACAGAAATTAGTAACGGTTTCGGGCGTCAGTCCACCGCGGAAAGGCAAAGAAGCCGAGCCGATGATCGGGTAAAGTAGAACGTCGGTTTTTTTAGTAAACTCCGCGTAGCGCGACAGGGCGATTTTTATGGCCAGAACCGTCGGCACTAAACCGGAATTTAGAGCCGGATCTGACCTAGCTAAATAGGGTCGGATATAGTTTGGCATGAAGCTAAATTGCGCTTGATGAAGATGAAGATATTTTTCTAAAATGTGGACTGAAGAAATAATTACATCAACCTGCTCAAACAGTGGGATGATTTCAATGTGTTTTAGATCGCCATTTTCAAAGTTATATAGCCGATGTTTTAGCGAAGTCATTTCTTTAAAAGCTTCTTGGATAGCAATCATTTCCTCGGCCGATTCGGTCATGGGTAGGATTACTTCAAACAAGGGCGGAGTATGGGCGCCGATTTCTTTGGCCAAACCGGCCGCGCCTAAAATTCCCATAAAGGCCCGGCCGAGGCGGAATTCGGTTTCCACTTTCGGATTAGGCAGGCGGAAGGTTAGAAATTTTTCCCGGCCTAAAGGAAATTTTTTAAAATAATCAAAATGCTCGCTGAATAATCTTTCAATGATTGATTCATCAACGAATTTTCCTTCCCAGTCCCATTTATATTCGGACGCGCCCAGTTCGGAGAAAGATAGGAAGCATTCATGGGCTTCATATTGGGTATGGATAAATTCCTGGTCATGCCAGTAGGGTTTGCCGGCGTGGTCAGGATGCTGGGAAACCATGGTGGCGGCGATTTTTCTAATCATATTTTTAGAATTTATGTATTTAATAAATTTGTTAAAGCAGTTAGCTCGAATATGTAATTTTCTCGCTACGGATGTAAACAGAGAAAAGGTCGGCCGATCGGTTAGCCCTCACTTCAAAAATTACATATTCGAGCTAACTGCCAATCAACCATGTAATTTTTTTAAATAACAAAAAACCTCGCCTCTAGCCATTAATTTATTTTGGATAGATAGAGACGAGATTTCTCGTGGTGCCACTCTATTTTTTTAGTTAGTCGCCTAACTAAACTTTATCAGTGCTCCGTATAGCCGGATACACTGTTATTCTATAACGGGAATTCCCGACGAGGATCTACTAGCTCCGTTTCAACGGAGTTTTCTGCCCGCGACTCCGGAGTGTCAACTCCATCAACGCCTTTTAGAGACTGTGGTCGAATGCCATATTCGATCTAAATTTACAAATTTCGGTAAATTTTTTACAAAATTTTTTCGCCGATATAATATATTGCCTTAAAAATTTTGTAAAAAATTTCCTCGAAATTATGAAAATTTATACTCGAAAGAGCATTCGACCACAGTCTCTTTAAATTGTAATTGTATATTATCATATAGTTTTAGATTGTCAAGGTTTTAGGGTTTTTTATTGACATTCCGCCAATTTTAATCTAAAATATTAGTATAATTAAATTTAACTATTATTAATGAGACGAGTCTATCATAGGCCCAGGCCTGATTTTGAAGAAAAAAGGTTTAGAGTAAATCAGCAGATCCGCGTGCCCGAGGTTTTTTTAATTGATGAAAACGGGCAAAGTATCGGCGTAGTGCCGACGAGCAAGGCGTTGGCCATGGCAATTGACGCCGGCCTGGATGTGGTGGAAGTCAATCCCAAAGTCCAGCCGCCGGTGGTTAAAATTATTGATTACGGCCAATTTAAATATAAAAAGGAAAAAGAAGCCCAAAAGCAGAAAGTCAAGCAGAAAAAAGTGGAAATTAAAGGAATCAGGTTGTCAGTTAGGATCAGCCAGCACGATTTTGATGTTAGAGTGGAGCAGGCCAAAAAATTTTTGGAGCGAGGCGATAAGTTGAAACTGGAATTAATCTTAAAAGGCCGAGAACGCCAGCATCCGGCCAAGGCCGAAGAAATTATGAAGAAATTCTATCGTTTGCTTAAAGAAACGCCCGGCTTAAACATGGGGATTGAGCAGGGCTTGACAAAACAGGGCGGAAGGTTTAATATAATATTGATAAATCAATCATAATATTAGAGATTATGAAAACCAGGTATTAAGGCCTGTTTTTTATATCATACAACCAACCGAATATGCCGAAAATTAAGACACACAAAGCCACGGTTAAACGTTTTAAAATAACCAGAAACGATAAGATCATCAAGAGGAAATGCGGTCAGGATCATTTTAATTCTCGCGAATCAGGCGTCACTACTAGAAGCAAGCGCCGCGATATCGGCATGGCTGACACTGAATATAATATAATTCGGCAGTTGATGCCCTATAAAAATTAAAAATTTAAATTTCAAAATGAAAAATGACAATGTAAAGTTTAAAATTAAAAAATTTTAAAATTTTATTATTTTACATTTTAAACTGTCATTTTTAACTTTGATTTTTACATTTTGCATTATAATTATGCCGAGAGTCAAGCGAGCGAAAATTCATCTTAAAAAAAGACGCAACCTGCTGAAAAGAGCCAAGGGCTATAAATGGGGCAGGAAGAATTTAATGCGCCGGGCCAGTGAAGCCGTAATCAAAGCCGGAGTCAATGCTTATTTTGATCGCCGGATAAAAAAGCGCGATTGGCGCGGCTTGTGGCAGATTAGGATCAGCGCCTTTACTAAGGAGCACGGTTTATCTTATTCTAAATTTATCCATCTTTTGAAAATAAATAAAAGCGAGTTAGATAGAAAAATTTTAGCCGATTTAGCGATTAATAATAAGGTTGTTTTGGCTAAAATTTTAGAGCAGCTTCACCCTGTTAAATAGGCTTCGCCTTCCGCAGGGATTTAACGGGAGGTAAAGAAATAATTTAATTGTTCTATAATTTCATGAGAAATCTGCAAATAGCTCAAATCACCATAGCGATTCTATTAATGGCGGCGATTCTCTTGCAGAGCCGCGGCGTTGGCTTGTCCGGCGTTTTTGGCGGCGGCGGCAATATTTTTCGCACTAAGCGGGGCATAGAGAAAAAATTATTTGTGGCAACTATAATTTTAGCTGTTTTATTTTTTTCGATCTCATTGGCCGTTATATTATTATATAAGGGCTAGCTTTGCCGGGGAGGGGACTATTTAAGCTTCTTTTAGCGGAAATTTACTAAATAAATTTTTAAAGCAATAAAATGATTCAATGGTTAAATAAGCTAAAAGATTTTTTCTTTGGCTGGGTTGGTTTTGCCGATAGAGCGAAATCTGTTTTTAGGAGCGGCCGGCAGCAAACCGAGCTGGATAAAAAATTAGTTTTTTCTTTAGCCAAATCAAGATGGCCAAGTTTTAAGCAGCTTAAATATGTTAAGAAGTATTTAAGTCAGACCGAAAGATTGATGATTAGCGGCTGTCTAATAATTATTTTTTTTAGCTCCTTATTTTTAGCAGCTAGATTTTACAGAAACCATTTGGAAGTGATACCGCTTAATGGCGGCGAATACATTGAAGGCGTGATCGGCTCCATAAAATATATTAATCCATTATATTCGGTCGTCTCGGATGTTGATAGTGATATTGCCAGCTTAGTCTATTCGTCATTATTTAAGCGGGGAGGAGCCGCCCAATTGGTCAACGACTTGGCGGAAAATTATCAAATAAGCCAAGACGGTAAGAGCTATATCATAAAAATTAGATCAGACGCGGAGTGGCATAACGGCGGCCATTTAACCGTTGACGATATAATTTTTACTTTTGAAGCCATTAAAAATCTTCGCTATCAATCTCCTTGGCGCGCCAGTTTTACCGGCGTGGAAATTGCCAAGGTTGATGACCAGACCATCAAATTCAATTTAACTGAGCCCTACGCGGCGTTTTTAGACCTGCTAACTTTTGGCATTTTGCCTCAGGAATCTTGGCAGCAGATTGAACCGGCTTCGGCTAGCTTGGCAGAATTAAATTTAAAGCCGATCGGTTCAGGCAGATTCAAATTTAAATCTTTGGTTAAAGATAAATCAGGCAACATTAAGATATATAATTTAACTCGTAATGTCAATTATTATGGCATAGCGGCGCATATTGACAGCATAAGTTTTAAGCTTTTTGGTAATATTGCCGAATCAATTTCTGCTTTGAATAACAATTTAATCAGCGGTTTGAGCTACCTGCCTGAGCAGGTAAAAAGCGATGTGGTAGCGCAAGACGCTTTAAATTTTCATTTGCTTAATCTGCCTAAATTATCGGCGGTATTCTTTAATGTTAAAGCCAATCCGGCGTTTTTAGATAAAAAAGTTCGCCAGGCCCTGGCCTACGCGATTGATAAGGATAAAATTGTCAGCGAGGTGATGGCGGGCAATGCCCGAGTGATTGATTCTCCGGTGCTCGAGGAGAGCTTTGCTTATAATAGTAATATTAAAAAATATAATTACGATGTTGCCACTTCAAGCCAGTTGTTAAAGGAAGCGGGTTGGAAGATTGTGGAAATTAAAATTGAGGATATAAATAAAGCTAAAGAAGATTTAACCGCCAAAGACGAGATAGTAAAAAAAGCGGCTCAAGCTAAGATAGATATGGGCGTTGGACGATGGCTTACAAAAGACAATAATTATTTAATTCTTGAATTGAATACAGTTGATAATTTTGAATATAGTCGGACCGCGGGATTGATAGCTGAATTTTGGCGTCAGATTAATGTGAAAGTCAGAGTTAATTTGGTGCCGGCCCATCAGATTCAGACCGACATTATTAAAACTAGAAATTTTACCGCGTTATTTTATGGTGAAATTATCGGTGCCGATCCGGATCCTTACGCTTTTTGGCATTCTTCGCAGATTGGGCCGGCTGGTTTGAATCTTGCCGATTATAGCAATAAAGAAGTTGATAAATTATTGGAAGAGGGGCGTTTGACTAATGACATAAAAGTGCGGCAGGAAAAATATAAAAAATTTCAAGAGATTTTAGCCGAAGACGAGCCGGCCATATTTCTTTACAGCCCTAATTACACTTATGTTCAGTCTAAAAATATCAAGGGCTTTAACGTCAAAAGCATTATTCTCCCGAGCGACCGTTTTGCCGATGTCAACCAATGGTATCTGAAGACAGGCAAAAAAATTGTTTGGTAGGCAGTCTCGTAACCCACAACTCTTTATTTTACATTTTGAGTTATGAGTTTCAAGCTATGAGTTACGAGACAGAAGGCCGAAGTGGCGAAACTGGTAGACGCACAGCGTTCAGAGCGCTGCGGGAGCAATCTCATGTGGGTTCAAATCCCACCTTCGGCACCAAAAAATTTTCGATTTTCGATTTTCGAATTCTCAATATAATTAATAAACAATTCGTACCGCGGTTTCTAGCCGTGGAGAAAAAAAGAATTTATGATCACCAAGTACAAAGCAAGAGCCAGAAAGCAATCTGGCGCTTCGGCCAGACACGGCGGAGAATTTGCCGGTCCGTTTCGCCGGAGCGGAAGCGAGGCGAGTAAGCTTCATGAACCGCAGGTGGTTAAAACGGCTACGGCGGTTCATTCAGGCAGTAAATTAAAAATCATGGTCTTAGGCGGCTTGGAAGAAGTCGGCCGCAATATGACCGTGTTTGAGTATGACAAAGAAATAATTATCGTTGACATGGGCTTGCAGTTTCCCGAAGAAGATATGCCGGGCATAGATTATATTATTCCTAATGTAAGCTATTTGGAAGATAAAACCAACCAGATCAAGGGCGTTATTATTACCCATGGCCATTATGACCATATTGGCGGCATACCTCACTTAATGGGCAAATTAGGCAATCCGCCCATCTTCATGGGCAAATTAACCGCCGGTATAGTTAGAAAAAGGGTTGAAGAATTCAATAAATGCCCTAAATTGAATGTTCAAGAGATAAACGAAAATTCAAAATTACAATTAGGTAAAAATTTCAGAGTTGAAACTTTGAGAGTCAATCATTCCATTCCCGATTGTTTCGCTGTAATTATTCATACGCCGGTGGGCACGGTTATCCATTCTGGCGACTTTAAGATAGACTATTCTCCGGTTAACGATAAGCCAGCCGATCTAAACCGCATCGCCCAAATCGGCGGCCAAGGAGTCTTGCTTTTAATGTCCGATTCTACCGACGCCACCCATCCGGGCTACCAAATTTCCGAATCTTCTATTGGCGATGAAATGGGAAAAATTTTTGAGAAGCTTGAAGGCCGGATAATCATCGGCACTTTCGCTTCCCAGCTTAGCCGCGTTCAGAAACTCTTTGATTTAGGGGAAAAATTTGGCCGTCGGATAAATCTGCAGGGCCGAAGCATGAATGATAATGTGGAAATCGCTCATCAAATTGGCTATCTTAAATTTAATCCGCGGATTTTGGTTGAAGACCATGAATTGAACCGTTTGCCGGATAATAAAGTTATTATTATCGGCACCGGCGCGCAAGGAGAATCAAACGCTTTTCTTAGGCGGGTAGTTAACGGCGAACATCGGAGCGTTAATTTAAAGGCGGGCGATACGGTAATTTTTTCCTCTTCGGTTATTCCGGGCAATGAAAGGACTATTCAGACCTTAAGAGATGTAATAGTTAGACAGGGCGCCAAAGTAATAAATTATCAGATGATGGATGTGCATGCCGGCGGCCATGCCAAGCAGGAAGACTTAAAATTAATGATGCGGTTAATCAAGCCGGAATATTTTATGCCGATTGAAGCCAATCATTATATGCTGCAAGCGCACGCCGAATTGGCCGAGCAAGTCGGCATTCCTAGAGACAAGATTTTCGTGGCGGATAACGGGCAGATTGTTGAGTTTCAGAAGACCGGCGGCCAAGTTATAGGCAAGTTGACTAAAGAAAAAGTTATAACCGACTATGTCATGGTTGACGGCTTGGGCGTGGGCGATATATCCAATATTGTCTTAAGAGATCGGCGCGTTATGGCCGAGGACGGCATGATTGTCATTATCGCCACCATTGATTCAAAAACCGGCGACATTATCGGCAATCCGGATATTATTTCGCGCGGCTTCGTCTATATGAAAGAAAACAAAGAATTGATTCAAAAAACCAGGATGAAAGTGAAAAAAATCGTTAAGGATCATAATCCGCACACGCAAGCGGACGATGATTACATCAAGAATAAAATCAGAAATGACATCGGCCAGTTTCTTTTCAGCCAAACCAAGCGCCGGCCCATGGTTTTGCCGGTGGTGATTAAGGTGTAATAAAATTTACATATAGTCGATCAGTATAAAGATGCTAGGTGGGGGTTTATTTTTTCGCTTAAGACGAAATTTGGGTATTTTTTCTTAAAATTATTCAATATTACTACTCTCTATTTCGGTCTTTACCTATTGAATAATTTTAAGAAAAAATACCCAAATTTCGGTTTAAGTTAATTTTTGGGTGCTTGGTTTCTTAATATTTGGCAAATCATTTTGTATCGATTTTCCCGACTTATGCCCCGATGCATTCTAAGCAAATT
>Ga0076133_123_pt1 | contig 19546 bp, 7 predicted proteins | sample RifGroC2_FD_67719 | JGI IMG/M metagenome (GOLD analysis project Ga0076133, IMG submission 67719) | Parcubacteria bacterium GW2011_GWC2_42_12 | reverse complement strand
GTGGAGATGGTAATGGCGCCGGTTGATCCGCTAGTGATGAGCGGGTAGGTGGCGGCCAGGGAGGCCACGCCGTTCTGGATGGAGGAAGTGGCCACCCAGCGCGTGCCATCACCGGTCGTCATCAAAACATAACCGGCAGTGCCCGCGCCAGTGGTGTCGTTATATAGGCCGCCGGTCAGATAAAGATTGCCGCTAATAGCTAATTGCTGGCTCGGCGAACTGGTCCCGATGCCGAGGTTGCCGTAGATATACGTATTATGCGCGATAATGCCGTTAGCCACGAAATTATGCGTGCCTTCAACTTCAATGTCATAGACTTGCTCGGCCGGCAGAAGTTCTATCTTGGCGATTTTAACAAATTTAATATCGCTATTTTTTATTTGATATGCTATACTGTTTTCAGATGTCAAGTCAGAGCTAATCGAATCATTTCGAAACTCCAAAGAGTCCGCTTCAAAGGCGGATTTTTTGTTTACATTTTGCTCCGCGCTTGCTATACTGGAATCAAAATTATGAACGATCTCGCTCTCGATGCCATTATGGGGGTAATCTTGCTGGTTATTTTCGGCCTGATCTTTTTCCGCCATCCCAAAAATTCCTAACTCTTCTTCAGCAACCGCGATTTCATCGCCGGCGGAAAGTTCAGCGACACGAACCCATTGAGAAATATTTGACAAATTATTTTCATCAGTGCTATAATTATCATCGCTATTATTAATTTCATTATTTATGTCCAAAATAAAATCTTCAACTAAATTAACTTCCGCTACGGCTAAGCTTGGGCATTTCTCCAAATTAGCGCCCAAATTATTGCCAAAATCATCCCGGGCGGTAGTCGGATATGACCGGCTTAATCGTCCAGCTTGGTTTTTATTTGACTTGCCGGCTTTTTGGGAATTAATTTGCCGGCTAGACGAAACCATGTTTAAAGAATTACCCGAAAAAAAATATGAATCAGTTTCTTTAGGAAAATTAATTGACTCATTAGAAGAACATTGGCCGTTTTCTAATGAATTCCGAGTGGCGATGAAAACTGAATATGAGCAGGCGCTGTCAGAAGCACGGCAAGGCAAAGTCAAAACCGCTTCTTTATGAAACATTCTTTCTTTTTCACCAATCAAGCTCGCCGCGATTTGGCCAAATTGCCCAGCCGCCTTGTCAAACGGATTAAAAGTAAAATCAGATTTTATCTCTCCGCTCCCAATCCTCTGGTTTTTGCCAAGCCCCTGGTCAATTTGCCGCCCGCCACTCATCGCTTCCGCGTTAGTAATTTGAAAATTAAATTTTTCCGCCAAAACAATGCCTTCTATATTACCGGTATTGGTTGGCGAGACAGCATTTATCGCTGAACTTTTTACCAAATACGGATGGTTAGCGGTCGTCCGAATTGTCCGGCCATCTTCAGTGGTAATTTTGTAAATTGGCTTCACGCCCATGTCTAAAAGTCCTTTAATTTTTGCCGGCACCAATTTGCCGGTTTTTTCGTTGAGCGACAGCACATATTCTCCGCCCTTGATGTCTTTAATTTGGACTTTTTCTATCTGGTAATCTTGGCTATCATTAACCTGCTTGACAGGATTATTATATGTGCTATATTGACTATACTGGTTATCAGACGGTGGAACTCCATCAGTAAGCGGACCGACAAAAACATCTTCGCCAAAAACGGAGGTGTTTTTATTTTGTTCTGAATTATTTTCTGTGTTATCATTAAAATCGCGGCGGTTACTGGAGAGTAAAGCGCCTGTGGAGGCGCCGCTGTCTGATAACCAGCCGGTCAGCTTAACCGCTGATGGGGTTCGACTCCCCTGATCTCCGCCGCGCTCAAAAACCATTTCCGATTCTTCGGAAGTGGTTTTTTGATCAACTGGAACAACGACAGATAAGAGCGTGTCGCCGGTCACACACTGCCCCGTGTTATTGACGGTTAATAAACTCTGGCCGGTGGAAGAGGCCACATCAAAAATATTCTGTCCGGCCGCGCCTTGAATTGACAGTTTTGCCAGCGGACTCGTCGTGCCGATGCCGAGGTTGCCGAGTATATAGGTATTATGCGCGATAATGCCGTTAGCCACGAAATTATGCGTGCCTTCAACTTCAATGTCATAGACCTGCTCGGCCGGCAAATATTCAATTTTAATTATTTTATCCCAAACACTCTGGCCGCTTTTCTCGTCTGAAACTGCTATCTCCTGATTAACTTTAAGACCTTTTACTTTAGTCCAGGAGCCTGTCTCGGCCGTAACCGATATGCCTCTTGACAAATTATTTTGATATGCTATACTGGAATCAAATCGTCCCTTTTGCGGAAGCTGAATCCAGGTAACCACTCCTGGTGTAAGCCTCTGGGGGGCGTTTTTTATTATATCTAAAATCTGCTTACGGTCGACTACTGAATCTGCTTTTAATTCTTTAATATAGGTATAATAGGCGGCATCGTGAGCTGGCGACTTCTTGCCAATGGACATAAAATTAATTTCCAAACCAGGCATGGCCGCTAAAATTAACTTTTTCATCCGGCTTTCATAACCAGTATACTCATTATCTATCGCTAATTCTCTAACCTTAATCCCAGCTTGTTTTAGACCCTTAATAGCTAAAGCCACCAGCGCGGCAAAACCCAAAGTAGCATAATAACGGATGGCGCCGGCTTGACGAAAGACTTCATAGAGAGCTCGTTTTTCATGGCCGCTCACCACCACGGTAAATAAATTTTCCCTATTAGCCACGGCCACTACCGTGCGGCGATTTAATTCTTCCATTCTGCCCGATTGGTCAATTTCAAAACGGAAAAATTTCTGCTGTCTTGGCGCTACCTCTGTTTTAATATAATACGGATGATTTTCCGTCGTCCGAATCGTCTTCCCGCTCGCGGTGGTAATTTTATAAATCGGCTTGATGCCCATGTCCATTAAAGCGTTAACTCTGGACGCGACTAATTTACCAGTAGACTCATCCATGGTTAATATTTCATCGCCCGGCATAATGTCTTTTATTTCCACATCTTCCCATTCATCTTCGTCCCCATCTCCTCCTTTGTCATTCCCGCGGCGGCGGGAATCCAAATTTTGTAATTTCTTCTTCCTCCTCCGTCTGCGCCTTAATTTTGTATCTCCGGTCACACACTGCCCCGTGTTATTGACGGTTAATAAACTCTGGCCGGTGGAAGAGGCCACGTCAAAAATATTCTGTCCGGCCGTGCCTTGAATTGACAGTTTTGCCAGCGGACTCGTCGTGCCGATGCCGACATTGCCGTTTGTTGTTGCAAAATACGCTGAACCTGTTGAACCAATTTGAGTAGTAGAAGCATTGCCGGTTACAGTTAAAAGTTTAGTCGTATCATTCCAGAGATAACTACCGGAACTGGTAATGGTGTTGGCATCAGAAAAGTAAGCTATTTGATTGGCTGCTCCATTGCCCCGGCCTTGAATGCCGATCGTTGAAGTCGCGGTCCAGGCAGGCAGTCCATTGGCTGAAGTAAGAACATAACCGGCGGTGCCGATACCGAGTTTAGCCAGAGCATTGGTGGTATTAGAGTAGAGAATATCACCAGCGGTGTATGTTGATTGACTCGTGCCTCCATAAATAGCGCCGATGGTTGTACTGGCCAAATCCCATTTGTTGTTAAAACTAGTCCAATCGGTCGAAGACAGAAAACCGTTAACCGAGCCATTGGCTTTTTGACCATTGGTGTAGTCCAGCGCCACATTGCCGGAGGAATAGTCAAAATCACTGGCCGTGAAAGTGGTAGTGGCCGTCCAGGTGGGGACGCCGCCGGCCAGAGCTAAAATATAGCCGTCCGTGGTGTTAGTTAAACCAGAGATGGCGTTGGTATTGGCAAAATAGGTTAATTGATTAGTTGAACCAGAGTAGAGAGAGGAAGTGGCGATGGTTAAATTGCCGGAGCCGCCGCCAACCAGAGCGCCGAGCGAGGAACCGCTATAGGACAGCCCCAATCCCAAGGTAGCTGAAGTAGTGGCCACGGTTGAGAGCGCTCCGCTTCCAGCGCCGTAGAGGAGCTGGCTTGAAGTGAACGAGGTCTGCCCCGTGCCGCCGCCGGCCACGGTTAGGGTGCCGGTGATGGTGGGCGGAGCAAAAGTGAACGAAGCGCCAGAATTAGTGATGGAGTTAGAGATGGTCAAACCGTTGAAGGTTGAAGCTGTTGAAGTGGCAAAAGTGATGGCGCCAAGCTGGGCCGTACCATAGGTTTGGGCGATGGAAGCCACACCGTTTTGGATAGAAGTAGTAGCCACCCAGGTCGGTACGCCGCCGGCCAGAGTTAAGACATAGCCGTTAGTGGTGTTGGTGATTTGCGAGAGGTTATTGGCTGAAGTGGTGTAGAGCAAAGTATTGGCGCCGCCGAAAGTATTAACTCCAGTACCGCCGTAAAAAGTGGACAGAGTGGAAGTAGAGGAAACTAAACCGTTAATGGCCTGGAGCGGACCGGTCAGCTGGCCGATGTAGAGTTGGCTGGTAGAGGCCGTGCCGTTAACTTCCAGTTTGTAGTTGGGGTTGGTGGTGCCGATGCCGACGTTGCCGTTTTCCAAAATCGTCAGCAAACTGGAAGAAGCGCTGTTGACAAAATTAACCAGTTGGTTGGTTCCAATGTCCGATCCCCAGACGGTCAGCTTAGAATATGGCGTGGAGGTGCCGATGCCGACATTACCGTTATTTAAAACTATCAACCTAGTGCTGGATCCGGTCTTTAAAACCACATTGCCGGTACCGACATTAAGCCGGTCGGCGGTGACGATAGCGTCGCCATCACTTGAAACCGAACCAGCATCGCCTAAGCCGGCGGTGTAGAGAGAAGTACCGTCCGAAAAATAAAGCCGGCCAGCGCCAGCAATCCGGATATCGCCTTGAATATCTAAAAGATAGGCCGGTGTTGAAGTCCCAATGCCAACTTTGCCATTTTCCAAAACCGTAAATATTGTGGTAGAGGCGCTATTGACAAAATTAACCAGTTGGTTGGTTCCATCGCTTGCGCCCCAGACAGTTAGTTTGGCGTAGGGCGAAGTCGTGCCGATGCCGACATAGTTAGCCGGACTTAATATAATATTTCCCGAAGTCGTGGTTTGCAAAGTTAAATCGGCCGAAGCGTTAGACAGCAAACTGATATTGCTGATTTGGGTAACGGTGCTTAATGTAGTATTCAAACTGATAACCGTTCCACTTATGGTTAGCCCGCTACCGGCCGTATAAGTCGTGCCGCCACCACCACCGCCTAAAACTATGGTTGAACTCTTAGAGTTGGACCAAACCGGCGCGCCGTTGACAATTGATAAAACTTGCCCCTCCTGCCCGATCGCCAACCTAGTTAAGCTATCGCCCGAATCATAATAAAGCATATCGCCCTTAGCATATGATCCTAAGCCGGTGCCGCCGAATTTTATGTTAATCATATTGGCCGCGAGAGTTGTAGTCCCGGACGATTGATTGGTCTTGCCGCCCGCGAAGGCCGAGATAAAATCAGTAACTTCAGCCGGCATAAGAGAGTAGTCAAGCCGACCGGCATTTTTGCCAGCGCTATTAAGCGCCGGTATGTTGCCGGCTTGGCTGCCAACGACTCTGTTGCCCAGGCGAGCAGCATTGATGGCGTTGAAAGCATAAAACGGCGCGGGCATTTTTTTTCTAGGAGTCATTTCGCTGTCAGCGGCGATGCGGATGCCAAGATAATATTGGTCGCTCGATAACATAGTTAAGAGAGGCAGATCCTTGGTCTGCCCGAGGAAAGTTCTTAAGGCGCCGTTCTGAACCGTTACTCTTTGAGTTTCTTCCCAGACTTTATTGTTCTGGTCAGTATTGGAAGGATAAGCGTCAGCGGTAGTTCGATTTTTATTATAAAGAGCGAAGCGGACATCATACTCTCCATCCGCTATTTTACCTTGCTTGTCAGTAACCAGCGCCAGGATTTCCATACTCCGAGCCGTCGCCGGCGGCAGGCTAACTGTTTGAACTGAAGTCTGCGAGGCGTCGGCGCCAACGGCAATCCTGGCTGGCGTGAGTGGTTTGAGCTCCGCGGGCGCGATTTCAGTTTCGCCGGCGACCTGGCCGGCTGAATCCCGGTAATTATCCAGACCAACCAATGCCAATATCTTGTTCCTGAAGCGAGTTGCCGGTTCTAAGTAGTATTGCGCCGGTAAGATATTATCGGCGATATGCTTAGCTTGATTAAAAGCAAACTGCCAACTAGCTGACGCCCGATCTATGCCCTGGCCTAAGCTGGCGACTGCTTTGACCGAGTGAGATTCCAAAACTCGAGATAAGCCATACTGTAAGTCACGCGCTGAATTGACTTTAAGCGCGCGTGCTAAATTTACTTTGAGGGCTTGCGCTGAATTTAAAAAAGCCGCTTGAACTTGCTTAAGCTTTAATTCTTGAGGCGCGAACTGAATTAGGCCGATGATGGCCAGGCCAACCACCAACGCGGTGGCCGAAGTTTTAAAAACTAAAAATAGGAATTTTTTTAATTTGCCGGCAATGGACTGTCTAATATCAACCCCAGCGGTTTTGACCGGCGCTATTTCTTTTTCTAGTTCTTTAAGGCCGGCGGTCAGCTCGATAGCCGCTGCCAATTTCTTTTCTCCCTGGCGAAGATCATTCCCCCAGGCGCCAGCTAATTTATTTTCCGGCGCCGCTAAGTCGAGTATGTTTTTTTCAGCGGCTGTGCTCGGCGCCTCGGCAGCCGGCACTAATTGCTTATCTAAAATTTCCGCCAAACTTTTTACCTCCGCTACTGCCGCTGCTTCCGGCCAGGCCGGTTGACCGAGCCAAGCGGCGGAAGATAAATCTTCCAACTTGACAAATTCGTCTGGTGGCGTGACTTTAGCGTCCAGCTTCTCAACAATGACTTGCTCCACTAAATTATTAATCTGACTTTTTAAGTCGCTAGCGGCCAGTTGCTCTAAACTGGTTTTTGGCTTCTTAGAATCTCTAGCATGCAAATCCAAATATTCTTGAAACCACTCTAAGGTGGAGTAATATTTATTACTGATTTTTTTGGCCTTTAATTTTTTTCTCTGCACCAAAATAGAAATATAGCCAAAACTATAAGAGCTTGTCTCGGCTAGCCGGCGCAAAGGCACTAACTTTTTGTTTTCATTCTGGGGAGTTCGACGCATGGGGATGTGTCAAATATTTGAGTCCAAAATTTAATTAAAATTTTTGCTTATTTTTATCTTTAAATTCATTTAATTTTAGTTTAAATAGGATTATTGTCTTATCAAATTAAATGCTTATCAAACGATTATCAAATGCTTATCAAATTTATAACTATATTATACCATAAAATCCCGTTTAAATGTACTATTTTTATGAGGCAATAAATTTCTCTGTTTCAAACATTTTAAAACATAAAAGCCCACTAAAATTCAAGATCATGAATTGTCTAGCCAAGACTTGGTTTTGCGCTTATTTTAGTTCAAATATAAGATTATCATTATCTTATAAAATATTTATAACGATTTTTTAACTTAATTTAAATTTATAAAACAAAAAACCGCCTAGTTTTAGGCAGTTTTCTCTAGCCATGGATTATGGCGTCTTATCCACAGTTTCGCTATTGTCATCCCCGCCCTCTGGCTGGCCTGGTAAAAGAATTAAAGAGTTAAATTCGGTCATAACTTCATCCAATAAAGCTCCTGAAATCAGTCATTGATTTTCTGACCAAACCTCTATCTAATAACAACGCAAAATAATTAATATAACAAAAATCCATCTTATTGCCAGATGGATTTAATCCTTAAATTTAAGTGACTGATTGGACTAAGCTTAATTGAATTTTCGTGCGAGGACTGTTTGAGGCCCTGCGAAGCTGGCCGAGTTCCGCAGTAGAAAATTTAATTAAGCTTAGTCCAATCTTATTGCGGCCCCTAACTAAAAAACTATCTTTCCAAAGCCCAGCCAAAAACTTTCTGCGCGGCATTGCCTAAAACATCTATTAACGAGATACTGTCCGCTCCGGTATAAAAAACATACTGTTCGGAATATATCGTAGTTTGATTAAGATCGGTAGCGCTCAAAGAATATCTATAAACCGAGTCTGGATCCAACGCCGGAATTACTAGGATATGGTTAAAGCCCAAATAAGTATCTTTAAAAACTCTTTTGTCTTTCTCTCCGCTCTTAAAATATTCTACTTCAACGTAAGCCCGCTTGCTGGTTTGGCAGCTAATCACCACTCTAATTTCGGTCTTATCACTTTCTTTAGTAGAATAAAGCTCGCTGACTACATTACTCAGCGTGAACATTTCGCTCTCGCCTAAATCAAAAACGTTGGTGCCTGACCCTTCAAGATTGATTTGCAGCAGAGCAAAATTCTCGCTCTCGGCAATGGCTTTAGCTCTCTTAGCCGCCACGGTCGTAGTCGCGAGCATAATATTCTGATTAACATTAATCGTACTGGCCGGCTCTTTGACATCAATCTTGCCTCCATAAATATTCGGTTTAGGCCATAAAAACATTACCAATAAAAAAACTAAGCCGAGTAAAAGCAACAAAATGATAATAATCCAGGCCATAATCCGCCGGTTGCGCTTTTCTTTAGCTTCTGCTAAAGCCGCTTCTTTCGTCAAAGTCTCATTTTTGGGAGATCCCGCCTCTGCTGGAGGCGAAACTTCGTTGTCAGCCGGTTCCATGGCCATATTAAAATTATTTATAATACTAAATGTTTACTTAGCAGTTGGCTGGGATTAGTAATTTTTAAAGTGAGGACTGTTTGAGGCCCTGCGCAGCTGGCCGAGTTCCGCAACGAAAAAATTACTAATCCCAGCCAACTGCCCTATAAATTTTTTCTAAATATGCGCTTTTATTATTTATATCTTAAAGCTTCCAACGGGTCGGTTTTACTGGCTTCCCGCGCCGGAATTAAGCCGGTAAAAAACCCCACTAAGGTAGCAACCGCTAAAATGGAAAGTAAAAACCAGCCGGGAAAATAAAAAAGAGAAATCGCGTAGCCGCCCATTCTTTGAGCGAAAAAATTAAATAACAGATTAAAAATAATTCCGCCGCTAAGCCCGAGCGCTAGGCCAATTATCCCGCCTAAAAAACCCATAATCGTTGATTCAAAAACAAACATCCAGAGAATATCATGATCAGAGGCGCCGATTGATTTCATGATGCCAATTTCTTCCGTTCTTTCTAAGAGCGTTACTACCATGGTATTAAACATGCCGATGGCGCTGACGATTAAAGCAATCGCCCCAAAAAAACCAAGAATTATCCTGACTACCTGAAAAGTTTTTTCCGCCTGGTTAATAATATCAGTCAAAGCTGAAACCATAAAACCCTGGCCGGCGATCCGGCTTCTTAAATCATCCAGCGCTTGGCTAGAAACTGATTTAACCTTGAGCCGGCTGTAAGCAAAAACCGAAAAAAAATCATTTAAACTTTTTTGATTGACATAAACCATAACATCTTTTTTATCGACCAAACCGATTATTTTATAATCCGCCTCGCCTTTTTCTTCCAAATTGCCGTCGTTCTTGGCAAAAGATATGGTTATGTTTTCCCCCAGCATGGCATCTGGAGTTTTCTCAAAAACTTTGGCTAAAGCGCTAGAGATAATCGCCCCGCCGGTGTTATGGCTGCTAAACTTTTCTCCCTGAAGCACTTTTAATCCTTCGAGATTTAAAAAATTCTCATCAACGGCGACAATCTTCGCCTCCGCCACCAGGCCGCGATACTTCAATCGCCCGACGATTTCCAAAACTGGACTAATAAAATCCGCGCCAGGAATTCTCTTGATGTTCAGCATGTCCTCCGGACTGATGTCTTTCTTAAATTCACTAGGATAAACGTCTAAAGTTAGCAAAGCGTCAGCCGTGGTGATAGTTTCTAAGAGAGTCTTTTGGATGCCGAATCCTAAAGCGACTAAAAATAAAATTGCCCCAATGCCCACGCCCATGCCTAAAATTGTTAAGAATGTCCTAGAGGTTCTGACTTTAAACATTCTGGTGGAAAATTTTAATAAATTCCAAAATCCCATTTTTTATTTGGCTATGGGGGCGAAGATATTTGTTTTTCGCTTACGACGAAATTTGGGCGATTTTTTTTGAAGAAAAATCGCTACAATTTCGTATGCGCTCAAAATAAATATCTTCGCCCCCACAAGCTATTTTAATAAATATTTTCTAAGAACTAAATGATTAATAACGCAACAACAACAACAACTCTATCTCTTTGGAAATTTTTTCAACTACCCTTCTATTAAAACCCAATCCCCGCTCTTTTATCGGCAGATCAAGCAATTTTTTAAATTCATCTCTGCCAATATGGTTGCCCAGCCGGTCAAAAATTATTTTTGATAACTTATTCAATGTCGCTTCATCCAGCTTTAATTCCAGCCGAGAGTTAACATAACCGGCCAACTCCCAGGCGCTTTGTTCCTTATTGGCAAAATCTATTTTGCCCGCCTGATAAACGAGCTGCTTGGCATTATCGGAAAATCTTTTCGCCAAACGCTTATCCCAGCCGGCTCCGCCTTCTTCTATCGGTAAATCCAACTGTTCAAAAAAATTATGGAAACTATCCTTAAAATACAAAAAACTTTCTAATTTTTTTACGGCTTTTTCAATTTGATCGTTAGTCATGGAAAAAAACAAGTGGGAAAAGATCTGCTGTGCCTTAAACGGCACCAGCAAATTGCCGATCCGATCGGACGACAAGCCTTTGAATGACCGCATTAAAAGCCGCAAACTAGTTGGTATATACTCGCCGCCGACATAGCTCCGCTGCACCAAATCTTCCCTGACTTTGCCTTCCCTAAAAATATAACTGTCCACGTCAGGATCTCTTTTGTGTTTCAATTCTATTCTGACTATTTTCCCATCTATCATATGCACGATTTTATTGCCATATTGCAAATGAATTGGATCGTGCGTGACTAAAATAACGGTTTTTTTTTCCACCTCATTAAGCTCCCTGAAAATAGTCATAACCACATGCGCGGATTTAGAATCCAGGTTGCCGACCGGTTCATCCGCTAAAATAATTTCTGGATTATTGATTAAAGATCTAATGACGGCGACGCGCTGCTTTTGCCCGCCGGAAAGCTCGGCGGGAAATTTAGCGGCTTGTTCTAAAATATTATAACGTTTAAGCAGCTCAATCGCCCCGGCTTTAATATCTTTTATCATCTGGCCGGCAAAAATTTTAGGCAAACAAATATTTTCCAAGATGTTCAAAGAGCTAATCAAATAAAATGACTGAAAAATCATGCCTATTTTTTGGCGATGAAACCAGGCAGTTTGCCGATTGTTATAAGCGCCGATGTCTTCCTGATCCACTAAGACTCGACCGCTGGTCGGTTTTTGCAGGCCGGCGATGGAATATAAAAGAGTTGATTTACCGCAACCTGAAGGGCCAAAAATAATCACATATTCTTGAGGAAATATTTCTAAACTTACGCCATCCAACGCCCTGATCTCGTTTAATTTACCTTGATTATAAATTACGTTCAAATCTTTTATGACAACATTAGGCGGCAACTGAGCCGTTAGCTTAAGCGTTGCGTCGGGCGCCGCGAGCGCCGTGTTAGAGATAATATTTTGAGGCTGATTCTCCATTTTGTATTTTTTCCCTTTCATCGCGCTTGGCGGGACTACGGAGGACAAATATTTTTTTAAAAAATAAAAAACTAAACCATCAGACTGATATTTATAGCCTTACCTCATAAAAATTATACAACTTTAGAGAGTTTTTGTAAACTTATTATAAAAGAAATTAGATTGTCTTGGCGATAAAATTTGATATTAAGTATCAAGTATTTTGCGATTTTTTCCCATAAACCAGGCCCAAAACCAGCCAAAAAAACAACCCGCCAAAATGCAAACTAACCAGCCAATGGTCAAGCGACAGCAAAACAATCAACGTAATTAAAGTTGCCGTCCGACTGTCATGGCGAGAGCCCAGCCCCAGTTTAAGAAACTGGGGCTGGGGACGAAGCAATCTCACAAACAAGTAAATTACCGCCCCAACAAAAAATATCAATCCCCCTATTCCAATCTCTGCCCAGACTAACAAAAACGCGTTATGTGCCGGCTGATAATAATAACTGTCTTGGTCGGGAATAATTTTATTACGCAAGGCCAAAGTATAATTGCCCGGGCCAACGCCGAGCAGCCAATTATTCTTTATGATCCGCCAAGATTCTTGATACGACGCCAGCCGTTCAAAATTTGATTTATTCTCCAGTCGGCCTTCTGGCTGAAAAGAATCAGCGAGAGAATCCCCATAACTAAGATTGTCTCCGCCAACGGCTTTTGCAATTTTAAATTTCCGCGCCCTACCGCCAAGATGACCATCACTATCAAGCCAGCGGCTAGCGCCAGCCAGGCGCTGCGGGAAAAAGAAAAAAACAACCCGGCCGTAAATACTAACAACAGAAACCAATCGACATATTTAAAAATTTTATCATTGAAAATTATTTGAAAATTGCTTGTCCTCCGCAACCCTGGCGAAGAGAGGGGAATTGCTTGTCCTGCCTCGGGCGGAAAAAATTGCTTGTCCTCCGCAGCTTTAGCGAAGGAGGGAAAATTACTTACTCGTTCCCTAACAACAATTTGTTCTATCAATAAAAGTGTTCCAATTGCCAACATGCCACCCAATATATTCGGATGATCCAGCCCCCCATACGCTCTTAGCCATCGTTCGCCGACGCCGTCCGCGCCCACCGCCTCAATTACCGACGCGCCTAAATCAGCTCCCCGATGCCAAGCCAACCCCAGCCATTTATTAGCGAAGGTGGCTTGGCTTAAAAACTGCCAAATCCCTAAACCGGCCGATAGAAACGCGCCAGCGCCTATGGCGTAGACTAACTTTAACCGATCATAATTAGCGCTCGCGACCAGCCAAAATAAACCCAAGCCAAGAATCAGCCAGCCAAACTTATATAATGCCAATAGCTTATCGGCCGCGCCAACGGACGACACCGCCGAAACCAAAACTAATCCTCCGATAAACCACCAAATCGGTTCTTTAAATTTTGTTTGAAAATTTACAAATTGAAAATTGCTTGAAAATTGCTTGTCCTGCCTCGGGCAGGGAAAATTGCTTGTCCTCCGCAGCTTCGGCGAAGGGGGGGAAATTAAAAATTTACAAACAATAAACAATAGCAAAAGTGAAGCCAATACTATATCCGTCGCATATAAACTATATGTTCCATACTCCCACGGCCCATGATTAAGCTGGCCGGCTTTGATAATCCAGCGCGTTTGCAGGGGCAGAAGAAAAACCAGGAGATACAAACCGTAGGCGATTGTTTTGTTTAGATATTTCATATGTACACTTGTCATTGTGAGGAGCAAACACAGATCCCTCGCTACTGCTCGGGACAAGCTTCGCAATCTCAACATATACCTATATCTCATTAAATCTCGTCACCATCAAATTATAACTATCTCTTACCGTTCGTGAGATTGTCATGGCTACGCCAGATCTCGCGTAGCGACGACCGCGCTCCCTCCGCGCCCGCTAACGCCTAAGCGTAGCGATGGCGGGCGGGTCGGTCGCTCGCAATGACATACTACAACAAGCCATCCATTTTCTCCAGATATTTCTCTCTATATTCCTCTCTTCTGTCATTGGCATGCAATTTAATGATCTGGCCGTTCATTACCACGCGCGTGTCCAAATTTTTAAGTCCTCGCAGTTCCTCCGGCAATAGTTTAAGCTGCTGTTTTTTGAACCAGGACTCCAACCCACCAATAAATAGATCAATCATCTCGCCATAAAACTCCGGCCGGGCTGAACCGCCATTACGGCGCGGCGAAACTAACCGGCTCTGCCAGTTAGGCAAATAGTCTCTTAACCAGCTATTGGCTAAAATAAACTTTTCATAGACTCCCGGCGGATCGTAGATGGGCGTTAAATTAGCCAACCAATGGATAAAATAAATATCCGCCTTATTAGCCCCCTTTAATAAAGGGGGTAAGGGGGATTTTATTTGCCCCCCTGACAGGAGGGGGTGAGGGGAGTTATTCAGCATCAGCCCGCTTAAATCCATCTGCTCAACACTCACAAAAAAACTTAAGCAAATTTTGTCCCGACTCCGGCCTTGGCTAGGTCTTAAACCAAGAACTTTCGCTACCAGAACACAAAAAAACCTGGTCAGCCAGATTCTCTTGGCTTGAGTAACGATGAATAAATCAATATCGCTCTCTTCCCTTAGATTATGCGCGCCCATTAAATTGCCCATGGCTACCATTTTTAGCCAAGGAATAAATTTGTAAATTTTCATGAGCGCGAGAGCGCGCTTAAATTTTCTGTCCGTGGCCGTATAGCGAGCCAAACGCGTTTCCACCGTAAGGCCGCGTCCGGCCAAAAAATAAAAACCATTCCTGCTTTCAAGTACCTCTACACCCTGTTCTAAAGCGTCAACCACTTCCATCAACTGGTTTTTCTTCGACAGATTCTGCCATATCTCAAAGCTAGTCAGGGCATAATCAAACATATCAAAATAGGCAACCGTTCTCACGATTGCCTCCTTTAGACTTAAAAAATTTTCCGAATAAATATCTTTAAATCTCATGTTAATATTTCAACAAATAATTATGGAGGCGGCGGGTCGGAACTAGTGATTTTTGAAGTGAGGACTGTTTGAGCTTAGGGCAAAAAACCTATTCCAAATTCGGCTTATCAAGCAAAACCGGCTCAATCTTTTTCTCCCCTGCGGTAATTTTCACCACATCTTTATCAATCTTGGCGAATTCTTTATAGGCATTGTTATAATGGCTCACCGTCGTGGACATGCTGACGCCCAACTTTCTCATAAAATCATCATAACTTAAAATATGCCGGCCTAATTTCTGCACATTTTGCAGTATGTCTTTGGCGCTCTCTTCAATTTGCAAAGCCCTTAAACCCTGTAAAACCGTCTGCAAATAAGCCAAAAACGAGGTTGGCGAAACGATGATGACATGCCTTTCCTTAAAAGCGTATTCAATTAAATCGCGGGTATTAACCTGCACGGCGCCGACTTTATTAATTAGCAAATCATAATAAATCGCTTCGGAAGGAATAAACATAAAAGCGAAATCCATGGTCTTTTCCGCCGGCTTAATATATTTAGAGGTTTCATCAATGCGCGTCTTTAAATCCATCTTAAACAATTTTTCCAATTTCTCTTTCGCCGCCGCGTCGCTGGTATTTAAAATCTTTTCATAATTTTCCAAAGAAAATTTTGAATCCACCGGAATAATCTTATCTTTAACGAAGACCACGGCGTCAACGATGGTGCCGTCCTTAAAAGCATACTGCATCTGGTAGGAATTGGGCGGCAAAACGTTCTTTAAGGTTTCTTCTAAAAAATATTCGCCTAAAACGCCTCTTTGCTTTGGGTTTTTTAAAATGTCCTGCAGGTTCTGTAGCTGGGCGGAAAAATTCACTACCTGCTTGTTAGTTTCATCCAGCTTGGTTAATTTCTCCGTGACATCGGAAATAATTTTCGCGGTCTGGGAAAACTGCACTTGGTTAGAGCGATGGGTTTCGGCTAACTTGCCGTCCATGGCTTGCCTTAATTCGCGATTCTGATCAGCCAGTTGTCCGAGACGATCCATCATGGCCGCTAATTTTTCCCCGTCACCAGTGTCTTTTCGCTTAGTTAAAAGAAAAATCACCAGCCCCAAGCCGATAATTAAAATTACAAAAAACAAAATAAATAAAGAGTTGGTCATAAAAATAAACAGAAATTATATTATTACCCTACCACCTTTCTGTCCGTCTGGCAAAGGGGGCAGGGAAATTTGTCATTGCGAGGGAGCGAGAGCGACCGAAGCAATCTCACGAATGTTGAACTAGTAAATAATAGACTTTCTAGCTAAACACCAAATACCTGAGATTGCTTCGCTCCCTGCGGTCGCTCGCAATGACATTACAAAAGCGATCTTGACTTTTAGCTAATAATATACTAAGCTTTGGCCAGCAATCAATTAGGAACGCTTCCTCAACACAACGCTGATGAAGGTTGCTAAAACAATGGCTAACCCAGCCCTATCCTGATTGATTTAGGAGAAAGTTAACCTCGTGCAAAAGAAAACATCCAGAAAGCCGTCCGCCTTCACGCTGATGGAAATCATAATCATCGTCGCCATCATCGGCCTCTTGGCCGCCATCGCCATCCCGAACTTCGTTCGGGCCAAGCAAACGAGAGATAAGAACAGGTGCGTCCTGAACCTCAGGACCATCGAGGCCGCCAAGGCGGCTTTCTCCAAAGAAAGCAAGAAGCCGGATGCATATCAAGTGTCGGCCGACGATCTCTACAAGTACGGCGCGACCAACCGCATGGGCGAAGACCTGAAGTGCCCGGCCGGCGACATGTACGACTTGGGTACGATTACTACCAAGCTCGCTACCTGCCCTGTCGTGGGGCACGAACTCCCGAAGTAACCCTTACCAACGGTGGGCCGAAGTCCACTCCGAGCCAGAGAGACATCCCCTCCTGGCTCTATTTTTATCCATAAATCTTGCTGGATGAGCGCAGACTTGCCAAAACCGATTTTTTACCCTATAATGAATTGCATTGTTTTAACTCTCGCACTCTGTCATTGCGAGAAGCTCGTACTCGGGCGACGAAGCCTGCCTACCGGTAGGCAGGCAATCTCACAAACTTGGTATTCCAGCAAAAAAATAATCACTCATCAGCTCGACATTCGTGAGATTGCTTCGTTTCACTCGCAATGACAAAAAATTTATGTCCAACTCCATAAAAATCAAGGGCGCGCGCGTCCACAATTTAAAAAATATTGACGTGGAAATTCCGCGCGATAAATTAGTAGTCATCACCGGCCTGTCCGGCTCGGGCAAATCGTCTTTGGCCTTTGACACCATTTACGCCGAAGGCCAACGCCGCTATGTTGAATCCCTATCCGCCTACGCCCGGCAGTTTATCGGCGTCATGGATAAACCGGATGTTGATTCCATTGACGGACTGTCGCCGGCTATTTCCATTGATCAGAAATCCACTACTCATAACCCGCGCTCCACCGTTGGCACCATCACAGAGATCTATGATTACCTGCGCCTGCTCTACGCCCGCGTCGGCCAGCCACATTGCCCTCTCTGCAGCGAAAAAATTAAGCCCCTGGCCCTGGATGAAATTATCAGCCAAATCACAGCTAATTTTTTAAACCAAGATGTCATTATCCTGGCCCCAATAATTAAAGATAAAAAAGGCGAACATAAAGCCGTCTACGGCGGCATAGAGAAAGCCGGCTACTCGCGCTTGCGTTTTGACAAGGTAATTTACACTTTGCCCGAAGCCGAAGATTTGCCGGTTGATAAACAAAAAAAACATAGTCTAGAAATCGTCATTGACCGCGTTAAAATAACCAAGGACAAAGAAGACTTGGCGCGGCTTAACGAAAGCGTGGAAAAAGCCCTGGAATTGGGCAATGGCTTAGTAACGATTTTCGCAACTACCCCCTTTAATAAAGGGGGTAAGGGGGATTTAATTCTCCCCCCTGACAAGGGGGGATTAAGGGGGGTTATGTCTCCGCATCACAAAACCCCCTCTAGCTCCCCCTTATCAGGGGGAGAACAAACCGAAACCACCTACTCCAAACTTCTGGCCTGCGCCAAATGTGGCTTAAGTTTGCCGGAACTGGAACCGCGCAACTTTTCTTTTAATTCGCCTCATGGCGCTTGCCCCGACTGCTCCGGCTTGGGCACAAAATTAGAAATTGACCCTAAGCTGATTATCAACCCCAATTTAACCATCGCTCAAGGCGCCATCCGCGCCTGGGCTCATAGCGCGGTCGCCGGACAGGGCTGGTTAATGCGCATCCTCGGCACGGTGGCTCAAGCGCATGGCTTTGACTTAAATACGCCGGTCAAAGATTTAACCAAAGAACAATTAAACATCGTGCTCTACGGTTCGGGCGGAAAAAATTACAATGTTGATTACCAGAGCGACCGTTTTTCCGGCGAACTGACTACCGAATTTGAAGGCGTGATTCCCAATCTGGAAAAGCGCTTTGCCCAAACCGAATCCGATTATGTGCGGAAAGAGATTGAGCAATACATGCGCGTCTTAATTTGTCCGACTTGCTTAGGCAAACGTTTAAAACCGGAAATTTTAGCCGTTACCGTGGCCGGCCAATCAATTTACGGCGTCTCGGCTAAACCCATCGACCAAGCTAAAAAATTCTTCGCTGATTTATTAAATTCCTCCATTTTAACCGCGCGCGAAAAAAAAATTTCCTTGCGACTGATAAAAGAAATCGGCGTCCGGCTGGAATTTTTATCTAATGTTGGCTTAGATTATTTAACTTTAGCCAGGTCGGCCAACACCCTATCCGGCGGCGAAGCCCAGCGCATCCGGCTGGCCACGCAAATCGGTTCGTCCTTAATGGGCGTAATCTATATCTTAGACGAACCGTCTATCGGCTTGCATCAGCGAGATAACGACAAATTGATCGGCACGCTTAAGAAACTCCGCGACCTTGGTAACACCGTCATCGTGGTTGAGCATGACGAAGCTACTATGATCTCTGCCGACTGGTTGATCGATGTCGGCCCGGGCGCTGGCGATCATGGCGGCCAACTCGTGGCTCAAGGCACGCCTGAACAAGTAAAGAAAAATCCTAAATCTTTAACCGGCCAATACTTAAGCGGCAAAAAATCCATCCCGGCGCCGGCTAAGTACCGGCCTGGCAATGGCAAGTCTCTTAAAATCATTGGCGCGAGCGAACACAACCTAAAAAATATAGATGCGGAATTTCCTTTGGGCAAATTTATCGCCATCACCGGCGTTTCCGGTTCGGGTAAATCCACGCTACTAACCGATATTTTAGCCAAAATTTTAAATCAACGTCTTTACCGAGCTAAAACCGCTGCCGGCAAGCATGAAAAAATTCAAGGATTAGAACATATTGATAAAGTTATAGATATTGATCAGTCGCCGATCGGCCGCACGCCGCGCTCTAACCCCGCCACCTACACCGGCGCTTTTACCCCGATCCGCGATTTATTCGCCTCCCTGCCCGAAGCCAAGATCCGCGGTTACCGAGCCGGCCGCTTTTCTTTTAACGTGCCGGGCGGACGCTGCGAGGGCTGCGGCGGCGACGGCACGATTAAAATTGAAATGCAATTCTTGCCGGATATTTATGTTACCTGCGACGTCTGCCAGGGCAAGAGATATAATAAAGAAATCCTGGAAATCCATTACGGCGACAAACGGCTGGGCGGCAAAGGCAAGAATATTTCCGAAGTTTTAGACATGACCATAGAAGAAGCTATGGGTTTATTTAAAAACATTCCGGCCATTTACCAGAAACTGGCCACCCTGAATGAAGTGGGTTTAAGCTATGTAAAATTAGGCCAATCAGCCACCACTCTGTCCGGCGGCGAAGCCCAAAGAGTGAAATTAGCCACCGAATTATCCCGCCGCGCCACCGGCAAAACTCTTTATATTTTAGACGAACCCACCACCGGTCTGCATTTTGCTGATATCCATAAACTCCTTCATGTTCTGAACCAGCTGGTTGATAAAGGCAACACGGTTTTAATCATTGAGCATAACCTTGATGTCATTAAATCAGTGGACTGG
>Ga0076133_109_pt1 | contig 20858 bp, 16 predicted proteins | sample RifGroC2_FD_67719 | JGI IMG/M metagenome (GOLD analysis project Ga0076133, IMG submission 67719) | Parcubacteria bacterium GW2011_GWC2_42_12 | reverse complement strand
GGTCAAGCGCGGGTCATCGCCAATTTTATAGATCGGTCCATCCTTAGTATTCTTCTCTTCAATTAACTTCTTTTCTAATTCCAGCGCCTGATCCCGGCCGTATTCTTCGCCGACGCAATGCCGATAGATCATGGATCTGAATTTAAACAATTTAAAAACGCCGCTTTTTAGCACCCGTTCATTCTTGTAAATCACCGGCCCGCGCGAATCCAGTTTAATAATAATCGCCATGATGGCTAGAACAGGACTTAGAATGATTATAAAAATCAAAGCCAAAACAATATCAAAAATTCTTTTAATAATTCTGCCCCAGCCATCCAAAGGAGTTTCTTTCACTAAAACGATTGGTAAGCCGGCGATTTCCGCCACCTCGGTTTTTAAAACTTTCGCGCCTAATAAATCGGCTACATATTTAAAAATAATATGGTTGGCATCGGCAAAATCAAACAGCCGGAGCATCTCGGCTTTGCTTAAATTAGGATCGCTTTGCATAATCTCATCAACCTGGCCAGTCTGCAAATACTCGGCCAAATCCTCTTGCGACTCTAAACTGAAATTATTTAAGCGCTTAACTATTTCATAGCCAAGGTTTTTTCGACTGGAAAATTCATGGATTAAAATATCCGTGGTCTTACTGTTGCCAACCAAGGCGATTTTATGCACGCCCACGCCATGGCTTAAAAGAATCTTCTGGATTGATCGAATAATAATTCTGGCCGCGCTGATATAAACTATGGCTAAAAACCAGCCGGCTAAAACTATGAAGCGGGAAGAAAAAAGCTCCCGAAAAATAAAAATCAGGACTACGACTAGCATCAGTCCCGTGGAACAAGCTAAAATCACCGAATAGAATTCCTGGCTTAAACTTCTTAAGCCCTTGATATTATACAGCCCAGCTAGAGCAAAGATAACCACCCAGGCCGCGGCAATTAGCAATAAAATTTGAAAATATTCGCCGAACGGCAAATTAAAAATTACCGGCCTGATGTCAGTTGCCAGGGCGGTAAAACGAAGATAATAAGCCGAAACGCCGGCTAAAATTATCATTAAAAAATCTAACGGCACTAAAAGAAAGGAAAAGATTAATTCGCTTTTTTTCATAGATCGTTATATTTCACTAATATCAGGGCAAGCTATAAGCCGGATTCTGTACGCCGCCATTTTACCGGCGGGCGATGATCATCTATCTGGGCCACGCGTCACCGCGCAGCTCAAGCGAGCCACTTTTCGTTACGCGTGTTTTTAAACGCGCGTAGTTTGCTCTTGCTCCAGGCAGGGTTTGCCGCGTCTCTCTGTCGCCAGAGGACGAATCCCGTAGCTTAAGTTAATCGGATATCCTTTATAACCCAAACATCGGAACACTTTTCACCTTTGGCCATTGCTTCACAACGCAATTCTCAATCTATTTCATTCATTGAAAATTATAAATTTAAAATTGAAAATTCCATTGCGAAGCAATGGTTATTATTGTCTCTGTGGCACTTTCCCTAAGATTACTCCCGATGGCCGTTAGCCATTGCCGTTTTCCAGTACTAAAGTACTTTCAGAGTCCGGACTTTCCTCCCAGCTCCAGTTTTTATAGATAAAAAAGGTAATTATCTTATTTAAAATGAAAATTTCAATATTATTTATCTAAAAAAACTGGGGCTGGGCGATCATCCACTTACCCTGATATTGGCAGAATATAAAGAACGAATTATAAAAAAATATTACCATTAAGAGGAGAAAAAGTCAACTCAATATTTTTTAACTTAATATTATATTTAATTTTAGCTATTTCTACTAAAAAAACAAAAAACTACCCCAAATTTATTCTGGAATAGTCATTTAGAAGTAGTGGGCTCGAGAGGGTTTGAACCTCTGACCTCACGGATGTGAACCGTGCGCTCTAACCAACTGAGCCACGAGCCCAAAATTTATTTAATTTTACAAAAAATTTTAACGAGGCGAAGCAAGGCGGGCGGGTAACCAACTGAGCTATGTGTCCAAATTTTATTTTTCCGCCTTATCCAGAGCTAAATTGACTAAAGCGTCAGCTAACTCATTTTCTTCTCGGCGGATATATTTAAAAATAACCCTTTTAAAGCTCAAGGTCAAATTATAAACTTTAACAAACAAAGGCGCTAGGTCTTTATCCTTAACCCGATATTCTCGGTTCAATTGCTTAACTACCAGCTCGCTATCCAAAAAAACTTCCAGTTCGCGCCCGCCCAGCTCTTTGGCTTTGGCTAAACCGGCAATCAGCGCCTGATACTCGGCCTGATTATTGGTGGTTTCGCCAATACCTTGGGAGATCTCCTCCACCAGAGTTCCCTGGCCATCAAAAATAACGCAGCCGATTCCGGCCGGCCCCGGATTACCGCGCGCACCGCCATCAGTATAAATTATTAATTTTTCGTATTTCATAAATGATAAAGTAAAGATGGTTAGTTGGAATCATTAATTTTTGAAGTGAGGACTGTTTGAGCCTCCACCACTTTTTTCTCCATGTCCCAATCCTTAATCGACTCTATATCTTAACTATAATATAAACATTTTAAGATGAACGATAAAAAGTGGTGTAGGCGAGTTCCGCAACAAAAAAATTAATGATTCCAACTAACAAACACAATTCATTTAGACCCACTTATTTTCATATCCACAATCTTCATCTGCGCCGAGCGCCGGCCGTTAAATTCATTAAATTCCAAATAGTAGACTATGTCAACCTTATCCCCTATTTTTAAATCTTTAAAATTTTCCGCCTGATTAAAACCCACCGCCGGGAACTGGCCAAACCGAAATTTAACATGCTGGCTGGCGGCGCCCATGCCAACTTTATCCATAATCGTTAGCGAGCGGCTCAAAAATTTCGGCTTCTCGTTCTCTTCGCCATAGGGCTCAAATTCTGCCAAAGTTTCAATCAGCTCATTATTTATCTCCGTTAAATCAATCTCCGCGTCAACTAAAATCTTAGGCGCGAATTCCGCTCCGGCCAATTCCGCCGCGGCCAGAGTTCTTATTTTTTTAGTGAACTCCGCCAAATCTTCCCAGCTCCTTAAAGTAAAACCGCAAGCCGCCGCGTGACCGCCAAATTTTTCTAAGTGCTCTTTAAATTTTTCTATCGACTGAATGATATTAAATTCGTCTATACTGCGCCCTGAACCCTTTATCTCTTTACCAAACTTAGTAATAACCAAAGCCGGACGCGAATAGGCTTCGCAAAGCCGCCCGGCCACTAGTCCCATCACGCCTTCCGGCCAGGGCTGATTGTCGGCCTCGCCTATGCCGGGGCAAGCGACAACTAAAATTTTATCATTTAGCATTTTCTCTTCAACCATCTTTTTGGCATGCTCAAATATCTCCTCGGTTATTTTTTGCCTGGCTTGATTCTTGGCGTTAAGTTGACCGGAGATTTTTTTGGCTTCCGCTTTATCTTTGGTAATTAATAATTCATAGGCGGTGTTGGCATGATCCATGCGGCCGGCTGAATTTAAGCGCGGCGCCATCTGCCAACCGATCTGCCAGCTCTTAATTTCTCTCTCGCCATTAGCATCAATTTTGGCGGCTCTGATCAATTCATTAATACCCAATCTCTTTCGCTGATTGATAATTTCTAACCCCAGCTTAACTAAAATCCTGTTCTCTCCAACCAGGCTCACCATATCGGCCACCGTGCCTATGGCTACCAAATCCAATGCTTTTTCCTCCAACTTGAATTTTAAATCACCGGCTAATTTAGAATACTCTATCAGAGCTTTGGCGAATTTAAAGGCCACGCCAACTCCGGCTAAAAATTTGTAAGGATAGCCATTATCAGCTTTGGGATTAATAATCAAACAATCAGGCCAATCATTTTTATCCGGCGGCGGCTCATGATGATCGGTAACGATTACGTCTAAACCCAAACTGGTCGCGTAGGCGACTTCTGCTTGATTGCGAATGCCATTATCAACTGTGATAATCAACTTCGCCCCATCCCGCGCCAGCGCGTCAATGGCCTTTTTATTCAAGCCATAACCCTCGCTGATTCTTCCTGGAATATAAATACCAGTCTTAGCTTTTAAAATATTTAAAATTTCCATCAGCGCGGCCGTGGCCGTTACTCCGTCAGCGTCATAATCGCCATAAATCACTATTAAATTTTGCGCCTTAATATGCTTAATGGCCAACTCTACGGCCGAGCGCATATCGCGAAATAAAAACGGATCGGCCAAATTGACTTTAGCCGGATTAAAAAATAATTCTATATCTCTTTTATTAATTAAGCCACGATTAAAAAGCAACTGAAGTACAATTTTGCCATATTCAGGATTCTGTGTGACAAAATCGGCCGGTGCAATAGGTTTTAACTGCCATTTATTTTGCATAATAATTACCTTCACAAATCAACAAATTCTATCACAAATATACAAATATTAAATTAAATTTATCTCTTATTTGTAGATTTGTAGCTGAGTTGTTGATTCGTAGTCTAAAAAAACACGCCCACAGTCCAGGCCAGCATGGAAAAAATTACCATGATGCTGATGATTGTCCAAAGCGCTTTGTGGAAAGGTTTTTTTTTCATATAAAGACTAATTTAATTATTATAGCCGAGGTCAAAAAGTTTGTTTTGAGCGCATACAAAATTGTCGCATTTTTTATTAAAATTGCTCATTCACCTATGCCAATTATAATATAATTTTAATAAAAAATGCCCAAATTTTGTCTTAAGCGAAAAACAAACTTCTTGACCTCGGCGCTGTACTGGTTCTTATCGTTTTAATAATTTTACAAAAATATCCGAAGGAATTTCCACGCTGCCTTTGCCGTGCGCTGCCATTTTCTTTTTACCTTTTTTCTGCTTGGCCAATAGCTTTTTCTTGCGCGAAACATCGCCGCCGTAAAGCTTGGCAATAACATCTTTTTTCATGGCCGAAATCCTTTCAGCCGCGATAATTTTCCCGCCGATGGCCGCCTGCAATTTAACCACAAACATCTGCTTAGGCAAAGTTTCCTTTAAAGTTACCACCGCTTCTTTGCCGCGCCGGAAAGCTTCATCGCGATAAACTATCATAGCCAGCGACTCAATCGCGTCCTCGGCCACTATTATATCCATCTTCACCACATCGGTTTTCCTATAGCCAATAAATTCGTAATTGATTGAAGCATAACCCGAACTGGCGCTCTTTACTTTGTCGTAAAAATCAGTCAGAATCGCGGCCAAGGGAATTTCATAATGTAAAATTACCCTGGTTTCGTCAATATATTCGGTATTTCTATAAAGCCCGCGCTTTTCCTGCGCTAAATTTAAAATCGACCCGATATATTCCTTAGGCGCGATAATATCCATCTCTACCCAGGGCTCTTCAATCTTTTCCGTGGCCGACGGGTCAGGCAGTTTCTGCGGGCTGCGGATTATCAGCTCGTCGCCATTTTTTTTAAAAACTTTGTAGGCCACGCTGGGAATGGTAACGATTAGATTTAAATTATATTCTCTCTTTAACCGTTCTTGAAAAATTTCCAGATGCAAGAGCCCCAAGAAACCGCATCTAAAACCGACCCCTAGCGCTTCAGAATGTTCGGGCTCATAAATCAAGGACGCATCGTTGAGTTTCAATTTAGAAACCGCCTCGCGCAGTTCCTCAAACTCATTGCCTTCGCGGGGGAAAATGCCGGCAAAAACCATGGGCTTAACTTCGTTATAGCCCTTTAAGGGTTTAGTTTCATTGCTATATTTCTGCCAAGCCACGGTATCACCCACGCCGCATTCACTGACATCTTTAAAACCGGTGACAATATAGCCAATCTCTCCGACTTTCAATCCGTCTGTCGCTAAATACTGCGGCTTAAAAACTCCCACCTCTAAAACTTCGCTTCTGGCCCTAGTGGCCAAGAGGATTATTTTATCGCCTTTCTTAACCGCGCCTGCAAAAATCCTGACATAAGTGACCACGCCGCGGTATTCGTCATAAGTTGAGTCAAAAATTAAGGCCCGTAGAAATTCCCCCTCTCCTGGCGAAGGAGAGGGCTGGGGTGAGGTCGGCGGCGGCACCCGTTCAATTACCGCCTGCAAAATTTCAGCCACGCCTTGACCGGTTTTGCCCGAGGCCTGAATAATTTCTTCCGCTTTACAGCCCAATAATTTAATAATTTCCCGCTTGGTTTTTTCTATATCGGCCGCCGGCAAATCAATTTTATTGATAACCGGAATAATAGTTAAATTTTGTTCCAGGGCCAAGTATAAATTAGCCAGGGTCTGCGCCTGGATGCCCTGGGTCGCGTCCACAAGTAAGACCGCGCCTTCAACCGCCGCCAAACTGCGCGAAACTTCATAAGTAAAATCCACATGCCCGGGCGTGTCAATTAAATTTAAAATATAATTTTGATATTCCATTCTAACCGGCTGCAATTTAATGGTAATGCCTCTTTCCCGTTCCAGATCCATTTGATCCAAAACCTGTTCTCTCATCTTCCTTTTCTCTATGGTACCGGTTATTTCCAGCATGCGATCAGCCAAGGTGGACTTGCCATGATCAATATGGGCAATTATACAATAATTTCTAAGATTGGTCATACTTTTATTTACGAAAAGACAGTGCCAGGCCCTGTCCCTACTATTTATCCTACTAGTTTTTTCGTGCTTGGTCAAATTTTTTTAATAAAAAAACACGGCAGCTTGGTTCAAGCGCCGTGGTGGATTGAAATCATGGGTACTTTGGGAGTACCCTGCCCTCCATTTCTTAGGATTGGTCGGCGGTCCGAAGACCGAGAACTCCAGTCTCGGACACAACCCGCAACAATTCCTGTTCGGATGAACGCCATCTTTCTACTTGCTCGTCCTCGGACAGATCTTCTTTGGGTTGTTGCAACCGAATTACACTGGCTCCACGCTCATCCACGGTCAATATTTGTTCCGATCCGTTTACCATGTCGCGTAATACTAACATAGTTCCTTTTTTGGTTGTTTGTTTCTTGACTGCAATCTTTGGCGCGCTTGAAAGTTTACCGCCACTAGACTCACGCGGCAGTCCAACGAACTCTCCACCCTGGCACGTGTGCTTGTCCGCAGGCATAGGTAAGCCGCCAAGACTCCTCGGCCCGCCTAATCTCGCAGGTACGCGGTGTGCACTCGTCAGCGTGATGGGGATTTGAGCACCCATACAGATCTTCAGCTTCGCTTTCCGAAGGCGGAGCGCCGATCTTATGGAGTTCGCGCAAAAGCCGACGATGGCATCCGTTGAATGTGACTTGCGCGATTACCCCCATTGCCATCGCACACAGGCAAAGAAAAATCCAAACAACAAGCACTAGCGCTAACAGCGCGACGCTGATAGGAATGAGGATCGGCGAGAATATCGCAACGGCAAGGATCAGCCCGACTAATGTCTTCTTTTTCATGATTTGGCTCCTTATGATCGAGTATTTTTTAACTGCAATGGAATTATCGCAGTTTACAGAAAATTTGCTTTAAACTCCCTAAAAACTGCGATAATTTGCTAATCTTATATTATTTCAAGGTACACTATCAATGCCTATCTTTTACCGCAAAATCTATTTTATGTCAAACTATTTTATTTTGTCATTGCGAGAAGAAGTCCCGCATCTGCGGGGCGACGACGAAGCAATCTCTGGTTAGAAAACACTTAACAAATTTAAAATAATATCTCTCCAAGCAAAATTTAAATTGTTAATCAGAGTTATTTTTTTATTTTTATTTTTCTTTCTTATCGGAGATTGCCGCGCTCCCTCCGCGCCCGCTAACGCCTAAGCGTAGCGATGGCGGGCGGGTCGGTCGCTCGCGATGACAGATAGATTTCCTAAATTCCTCTGGCCTCGCCCTGATCAGATGTTTCAACCTTTTTAACCGGCCAGCGCCGCTGCAGAGCTGACCAAAAGTAAAACAATTCCTCGCTACGCAAAATCCAGCAAATTAAAAGATAAATTAAAATTCCGGCCAAGCCGGCGGTTAGGCCTTGAGTCAAAACTCCTAAAAATCTGGTCATATCAATATTAGTGCCAATTACTAGCTTCACGCCCTGAACGGCCAAGCCGGCCGCCAAAGCGGCTAAAGAAAATTTTACGGTGGAAATAAAAATTTTCAATTCGTCCATTTTGCCAATTTCCAAATAGAGCCAAAGCCAAAGCAAAATTAAATTTACTATGCTAGCCAAAGAAAAAGCCAAAGCCAACCCAGCCACCCCGAAGCGCCCGGACAGCCAAATTGATAAGAAAATATTAAAAAACGCCACGATTAGGCCGATAAAAAAAGGAGTTTTGGCGTCATGGCGGGCGTAAAAAGCGCGCACCAAGAGCGGAATTAAGCCCTGAGCGAAAAGCGACAAAGAAAAAAATCCCAAAGTATTAATAGTTAAGATGGTGTCTTGCCAATCAAACTGGCCGCTGCCTAAAATCACCCTGATAATTTGCGCGCGCAAAGCCAGTAAAATAATCGTGGCCGGAATGATAAAAAATAATATTTGCCGCGCCGCGCCCGAAAGATCTTTAACTAAATTCTTTTTATCAAAAGCCGAGGCCGACATGGCCGGAAAAGCGGCGATGGCAAAAGAAATGCCAAAAATCCCCACCGGAAAAGATTGCAAATTATTGGCCAGATTAAAAACCGTCAGCGAGCCGCTCGGTAAAGTTGAAGCGATTATGGTGACTACCAATAAATTCAGCTGCGAAATGGCCAGACTCATGGTCCGCGGCACCATCATCAGCCAAATTTTTATCACCTTGGGGCTTTTAAAATTAAAACTAAATTTATATTTAAAGCCAAGCTGAATTAAAGTCGGAATTTGCACCAGCAGATGAGCGACGGCGCCGATAACCACGCCCCAAGCCAAACCATAGATTCCCCAAATCGGCGCCAAATACAGAGCGCCGATGATGATGCCAATGTTATAAAAAATCGGCGACAAAGAATAAACGAAAAATCTTTTAAACGACTGCAGGACGCCGCCAAAGATGCCAGAAATACCTAAAAATATCGGCGAGAGAAACATAATTCTTGATAAGTTGGCAGTTAAAGAAATTTTCTCTTGGCTGAAGCCGGGGGTAATCAACTTCATAATTTGCGGCGCGAAAATTGTTGCTAAGCCGCAGAGAATTATCAGCGCTACGGCTAAAATATTTAAAACATTGCTGGTTAATTCCCAGGCCTCTCTATGATCGTCGCCAAATAAGGAACGAACTTTTGCCAAGGGGCTTCTGATTAACGAGGTAAAAATTGGAATAAAACCGGCCGATAAAGCGCCAAGGATGAGTAAATTAAAAATTAAATCCGGAAGGCGAAAAGCCGCGTAATAAATATCCAGACTATCGCCGGCGCCGAACTGGCCGGCTAAAATGCGATCGCGGAAAATTCCCAAAAAGCGGCTAACTAAAGAAAATCCGCCGACCAAAAAAGCGGCCATGGTAATGCTATTTATTTCACCGTTAAATAAACGTTTTATCATAGTAAAATATAAAATTAAAATCTCAAAATTAAAAATGACAATGAAAAATTTAAAATTAAGCTGTCATTGCGAGGAGCGCCTTTAACCCCGGGCTTGACCCGGGGGACGAAGCAATCTCTAGTAAGAAAGTAAGACAAAATAATAAAAATGCCTAATTAATAAAATTAATTCTCCTGAAAGAATATTTTATTTTAGATTAGTAAATGCTTCTAACCAGAGATTGCTTCGCGTCGCTCGCAATGACAATAAAAAATTAAATTTTACATTTTTAACTGTTATTTTTCATTTTGAGATTTACATTTTTAATTAAAAGTTCTTTAACTTCTCTCGCAATCATCAACTCTTCATCGGTTTTAATCGCGAACATAGGCAGTTTGCCTAAGCATTCAATTTTTTTCATAACCTGATGGCGCGTCAGCGGGTTGCCGGCGCCGATGGCTCCGGTAAAAATAATCGCCTCCGCCTGGCCTTGAAGCAGAGTCCAATAAGCGCCAATATATTTAACTAAGCGGTTAATAGCCAAAGCAAAAGCCAGCTTTGCTTCTCGGCCGCCAAAAGAGACCTGGGCTAAAAGCTCTTGATAATCTGCCAAGCCGGCCAAACCCTTAATGCCCGATTGCTTATTTAAAATATCATAGAGCTCGTCCACCTTGGCCTGATTAACTTCTCCCGGCATAATTTCCAGTAATTTAAAGATTATTCCCGGATCCATATCCCCCGCTCTAGTCATCATCACCAAACCCTCTAAAGGAGTCAGGCCCATGGAAGTGTCAATTGGCGAGCCATTTTTTATGGCGGTTACAGACCAGCCGCCGCCCAAATGGCAGCTGATTAAACTTATTTTATCAACTTTTTTCTTAAGCAGCCGAGCGCCTTCCTGCATGACAAATTTATGAGAGATACCGTGAAAACCATAACGGTAAATACTATATTTTTTGGCTAGCCAAAGCGGCAAGCCGTAGAATTTTGCCGTCTCCGGCAGATTAGAATAAAAAGCCGTATCAAAAACCGCGACTTGTTTAACCTGGGGCAGATAAGCCATGGCCGCTTTAATACCGGCTAAATTATAAGGATTATGCAGCGGGGCTAAACTGTTAAACTGCTCCAGCTCGGCGAAATTTTCATCATTAATCAAGAGCGGCGCCAGAAATTTTGGCCCGCCATGCACCACTCTGTGCCCGACGGCCGTTAAATCTCTTAAATCGCCGATTTCCCTTAACGCCTGCTTGATGGCCGTAAGATGATCTTTGACATTCTGAATATTACCTTGCTTAATGGCTCTTTCGCCCTCACCAATCAACTTATATTTAATTGAAGTTGATCCGGAATTTATCGCTAAAATAGACATAAAAATTATATTAAGCTTCTCCCCGTCATCTCCGGCGGTTTAGGCACGCCCATTATTTTGAGAATCGTCGGCGCCATATCAGCTAACATGCCCTGGGGCTTAACCAAACTTAAATCTCCGCCCGGCGCGTCGCGTAAAGACAAACTTTTGCCTTCATAATCCTGGCTGATAATTAAGAGCGGCACCGGATTAGCCGAATGTTCTTTATCGATCATGCCGGTTTGCATATTAAATAGCCCTTCGGCATTGCCGTGATCAGCGGTAATAAATAACAGGCCCGCTTGGCTTAACACCGATTTAACAATTCTGCCCACGCATTTATCAACCGCTTCCACGGCCTTAATCGTGGCCGGCAAATTACCGGTATGGCCAACCATATCAGCGTTGGCAAAATTTATTAAAATAAAATCATAGCTCTCTTGTTCAACCGCCGCAATGACTTTGTCGGTTATTTCTAGGGCTGACATCTCCGGCTTCTCGGCATAGCTGGAAACTGACGGCGAAGGAATCAATACCTGATCTTCGCCAACTGATTTTTTCTCCTGGCCGCCGTTAAAAAAGTAGGTGACATGCGCGTATTTTTCCGTTTCCGCGATGCGCAGTTGCTTTAACCCCGCTTGAGCTAAAACCTCGCCTAAGGTGTTTTTTATAATTTCCGAAGGGAAAACAACGGCCATGGGCAAACTGGCTTCATATTCAACCAAGCCGGCAAAGAAAATATTCAAATATTGGTCGCGCTTGAATTTCTCAAAACCCGGCAAGACAAAGGCCTTAGTTAACTGGCGCGCCCGGTCAGGCCGATAATTAAGGAAAATCACGGCATCATTGTCACTAATCTTGGCTACCGGTTCGCCGGCTTCAGTTATGACTGTTGGCATAAATTCCTCATCATAAATTTTCTTCTTGTAGCTTTCCTCAATGGCTTTTTCCGCGGACCGATTGGTTTCGCCCAACCCCAGCACCATGGCATCATACGACTTGGCCGTCCTGTCCCAATGATTATCTCGATCCATGGCGTAGAACCGGCCATGGAGCGAAGCGATCTTGCCGTTTGAGCCGGCCAAAGATTTTTCAACCTCTTTAATAAAATTTGAGCCGGAATTGAATGGCGTATCCCGGCCGTCTAAAATCGCATGGACATAAAAATTGTTTACTTCGTTCTCTCTGGCCATGTCAATTAGCGCCGCCAGATGTTCCAACGAAGAATGAACGCAGCCATTGGAAACCAGGCTAATAAAATGTAATTTTGATTTTTTATTCTTGACCTGCTCAATCGCCTTAAGCAAAATTTTATTTTCATAGAAACTGCGATCGGCAATGGCTTTATTAATCCTGGGCAGACTCTGATATAAAATCCTGCCTAACCCTAAATTAAGATGGCCGACTTCGCTATTGCCCGATTCACCCCAAGGCAAACCTACGCCTTCGCCCGAAGCTACCAAGGTAGTGGAGGGATACTTAACCAAATAACTTTTAATATTCGGCGTATCAGCTAAACCAATGGCGTTGCCGGCATAAGGAGTCGCTATTCCCCAACCGTCCAACACTATTAACACTATTGGCTTAGGACGAACTGATTGTTTTTCATTTACCATGGAATGCCAAATTTTTGAATTTTTAATTTTATAAATAATTTTTAATGTCTTAATTTTAAAACATTAAAAATTTAAGCATTATTTAAAAATTAAAAATTACAAAATTTAAAAATTACTTTATTAAACTCTTCCCGGTCATTTCTTTAGGTTTGGCTATGCCTAGTAACGCCAGGATAGTCGGCGCGATATCGCCTAAAATCCCACCGCTTCTTAATTTAATTTTATTTTGCAGATGATTATTAACTACAATGAAAGGCACCGGGTTAGTTGAGTGTTCGGTGTTAATTTCGCCGGTTCTTAAATTAATCATTTCTTCAACATTACCGTGATCGGCCGTTACTAAGACTGTGCCATTAACCCGCAAATAGGCCCTGGCTATTTCGCCCAAATATTCGTCAACTTCATGGCAACACTTTACTCCGGCCTCTAAATTACCGGTATGGCCGATCATATCGGGCGCGGCAAAATTTAAAACCGTAAAATCATACTTTCTTTCAGCCAAATTATTTAACACCTCTTTGGTTAAATCGGCCGAACTCATGGCCGGCGTGGCGTCATAAGATTTAACATTGGGCGAGGGTATAACTTGCCTGGCCTCGCCGTTCACCGGATTAGCATAACCACCGTTAAAAAAATAGGTGACATGAGCGTATTTTTCCGATTCGGCGATATATAATTGCGCTAAATCTTTTAACGCCAGCGGCAAGGTCGCTTTTAAATCCGCGGCCGGATAAGCAGTCAAAATACCTTCTAAATCCGGACCGAAATCGGTCATAGCTACGAACAATAAATCTTTAACAAACTTCTTCCTGTTAAAACATGTTTTATTAAGACCGCAAAAATCTTTTTGCACGAAAACTTTGGCTAACTGTCTGGCGCGGTCTGATCTTAAATTAAAGAAAATAACGCTATCGCCATCTCCGATCCTGGGCAAGGGTTTGCCATCGCGAGTTATGATATAGGGTTCAATAAATTCATCGCTCTCGCCGCGATTATAACTTTCCGTAATAGCATCTTCGGCGCTGGCGGCTGTTTTGCTCCTGCCGTCGACCAGCGCGTTATAGGCCTGCTCGGTCCTGGCCCAACTCTTCTTCCTGTCCATGGCATAAAATCTGCCTATAACCGTGGCGATGGCTTCGCCATTTTTAAAAGCTCTCTGAATATCTTCAACTAACTTTAAAGACGCGTATTTAGGCGAATCCCGCCCATCGGTAAATAGATGAAGATAAACTTCTTTAATTTCATTTATTTTAGCAAAAGAAAGAAGGGCCAGCAAATGATCCGGATCGCTATGCGCGCTCATGCCATTAGAAATCATGCCCATCAAATGAAGCCGTGATTTATTCTTTTTAACCTGGCGAATGGCCTCTATAAAACCGGCATTCTTAAAAAAAGTTCCGTCATTAATGCTCTTGCTAATTTTAACCACATCCTGTTCAACGATTCTGCCGGCGCCAATATTCATATGCCCGGCCTCCGAATTACCCGATTGCGCTGGCGGCAAACCAACCGCTTTGCCATGAGCCAAGAGCTCAGTATTCGGATATTTTCTAAGTAAACCCCGCATAGTCGGCGGCTTAGCCAAGGCAATGGCGTTGCCTTGATTCGGTTTAGCAATACCCCAACCGTCCAAAATGACAAGTATCATTGGTAAAATGCTATTTGATGTTTTGTTCTCCTCTTCTTGTTTAAGCATAAAAAAATAATTGTCATTGCGAGAAGGAGCGTTAGCGACGACGAAGCAATCTCACGAACGGCAAAAAATAGTTATAATATAATAGTAGCAAAATTTTATGAGATATAGCCATGCCTGAGATTGCTTCGCTCCTTTCAGTCGCTCGCAATGACAGTTACAGAATTAATTTTCCATTAAAAATTATTTTAAATTATCTTCAACCTCCATCAACCGATTATATTTAGCCACTCTCTCGCCGCGAGACAACGATCCGGCCTTAATATAATCGGCCTGAACGGCAACGGCCAAATCGGCGATAAAATCATCGGCAGTTTCGCCCGAGCGATGTGAAACGATAACTTTATAATTATGTTTCTTGGCTAGCTTAACGCAGGCGATAGTCTCCGATAAGGTTCCAACCTGATTGGGTTTAATTAAAATAGAATTAGCGGCGTTTTCCTTTAAACCCTGCCGCAAACGTTCTAGATTAGTAACGAATAAATCATCGCCAACGAGCATTACCTCCGAACCCAAGTCCTTATTCAGTTTTTGCCAGCCAGCCCAATCGTCTTCAGCCAAGCCGTCTTCAATGTAAATCAGCGGATACTTTCTAAACCATTCGTAATACAAGCCGGCCAGAGTATCAGCCGTGAAACTCGCGTGATCCAATTTAAAAATATACCGGCCATCCGCTTTATTATAAAGCTGGGACGAACCCACATCTACGCCTAAAGCAATCTGGCTGCCTAATTTATAACCGGCTTTAATAACCGCCGCCATAATCAATTCAATGGCCTGAATACTGGAACTTATATCAGGCGCGTAGCCGCCTTCATTGCCCACATCAGTATCATACCCGGCTTTTTTTAAAATCTCGCCAAAGGTATGAAAGATCTCCGCGCCAGCCCTGACTTTCTCTTTAAAGCTGGCTTTAAAAGCCGGAATAATCATAAACTCCTGAAAATCCAAATTAGTGTCAGCATGTTTGCCGCCGTTAAAAATATTAAAGCAAGGCGTAGGCATTCGGAAATTTACCCCCTTTAACAAGGGGGGGTGAGGGGGATTTAATAATTTAAAATTATCAGCTATATATTCATACAACTCCAGGCCAGATGTTAACGCGCCGGCGCGCGCAACCGCGAGCGACACGGGCAGGATCGCATTAGCGCCTAATTTACTTTTATTTTTTGTACCATCTAATTTTATCATGATATCATCAATCTCCGCCTGCTTGGTTGCTCCGGCTCCGATTAGCTTAGGCGAGATTTTCTTTTCCACATTTTTAATGGCGCTTAAAACTCCCAAACCGCCGTATCTTTTAGCGTCATTGTCCCGCAGTTCCACGGCTTCATGCGCGCCCGTAGACGCGCCCGACGGCGCGCTGGCCTTTGCTTTAACGCCATTATCCAATAAAACCGTGGCTTCCACGGTGGGATTGCCGCGCGAATCTAAAATCTCGCAAGCCGTTATTTTTTTTATTTTAGGCATAGAAATATTAATTATTCATTACAGTACTTACGCAGTTTATTAGCAAATAACAATATTAAAATTACAAAATCTCGTATTCCACCGTAGCGATGATGGTAATTTCATTGCTGCCGGCTTCAACCGCTGGTGCGGCTCCGCCGCCACCCAGGCCTAATTTTTCTGACAAGGCGTAATTGCCGTAAATCGGTCCGGGCTGATTAGCTGACTCGCTGAAAGAAATAACTTTTCCCAATTTCACGCCCACCACTTTAGACAAGGCCTCGGCTTTCTCTTTGGCCTGGGCTAAGGCCTTTTCTCGCGCTTCTTGTTTCAATTTTTCCGGATTATCAATAGCAAAACTTAAATTACCAACTTGATTCAAGCCGACAGAACCAGCGATTTCAATAATACTGGAAACTTTGTCCATTTGCCTTAATTTCACATTTAAATTCTGACTAACCAAGTAGCCGCGCAGAGTTTGTTTGCCGTTATTCCAGTCATACTGCGGCGAAATATAATAATTGGCAGTCTGAATGTCCTTGGCGTCAATCTTAAAATCTTTTTTCAATTTATCTATCATGCTGTTCATTTTATCGGTATTATCCTTTTGCGCCGCGGCCACGGTTGATTTTTCAACGCTATAGCCCAGCTGAATGTTAGCAATATCCGGTACGCCAATAACTTTGCCTTCGCCGACTATAACAATGGAGTGAGCCGTCTTCGGGCTAATGCCGATGTAATCATGCGCTTTATAGGCGTTCCAGGATAAAAGCGCCAAATAAATTGTCCCCAGCGTTAAAAACGCGCCGATGAAAATTGTTACGATTTTGTTGGGAATCATAGATATAAAATTAAAAATTAAAAAGTCAAAATTAAAAATTATGGAGTAAAAAATTTTAATAAATTTTTCACGGAATAATTTTACAATAATTTTCCATTTTGATTTTTAAATTTTACATTATTTAACTATCCCCTTAAGTCCGGGCATCTTTTCTCCGCCCAAAAAAGTCAGCATGGCGCCGCCGCCGGTGGAAACCCAATCAATATAATGCTCCATTTTCGTTTGCCTTAGCGCCTCAATAGTCTCCCCGCCGCCTGCCACGCCATAGGCCTCGCCCGTAGAGCGAGCGGCCACTAAGCGGGCAATAGACAAAGTGCCGTGCTTAAAATGGATATTTTCAAAATAGCCGAGCGGACCATTCCAAATTATCGTCTTAGCTTGTCTTATAAAACTAACGAACAGTTTAACGGTCCTCGGCCCAATGTCTAAAATCATTTCATCGGCTTTAACTTGATTTACCGGTTTAACCTGAAAACTGGCGCTGTTCATTTTTTTAGCCACCAAGACATCAACCGGTAAAATAATATTTTTATATTTTTTCACTAAAGCGGACGCTAAGTTAATACTGGTTTTATCGGCCAGCGAACGACCAATTTTAAAGCCATGAGCGGCAATAAAATTATTGGCCAAAGCGCCGCCGATTAAAATTCGGTGTGATTTTTTCGCTAAATTATTTAACAAAGCGATCTTGGTTTCTATTTTTGCTCCGCCGACAATTGAAATCAAAGGTAGTTTTGGTTTTAAAACTCTGGTTAAATTTAAAATCTCTTTTTCTAATAATAGACCGGCGTAACTGGGCAAATATCTCTTAATCGCGCTAACCGAAGCATGCTCTCTGTGGCTTACGGCAAAAGCGTCGTTTACATAAATATCGGCCGGCGCCGCCAACTCCTTGGCGAATCTTTTATCGTTTTTTTTCTCGCGACTGTCAAAGCGCAAATTTTCTAAAAGCATAATATCCCCGGCCCTGGCTTCTGACAACGCCTTGATAACCTTGGGGCCGACGCAAGCGCCGGCGAACAGGACTTTCCTGCCCAACAACTCGGCCAATCTCTTGGCTAGCGGCTTAGCCGTATTGCCTTTATTTAAATGCGTGGCGATAATCAAGCGGCAACTATGCCTCAATAAAAAACGGATAGTCGGCAAAATCATAACAATCTTATAATCATCTTTAATTGCCGCCTTCTTAAAACCAACATTCAAATCGGCGCGCAAGAACACGATTTTGCCAGCTAAATTTTTAACTTGCCTAATGGATTTTATTTTCATAGATAGCCCCGTGAAAGGTTGTTAATATTATAACATAAACTCGCCAAAATAAAAACCCGCTCGGACTTAACCTGGGCAGGCAATTAAACGTTTAACAAATATACTATTTCAGCTCTACCAGCGTTATCTTAACTTCTTTGGCTTCGCCCTGGCGTAAAATCACTAAGCTAACCGTTTCGCCGGCTAAATGATCCTGAACAATATCAGTTAAATTATTATCTTGATCGAGCTCCAGACCGTCGATGGAGATAATAATATCGCCGACGCGCAAACCGCTCTTTTCGGCCGGACTGTTCTTTTTAACCGCCGCCTTCTGATCATTATAAATAATAACGCCTTTCTGCCAATCACCATTTTGGCTAGCAACTTCCACCAGCTCGACTAAGTCAACATAATTAATTCCTAAACTGGGCCTGGTATTAGTTTTATTCTTGAATAAACTCTTGACTGCGCCCCCAAGATGGCTAATCGGCTCAATTTCTCCACCCTCATTAACTAACCCAAGAGCGTCGCCGGTTAAACTAAAAATAATTGAACCCTTAAATTCTGCCGGCAGCTTATCGTTGAGAATTATCTGTTTTGAAAAACTGTCGCTGGATTTTATTAAACCACCCGACTCGCTAAAACCGGATATGGAAGAAACTAAATTAGCGCCCAGTGAATTGACGCCAATGATTAAGCTGCCTGGTTTTATATCTTGAGTTGCCGCTAATTTTCTAACCGGCAAATCCCGGGCCTGAACATGAATAAAATTAAATTTCGTTAAATTGTCGGCCACCGCCCGATCAATCTGATAAATTTTTTTATCTTTGGTGATAACCACATAATCATTAAAGTTCTTCGCTAGGGCTAAACTAGTAACTATCCAGCCATCGCTAGTGATAATAAACCCCTGCCCGCTCGGTTCGTTAATTTTATAAAAATTCTCTAAAGTAAAAATATCGTTTAGTTTAGCCGGCGCTGGTTTTTTTTTATAGATTCCCACCAAACTAAAACCGACAGAATCAATAATCTCGTTTATTTTAGTGTCCTGCTGGACAATCACATTTTTAGCATTGCTTATTACCAGTCCCTGGCCGGCATACTTGCTGGCGGAGAAATCCAAATTGCCAAAAGACGACCAACCAAACAAGGGATCAATTAAATAACCCCTAGCCACCGCGCCGCCAACCAAGCCGCCGCCGCAGCCAAAGATAAAAGTTATAATTATAATTGTTGCCAAATTATGCTTTTTAAAAAATTCCGCGATATATTTCATAATAATTTTATTAAATTACTAACTAATCTACACCCACCTGGCCGTGAACAATATTAAAGATAAACTAATCAATCCTAACAATAAATATGTTTTTACCTTAACGGCATCAAGTTTATTAAATAAATGATTCTTTACCAGTCCAATAATTACATAATAACAGATCGCCAGGCTAAGCCCGGCAATATTATAATTGAACGGCAAGAAGGAGATTGACCAAAATAATTCCGTTAAAATTAAACAGCTGATTAAAATATAAGGCAAGCCGGCTCTTAGCTCTATCTTATTAACCCAAATTATTTGATAAACCAATAGGCAAGTCGCGCTGATCATTATCAGCGCCAGCCAAGAAATTGATAAATTTAGAAAAGAAGCTAAACCATAAAGCGTGGCTGCCGAAAAAAAGAAAGCCAGCCAATTAATATAAGAGGAGATATTTTCCAGGCTGAAAGCTTCATAAGCTAAGGGATTAAGCAAATAATAATAAACCTGGCGCAAATATAAATATAAAAAAACGAGATGAAAAATAAACAACAGTTGAATTATAAACTTACCGTTTATAAAAATCGAATAGGCCATTACCGCCACGGATATTATCGCTGGTAAAATCAAGTAATTCCACCAGTGGCTATCTATTTTACTGGCTCGGCTAAATTGCCAAACAATGAAAAAAATTAATAAAACCGCCAAAGTCGCGGTGACATAAATTAGTCTGGGGTAAAAAAAATATGTTTCCTGCAATAAAAAAACGAACATTGGTATCAAGATGGGTAAAAAACGATTATTAAGTTTCATGCGGTTAGAAAATTTAAATAAAATTAAACCTATCTCGCCGTAATTTAAACTTAATTATTTAACCAACTGTAATCGGCTTTTAATTGATTAATTTTCTCCAGACTAGCGTTTTTCCCCTGCTCGTACTTTTGGCTTAAATATTCTTCCATATTGGTTAAAGCGATAAATAAATTTGTATGCAACTCTATAAATTTTTTAGCCGGCGCTTTTAAATTCAATGTCTGATTTTTTAATTCATCCACTTTTTCCGGCGTAAAACCACTATCTTTCGCTAATTTTTCATAGGCGGTAAAAATTTCCTTGACCTTTATTTTATAATCTTCTTCCGACGAGGCGGTTATTTCATTTTTGGCTGGCTGGCCTGCCTGTCCGGTAGGCAGGCCGGAATTATCAATTTTTTTAACCGACTCTGAAGTTAAAATAAGATATAGAATTAAGATAAAAATAATCAGTAGGAAAAAAATTAGAATCTTAAATTTCGTTGTCATATTATGTTATGCAAATTTTTTAGCTTCCATCTCCAGCCAATCATTTACGGCCTCATCCCACTTATAAGCTTTTAATTTATGGCTTTTCTCATCCGGGCTATAAACATATTCCACTATTGTCTCGGCACCCAGGCGGTTGGAATACTTAGTTTTTTTGTCGATTATTACCGGCTTGGTTATAAACTCTAATTTCATTCTACCCAACGGTCCATTAAAAATTATGTATTCAATATCAACGCCGCCCGCCTCGTCAAGATGAGTTTTTTCGTTTTCCTCAACTTTAAAATTATCTTTAATGTTGCCGACTGTTTGCTGCCATTTCTCTGGAGACATAGAATAATAAAATTAGCGAATTAAGCCATCTGTCCGGTGGTAATTATAACATAACCAACTGCTTAATGACAAATGGATTTAAAAAATTTAACCTTTATTATTTTCTCCCGTTGAGACGCGAGAAAAACTAAAAGAGTATTGCCATAATCTTTTCTCCATCTTATATCCATTACCATGCTTTAACATGCCCGAATACGATTGCAAACTTTGATTTAATGATTCTCCAGATATTAATCCGGCTTGCCAAGCTTCATGCTTTTTATCAATCTTCTTAAACATCCTTCTCTTAGTTTTAGTCCGTAAAATCCGATGCTCGGGAAAGTTAATTAATCCGAGAAAATCAACGCCCGAAGCGACCGTTTTAATAAAA
>Ga0076133_129_pt1 | contig 21593 bp, 24 predicted proteins | sample RifGroC2_FD_67719 | JGI IMG/M metagenome (GOLD analysis project Ga0076133, IMG submission 67719) | Parcubacteria bacterium GW2011_GWC2_42_12 | reverse complement strand
TGTGCCGAATAATCTGGTAATCACCGCTAATTACAATTTAAACATTTTAGCTAAGGCCTCGGAAACCGGCTGATCGGTGCGCTCTAAATCTTCCGGCAGGTATCTTAACAGATTCTCCCGAATTGGCAAGGGATTCAAATTATTTAAGGGAATAGACAGCCGCGGTTTAAGCAGGCTCTTAAATTCAAAATACAAATTTTTTACCTCTTGATGCGGCTTATAAACTATGGCAAAATCTTTGATTTCATCATAATCATAAAATCTCTTACCCACCAGCAGGCCTTCGTCGGTGATGCCGAAATCAACCTTTATGGGTTCGCGACCGTCATGCATGATAATGACCAGAGCGGCGATAATGATGATAGCGGCGAACAAAAAATTGCCGCTAAAAAACGCGTAAGCTAGAAACAGCAGGCCGCAGATAGCCGAAATTACATACCAGCCGCGGCCGCGTTCATGCTTATCATATTCCGGCACTTTCCAACTCACAATCTTCTTGCCATAATCGGCTATTTTAACTGATTCCGCCATATTTTTAAATTGACAAAATAAGATAAATTATATATATTTATTATAGCACGAACGAAATCAATCATCAATTACGAATTATAAATTACGAATTCAGCGTTTAGATTCGTAATTTTTAATTGATAATTCGCCTGCCTGCCGGTAGACAAGGTAGGCAGGTAATTTAATGGAGAGGTGGCTGAGCGGCTGATAGCAGCACCCTGCTAAGGTGTTAGGCTTTAACGAGTCTCGAGGGTTCGAATCCCTCCCTCTCCGCATCTATGCCCCATGCTAATTATTTTCTAATCTTTGAAACATTGGGTTTCATTGCTTTCGGTTTAATTGTCGCGCGCGAAATATTTTTGCGGCGCTGGCCGCGCCTGTTTGAAATATTGAGCTGCGCGATTTTTGGCATAATACTGGAAATCGGCAACACTTACCTGGCTCACACCTATTCTTACAGCCAAAATTTCGCGATTAATCTGGCGCAGGTGCCGGTAGCCATCGGCTTGGGCTGGGCGGTAATTATTTACTGCGCCATGCTCTTAAGCGACCAATATAATATACCTTGGACCCTAAGGCCTTTTATGGATGCTTTAACGGCTGTCATTCTTGATCTGTCAATGGACGCGGTGGCTATTCGCCTGGGTTTCTGGTCCTGGACCATTCCTTTAGATCGGGAATGGTATGGCGTGCCTTTTGAAAACTTAGTCGGCTGGATCCTCGTGACTTTGTCGTTCTCTTTCTTAATCCGTTTTATCAGAACTCTAAACTCTCGTCGAACTTTAACTAGACTCTTGATGATTGGCTCTCCGCTCTTGGCTTATCTGGGTCTAATGATCGGGCTGACTATTTTCAGTCTCGTCGCCATCTTGCCTTATCAAATCAACAACTGGGCGAATCTGCTGCAATTTCGCTACACGCCAGACTTGAGCTTACTGTTTGATCCGCAAGTGGCGCTGTGGAAGCTGATTGTCCTGGTAATCGTCATGACAGAATTAGTTCATATCGTCGTCTGGTCGCTCATCCGCTATCGCCGGAGCTTCTTGAAAAATTTCGACATTCTGTCTTTTTCAATTTTAACCGCCATGCATCTGTTTTTTGGCATCGCTATCTTCACCACCGGTCTTTACCGCCAGCTGCCTATCTTGATCTTCTTGTTTTTAACTAGCTTGCTGGCGCATCTGTTAATCCACTTTTTGCCGTATCTAATAAATCCAAAGACTATTTACTTTTTTCAAACCATGAAAGAAACCGCTGAAAACCGCCGCGAACAGCTGCGGAAAGCTATTGACGCGTCATTGAAATAACCGAGGGGATCTGGCATAATTGCTTTAGGCGATAAAATTCGCCAATTTTTAAATAATGGCCAAAAGCTATGAGCAAAAATAATGTCAATAAAATCATCCGCGCGCTGATCGTTTCTGATTTTTTTCTGTTCTTTTCCATAGGATTACTGGCGCCTATTTTCGCGGTTTTTATTTTAAACAATATTGCCAATAAAATAGAAGTTATCGGCTATGCCGTGGCCGCTTATTGGGCGGCCAGGGTAATATCCGTTGTCCCCTTCAGCCGCTTGATGGACAAAATGACAGGAGAAATGGACGAATATTTTTTCATGATTCTAGGCACCATGATAGTTTCTTCTATTCCCCTATTCTACATTATCTCCAGCGAACCATGGCATATATATTTATTGCAGATCATCAGCGGCTTAGCCAATTCCCTGGCTGTACCGGCTTGGCGCATACTCTTTACTCATCATGTTGACAAACCAATCATCGGGTTGGAGTGGTCGCTGGAAGACGTTGGCGTAGGCGTAGCTACGGCCGCCAGCGCTATGATCGGCGCCTTTGTCGCCGACCGCTTCGGCTTTAACCTCCTATTTGTAATGTACTTTATCTGCGGCCTAATCAGCGTTTCCATACTGCTATCGCTCGGCCAAATTAAAAAATCAATTATTAAAGAACTCTTCCGCCGCCCAGGCGATAAAGCTCCTCTTAAGATAGACGGCATTAAATAAATTTATGATTAATTTCCTCTGGCTTATTTTAGCTCTATGGCTAGTCGTCAAAAGCGCCGATTACTCTATCCGCTATTCCGCTCGCTTGGCGCTAGGCCTGCGCTTATCAAAATATACGGTCGGCTTTACGATTATCGCGGCGATTTCCGCTTTACCCGAGACTCTGGTCGCTATTTCTTCCGCTCTTCAGGGCATCCCCTCGTTCGGACTGGGCGCGTTGTTCGGCTCCAATGTCGCCGACCTGTCCTTCGTTTTCGCCATGGTAATTTTGCTCACCGGGCGCGAGCTAAAAATAAAAAGCCAGGTTCTAAAAAACCGGCTTTACTATACCGGCGTGCTGGCGGCGCCAATCCTCTTTGGCCTAAACGGCTACTATTCAAGATGGGAAGGCGCCGGCTTAATCGCCATTGGCCTGCTTTTTTATGCTTTCATCTTAAAAAGAAGCCAGCGCGATAAAAATTCTAATTTTTCTAAAGTCCAATTTTGGGTCACGCTAAAAAATCTATTGCTTTTAATTTTGTGGCTGGCTATTCTGCTCTTAGGCGCCTATCTGACCGTTAAATTCTCCGTGGCTGCGGCCAAGCTGCTCGGCGTCAGCCCGATTTTTATCGCGCTGATAGTGGGCTTGGGCACCTGTTTGCCTGAACTGTCTTTTTCCATAAAAGCGGCCAAAAGAAACCACGAAAACCTGGCCTTGGGAGATATTTTAGGCACGGTTATCACCGACGCCACCATCGTAGTAGGAGTCATCTCGCTCATTCATCCCTTCGCTTTTGACCAAAGGATTATTTTCGTCACCGGCTTATTCATGCTGTTTGCCATTATTTTATTGTCGTATTTCATGAAAACCGGCAAAGTCTTGACCAAGCAAGAAGGTCTGCTATTATTATTATTCTACCTGCTGTTTGTCCTGACCGAATTCGCTGTGGGCGGTTATTTCGGTCAAATTATCAATTAATTCTTTTTAGGGCGGAGGGGTACCAAAGCGGTTTAATGGGACGGTCTTGAAAACCGTTGTCCCCTCAAAAGGACCGCGAGTTCGAATCTCGCCCCCTCCGCCCTACAAGGAACTATTGACAAGGTTTTCGGTATAGTATATACTAAAGACATACAAAGTATATATTAAAATATAAATCATAAATCTATGAATTCCTCAGTTATCAACATAAAAACAGACATCAAGGTAAAAAAAGAGGCTCAAAAAGTAGCGGCTGATTTAGGTTTAAGCTTGAGCGGAGCGATTAATGGATTTTTAAAACAACTTATCCGCAATAAGACGGTTTTGTTTACTTTAAATGAGGGCGCGCCTAGCGATTATTTATTATCTTCCATTAAAGAGTCGCGAGCCGAAAGAAAAAGCGATAATTTCCATTCTTTTAAAAATAATCAAGCGGCTATTAATTTTTTGAATAATAAATAATTTGTGCGAATTGAGTACTCCAAAAAGTTTATTAAAGAATTTAAAAAATGCCCAGCCGGCATAAAGACTAATTTTAAAAAAAGATTGGCAATTTTTATTAACGACCAAGATAATCCTATTTTAAATAATCATCCCCTGATTGGCGAATTGAAAAATTATCGAAGCATTAACATTACCGGCGATTGGCGAGCTATTTTTGAGGAGATAGCGGGCGGTCAAATTATCTATTTTTCAGCTATCGGCACGCATAGCCAATTATATTCTTCGTAAATAAAAATTTAAAATCAACGCTGACTTGGTTTTTATCGTTTTAAAATTACCTAAAATAACTTATGAATGAACAAATTTTAGTGGTTAACGAAAACGACGAAGTCATCGGCTTAAACACTAAAGAGAATTGCCATGCCGGCCAGGGAATCTTACACCGCGCTATCACCATTTTTGTTTTCAACGACCAAAATGAAATTCTCCTGACTAAGAGAAGCGCTTTAAAAAAATTATGGCCGAATTTTTGGGATACTTCCTGCTCCACTCATCTTCGCCCAGGCGAAACCAACGAACAGGCCGGAGAAAAAAGATTAAATGAAGAAATCGGCTTTTCTTGCCCATTAAAACCTCTTCTTAAATTTCAATATCGAATAAATTTTAAAAATATCGGCTCTGAATATGAGCTCTGCCATTTATTAATCGGCCATTACGCCGGCGAGGTAAAGCCGAATCAGGATGAAGTTTCGGACTATAAATGGATTAGCGTTGAACAATTAAAAAATAAAATCAATCATCAAGATATTACTCCCTGGCTGAAAATCGCTTTTGAAAAATATTTAGAATATTTAAATGATACCCCCTTTAACAAAGGGGGCTAGGGGGATTTCAACCCTGCCAAAGTGGAAATATTTATATCTCAAACAAAAAACTCTCATCTCGGCGATAGGAGTTTTCATTTAGTGGCCATTATTAGGCCGCGAATCAATTAAACAAGATTGGTTTTAGTGATTTTTTATTAAACATTAGCGATAAATCTAACAATATATAAATTTGTTGATAAAAATTATTGACAATATCATAATACTATGTTAGGGTAGAAAGTTGAGGTAAACAATGCCTCTCCATTCGGTTCTTTGACAATTGCATAGTCAGTATGTAGCTTTTCGCGGATGCGGAAGGCCTGACTGTTGTTGAAGAACATCAACCAAGCAAAACCATGAGAAAATCAGTATACATTATGTGCGGCCTAATGGTCGCGCTGATGGTCAGCGTCGCGATTCGCGCGTGGTATACGCCGGTCGCCAATGTGTCCGAAGTTTCGGCGCAAGTTGAAACCTCGGCAGTCACTTTGCCTCCGCCGCAAGCGGTGGCGAAAGCAGACGGTTATCAGTTGATCGTCGGAGCAAATCCCCGGCTCAACCAGGAACAAGTGTTCCTGCCGCCGACCAATTCGGTGGCGATAACCAACGGCGAGGAACAACTGCTTCAGCTTATCAAACAAGAGCAGGAAACTCGCCAACAGCAGCAACAAACGGTCCAGCAGTAACGGTCAAAAACAACGAAACAACAAACGCAGAAAAAAACAAAGCAACAAAACATGAAGACAAACAAAACCTTAGTTGCCATCATTGGTATGGTGGCACTGCTCGCAACGAGCTTGCCCGTCAATGCTCAAACTCCCCCCAGCGGCGGAGGCGGCGGCGGCCCTACACCACCTACCCTCTCGGTTCCCAACCAACTGCCCATCAGCATGGACGACCTCCAGGCCCGAGCCTGGGAGTCGGTCGCCAATATCGATGTGTACGGCTGGGCATCCTCGTACATCAACGCTACGACGAACAATCGTTCGGGGGTTAACTTTCCTTATTCACCGACGGCCGGGGTTGTGGATGTGGACGAAATCTTCGCCCTCATCAAGGAACAAAGGCTACAACTCAGCGTCTTGTATCAGAGCGACGCAATCATCCTGGGGACCGCGCTCTACGACAGAAACTGGAACAACCTGTTCTACGGTAACTCGTCAGGCAAGATCAACCCACCCCAAAACGGCGTGTCGAAAAACACGCTTGATATCGTGCTGAACATGAGTAACAACACTTGGCTCCAGTTCGCCAACGCTGCCTACTTCCGGATCGTGGAACGCGACGCGGATGGCAATCCCGTTCGGTATTACTACGCGCGCGAGTATGACATCCAGAACGGGATGATTCGTTTTCCCAATTACTTCAGCGAACGGGGCGGCGAAATCATCGTTGGACTCAAAGACGGCACCGAAGTCGCCTACGGCTTGGGAAATGGGGGTCAGAGAATCATCCCCACGACGGTTTTACTGACTGCCGGCAAGGTGTCGGCCAAGGGCGTGCGGACTTTCCGCCATGACCTCTTTGTGATTGTTGGGCTAACGAAGGAGGAGTACGACCAGAACATTAGTCCATTGTCTCAACTGGTTGTCGACGGCGAAAAACCAAGCTTGAAGTTCTTCGCGGCCTGGTACTATGATCCGAAAGAACCAAAGAATGCGCTCTACGCTTCGGCGGTTCATCTTTGGCCGGTAGGCAAATTGTCAACCGAACCATCCAAGGAAAATTTCTGGTTCAAGATCGTCGACCCGACGCAATCTCTCCAGATTTACCTAGCGCCCGGGCGCTATTGGGTCAAATTCTACTTCGACGGTTGGCCTATTGGCAACCAGTTCTACCCGCCCTGGCAAGACAGCGGTGGCGGAGGCGGAGGCGGAGGCACCGAAGCCACGCCCGCAGTCGTCGAGGGGAACTAACCCCCGAACAACCCGTTCTTTCACAAGCGCCAGCTCTCAAAGCCGGCGCTCTTTTTTTATCTAAAAAATATTAAAAATTAACCAAGCTAAAATCTTGACGATTTTTTCTGTCATTGCGAGGAATGAAGCGAAGCGGAATGACGAAGCAATCTCTTTGTTCGTCATCCCCGCGCAGGCGGGGATCCAGAAAATTTGGTAGAAATGGATTCCCTGCCCGTCCGGCAGGCGGGCCGCCTGCGCGGGGATGACAGAAAGGCGGTAATCGCTCGCAATAACAATGCCTTTTCTACCCCTTAGCCACCACCAACCCGAAAACCTCGCCGGCGCCGTTGGCTTTTAAAATTTTGGCGCACTCGTTTAAGGTAGCGCCGGTCGTCACCACATCATCTACCAGGATGATATTTTTTTTATTTAAATTTCCTCCCCTCCAGACAAAACAATTTTTTATATTTTCCAAGCGATGAATTTCGTTTAATTTGGCCTGGGCTTTTTTATGTTTGACTCTAATTAAATTGCCGCTGTTTAGCTCCAAGCCATATTTCTCCGCTACTCTCCGCGCCAATAATTCCGCCTGATTAAAACCGCGCCAGCGCAGCCGTTTTCGCGACAAAGGCACGGGCACGACTAAATTATCATAAAAATTTAAAACCGCTAGCGGTAAACCGGCCGCGCGCTTAAAATTTGACCAGTCTACCCCGGAGCGCAGGCCGAATTTTGAAATTCGGCCCTGCTCGAGCAACTTATCAACCGACAAAATCATCAACCGGCTTAAATCATCCGCCAGGCCGCTCAAAAAATAATATTTTAATTTCTTTATAGCCTGGCTGATTAATAATTCATCATAAAGCGCGGCAATCCAGACGCCGTCCAAACTATAGATAACCTGGCACGGCAAACAAAACTGCCCAAAGTCATTGGCCTTCTTGCAATGCAGGCAATATTGTTTGGGCTTCAAATTTATCTTTTTAAAACAATCTTCGCACAGCCAGCGGCCTTCGCGCCCGCAGCCCAAACATTCAATGGGAAAAATTAGATCTAAAAAAAATGCCCAAGTTCGGCTGGCATTTCTGGTTATAAAATCTTTATTTACTATCATATCCGCTCAAACCTATTAAAATAGACAGGCGCTGATGTTGACTTTGAGCGCATACGAAATTGTTCAATTTTACTCTTAGCTATTTCGGTCTTTACCTATTGAATAATTTTAAGAAAAATACACAAATTTCGTCTAAGTGAAAAGTTAACATCATCGTCTGTCCGATCAATCAGCATAACCCTAATCATTTATTCTGCCAATAAGCTCCGTCCACTCGCCAAACACTGCCCTCAAGCCGGTATTTTATAATGATGTCCTGATAAAAAGTTGTGCTATTGCCGGTCACGCCGGCTGATTCGCGCCGCTGGGTTTTAACTAAAATTTCCGCCTGACCTAAATCACTATCAAACTGCTTAACTTCGCTTAAAACCGCTTTGGTAACAATGCCGTAATAAATCGAAGCGTCACCCTTTTTCAATCGAGCGTTATTAATATAATTTTCGGCCCAAGTTTTTAGGTTATCAGTCATAAAAATCCGCAAATCGCGGAGATTGCCGTAATCAGACTGGTTAGAGAAACTGCCAAACCTTTCGGCAAAAGCCGCGGCCAGCCTGACTAAATCATCGGCTTTTACTTCGGCTTTTTTTAAAGGAGAAACCGGCTGGACGGTAACCGGCTGACTGGTCGGTTCAGGCGTGACCGTGGTTTGGGATACTGATGTTACCGGTTGTTCAATCACCGGCTCGGGCGCGGCTGATTTATAAAAAAACATAAAATAAATAATCGCGACCATCAGCAGCAACCCCACAATAATAATGATGATTCCCCAAATTCGCTTATTCATATAGATTCATTAAGCTAAATTTATATTTGTTTAGGCAGTTAGCTGAAATTAGTAATTTTTGAAGCGAGGACTGACCGATCGGCCGACCTTTTCTCCGTTCACATCCGTAGCGAGAAAATTACTAATTTCAGCTAACTGCCGGCCAACCGCAAAAGTACTATATTTCCTCGGCTGCGGTTTCGTCTTCCTCGTCCTCCGTGCCTTCGTTGGCTAACATATTGGAATTAAATTCTCTTTTTTCCTGCTCAATTTCCAATAACTGCCGCGGATCAGAAGTAATCAGCTGGTCTTCGGTGTAAGAGGCCACGACTTTTATGGCCACATGCTTGGAACCGGCGAAGAAGATACCTTCGCCCACGCCGCACTCCAAAAGCAGATATTTTTCCCCTTGGGTTAAGACAAAAGTTTTCTGCACTAGATCTATCGCGGCCGGAGATTGCTTTAAAAGAAGCTGCAGAGCCGAGTTATTAACTATGGCCTGGCCATAAGCCGAAGTCAAAAAGTCATTAACATCCTGGGTGATGGTCGTCACTCCCAGATAATATTTGCGGCACCGTTTTACCAGGGCGTAAATGAATTTAGCGCTGTCTTCATGCTGCATTAGCCACCAAGCCTCATCAATCACCAAAATTCTCTTCTTTAACTCGCTACGCACCACGTTCCAGATGTAATTAACAATAGTATAAATCGCCATTGGCCTTAATTCGTCTTCTAAATCACGCACGGAAAAACAAACCAACTGGTTGTCCATCTTAACATTAGTCGGGCTATTGAACAATCCGGCAAAAGTGCCCTTGGTATATTTTTTAAGCCGCAAGGCCAAACCGGACCCGCCTTCCATATCTTCCAAAATATCTTCTAAATCCTGCATGATCGGCGCTTCCACTTTGGCTAGGTCGCAATCGGGCGTGATATCTTTTTTAGCGTAAGTTTCTAAGAGCGCCCGATCAATGATGGAATCGTCTTCATGGGTTAAATCGCCTAACATCAGCCGGATCAGCCCCTTCACGGTTATGACGCCGCTTCTGATTATATCCTCGGCCTTGGCTTCGCCGAAAACCGACCGCGGCAAATCAAAGGGGTTGATTTTATTCTCGCTGGCTAAAGAAATATTGATGTAAGTCCCGCCCACGGCTTCGGACAAATGCTTATATTCATTTTCCGGATCAATGATAATTATTTCCGTGCCCATCATCAAACTCCTTAAAACCTCCAGCTTAATCGTATAGCTCTTGCCCGCGCCCGAAGTGGCGAAAACCACGCTATTAGCGTTCTGCAAGCTAAAGCGGTCAAATAAAATCAAGCTGTTATTATGGCGGTTGATACCATAGAGAATGCCGTTATCCGAGGTTAATTCCGAAGAGATGAAGGGAAACGATGAGGCCACCGGAGAAGTATTCATGTTAAAGGCAATATATAATTCATCGTTGGCTAAAGGCAGAGTTGAATTAAACCCCTGTTCGGCCTGGTAGAAAACCCGTTTGGAATAAACCAGCCGGGAGCCGAAAATATTTTCCACTTCATCAGACAATTTGTCCAATTCATCTTTAGTGGAAGCGTAAATCGTCACATACAAAGCGAATTGAAAAAATTTCTCTATGCCTTGAGTTAGAGCGTCGCGCAAAGATTCTATGTCGCGCAAAGCGGTTTCGCGCAAGGGATCTCGAGCCGCGCCTTTTTCCGAATCAGAGATAATCTGGGCCTCTAAATTACCGACCTTATTCTTGAGCTGTTTTAAAATCACGGCGCTTTCCACCGGATAGAAAAACATGGCTATGTCAAAAGTTGAATTCAAATTTATGATCGGCGCGAACCAGCCAACGTTTATGTAGCGCGGATAATTAACGACAAAAATCGTCCTGACGAATCTGGAGCCCAATTTCAAAAAATTCGGACTGACCTCGATAGAAGCCGGAGCGATTAAATCTTTAATCGTTAAACTGCCGCGCCGGTAAGATTTTTCCTCTTCCACCAGTTCGCGGGTTAGGGACGGCGTGTCTTCAACTTGTTCCGCCCCAGCTCTCTCCGCCAAAAGATTGGCTTTTGACTCTAGAGCTTCTTGTCGTTTTACTTGCGCTGGATTAAACATAATAAATTTTTTTCTGTCATTGCGAGCCGCCCCTGTAATCAGGGCGGCAAAGCAATCTCACGAATGCGAAATTTAAACTAAAATGGAAAATTTTATCGCCATTCGTTATCCGTGAGATTGCTTCGTCGCTGTTGCTCCTCGCAATGACAATTTAAAAGACTTCTTCCTTCATTCCGCTACCCTCAATTCTTTAACATCAACTAATTTTTGATTAGCCGAAGTTTCCGGATTATAGGTATTATAAAACAATTCAATTAAACTTTGGGTGTCAAGCGGCAGGGAATTTATGCCAATTGACGCCAGGCCGCTAATAACATTTTCCACTCGCCGGTTTAATTCAGACTTTCTTCTTAAAAATTTCTCGCTCTTCATCTTAATTAGCGCCGCCGGCCTTAAAGAATCAATCAGCTTGGGGAAAAACCCCTTTTGCTTGTCGGATAAAGGATTATATGATACCACCACGTAAAACCTTTTGCTCATAATCTTGCCTAAAGAAATCAATTCGTTAACATATTGAAGATATTCGGCGGTTTGCAATTTTAAGAGCTCATTAGTCTGCTCTTTTTCTTTTTGCCTTAAAAAATTTAAATAATTATCAATATTAAGCTCGCGCGACTGAATGACTATCTGTAAAGGAAAATCAATATTATTCAAAAATCTAACATAAGAGGCGATAATGGCATCCTGCTCGTCTTCGCTCTTAAGCGCGAAATTAATGCTGGCGGCCAATAAAACCGCGCGCAAAGTCCCATCGCGCATAATAATAGTGTCTTCGCGAAATTCTGCGATATCCAAATATTCCTGCGTGGATACGGTGATTTTATTTCTGGCTAATTTATTGGACATAATATTAAATGTCAAATTTCCAATGACAAATGACAAATTAATTTATTCTTGTCATTGGAAATTTGTCATTTGTCATTATTTTTATTCTCTCTCCACCTTAACCTCGCTATCTCCCCTTTCTCCCCGATAAGCGCCTCTGGTGTCCACAATTAACGACAATTCGGCTAAACGAGAGGCGGCATAATGCTTTTCCGGCGCGATTTTAGCGGCCAAAGTAAAATTTTCCCGGTCAATTTTATAATTAAACTCGCTAGCCATAAAATACCAAATCCTTAATTTCGGCCTTCTTAGAGTTTGCAACAGATTTAAAATAAAATAATGAAAGGGTCGGCCATTGATCCTTAAAAAAGCCAAGGCCCCGGCAACGGCTAGCATGGCCAAAGCAAAGGTAATAAATAAAGCGAAATCAAAAATCTTATATGAAATGCCGATAATCAAAAAACCAACTAATAATATAATAAACTGCCTAGTGGTTATAGGCCCGATAACCTTATCTTCAACATCAATAAATTGTGGCACAACATACTGCTGCATATAGGAGACGCGAAAGAAACGAATAGAGAACAAAAAACACGAATGATATTATGAATTTGGCGGCATATTTCGTTTCTTTCGTTTTTATTCGCTATTTTCGTGTTTTAAAAACGCAAGCTTTTGTTAAGATCCATAATCGCTTTGAATTCAGCCGCGGTCAAATAATCGCGCATGGCAATTTTTCTTTCTTCTATTATAACATCAACCGGCTTATTTCCGCTAATGCTGAGGTGACCGATTTCCAAATATAATTTATTAATCGGGCTAGAACGCCAAAACCTGATGCCCGCTAATTTTTTGCCATAACTCTCTTCCTCCAATAAATTTATCTTACTCCTAATTTTATCAGCCGCTTTCTGCGGATCTTTGTCCAATCGGCGAAAGTTGATTAAATCCAAATATTTTATTTCATCCAACGGACTCATCACCCGAGGAACATATTTAACGTCTTCAACTCTAACTTTTTGATTTTGGCTTAAATTCTCCGCCTCAAACCGGCGCCTGATTAATGGCATCTGGCTAGCCTGGTCGGCCGGAGCGGCGGCTTGATTATCAATCTTAGTTAAGAGCGGTTCTTTTTTCTGAACCGGGAAAGCGGCTCCTGGCTTGGCTACCGCTACCGTCGGAGTCAAAGGAGCTAATTCGTGGCCCGTGTCTTCAACTCGAGGCCGATCGGGTTTAGGCCGAGATTCTGTTAAAGCAAAAATTTCTTTCTCTTTGGCCAATTTTGAAAAATCATAAGGCGCGTCTCTGCTGATCGTTAGCTTTTCCTCCCGGGTTTTTTCTAATTTAGGAATGCTTATTTTCTCGGACAGTTTAATCGGCTCGCCCGCCGGCTTCGCTCCGGCTTCGTCAAATTTAACGGGATGAACAATTTTATCAGCCATAACCATAACTTTCCGAGCTGAATTCTCGTCAAAGCTAAGGCCGCCGCTCAAAAACGGCTTAGTTAAAGTTAATTCTGTTTCCAGCCGATTTCTAATGCCGCGCAAATAAGTTTTTAAAATCTGCTTAAATCTATCGGCTAAATTAGCCGAGCCAAAATTAATCTGGGTGCGGTTAATAATCTGCTTAAGCTCCGCCTCAATCTTCTCGGCCGGCCCGCCTGCCGGCGAGGCAGGCAATTCAATTTTTTCCGCCAAATCTATCTTCTTAGCCAATTCCCTAATTTCTTGCTCATCGTCAGGCGAAAAGAAAAAACTGGCGCCTTTGACTAACGGTTTAGGCGCGCTCGCCGATATTATTTTAGGCAAAGGCGCAACGCTCTGCTCGGCCGGACCGGTCTGCTGGACGGGTGGAGATAAGTAATCTTTCAAGGAAAAAAATATTTTCTTTTTTAATTCTTTAACTAATTGTCCGGCGGCGGCTTCAGTTAAATTTTCCTTAAATAAAAATAAAGCCAAATCCGCCACGGCGATTTCTTTAACCATAACTCTCATCACAAAAGACGCCAAAGGAAGTTGGTACTTCTTTTCCAGCTCTTCAAGCGCCGCCATGGCTTCTTTACTCGAAACCTGTTTTCTTAATTCAGCCGGCAAATTATTAAATTTTTTAAGATAATCAAGCATGGGAGTGAAATCAACGAATTAGGAATAAGGAATAAAGAATAAGGGAGTGACCTCTCTGATTCCTGATTCCCGTCATTCCAATTCTTTCACATCTAGAACCATCTGTTTCTTCAGCTCCTCCGCGCCAGCGAATTTTTTCACTTCTCTAATTTTTCTTATCTCTCTTAAACTAATTTCTTCCGGCAGTTTCGCCTGCTGATCTTTAATATATAATTCCATGGCCGCGGGCTCGGCAAAAGTCTCCTTTTGGCCAAAGTGCAATAGCCCTCTATGCATTTTACCATGTATTTGGCTTTCCACTAAATAGACGCCGTAACTAAGGTCAAAATGCTCTTTATCTAGGTTGATGGTGGGAAAACCCAACTCCGCGCCCCGACCGCTTCCATCTTTAATCTTAGCCATAAATTCAAATTTAGGCGCGGCTTCTCGAGCGACAATTTTTAAGAAAGCCAAGAGCAAAAACAAGCTGGCGATAATTTGAATCGGGCTTAAAATATTATGATTAATAAAATAATCCAGGATAACGGCGGAAAACGGCCAGAATAATTCCAAAATGGTCGAAGCCGAAGCCGTCACCCTTTTTAGGCCATAATAATAAATGAACATGGCCGCGGCACCGCTGGTAAAAACAATTAAAATCAAATACCACCAATGCGAGCCGGTGACAGTCGCGATCTTAAACAGGTCTCCGGTAAACAAAGCATAAACCAAAACCAATAAGCCAGTAAGGCCGAAGCGCAGAGCGGCGGTGGATTTAAAATCAAGGTGATTGACGATCCGCTTGCCAAAGACGGTTGAGGAACCGAAAGCAAAAGCGGCTAGGGCGGCGTAAAAAGCGGCGTTATGCAGTAAATTTATTTCTCCCAAACCGGTTTTGCCAAAAGCCAAAAAATAAGCCGCCACAATCGCCACCGCCGCCCAAAGATAGAATGATCTTCTTAAACGCTCGCCTAAAATCAATCTGGCCAGGGCCAGGGCGAAAACCGGCTGGAGTTTTTGCAAAAGCACTACGGTAGCGAAAGTCACTTCCCCGCCCATGGCCGCGAAAAAAGCTTTAGTAATCATAATCGTACCTAAGGCGCCGCCGAAAAAGCAAACCCAGCCAATGGCCAACCAATCTTTCCTGCTTAACAGTTTTATTTTTGTCCAGCCGAGAAATAAAAACGGACTTAAAACAATAAAACCCAAAACATGCTCTAACAGAACCACTAAACCGGCTGGCAGGACATAAAATTTAGGCCTGATAAAAACCCCATCCAGACTCCACAGCAAAGCGGCGATCATTATGGCCAGGGCGCCTAGCGACCACTGTTTATCTAACTTAAATAATCTTTGCATAATATTTTTTGTCATTGCGAGCCGCCCCCGTAATCAGGGCGGCGAAACAATCTCTGGTTAAAAACGCTTCACCAATTCAAAGGTAGACTCTTTAAGCAAAATCTATTTTGTTAATCCATGTTTTTTTCTTTTTGTTGTCATTCTTTCTTAACAGAGATTGCCGCGCTTGCCTATCGGCAAGCTCGCAATGACAAACAAAACATTACAATTTCGCTTCTTTTTTCAACAATCTCGCCTTATCCGTCGCTTCCCAGGTAAAATCCTTATCCGCCCGGCCAAAATGGCCGTAAGCCGCGGTTTTTTGATAAATCGGCCTTCTTAGGTTAAGCGCGTCAATGATTCTTTTTGGCCGAAAATCAAAATGCTTATTTATCAATTCCAAAATCTTTCGCTCGGATATTTTATTGGTGCGGAAAGTATCAATGTAAATTCCCACCGGCTGGGCCACGCCGATAGCGTAAGCTACCTGCAATAAGCAGCGCTCGGCCAATCCGGAGGCCACGACATTTTTGGCCACATACCTGGCCATATAAGCGCCGCTCCGATCCACTTTAGTCAGATCCTTGCCGGAAAAAGCGCCGCCGCCATGCGGTACGGCTCCGCCATAAGTATCAACAATAATTTTCCGTCCGGTCAAGCCAGTATCGGCCGATGGGCCGCCTAAAGTAAATTTGCCCGTGGCATTAATGAAATACTTGGTCTGGCTATCCAGCAGTTTGCCCATAACTGGTTTAATCACCCTAGCTTTAATGTCAGCTCTTAACTTTTCCAGACTGACGCTTTCACTGTGATGCGCGGCGATCACCACGGTTTCGGCTCGAGTGGCTTTGCCGTCATGATATTCAATGGTCACTTGGCTCTTGCCGTCCGGCCTTAAATAAGGCAACAGGCCACTCTTCCTAACAGCCGCTAATTTCGCGGTTAATTTATGCGCTAAAACTATCGGCAGAGGCATTAATTCTTTAGTTTCATTGGTGGCATACCCGACCATTAGCCCTTGGTCACCGGCTCCCTGCTCTTTGAACTCGCCCTTGCCTTCATCAACTCCCCGGGCGATATCCGGGCTCTGTTCATGGATAGAGACCAAGATGCCGACGTCGGTTGAGCAAAAACCGTATTCTTGCTTATCATAGCCAATCCCCCGTAAAACTTCGCGCACAATTTTATCAACATTAACATAGGCCTTGGTCGTAACTTCGCCGCCCACCACCACCAGCCCGGTAGTACAAAAAGTTTCCACCGCCGAGCGGCTCATCGGGTCGACTTTCAGCATGGCATCATAAATGCCGTCGCTGATTTGATCGCAAACCTTATCAGGATGGCCCTCCGTGACTGACTCTGAGGTAATTAAGCGCACATTTTTTTCTGGCATAATTTTGTCTAGCATCGTTTAGATGTTTACCCCGTTTAAAAATCTATTTTTAACGGGGCAAAATAATTTCCGTCTTTGTCGTTCTACCCGCTCTCTCCTTGGAACCCATCTTAGCGGGAAAAAAATATTTTCTGAATATTTTCCCTGAACTTTTAAATTTAAAAGCTCAAAACGACAAAGATTAAAATTAGAAATAGTTTTATAACTATCTCATTAAACAACTAGAGAATGCTTTATTATTTAATTAATATTTGAATTGTCATTGCGAGCCGCCCTTGTACTCAAGGCGGCGAAGCAATCTCACGAACGACTTATTTTACTAAAAAATATATTTTATCTCTACTGATTGTGCCTGAGATTGCCGCGTCGCCCTGATTACAGGACTCCTCGCAATGACAGCACGGCGTTAGGTGCCAATTTCCCACGAACTTAAATACTTCTTCTGCTCGGGCGTCAATTCATCAATGCCAATCCCCATGGCGCTAAGTTTCAGCTCTGCCACCCAGTCTTCAATCTCGGCCGACACATTATATACTTTTTTGCTTAATTTTTTATAATTTTTCGCTACCTGCTCGCTGGCCAGCGCTTGCGTGGCGAAACTCATGTCCATAACCGAAGCCGGATGGCCTTCGGCCGCGGCCAAATTTACCAACCTGCCTTCGGCTAACAAATATATTGATTTGGTATTTTTGGCATTTCCCCTAATTCCTAATTCCTTATTCCTAATTCCTATTACATATTCATCCACATGGTTTCTGACATTTTTATTCACTTTCACGGCTAATTTCTTAAGTTCAGGAATATTTATTTCCACGTCAAAATGCCCGGAATTAGCCACCATAGCGCCGTCTTTCATGACTTTAAAATGTTCGCCCCTTAAAACATCCTTATCGCCGGTTAAGGTGCAAAACAAATCGCCAATCTTTGCCGCTTCATTCATCGGCATAACTTGAAAGCCGTCCATGGCCGCTTCCAGGGCTTTAATTTTATCCACTTCGGTAACAATCACTTTAGCGCCCATGCCTCGAGCGCGCGCGGCAAACCCCCGGCCGCACCAACCGTAGCCGGCCACGACCACATTTTTTCCAGCAATTAAAATATCCGTAGCGCGAATAATGCCATCAATGGTTGATTGGCCCGTGCCATAACGGTTGTCAAACATATTCTTAGTTTTAGCATCGTTGACGGCGATAATCGGCACGGCCAGCTTACCGGCCTTTTCCAGGGCTTTAAGCCGGATCACGCCGGTGGTAGTTTCTTCCATTGACCCCCAAACATTTTTAGCTTGCTGTTTATATTCGGTATGGAGAAGCGACAATAAATCAGCGCCATCGTCCATGGTGATGTTAGGTTTAAAATCCAGCGCGGCGCGCAAATGAGAATAATAAGTTTCTTTGTCCTCACCGTGAATGGCAAAGACACTAATGCCATATTCCTTAACTAAAGCCGCGGCCACCTCGTCTTGGGTGGATAAGGGATTGGAAGCGCAGAGCAGAACCTCGGCTCCGCCGGCTTTTAAGGTACGCGCCAGATTCGCGGTCTCGGCCGTAACATGCAAGCAGGCCGCCAGTTTCACGCCCTTAAGCGTTTTTTCCTTAGCGAACCTAACTTTTAATGAATTTAAAACCGGCATGTCCTTAGCCGCCCTAGATAATTGCAAAAATTTAAACTACCAATATTAAGCAAAAAATTAAAACATTTATTTTACTATAAGTCAAATTTTTAGGATTTTGGACACTACTGGGGGACGAAGCCCGCCCGCCTCGCAAGCGAAGCATTGCGGGCAGGCAATCTCACGCACCACTCTTTGAGTTGATAAGTCGTTCCTGAGATTGCTTCGTCATTACGCTTCGCTTCATTTCTCGCAATGACAATCTATAACCTCTCGCCATAATTCTCCCTATACCTCTTAATCAACTCTTGCCAACTAAACCTATGCGTTTGCGTGCCGTATTTTTCTACCGTGTACACGGCCGTTACCGCGGCCAATCTACCACACTTAGCTAGCGGCCAGCCCATAATCAATCCCTTAATGAACCCGGCGCGGTAGGCATCGCCGGCGCCAGTCGGATCTAAGACTGATTTGGGTTTAGCTGCCGGTATGGTTAGCTTCTTGCCTTGATTATAAATTTCTGAACCCTTGTCTCCTTTAGTAATTACTAAGGTTTCCACTATCTTCGCCAGAACCGGCCGTTTCAAACCAAGCTTCTTTAAAATCAACTCAATTTCATAATCATTGCCGATTAAAACTTTAGCCGATTTAACGGCTAAATTCAATTCTTTGGGGCTAAAACTCGTAATCTGCTGGCCCGGGTCAAAAATATAAGGAATTTTAAATCGTTTAAATATTTTAGCATATTCTACCATTCTGGCAACTAGATCGGGTGAAACGATCGCCAGAGTGCCCCCTTTAACAAAGGGACCCGCCTGCCACTGCGAGGCACGAGCGGGCAGGGTTAGGGGGATTTGTATTTTACTGCCCGGATAAAAACCCGCAATCTGATTATCCGCCCGGTCAGTCATGATATAGGCGCTGGCCGTCAGTTCTTCATTGGCAATTTTAACATTTTTAATATCCACCCGATTGCGTTTTAGCCAGTCGGCGTATTTTTCAAAATCAGCTCCGACCACGCCGTAGAGCTTCGGCCGTTCCCCGAGAAGCGCCAGATTATAAGCGATATTGCCGCCCGTGCCGCCAAAACTCTCGCTTAAACGGTTTAGCGTGAATGACACATTTAAAATATGAACTTTATCCGGCAAAATATGGTCGCTGAATTTACCGGGAAAATTCATTATTCTGTCATAAACTATGGAACCGCAAACTAATATATTACTTTTCCCATTATTCATATTTTTCCGTTTTTTGCTTTCAGGCTTTGAACTTATCACAAATTGCGATAAGCTCGTTATCAGTTTCGTAATATTTGCCGTCAGCCGCTTCCAATTTCAGTTGTACCAAAATTGGGGACAACTGAAGATCAATGGACTCTCTTTGTTTAACCTTACTCCAATATTGCCTAGGAGTGGGACTATCCGTCAAGGCCTCAACCACATCAACAAACGAAAACCACCATTCTTTATGATAAATGGTTTTTCTGATTTTTTTGCCCTTAAATATGGCGAGATGATTATTTTGCATATCAGTATTTTCCATAATTCATAATTCCTTATTCTTGCTTCCTAACTCCCCCTTCCCCATCTCCTCCTCCACCGCTTTCCTCTCTAAACTGCCGGGCGGACAAATTTTCAATATTATAGTACGGCCGTAATATAAATTCATAATCAATATAATTATATGCCCAAGGGCGGTATTTTACTTTTTATCAATGCGGCGCATTTCCCTAATAATTTTTCCGCGTCTTCAATGGATTGTTTTAGCTCTCCTTCAGAGATAGATGTTAAATTTCCATATTCCAATTTATTCCTTTTTTGCCTCATTTTCTGCATTCTTTGAAACTCACTGTCTAGTCCCGATCCCGCTAACTCTTTGGCGGCCTCGATAACTGCTTTATGTCTTGCTTCCGAGCTGGCTTTTACCCTATAGCCATGAAAAAGTAAAATTGATTCGCATCCTATTCTTATCGCATCATACACGCTGGTATAAACGGGCTCATTTTCCCCTGAATAAACAGCCGCGTTTTTCGCGAAATTTAAATATGAATAAGCCTTATTCGTCTTATTCTGAACTGCCGTTATCAAAACCTCGATTTTTTCTACTTTATTTTTACTAAGCAGGGATTGTAAATTCATTTAAATTTCCCTTTAAAATAATTTTTGGTTCGGAAAAAATATTAATAAAAAAACTGTCTTTCTGCCTGATTTTTTCTAAGATCTCGTCTTTGGTAAAAACATGATAATTGATTTCTCGACTCAACTTTTCTTCCGCCGCGCTTACCGCCTTGATTAATTTATCTTGATCAGCGCTCCCGATTAACATTAAATCTATGTCGCTATGGCTATTTTCTTTCCCCTTAGCCATGGAACCAAAAATAAAAGCCGCGCCTATGCCGACCAAAGAATCAGCAATGGCCTTTATTTGTCCTTCCAGCCCGATAGTTTTGGAAATAATTTTTTTTAATTCTTCGTAAAGCGGATGGTTTTTATTCAACTTAAAAAGACGCAAGTTGCCTTTACGCTCATCTTGCAATATGTCATCCTCTACCAGAGCATCTAAATATCTTTGATAATGAGCCGGCTCTTTATTTAGAATTTTCGCGATCTCTCTTAGATAATAGACGCCATCAGGATTCTTAAAAAATAAATTTAGAATTTCTCCCTTGCCATTTTTTATAAAATCCAACATAAATAAATTATAGCGCTTTTATCAAGAATTGTAAACAATTTGTTTACAATCGTAACATCTAAAATTAGCAAATTATAATAAATATATCAACTTATCATTGCGAGCCGCCCATGTAATCATGACGGCGCGGCAATCTCATTAATTTGTCATTGGAAATTTGTCATTTGTCATTCTTTCCATCTCCTCCTCCACGGCTTTCCTTTCTAAACTGCCGGGCGGAAGCTATCGGCCAATTTTCACCCTCCCCCTTGACAAACATTTTTAGCTTGATATACTAATATAATAGTTTTACAGTACGCCCTGATCGGCCTTCGGGTCAATCGGGGCGGTTTTTATTTACAAAAAATTTCTTTATGTTTTTCCAAATATCTGAACTGATTGGCCGCTAATTTTAATTCCCAGGATAAAACTTTTTTTGAGGAATAAACGGTTACCGTCCTGCCAACTGATCGCAACCGTTTTACCGCGTAATCAAAATCGCTGTCGCCGGAAAATAAAATATATTCGTCAAGATTGCCGCGGTCAAAAATCATATCGGCCGTTATCTCAACATCAAAATTGCACTTGTAGATTTTTTTATAATGATGGAGCAAATTAAGCGGATGTTCGCTACCGATTCTAATCTCTTTCAGCGGTTTGGTTATAACATTCACATGCAGCTGATCTAAATATTTTAAATAATTCTTTATTTTATCATCGCCATCCTTTATCCCCTGATAATAATTAAAACCGATTACCTCATACTTTTCTTGAAAATATTCTTTAATTTTACGCCAATCCAATGTCCAGCCCATCTTCTTTTAGGCATAAAAAACATTGGCGTCATCTATATAAATTTTAATTTTTGTTTTGGCAGGTACCCTATATACTGGACACATAGTCTCACCGTGATACTCTGTTAATAATAACTATTAACAAGAATCATATGCCTAAAGGGTATCCAACATTA
>Ga0076133_119_pt1 | contig 23766 bp, 19 predicted proteins | sample RifGroC2_FD_67719 | JGI IMG/M metagenome (GOLD analysis project Ga0076133, IMG submission 67719) | Parcubacteria bacterium GW2011_GWC2_42_12 | reverse complement strand
GGCTTGAGCAAAGAAAATAGAGAAAGCTTTGTCCGCTGGTATTATTATTTCAAAGGCCAAAATTAAAATTACCAACTATTTTTGTCTATTAAACCAAAAAAATATTTGGAAAATAAAGATTAATTAACTCCCTTACCTTAAGATGCCAAGATCCATTAAAGGTCCCACTTCTTATGGGATTTTTTTAAAATCGCTATCTATTCGAACAGGCGTAAACCATTCTAGGATAAATAATACAATATGCGATTTAAACTAATTGCCAAATTCAAACCCACCGGCGACCAGCCGGCAGCCATTGCTAGGCTGGTTCAAGGTATAAAAAAGGGCTACCGCGATCAAACTCTCTTGGGTGTAACCGGCTCGGGTAAAACTTTTACCATGGCGGCTGTGATCGCCAAAATTCAAAAACCAACCCTGGTGATCTCCCATAACAAAACTTTAGCCGCCCAGCTCTACGGCGAATTTAAGCAATTCTTTCCCGAGAACGCCGTGCATTATTTTGTTTCTTATTACGACTACTACCAGCCCGAGGCCTATATCCCGCAAACCGACACCTACATTGAAAAAGAAGCAACTATCAATGAAGAAATCGACCGCCTGCGCCATGCCACCACCCAATCTTTATTAAACCGCCAGGATGTTTTAATCGTGGCTAGCGTTTCCTGCATTTACGGTTTGGGCGAACGCGCCGACTATGAAGCCATGAGCCGGCATTTCCAGGTCGGGCAAAAAATAAAACGCAACCAGTTCTTGCGCGAGTTGGTGAAAATTCAATATCTGCGCGATGATCAAGAATTTAAACGCGGTAATTTCCGCGTTAAAGGAGAAAATATTGATTTGCATCTGGCCACGGGCGAGGCCGTAGCGCGAATTACCATGTTCGGCGATGTGATTGATAAAATTATTATTGTCCCCTTTAACAAAGGGGCCCGCCTGCCACTGCGAGGCACGAGCGGGCAGGGTGAGGGGGATTTAATTCCTTCCTCCTCATTATGGATAGCTAATCATCACTATGCCCAAGAGCTGAAAAAGATCTCCATTCTGCCGGCCAAGCATTTCATGACGCCAGAAGATAAGATGGTGCTGGCTTTAAAAAATATTCGCCGAGAACTAAAAGTAAGACTCAAAGAATTAAAGAAACAGGGCAAAGAGATGGAGGCCTATCGGCTGGAGAAAAAGACTAATTATGATCTGGAAATGATGGAGGAAATCGGCTACTGTAATGGCATAGAAAATTATTCTCGGCACTTAACCGGCCGCTCGCCCGGCTCGCCGCCGGAAACTTTAATTGATTTTTTCCCGAAAGATTATTTGATGTTCATAGATGAATCTCATGTTTCAGTACCGCAAATCCGCGGCATGCATGCCGGCGATCAATCACGCAAACAAACTTTAATTGACTTCGGCTTTCGCCTACCTAGCGCGCGCGACAATCGGCCGCTCAACTTTAAAGAGTTCAACGCCAAGGTAAAACAAGCAATTTATGTTAGCGCCACGCCGGCCGAATATGAAATCAAAAATTCAAAGCAAGTGGTGGAGCAACTAGTGCGGCCGACCGGGCTCTTAGACCCGGAGATAGAAGTTAGGCCGAACCAAGGGCAGATTCAAGACTTAATAAAAGAAATAAAAATCAGAACCGCTAAAGGCCAAAGAACTTTAGTCACCACTTTAACCAAGCGCATGGCCGAAGAGCTGGCCAATTATCTGGCTGAACAGAAAATAAAAGTCAATTATCTGCATAGCGAAGTTGAAACTTTAGAACGGGTGGATATTTTGCGCGACTTGCGTTTAGGCAAATATGATGTCTTGGTCGGCATTAATCTTTTGCGCGAAGGTTTGGACTTGCCCGAAGTATCGCTGGTGGCGATTTTAGACGCTGACATGTCCGGCTTCCTGCGCACGGAAACTTCTCTGATCCAGACCATGGGCCGCGCCGCCCGCCATTTAGAAGGCAAAGTTATCATGTACGCGGACAAGATCACACCGGCCATGCGCTATGCTATTAACGAAACCAAGCGCCGCCGCCGCTATCAGGAAAACTACAATAACCAACATGGCATCAGGCCACGCCAAATCACGGCTAAGTTCCATAAGAGCATGATTTAAGCTCTCCCCTGAATAAGGGAGGGCGGGGCGGGCTATTCCATTTTCATTAAAGAATTTTTGGATGAATCCAAGTTTTTTATAAAAAATGGGCGGAAATCGTTGTTTGAACGAACTCCGCCCTGTTGTGTGGCCAGCACGATTTCAGTCGTTAAACTAATCGGCCGCCTCGTGTTAGAGGATTTTGCGAAGAACCTCCGTGTAGGGCGTTTCGTCCATCGGCAACCCGACAACTTTCCGGCCGAGGTCTCGGCAAAGAATCGGCCTGTCGGAGTGCCGCTCGATTTCATCAAACAAGGTTGCCGTTTGATGAAGACAGAACCGCGAGAAATCCGTTGCCTGTTCGGATGGGATGGACGCCCAACTTTCTGGTTTTCCAAACGGAAGAAGGTATGGAACACCGATGTTGCTGTCTCCGACAAGGAGACGTCCCGAAAGGGGCACGCCGGGGTAAAAATCGCGTTCGCATACTTCGTCAACAACTTCCTCGTAAGTGCGAACACAACGAATTTCTCGCTTCGTGCCGTTGATGCGATTGATTCCTTCGGCGATTCCGATACCGGCGCAGATAAGCGGCACACGAATGCGTATCCTTGAGAGTAGTTTGATGATTCTCTCAAGAAGCGCGCCCGTGAAAACCACATCATCTACAACTACCACTTCGCGCATACCGCTCATCTGCAACTTTCTGATTTGTTGAGCGAGTGGTGATGTTCCTGAACGATGGCCGAGACCACGATCTTTTCCGTCCTTGTCCACTAAGCGAGCAACTTCGAGGTTTAGCTCACTCTCAAAGTAAACGCAATCCAGCGAGACAACTGGCAGATCACTCTCGGCCACCAACCCAGCAAGACCGCGAGAGATTTCATCCTCCGAGACAAGCTCAAAGTTTGAAAAAACTCGGTGCATATAATTTGAGAATTCTTCCCGCAACTGGCAAAAAAATTCTCTCGCGGGCAATACAAAGCTGTGTTGCGTTGCCCATTTTTCCATCAACAGATATATGTCGGCTGACACAACATATGGTTTCATTGATTCCCCCTTTCTTTCGAGAAATACCAGTACTCGTGGAATACCCCACTCTTTTGGCTTGAAGGCGTGCGGTAGCCCGTTCTTTTGAAGCCAAATTTCTCGGCAATCCTGATCACTGAAAGGTTGTCATCTCTCATGCGAGTGAGAATTAAAACCCTCCTTTCACAACGGTTAAGAACTAACTCAATGAAAGCAGCCCGAAGCTGAGAACCAATACCATGCCCTTGATATGCAGGAGAGACTATCAACTCTCGCTCCCAAACAAGCAAGTCACCCATTCTTATCTTCTGTTTTACGAATTGAATTATAAATTTACCTCGTTCAGAACGGAGTTCATCTAAAGTTGGTTTATCCCACCAGATGGCACCAACAACTTTATTAAGTGCATCGGCTATCAAACACTCGAACCCTATCTTTGCTTGTTGAGTCTTCCACCGTTTTTCGATCTCCTCATTTGAGAGATCTTCGTACCACGGGAAACTCGCAAAAGCCAAACGGTAAATCACTTGGACAGACAACGCGTCTTTCTCCACGAACTTTCTGATATTCATTTTTCTTCCTCCTTCTCCTTTTTGGTTGTTAAAAAACTACCCTCTTCCCAGAAATAAAAAATCCCTTCCGGGAAAGGATTGAACGCGGAGAGATGCAAAATATTCTGGCACCACTAACCACAACCAATCTCTTCCAGGAAGAGTTGAATATGATGATGGGTATTTTTAGTTTGTATAAATATTATATCCATAAATTTTAATAACTTAGTAGGTCAACGAAATTGATCTTATCCATTTTATAACAAGTGAAATCTTTATATTGTCCGCAAAGCAACGGATAAAAAGTTTCTTTATTGAACATAGTTTTTCTAAAATCTTTTAAAGTATTTTTTTTAGTTTTTTTATTAGCTAAGAGTTTCCCATATACTTTATAGATATTTTTTTCTTCAAAATTGACTTGATTATAGTTAATGCCTTGCCCCGTAATATCTTTAAGTATGCTTCGTAATTTATTTTTTACTTTTTGTGACGTTTGCGGCCCACACTCAACTTCTAATCCGCAGGATGCAAATCGTGTAATTGGCCCCTTAGTTTTTTTACGCCCCCAAATAACTATATTTTTAATCGGCAGGCTGAAAGCAAAAAGAATATTTTGCATCGTTGGATTTGTCACTATGGTAAATATCCCCGAAGATGCGCTTGTTCCATGTATATCTATTGTGTATTTATATTTCTTAGCAAGAGAAACAATTTCCGCAACTCTTTTTTGCTCGTAATTTTTACTTCCTTCATTTCCTGGGGCAATTCGATTCATATCGAACTTTATGAACCTTTTGTTTTTAGTGCTAGCTTCTTTATTTACAATAATCCAACGAAACCTTTTATTGGGTCTAATTTTATTCATAATTTCTGTTCCGATAATTTCATTACCGTGGGTTTGAGTGATTATTAATATTTTATTTTTCATATTTTTTCTTTGCTAGTTTGATTGCTAATTCAACAGCTGACTTTGGATTTTCTGCAACTTCAATTTTTATTCTATTTCGAGCGTCGAGAAATTGTCCTGCGATTTTTTCACTCCAACCACCAGTGTTTTTTATTACCACAACAGGAATATTTGCTTGATAAGCGATAGCAATTTCAGTAAGCGTGCCAGAACCGCCATTAAGTGTGATAATGGCATCACAACTTAAAACAAGAGTTAGCTCTCTGCCGCCGCCGCGTTCAAGCCCGCTCGCAATAACAATATCAACATTCTTTTTCTCAAAAATATCAAAACCCTTTCCGTAGGTTATACCGACAGTAAGACCGCGGGCTTTCTTTGCTCCGCGGCAGGCGGCGGTCGAGAGAGAATCATAATCTTTCTCCGCACCAAAAATCAGAGCTGCTCCATTTTTGGCAACCCAATATCCGGTTTCTTCCGCCAGTTTCTCTAATTTTTTTGAGTATTTAAGATCGGCGACGGAACCCATAACACCTATTTGTATTTTTCTTGATTGTTTCTTCATATTAGGGATGATTAAATTATCATAGTTATGATGCACATTCTTGTCTATCTAAAACTAAGCGGTAGCCGCCGGCGCCATTATTAAGCCATAAAGCCACCCGCGCCACGGTCGTGGTGCTAACGGCCAATTTGGCCGCTATTTCGCGATAGGGCAGACCCTCGTTTACCAGTCGGGCGATCTGCCAACGATCGCTCATTTCTTTGATTTCCTCAATCGTGCATAAATCGCGAAAAAACCGTTCGGCTTCTTTCACAGATTTTAAGCTAATAATGGCCTTAAACAACTCGTCAGTTTTTCTATTAAATTTAAATTTTTCCATATATTTTTCCTTAACCTTGTATCACTATATTAATACATTAACACAAATAAAATAATTGTCAAGTCCGGCCGTAAAACAAAAAAGAATAAGTCCGCGACTCATTCTTTTTTACTCTTAAAATAAGTTAGAGATGGTTACAAAACTATTTTACAACCATCTCATTACACCCCCAATCCGTTCTGCACCATACCATTGCTTTCCACCTCAACCGGCTTAGCCTCTTTATGATAATTTTTCACCATGCCCTGCGGCAATTTAGGCATCACGCCCCTTAATAATTTCTCAACCGTTAAAATTTGAATTTTAGGAAATTCAAATTTGCCGGTTAGCGGCGTAGTAAAAACTCCCGCGTCAACCGCCTCGCTGATCATCGGCTTAGTTGGTTTTTCTAAGGTTATAAAAATTCCCGCGTCCGCCTTTTCTCGTTCCACATCGCTTTTTAAGGTGGCAATCTGATTTCTTTGCACCCCGCCGCCCTTGACTTGAACTATTACCTTGCCGTATTCCCATTTGCCGTTGCCATTTTTGCTTATGCCATTTCCGTTGCCGTTAATAATATTTTTATGAAAAGTTATCACGCCGTCTATGCCCTTGTCCGCGCCGCGCATTTTTTCTTTAGTTTTGCTTTGCGCCGGCATGGCGTTTATCAAATCTAAAACCCAATACTCAAATTCAAACGGATCTTTTTTAAATAATTCTTTGGCGCCGGTTAAATCCGTTGGCAGGCCATCAATATAAATTTGTTTTGAACCCAAACCAAAACTATCTTTCAGCCGATGTTTTATTAAATTTATAGCCAAAGCCGTGATATCAATACCCACCCATCTTCTTCTTAATTTCTCGGCCGCAGCCACGGTTGTGCCGCAACCGCAAAACGGGTCCAAAATCAAATCGCCCTCTTTTGAACTGGCCTTAACGATTCTTTGCAATAAGGCTTCAGGTTTTTGAGTGGGGAAGCCTAATGATTCACCACTTGCGCCTTGTAATGGTTTTACCTCTTCATCAAACCACATATCTGAAACTAATTTACCTTCAATGTCATTTAAATGCATCTTTTTTCTAAATGACCCGCTCTTAGTTTTATACAATAAATTATTTTTATACATCTCCTCTAATTTCTTTTTAGAATAAAGCCAAGCTGCTTTTACTCCCTTAAAATCAAAGACCTTTCTGCCTTCATACTTTTGTACGCCTCCCGCCACAATGGCTACCGTTTGGTATGGACCCTTCCCGTCATTGTCATCGTGACTAAATGATTTTGCGTATTCTTCATCTATCGAAGAATAAACTTTATTAAAAATAAAATTGTCCGTCTTGCTATAAAATAAAATTGTATCATGCTGACTGCCAAATTGTTTAGTTTGCGCCTTGGGACTATTAGTTCTTTTCCACACAATCTCATTTCTAAAATTCTTTTTATCAAAAATCGCGTCTAAAATAATTTTCAAATAATGACTCGCTGTCGGATCGCAATGCAAATAGATGCTACCCGTCTTTTTTAAAACGCGGCGCAATTCAATTAAGCGAATGGTCATCATAGTTAAATAGGCCAGCATATCATTATGGCCAATCACTTTTTCCAGCGCCAGCATCAAATTAGAAATGCTCTCATTGGTTTTCGTCACCAAATAATCAAAAGTATGTTTTGATTCAGCGCTCCAATGCCAAGAGTCTTCAAAAGCATGAACCTGCGCCTGGCTGTCCTCCAGACCTTCTTTAAATAAAACATTATAACTGCGATTGGAATTAAATGGCGGATCAAGATAAATCAAATCAAACATCTCGTCTGGGATTTTCTTTCTTAAAATTTCTAAATTGTCGCCGAAATAAAGCGTTCTATTTTGCATAAAATTTTATATTTAAGCCCAATACTATCTTAGCAAATTTTTTTGTAAAAAACAAATTTGAAAATTTATTTTGACAAAGAAAAAAATATCTCTTATGATTAAATCACTTAAGAAAAAAATTTATGGGCTACTATATCCGTCCGGCAAGACTCAAGGATGTGGAGAAAATGCGGCGCTTAATTTCCTTTTACGCGGCAAAAAAAATGATGTTGCCGCGCGATCAAAGATACTTGCATAAATTATTGGCCAATTATTCCGTGGCTATCGCCGACGGCGAATTCGTTGGTACTTGCGGTTTTCAGCTTTGGCAGCCGGATTCGTTAGAAATCGTCTCTTTGGCCGTTAAGCCGAAATTTCAGCGCCAAGGCCTGGGCACAGCGCTAATCCAAAGCGTTATTAATAAGGGCGTCTCGTTGGGCTTTAACTATTTTTTCACTCTGACCTTAGTCCCCAAACTGTTTCTTAAATCCGGCTTTAAAAAAATGAATTTTAAAAAAATCGCTTTTAAAGTCCTGGCTGACTGCCGACATTGTCCGAAGAATGACGCCGGTCCGGGTCTAGGCAGTTGCAATGAAATACCTTTGGAATTAATGGTGCGAACATAAAAATAAATACGAAAAATCCGCCGGCTCTGTGCTGACGGATTTTTTATTTACTTGCTTATTCAAATTTCGCTCTACTTCTTAATTTTCTATGATAACCGATAGCGAAACGATGCGCTTCGTCGCGCACCCGCTTGATTAAATGCAGGGCTGGCGAGGCCAGGGGTAGTTCCAAGGGTTTAGTCTGACCGGGGAAAAATAATCTGTCCGGCGCGCCGCTAGAACGCAAACCCAGCCCCTTAGAAATAGCGATTAAGGGAATCCCCAGTTTTCGCTTCTTTAAAACTCTTGAAACCGCGTTTAATTGCGCCTTACCACCATCAACAATTATTAAATCCGGCAACGGCCACCGTTGTTCTTTACCCCCTTTAACAAAGGGGGCTAGGGGGATTTTATCTTTAACAAATTTTGCATCTGCAACCTCCTTTAAACCCCCCTTACCCCCCTTTTTAAGGGGGGTAAACCCATGTTTAAATCTTCTCTCTAGCACTTCTTTTAACATACCGCTATCATTGGCTTCTCCCTGACCGATTTTTATTTTAAACTTTCTATATTCGTCTTTGTCCGGCTCGCCCGCTTTAAACACTATCATGGCGCCAACGGCTTCACGGCCGAAAATATTGGCTATGTCATAGCCCTCAATCCGCACCGGAATTTTCGGCAACGATAATACTTTAGCCATTTCCACCACATCATTAGCGTATTTCTCGCCTAGGCTTAACACTTTGGCATTCTCCAAAACCTGCTTCATATTTTTCAGCTCAAATTTCAACTTGACTAATTCTTCTTCCCTACTTCCTAATTCATAATTCCTAATTCCTTCTTCCTGCTCCAACTTCTTAATTCTAACTTCTAACTTCTTAATTATTTTCCCCTTCTTACCTTCTAAAAACATTGAGAGCGGCTTAATCACCTGCTCCAGATATTCCTGCCTGGTAATCCGGCCGGCGCAAATACCTAAACATCGGCCAATTTGATAATAAAAGCAGGGGCGTGTTTGCGCCTTTCTCGTATTGCAATAAGGCCAAACTTTTCTGATTGCCCTGATGGTTTCGCGCGCGGCCAAAGAACTAATAAACGGGCCAAAATATTTACCTGACTTATCAATCTGCCTGGTTATAAAGACGCCGGGTATTTCATCGTCCGTAGAAATCTTAATATAAGCAAACCGCTTATCATCGCGCAACAGCACATTATAATAGGGTTGATATTTCTTAATTAAATTAGCTTCTAAGAGCAAGGCCTCAATTTCACTGTCCACGACAACCCAGGTTATTTTTTTTATTTCAGTAAGCATTTTATTCTTCGCCGGCGTATGACTCGCGCTCTTTTGCCAGTAGGAAAAAACCCGGTTCTGCAGATTAGCCGCTTTGCCGATATAAATAATCTCACCCTTACCGTTATAAAACTGGTAACAGCCAGGAGTGGTGGGGATATTTAATTGTTTTATATTTTCCAAAGTCATAAAATCTTAATTGTCATTGCGAGGAGGCCGTACTCGGCCGACGCGGCAATCTCACGAATGTCTATATTTTATAAAAACTTACTATCATTGAAGTATAACTATTTTTTGCCGTTCGTGAGATTGCTTCGTCGCCGAAGCTCCTCGCAATGACAAAAATATATCACTTCCGCCAACAAAAAACAACCCACCATAGTAATGTTCCCTTTATTCCTTATTCATAATTCCTGATTCTACTTGACTTCAATCGCTTGCACCGGGCAGCTCTCGGCCGCATTTTTAGCGCAGGCCGTATCTTCTTGGCTAAGCACATCGATCTTGGCTTCGGCATTCAATTTAAAAATTTTAGGACAAAGAACTTCACAAGTCCCGCAGCCGATGCATAAATTATTTTTGTAAAGTAAATTGCGACACCGCTGGGCGTTAAACCCTGCGGGTCGCACACAAGGTCCTGCGGCAGAGACCGCAGGGTGTTCTCTTAATTATAAAATTAAAAATTTTTTTGAAAAAACGCCCAAATTTCATCTAAGCAGGAAAAATAATCAGCCCTAAGCCGCGCTTTATATAATTCTAAACCCAGGTCACGCAGGCCACCTTGTCCGATTCTTCTTTAAAGCGCATCAGCCGAACGCCTTGCGTATCCCGTCCCAGTTGATTAACGCTCTTAAACGGCAAGCGAATAACCTGGCCCTTTTCCGAAATGATAATTATATCTTTGGCTTCCATGGTTTCGGCGTTAACTATAAAAGCGTTAATCAATTTTCCTGTTTTAGCCGTTACCTTGGCGGTTTTCACGCCTGAACCGCCTCGGCCCTGCACTTTATATAATCCCACGGCCGAGCGTTTGCCGAAACCATGTTCCGAGATCGCCAATAACTGATATTTCTTAATTTTTTCCTTGTCATTCTTAATAATGCCCATGCCCACGACGGCATCGCCCTGTTTTTTCAGCCGAATTCCGCGAACACCGGCGGCGTTGCGCCCCATATCACGGACATCGTTTTCTTTAAATCTGATGGCCTGGCCCATGGCCGTAACTAATTGAATATGATCATCGCCCGCAGTCGGCTTGGTCCAAATCAATTTATCGTCATCTTTAATTTTAATGGCGATCAGGCCGGAGCGCCGGACATTGGCAAAAGCGTCAATTTCCACTTTTTTAACCAGGCCTTTTTCCGTAGCAAAGAATAAATACTTGCTCTTGGCCAATTTATCCAAAGGCAAAACCGAAGTAATTTTCTCGCCGCCGGCCAATTGCAAAAAATTAACGATCGGCGTGCCTTTAGCCGTCCTGGTGGCCTGGGGTATTTCGTAGGCCTTAAGCTGGAAGACCCGACCCTTGGTGGTAAAAAACAATAAATCATTATGCGTCAAAGTAGTAAACATAAAATCCACCATGTCTTCCTCTTTAGTGGTCAAACCGATAACGCCCTTGCCGCCCCGGCCCTGCACTTTAAAAGTATCGGGCGTAGTGCGCTTAATATAGCCGTCTCGCGTCATCATCACCACGGCCTCTTCGTTTGGCACCAAATCTTCCACGGAAAATTCTTTAACTCCATGAGCGACTATCTTAGTTTTTCGATCATCGCCAAATTTTTCCGCTAAATCCTTAATTTCTTTCTTAATAATCTCTTTAATCTTTGCGCTCGACTTTAAAATTGATTCCAGATCCTTAATTAGAGTTCGTTTTTCTTTTAATTCATTGGCTATCTTTAATCTTTCCAGGTTGGCCAAAGTAGCTAGCTTCATATCCAAAATCGCTAATGTTTGCCGCTCGGACAGCTTAAATTTCTTCATTAAATTCACTTTGGCCGCTTCTTTATCTTTGGCTGCCTTGATGATTTTTATAACCGCGTCAATATTATTTAAAGCGATCATCAGGCCTTCTAGAATATGGGCCCGTTCGCGCGCTTTATCCAGATCAAACTTGGTGCGGCGCTTAACTACTTCCACGCGATGCTTAATATATTCTTCCAAAACCATTTTTAAAGTTAAAACCTTGGGCTGGATACCGTCGACCAAGGCCAGCATATTAACATGAAAGGTTTCCTGCAGCTGCGTCATTTTAAACAAACTATTTAAAATCTTTTTGGGATAAGCATCCTTTTTTAAATCAACGACCACGCGCACGCCGTCCTTGTCCGATTCGTCGCGCAAATCTTTAATGCCTTCAATTTTTTTGTCCTTCACTAAATCAGCAATCTTTTCCACTAAGGTTGCTTTGTTAACTTGATATGGTATCTCGGAAATTATAATTTGCCATAAGCCGTTTTTATTCTCCACCGCTTCGGCCCCGCCGCGCATAACAATACCGCCCTTGCCCGTAGCGTAGGCCTGCAAAATATCTTTTTGATTGTAAATCACGCCGCCGGTGGGAAAATCCGGACCCTTAACGAACTGCATTAAATCTTCAACCGTGGCCTCGGGATTACTGATAAGATGAGTTATCGCGTCGGTTAATTCTCTTAAATTATGGGGCGGAATATTAGTGGCCATGCCCACGGCTATGCCCATAGTCCCATTTAAGAGTAGGTTGGGCAGTTTGGCCGGCATAACTAAGGGCTCCTGCTGCGAGCCGTCAAAGTTAGGTATAAAATTAACCGTGTTTTTTTCAATATCAAACATCAGTTCTTCGGCGATAGCGGACAATTTAGCTTCGGTATAGCGCATGGCCGCGGCAGAATCCCCGTCCATACTGCCAAAATTACCCTGGCCGCGGACTAAAGTGTAGCGCATGGAAAAATCCTGGGCCATTCTGACCATGGAGTCATAAACCGCCGTATCGCCGTGCGGATGGTACTTGCCTAAAACCTCGCCGACCACGGTGGCCGATTTCCTGAATCTGGCTCCGGCCCTTAAGCCGATGCTCCACATGGCGTACAGAATCCGGCGATGAACTGGTTTAAGCCCATCGCGCACGTCAGGCAAGGCGCGCGAAACGATTACGCTCATAGCATAATCTAAGTACGATTTGCGCATTTCATCAACCAACGGCTGCGGTTCCAAAAAGCCATAGAGAGTCTTACCTTTCTTGAATATGGTTTGATTGGGAATTGAGCCGATACCGTTTTTTTCTTCCTGTTCCATCGTTTCAGCTTCAGACTTTTTTACCCCCCTGACAAGGGGGGCTGGGGGGGTTATATTCTCCCCCTTTAACAAAGGGGGCTGGGCCGCGCCCGCAACGCCTTGCTTGCGAGGCGAGTGGGAGAATTTAATCTCGTCTTTCTTAATTTCCGGCGGCGGAACTTTGATTACTTTTTTTGCAACCTTAACCTTGGCTGATTTTCTAATTTCAGCTTTCTCTTTTGGCTGTTGCAACGGTTTTTTCTTTAATATTTTCTTAACCATAAATATTGATTGTCATTGCGAGCCCTGTAATCAGGGCGAAGCAATCTCACGAATGACTCATATGCACAAAACTAAAAATTATTTTATTGTACTGCTAGCTGTGCCAGTGGCTATCTCATTTAATAATTTACCTTTAAGCAAATCTATTTGCTCTTGAGACAGTTTCGGTTCATTAGCATTCTGGCTTGAGCTATCTTGAATTTTCTTTATCTCGGCCAGACCCTGCTTAACCTGCGTCATGGCCTTATCCAATTCAACTTTGGTCTGGCTCCAGTTAAATCCACTGTTAGCAGTCTTGCTAAAACTGGCCTTAAATTCATATTTTAAACTAAAAATCCAAACCACAAAAAATATCACCATCAAACAGCTTATACCAATCCACATAAATAACTGCTTATCCCTTTCCACTTTTTCATTATCAAATTCAACCTCATTTATATTATCTGCCTGTGCCTGACTTATTTCTTCATTTTTCTTATCTTTCCGAGCAGATAGAATCTTTAATTCTAACTTCTTACTTCTTACTTCTGAATTTTTCCTCCTTCTTTTTGGCATAAAATAGCACTTAAAAATCACCATTTTATGGTACTCAAAACTACATAAATTGTAGCAAAAAAAAGCAGAAAAGTAAAGAACAAAAAACTCCGCCTAAACGGAGTCTTCATGCTTTTAATTATTTAAATTACACGGAAATTTTGGCGAACGGTTCCATGGCTAAAATTTCCTTGGTATCAGCTTCGGAAATAACCCTGCGTCTTTTAAGAACATCTATCAATTTTCCAACTTTAGTATCTTCCTTGCGCATCAACACCACTAAATCACCGCGCAGATCAGCTAACTTATCGTCTAAATAATCTTTAGTTACCATCGTGGCTTTAATAATTTTGATTTCACTCTCAACATTATCAAAACGACTGCCAATGCCATCAAACTCTTTTTTCATCATTCCGGCTAAGGTGTCAATTGTTATTTTTTCCTCCATAAAATAAATATTATGGCTTAATTATAAATCACTAAAAGTGCGTTGTCAAGATTAATTGTCGTCTACAACCCCAGCACCACCAATTCCATATCTTCCTGCGGCAAATCTTTTTTAGATATTTTTAATTTTTCTTCGGTTCTCGGTTTAATGCCCAATTCTTTAATAAATTTTTCCACGCCGTCAATATCTACTTTTAATCCCGGCACTTTATAATGCATGGGTATAACGATCCTGGGTTCAAGTTGCGAGATGACTTCCACGGCCTTAGCCGCGTTAAGCGTGTATTTTCCGCCCACCGGAATGAGCAGAATATCCGTGCCTTCTAATTTTTCCAATTGCTTAGCGTCTAAAACATGCCCGAGATCGCCTAAGTGTGTGATAGATATATCTTCCATCTCAATGCGGTAAATAATATTTCCGCCGCGCTCGCCGCCGCTCTTCTCGTCATGCCAGGCCTCCACGCCTTCGACAAAAACGCCCTTGATTTCATATTCCCCGGCCGTGTTGATAATATATGGCTTGCCGCGGATAGCGCCCAGATTATTATGATCATAATGATCATGGCTCACGGTTACGATGTCGGCCTCAAAATGCGGCATCTTCAAACCAATCTCGTCGGTATAAGGATCGGTCACCAGCATGACGCCGTCGGAGCCGATCTTATCTTGCAACTTAAAACATGATTGTCCTAACCAAGTGATGTACATAGAATATGTCTTGTCATTGCGAGCGACTGAAAGGAGCGAAGCAATCTCATATACTCGGAGATTGACTAGAGATTGCTTCGTCGCCGAAGCTCCTCGCAATGACAGAAAATTTATTTATTTCCTTTTTTGACTTAGCAAGACGCTCTTAGCGGCTTGCATGACGCTAATGTCATTTTTCACCAGCTGTTGAGCGTATTTAAGATCCATGGCGACGATTTCCTTGCTCAATCCGTCTAAATAATCTCCGGCTTTGTCATTAACCGCCTTAAATTCATCTAACAATGCTTGCGCTTGATTATTGGTGTTTGGCATAAAATTATTGATTTAACTTATTTTTAATTTTTTCAACTAACTGCTCGGCTGCTTTTTTGGAAAATTCTCCAACCCCGTTCCCATTACCCATGCTTTTCATATAACCGAAAACGGCATTTACTAATTGCTCTTCAGTTTCTATCACCACCGGCTTCTTAGGCGAACCGAAACTTTGCTCCATCGCTCGCTTTAACTTTCGACCTTCTTTTTCTCCCTCTTTAAGGCTAGCCATCACTGCTTCAACCAACAATTTAATTCTCTCTTCTTCTGTTAATATCTGCTCCGGTTTTGCTGCAGTTTCAGAAGTGGTTCCGATTTGTCCAGAAACATCGGTCGGTTTTTCCTGCCCCTTTTTAACTAAACCCTCAACTTGTCCCAGCGCAACACCCAATCCATTGTTAAATAATGGACTTGCGCCAACTTCTATTTTGGGAGCTGCTTCATCTTTTTTAGGAGTTCCGGCCAGCTCTTTCGCCCTTTTCTCGTCCCTAAGGGCGGCCTCTTCTAATTGTCTCTCTGTCAATCTTCTCGCAGCCCGATTTCCGACGGATGACTTTTCCCCTCTGTTGCCTTTTAGTTTTCCCCCACCTCTTGGCTTGCGGACTTCTGCCTGATCCCTAGCGAGTAGTTCGGCTTGTCCAGCAACCGTTGGACCATGATCAAGTATCGCCTCTATCTCATTATTTACTGATGCTCTAGATCGCACTTCCGTATCTAACCCCGGCTCAACTGTGCTATTAGCATTAGGCCTAAGCACACTCCCAGATTCAGGATGCCCATTAATATTAACCGGAGCTTGATCATCGGGTCTTTTTTGAGATCCGGCTGACGCCATTAGCGCCGTCTCCTCAGCAGTATGTCCACTCCTATCTCCCGGCTTTCTTATATTTCTAAATCTTTGATCAGCAATCTTCCAAGTTGCATTTGTCGGCCAAACATGTAAATCGCTTAAATAATAAGCGAATGCCTCTTTAGCGTCTTCCCGAGTCATGACAACATCAAAATCAGATCGTTTTTTTATATTAAATGTTCTTCTCATTATTTTATCAGCCTTGCCCGTAAGCCGCTCTTCAAAAAGCGCATTTAACCACTCCCTAACTGGCATTTCCTTTATTTCCATTTCAGCATCTACTGCTCGTTCTGGCCTTTGCTCTTGTTCTAACCTCGCCTCCGGCGCGGCGGCTCTAGCGGCTTGATTGGGCGTTTTAGCAACCGCTGGCGCTGGTTTCTCAATATTTTTGGTCTGGCGCTGTCCTTCATCTACTCCGCCAAGCGCGGCGGCTTCAGCAATTGGCTCTTGCTCAACTGCCGTTGGCGCTTCGGCAATTGGTTTTCCTTTTCTATCTATTTTTATACGAGGTTTACCAAAATTAACCCCTCTCTTTTCTACTTCTGGTGCTCCTGTCAGCGCATTATCTTGCCAATTAGCAGATAATCCTGGTTCAGTAGGTAATTTTTCTTTGGGTTGCTCTGCCGCCGAGGCAGTTTGAATTTGTCGTTGATTTGCTTCGGCTTGCTTTTCCGCTTTTACCTTTTCCTGCTCCGCTTTTAATTCAGCCGGCGTTTTGCCTATCTTATTTATCCTCTCAATCATTTTATCAACCTCGGCCTTATTTCTTTTAAACTTTTCTATATTTTGCCTTAATGTTTGCTTCGCATCTATAAATCCTTGCCTATGAAGCTTGTCCTTAGCTTTTTGTTCTTCAAATTCAACCATTTTATCTCCAAATAATGCCAACATCTGCTTAGCGCCCTTAAGTCTTTTTATCTTCTCTTCTATTCCTTCAATTTCTTTCCCAAATTCATTTTCTCTGGCGGTTGCTTCTTCTAATTTCCCGGATAAATATATTAATGCCTCTTCTGTATGCTTTTTATGTTCCGAAAGTTGTGGTAGACGGTCTTTTTTATAATTATCTAGACTTGCTTGTTTATCTTGTATCTCCTTTTCTATGCCTTGTTCCTTCTCTGCTAGCACTGGTCGATCCTTTGGTTTTATCATATCCTGAATACTCTCTTGCTCTTTTCTAAAAGCATCTAAGCTAGCTCTTTGATTAGTTAGCGCTATACCGGCCTGCTCTTGCTCTTTTAATTGTTTCTCCAATATCTCGGCGGCCGCCTTGTCTCCCTCTTCCGCTGTCGCGGCTCTAAGAAGAATGTTTTCTATGCCATTTTCGCCTTCAACATATTTCATAGAAAGCCCTTTTGCCTTAACATCTTCCGGCTTTAAGCCAACTTTTTCCGCCGCCTGTTCTAATTCACCTTCGAAGAATTTAATCTCCCCTTTTTCCATGGCTTCTTTAACCCCTGGTTTCAATTTTCTTTTATCAACCGCCGGTCCATCTTCGCCTTTTAGGGCATAATCGCTGCCGCCAGCGCCGATCTTCCTCAAAAGCCAATCTTTAAACCTTAATTTCCTATCTGCCGGTTCAAAGTTTTGCGCGTCATACTCGGCTTTTAAATCCACCCGGCCGACCTCTTGGGGAGCGGAAATCTCTTTTTCCGCCTCCGCGTCGCCGCTAAGTATCTTTTCTCTGGCCACTCTGCCTAATCCGGCTAATAAATCTTCTTTACTCTTAATCCCGTCTGCTAAAGCGGCTAACTGTTTTTCTACTTCAGGATCAAGCGTCGGTTTTTCCGGCGCCTGCTCCGCGGATTCGTTAGGTTTTTTTAGTCCTTCTACCTTTGGCATATTTTTTATAATTAATTCTTATCTTGAAAAATATTTTCCGTCATCATCCTCGTCCGGCAAACTTACCGTTTTCGTTCTCTCTGGTTTGAAATTCTTTGGTTCATTGACGGCCGTCTCACTGGCCGCGACTTCCTCATTTTCTGATTCAGCTTCAACCTCTTCTTCGTCTTCGGTTTCTTCCGCATCATCAGACTCTGGCAAAAATTCATCCGGCGCGAGCATCTCCGCCTGCTTATGCAAGGGCGCGCCGCTAATTCCTTGATTTATCATACTATCATACTGTTCGTGGCTAATCAAGACTTCCCGCGGCTTAGAGCCAACGCCCGGACCGATAACTCCGGCGTCTTGCAAAAGATCTAACAGCCGGGCCGCGCGCGCGTAGCCGATGCTTAAGCGCCTCTGCAAATACGAGGCCGAGGCCTTGCCTGAATTTATAATAATCTCTTTGGCTTCTGCTAAAAGCACATCTTCGTCGTCGTAGCCGGCTCCGTCCAGGCCCACGCCGGCGATGCCGTGAACTTTTTGCCGGTCCGTAATGTTTTCAAGGTATTGCGGCTCGCCGCCCCGATCCTTAATATAATTCACTATCCGTCTAATTTCATTTTCGCTGACGAAAGCGCCTTGCAGCCGCTTGGGTTTGGCAGTGTCGGCCGTAGTGAAAAGCATATCGCCCCGGCCCAACAATTTCTCCGCGCCCAAGGAATCTAAAATCGTGCGCGAATCAATGCCCGAAGCCACGGCAAAAGCGATGCGCGCCGGCATGTTGGCTTTAATTAAGCCGGTAATAACGTCAACGCTGGGGCGCTGGGTGGCGAGAATTAAATGAAGGCCGACCGCTCTGGCCATCTGCGCCAAACGGATAACGCTGGCTTCAACCTCCCGCCTGGCCGCCACCATGAAATCGGCCAGCTCGTCTATAATAAAAACGATGGAGGGCATTTTTTCTTTAGCGGTTTCATTATAGCTAATAATATTTTTCTTATGGCCTGCCTTAGCAAAAGTGTCATAACGCCGATCCATCTCATTCAAACACCATTTCAAAGCATTAATGGTTTTTCCGACTTCGGTAATTACCGGGCATAAAAGATGCGGAATGCCATTATAGCCGGGTAATTCCACCCTTTTTGGATCAACCATGATAAAACGCAAATCGTCAGGACTATTTTGATATAGCAAGCTGACAATAATCGCGTTTAAGCAGACGGATTTGCCTGAATTGGTCGCTCCGGCCACGAGCAGATGGGGCATTTTTGACAAATCGTCCAGCCAAACCTTGCCGGAAACATCCTTGCCTAAGGCGATCATGGTGTTGGTTTCCCTGGTTTTAAACATCTCGCCGGCCAGAACTTCGCGCAGCCCGACGATGGCCTTAGTTTGATTAGGCACTTCCACGCCGACCAGAGATCGGCCCGGGATGGGCGCTTCAATTCTGATCGGGTGAGCGGCCAGAGATAAGGCCAGGTCATTAGACAGTGTGGTGATTTTGGTTAGCTTTATCCCCTCAGCCGGCTTTAAAGTATATTGCGTCACGGTCGGACCAACATTAATTTCTCCCATCTCCACCGGAATGCCGAAATTTTCCAGTGTGCGCTGGATAATCAACATATTATTTTTAATATCGCCCGAAGTGGGCTTGCCGATTTTAACGTTAAGTAAATCTAGGGGCAGGTCAATTTTAACATGCGTGGGTTGCCAGCCGCTGTCTGGAACCGTGGCTTTTTCAATGGCTTTAATTCTCTCATCAGCTTCTTCTTGGCCGGCCTTAATCTTATGCTTATGAAAACCGATCTCTTCCAACTCGCCGGCTAAATCAGCTTCTTCTTCAATTTCCAATTCCTCATCTTCATGCTCGGCCAGCTGATCAGAATCTGATAATTCTTCGTCCAACGGCTCTTCTGGCTCGCCAAAAATTTTATTAAAAACAAAATTGATTGGGTAAAGCAATTTAGCAAACCAGCTGTCCCGGCCGATGATGGATTCTAGGGTGGCATTAAACATGAGCATTAAAGAAATAAAAAGCAAACAAACGATAACAATCAAACTGGCCCAGAAACCCATGATCTTGGTAAAAATGGTAATAATACCGAACCCCAGGTAACCGCCGCCCGCACCCTGGAAGACCGCCGCCGGCCATTTGTCTTGGCCAACGAAAGTATGAAGCAGAGCGCCGAAAAAAATTACAAAAATAAATAAACCCAGATAATTCGCGCCTCTAACCCAGGGTTTGCCGCGGTTATACATTAAGAAGCCGATAACAAACAAAAAGGTCGGGAAAATCCACTTGGCCCAGCCAAAAACAAAAACTATACCCTTGGCTAAATATGCGCCCAAGCCCTCGGCTAAATCAAACAGCGAAAGCAAACTAATAGCGCCGAAAGCTAAAATTAGAATAATAAAAATACCCCTTTTCATATCAGGGTCCAAATCAACCTTGGGTAGTCTAATATAATCCAGCGAATTTAATTTTTTCCGTCGTCTGACCATAAAATACTGTCATTCCCGCGCCGGCGGGAATCCAGAATTTAGTTATTTAGGATAAACTTAAATAATTCTCATAATTTGCGGCGTTCGCCTTCTCCTTCGCGGTCTTCACCTTATTATTATACCACATTTAGCCAATAAAAAACCACCTTATGCCCCCTTTAACAAGAGGGGGGGGTTGAGGAGATTTAAACTATTTCTTATAAACATAGGTTAAACTGGGTTTGGTCATAATCGTTCTGTCTAACCGCCAGCCCGGTATGGTAAAGCCATAAGATATGACGACTGTACTGGTCTTAAGTTCAGATTTAAGCTTGCGGCCGACTCTGTCCATGACTTTGCCAACCAAAAAAATAAAAACCGCGTCAGCGCGGCTTAAATCCTGCTGAAAAAAATCCTGCCGCCTGAACCTTGCCTCGCTTCGGGAGAAATATTTTTTAAATTGAGCTTTTAAATAAGGATAGAGCGACAATTCATAACCGATGGCGCGATGACCAAGCCGCTCCGCCAGGAAAACCACTCGTCCGTCGCCCGCGCCTAAATCATAGATTAAAGAAGCCGGCGGCAAATTGATTTCTCTAAAAATCTGCTCCAGACTCCTTAAAGGAATTTTCGCCCAAGGCACGCCAGAGGTTAAATTGGTATAAATTGAACAGGCGGCCAAGCCGAAAAAAATCAGACTGCCTGTTATAGCTATCACTAAAATTGTTTTTAAAATTATAATCACGCTGAAAATATCCATAAACTATTTTTTTATTATCTCCTAATTAAATAATTTCACAAATTAACATCTGCCTATTAATATCTTTAATCTTACTACTTTGGCTTGTTTTGGCAAATAAAAAAACCGCCGTAGCTTTTGCTCGTGCGGTATGAAGCTGAAAGGGTGTCCTGACTTCAGCCCTTGATGGGATAGACTGGCAGACGAAGATAACTATGCCAATCCGGGTAAGCGCCCTCGTCGTCGGCATCGAATACCCTCACATGCCAGCCTTCGGGCGGAATCCACAAGGCGACATCATAGCTCAATTTCTTACCTGGCATTTTCACGAGACCATCCGGGAATCCAATGAGCCCTCCGCTCCCAAATATCCAAGGACTCCTGCCGGGGTATTTTTCAAGCCACTTGCCGACTCTTTTGCTACAAAAGATGGCCATGAATTCTCGCGCCCCGAGAGTAAGAAAACCTTTGCGAAGCTGTCGCTCCATGAAGGCAACGAGTCTCGCCCATTTGATTGTTGAAGAGACCTTTGACCGGTTCCGGATTGTGAGGAATCTGACCTTGGTCAAATCGATTTCGGGAAGGTCCGGTCGGCCTTTGACCACTGGAACAATTTGTCCTCCTGGTAGGGCTTTTCTTATAAGCCCAGGTGCGATTTTAAGAATCATAGTTTATCTCCGTGCTCGTTGGTTGTTGACTGCTGTAACTCGCAAAAATTCTTGACTAATTTCAAGGTGCGAGACTGACATTACTTTATATCACCAATCTTAATCTATGTCAACTTCATAAAAAAGCCCCGGCATTAACCGACTCTTTTCTGACCTAGCCAGAGCTCATTCCTACTTATGCCTAACCGCTTTAATAAACAAACCAACTAAAACAATTATCACGCCCCCGGCGATGATCAATAAATATTTAAATAGTTCAATCTTCCTGTCTCGTTCGGCCACGGCCCACTCCTGGGACTCTATGGCCTCGCCTAAAACTTGTGGCGCGACAGTGGCTTCATCAATCTTAACAATGTCCGCCTGATAGCGCGGCAGGAGCCGCAGCCCGATTGATGTCTTACTTAAGATACCGGTTAGTACTACTTTCTGCCCGGTCTTTAAACTCTTGGTGTCTAAACCGGCGCTCTGTTTAAAATAAACTAAAATTTCACCATTACCATCATCCAGATAAGCCGTCGCGGCTTTCTTGCTCGTAATTTCACCGGTTATAGTGATTAACTGACCAATATTCTCTTCGCTCGCCGCATCACAGTTTAAGGATTGAGCCGACAGCGCCGCATTATGCCCGGTTATTCTAATATCGTTCTTAGTTTTAGTCTTTATTCTAAATTCATCCTGCGTCTGGGCTAGCTCACCGCTTATTTCAACCTGATCACCTAATTTTAAAGCCGGAAAATCTTTTTTATAATTATAGATTTGCATGCCCGACCCGGCTGCCGGCGCTGCTTCATTGGTTAAAGCCGCGGTGGCTGAAGCAGCTACGCCAGACAAACTTGCAATATAAAAAATTTGTACGCCTAAAATTCCCGGCTCAACCGCCACGATACCACCAACGCTTACCAGCGCGCCGACCTCCAGCTCTTTAACTTTTTCCAAAGTCGTTTCAATATAATTATTAGCATCAGCCACGGCCCCCGATGCCTTGGCTAAAACCACTCTTTGGCTGTCTGACAAACTAATCGTATTTTCCTCCCCGGGCGTTAGCTTGGTGGTCCAAAACCACTTGCCATTAACCCCGCGCGCGTAGCTCTCGCCCTGAACCGCGTCCGCGTATTCCACGGTATCGGCCAGCTCATCCAGATCATTATATAAACTAATAATATCCGAACTATTTTTAAATGCCAGTTTGCTGATCATGTTGGTCAGCAAATAAAAATTCTCCGCGTTCAGCCACAAATCATCTTTAAATTTATACTTGCCATTGCTGTTTTCCAGCCGCCAATTCAGCAAATTAATTCTAACCCGGCTTTGATTTTTTAGTTCCGCCCATTCTTGCCCCGTATCCGCGCCCTCTGGATTGGGCAAAATTTCATTAATAATTACCCCCGCGAACATTGGGGGGTTAAGGGGGATTTCTGCATTCAAATTAGTTTCACCGCCGCCAAGTTCGCCGATGTTATTTACCACTCTAACACTTTTCTCCTTAGTGCTAGTGGCTTGACCATCGCTTACTGCCAATTCTATTTTATATATTCCTCTCTTAAAAAAAGTGTGTTCCGGATTGGCTAAACTATTTTTAAAACCATCGCCAAAATCCCAAGCATATTTTAAACTATCGCCGTCCGAGTCGTCCGTGTCCGAACTGTCAAAAATAATCGGTATTCCCACTAAAATTTCTAGCGGCAAATTAAATTCAGCTTCCGGCGCGTGATTAATCGCCTTAATAATATTGGCCGCTCCCGGCGTTATGGTCTGGCTCCACACCCAGTTGCCCCCTTGATAAAGGGGGTTAGGGGGATTATCCAAATTATAACTCCAGCCCTCTTTAACATCTTTATATAACACGGTCGTAAGCGGCTTATCAGCCAGGGGCTCAAACAATCTAACTTCGCCCTGATCATTATGTAAAACTATTTTTGTTCTGGGTCGAAACAGGGTTAAATATTCGCCGGCTTTAATTATGGTACTGGTAGAGATTTTTTCCAAGTTTATTTTTTTATTATCTTCATTGCTTAAACTCCAACCGGTTAAATTAACCTGCCGCTGGCCCGCGTTAAAAATTTCAATAAACTCCAGCTTGGTATCGTCGCCAATTGGATTGGGCAGTATTTCGGAAATAAAAATATCGCTTGAGAAATCAAACCCGGCTTTAGCTTCGGCGCTGGTTTCATCTTCGCCCTGAATAAGATTACTCGCCCCTTTGGTTAATTTAACCGTCACGGCAAAGTCGTTGGCATTATTAAACGAATTATAGCCATCAAACTTTCTGGCCGCACTATCCGGATCATGAGCCACTGGCGCGTTATCGGCCGTATTGCCGTCATCCCAGTTGCCATAAGACATTTGATCAATAATTTTACCGCTGCCGTCATATAAAACAATTAAATCCCCGTTATTGTAAATTACCCTGCGGCAGAGACCGCAGGGCGTTAAAACTCACAGATCAAAGAGTTTTAGCTGCCTGACATCGTCTTGCCGCCCTTGATTAATAATA
>Ga0076133_134_pt1 | contig 26316 bp, 23 predicted proteins | sample RifGroC2_FD_67719 | JGI IMG/M metagenome (GOLD analysis project Ga0076133, IMG submission 67719) | Parcubacteria bacterium GW2011_GWC2_42_12 | reverse complement strand
GGCTTGAGCAAAGAAAATAGAGAAAGCTTTGTCCGCTGGTATTATTATTTCAAAGGCCAAAATTAAAATTACCAACTATTTTTGTCTATTAAACCAAAATTTATTATTCACCAGCTCAATGTTCGTGAGATTGTCATGGCTACGCCAGATCTCGCGTAGCGACGACTTCGCTTCTTTCAGTCGCTCGCAATGACAGAAATTTTATGATTACCATTAAAAAAGCCAACGAAATAGAACTGTTGCGCCAGGGCGGCAAAATTTTAGGACAAATAATGAAACGATTGCTTGGCGAAGTAAAACCGGGCGCGACCACCGGCCATTTAGAAGAAATGGCTGATTTTTTAATTGGGAAAGCTGGCGGTCGGCCGTCTTTCAAGGGTTTTAGAGAAGATCAAAATGACCAGTCCTTCCCCACGGCTCTCTGCACTTGCATCAATGACGAGGTTGTACACGCCCCAGCCTTGCCGGCACGCGAATTAAAGTCCGGCGATATAATAACTATTGATGTGGGCATGGAATACCCCGCACCAAAGGGATATTACGCGGATATGGCCGTTACGGTGGCCGTGGGCAAGATCAGCCGCGAAGCGCAGAAACTGATTAAGGTAACCAAGTTGGCTCTGGCTCGGGGCCTAGAGCAGGTTCGGCCGGGCAATAGTTTAAATAATATCGGCAAAGCGGTTGAACAATATGTCAGGCGAAACAGTAATTTCTCCGTGGTGCGGGATTTGGTCGGCCATGGCGTTGGCTACGCTTTGCATGAAGATCCGCAGATTCCTAATTACGAGTTATCTCATAACAAAAAAATAATCTTAAAGCCGGGCATGGTTTTAGCCATTGAACCAATGGTTAATATAGGTGATTCTAGCATAAAAACCGGCCCTGACGGCTTAACTATTCTAACCGCTGATGGCTCACTTTCCGTTCAATTTGAACATACGGTGGTAGTGACGGAACAGGGGCACGAGGTGCTGACGAAGTATGAATGATCTTAGTTTAAAATGTAAAAATCCCCGATGCTATGATCGGGACAAGCAAAATGGAAAATGACAGTTGAAAATGTAAAATTAATAATTTTACATTTTACATTGTCATTTTAAATTTTGAAATTTCCCCCTTCGCTAAAGCTGCGGAGGATAAATAAATTTTACATTTTTATGAATTATTTAGGCATAGATTGGGGCGAAGCGCGCATCGGCCTGGCGTTGGCTGACGGCGAAACGAAAATTGCCACGCCGTTTAAAGTGGTGGGAAATTTAGCCGAGGTGTTAAAAGTAATTAATGAAGAAGAGATAGACATAGTGATAGTGGGGAAACCGGTTTCAATGATGAACCACGAACCACGGACTATAAATGAGAAATATAATAAATTTGTTGATGATTTAAAGAAAAAGATAGCCGCGCCGATTGAGTTTTTTGATGAGAGATTATCCAGTAAAGCGGCTGACGCTTTGCCTGGCAATAGAAAAACCAAGGCTTCGCGCGACGCCATCGCGGCCATGATAATTTTGCAAAGTTATTTGGACAGGCAATAAATTTTTATTGTCAATGACAAATCTTTATGGAAGAGACTTATAATGTAAAAGCCATAATTTTAAACCGCAAAAGTTTTTCCGAAGGCGACAGCCGGGTGATAGTTTATTCGCGCGAGAACGGTAAATTGGAATTAACCGCTCGAGGCGCTAAAAAGATAAAGTCAAAGTCAGCCGGACATTTAGAACCCTTGAATTTAAGCGATATTATGGTTGTTCGCGGTCGGCGCTATGATTATGTGGGCGCGGCGGTGAGCGAAAATTGTTTTAGCAACATAAAAAATGATTTGGCTAAGTTGGCGGTGGCGGCGCAGGCAGTGAAAATTGTTGACCAGGCGATAAGGCCGGGCGTGGTTGATGAAAAAATATTTGAGTTGTTAGAGGAATATCTTGAGGTGCTGGACACGGCCAAAAAAGATTTTTTCGCCCGAGGCGGATCCGCCTTGGGCGAAAAAATCTTTGCTTCGTTTTTTGTTCTGAAACTTTTAGCCGAATTGGGCCATCAGCCAGAGCTGTCGCGTTGCTTAAGCTGCGTCGCTAAAATTCAGCCGGGAAAAAACCGATTTGATTTAGCGCGTGGCGGCCTGATTTGCGGCCGGTGCGCGAAATCCGGCGACAGCAACCAATTAGCCATATCTGACGACGGCATTAAACTTTTGCGTTTAGCGCTGAAATCTGATTTTAAGCGATTAGCTAAAGTTAAAATAAGCAAAAAATTGGGGCAGGAGGCGGGAGGGATTGTTGATAAATTTTTAAGGTACAATTTTAATTAATGGATAATGTATGACCATAAAGATGGAAAAATGGTGGAGAAAAAAGGAGTGGGAGTTTATTGTAAATAGAACATATCTGCCATTTTCAATGTCATTAATGGCTTTTAACAACAGTAAACGGAGTCTTGATAAAATTTTTTCAGTACCGGTCGAAGATTATTATGGTTGCTATGAAGATGATCATTATTTAGCAAAAAATAGTAGAGAAATATTTGCCCATGAGCAAATAAAAGCTTTTATAAAAGACGGACCGTCGTTTTTATGGAGGATGCCTAAAATGTGCGAGCAGAACGGCCATAAGATTATAAAATTAACAAAAGATCTCTCGTTAATTAATTTCTCAAAATTAAATATTCAAGAGATAAAAAATCATTTAAATTCCTTTTCTATTTTATTGCGAGAGTTTTCTGGTTTTATACAGTACCCCCTTACTCTTGAAAGTTTTTTTGAAAAAAAGATAGATGAAGTTATTAGAAAATGTTCTGACAAAGAAAATACGGAAAGTTTAATGAAAGATTTAGTTGAGCCGATTAAATTTAACGAGAGTCAAGATGAAAAGCTTGCTTTTTTGAAAATTGCGGAAAAAATAAGAAACAGACTTAAGTTGAATAAAATTTCGCAATTTAATGTTGAAAAGATCATAAATTCAGGTACGCTCCCTTATAAAGATATTAGAAAAGATTTAAATAACCATCTCTCGGAATTTGGTTGGCTTCAACTTAGATGGTTGAATGGCAAGCTGATGACTATGGAAGACTTGGCTAACAGGTTGATGCCTTTATCTAGGGGCTTGTCAGAGCAAATAAGTTTTTTTGAAGAAAAGCTGAACGAAATAAAAAAGAAAACCGAAAAATTTATTAAAAAAAATAGTGTAGGCGAAGATGACGCAGAAATGATATGGATAGTGAAAGAATATGTTTTTTTAAGAACTTTTAGATCAGACATTATTAATCGTTCATTTTTTCATGCCATTCCTTTGCTTCGGGAAATTGCCTACAGACTCAAAATATTGTACGAAGATGTTTTATATATGTCACCCGAGGAAATATCCGCTTGCCTAGATAAAGGATCTGTCATCAATGATATAAAAATCAGCGAAAGAAAAAAGAAATGGGCGTTGTTTAGAGAAGGCGATGAAATTTTTATATTGCAAGGAAAGCAAGCCGAAGAGTTTGCCAATATTCAAGGTTTCAAAAAAAAGCTTTTTAAGGATCAGGAAGAAATAAAAGGCCAAATCGCATATCCTGGCAAGGCAAAAGGAACGATAAAAATCGTTTTGACTACTAATGATCTAAAAAAAATATTAAAAGGAGATATTTTGGTTGCCGTGATGACCTTCCCTTCATATATTGCTGCTATGGAAAAGGCGGCAGCGTTTGTTACGAACGAGGGTGGAATTTTATGCCATGCCTCAATTATCGCCCGCGAAATGAAAAAGCCCTGCATTATCGGCACTAAAATCGCCACGCGTGTTTTGCATGACGGCGATTTAGTGGAAGTGGATGCGGACAAGGGGATAGTGAAGATATTGAAAAGAAAGTAATCTCCCCTTCGCCACTCCCTGCCTGCCGGCCGGCAGGCTTTGTAAGGAGGGAAACTTAAATCCCCCTCACCATGCCCGCTCGTGCCTCGCAGTGGCAGGCGGGCCCCTTTATTAAAGGGGGCGAATAAAATTTCTTGCCTAAGTCAATGAAATAAGTTAAAATAGAAACACGAATATTGAGCGAACATTTATTGGGGGAACTTAAATTCTTAAAGGGGGCAATATTAGCATAAATTTGTATGATGAGAACACATACCTGCGGCGAGCTGACTAAAAAAGATATTAAGAAGATCGTGGAACTTTGCGGCTGGGTAGCTAGCCGGCGCGACCATGGCGGTTTAATTTTCATTGACTTGCGCGACCGCTACGGCTTAACGCAACTTACCTTTGACCCTAAAATCAGCGCGGAAGCTCTGGCTGAAGCCGATAAATTGCGTAACGAATGGGTAATAAAAGTTAAGGGCGCGGTTAGGCTCCGTCCGGCCGAGATGATTAATAAAAAAATGCCGACCGGCGAGATAGAGATTGACCGCAGTTCAATAAAAATTTTATCAAAATCAAAAACTCCGCCCTTTGAATTGAACGAAGAGAAGAGCGGCGAGGCTAATGAAGCCCTAAGACTAAAGTATCGTTTTGTGGATTTAAGAAGGCCGAAGCTTCAGCAAATGCTTAAAATTAAGGATGAATTTTTCGGGCACATGAGGAAATATTTTCATGAGCGAGGGTTTATAGAAGTGCAAACCCCGATTTTAGCTAATTCATCGCCCGAGGGCGCGCGCGATTTTTTAGTGCCGTCGCGGCTTTATCCGGGGAAATTTTATGCCCTGCCCCAAGCGCCCCAGCAGTTCAAGCAACTTTTGATGGTCGGCGGGTTGGACAGATATTTTCAGATCGCGCCTTGCTTCCGCGATGAAGATCCGCGCCTGGATCGTCATTACGGCGAGTTTTACCAGCTGGACATGGAAATGAGTTTTGTCGAGCAGGAAGATATTTTTAAAATTATGGAGCCGTTGATGAAAGAATTGACGGAAAAATTTAGCGCGAAAAAAATAGTCGGTTTAGAGAAAGACGGACGATTTAGAAAGATTTCTTGGCGCGAAGCTATGGGAAAATATGGCTCGGATAAACCGGATCTCCGTTTTGCCATGTCCATCGCGTCAATTACCGACTTGATAAAAGACTGCGGTTTTTCCGTATTTGCTAACGCCGTGAAAAATGGCGGCGTGGTTCATGCTTTAAAAATTGAGGGCGGAGCGAAATTTAGCCGTAAAGAAATTGACGAGATAACCGAGGTTGCGAAGAGCAAGGGCGTTAAAGGTTTGGCTTATATTACAGTAAAAGCTAAGGGGGAATTGCAATCGCCGGTTATTAAATTTTTGGGCCAGGAATTATCAGGGCAGATTGTTAAGCAGGTAGGCGCTAAAGCCGGGGATATAATTTTCTTTGGCGCTGATGTTTGGAAAACGGTTTGTCTAAGTCTGGGCGCGGTTAGAAACGAGTGCGCTTTAAGACTAGGGCTCAAAGACAACACTAAAGCGGCTTGGTGCTGGGTGGTTGATTTTCCCATGTATGATTATTCGGAAATTGAAGAGGGCCGAGTAGATTTCGCGCATAATCCTTTTTCCATGCCCCAAGGCGGCCTTGAAGCCCTAGAGACTAAAGATCCGTTGGAAATTTTAGCTTATCAATATGATTTAGTTATTAATGGCTTTGAAGCATCAAGCGGCGCCATTAGGAATCATGAGCCGGAAATTATGTATAAGGCCTTTGCCATTGCCGGCTACTCAAAGGAGGAAGTGGACAGTAAATTCGGCGCCATGATCAGAGCTTTTGAATTCGGCGCTCCACCTCATGGCGGCAACGCGCCGGGCATTGATCGGATTTTAATGGTGCTCCTGGACATGGATTCCATTCGCGATATTTACGCCTTCCCCAAGGACGGCCAGGGCAAGGATTTAATGACCGATAGCCCGAGCGAAGTAAGCGAGAAACAGCTTAAAGAGCTGGGGATTAAGATTGTGTAGATGTCATTGCGAGGAACGAACACAGATCCCTCGCTACTGCTCGGGACAAGCTTCGCAATCTCACGAATAACTAAGCAAGCAATTCCGAGCATATAGAACTGTTAGTAGCTAATAGATATGTGTGAGATTGCTTCGGTCGCTAGCGCTCACTCGCAATGACAAACCGATATATGCAAAAAATTTTCATAAAGCAAATTTACGAGAATGCAGAAAAATTTTTGTCCGGCTCGGCTTCGGCCAAGGCGCAAAAAATTTCTGTTTCCGGCTGGATTAGAACGGTTCGTTCCTCGGCCAGCGTTGGTTTTATTGAATTAAACGATGGAACATTTTTAAAGAGTCTGCAAATTGTTTTTCAGAATAATTTAGATAATTTTGCGGCTTTAACGAAATTAAGCATCGGCTCGGCGATAGAAGTTAAAGGCGAACTGATAAAATCTCCGGCCGCCGGCCAGGCCTTTGAAGTAAGAGCGGCTGACATCCAAATTATCAGTTTAGCTTCCGAGGACTATCCTTTGCAGAAGAAACGGCATTCTTTTGAATTCTTGCGCACCATCGCCCATCTCCGGCCTAGGACCAACACTTTTTCCGCAGTTTTCCGCTTGCGTTCGGTTTTGGCTTTTGCCGTTCATAAATTTTTTCAGAAAAAAGGCTTTATCTATCTGCAATCGCCGATTATTACCGGTAGTGATTGCGAGGGGGCGGGGGAGATGTTTCAAGTAACCACTTTAGATTTTAATAAGCCACCTAAAAATGAAAAAGAGGAAATAGATTTTCAGGAGGATTTCTTTGGCAAGAAAACCAGTTTAACAGTAAGCGGGCAATTAAATGCTGAAGCTTTCGCTTTAGCTTTCCGCCAGATTTATACTTTTGGCCCGACCTTTAGGGCGGAAAATTCTAATACCGCGCGCCATGCCGCTGAATTTTGGATGATTGAGCCGGAAATTGCTTTCGCCAGTCTGGAAGAAGATATGAATTTGGCGGAAGAGATGATAAAATATTTGATTAATTATGTTAGGAAGAATTGCCCTCTTGAGATGGAATTTTTTAATAAATTTATTGATAAAGATTTAATAGAGCGCCTGGACTTAGTCACTAAAGCAAAGTTTGAACGATTAACCTACACCAAAGCGATTGATCTCTTAATAGATTCAAAAGAAAAATTCAACTATCCGGTAAAATGGGGGATTGATTTACAGACCGAACACGAGCGCTACTTAACGGAAAAGATTTTTAAAAAGCCGGTGTTTGTTACTGATTATCCGGTCGGCATCAAAGCTTTCTATATGCGATTAAATGACGACGGTAAAACCGTGGCCGCCATGGATTTATTAGTTCCGGGCGTGGGAGAAATTATCGGCGGCAGCCAGAGGGAAGAGCGGCTAGAGGTATTGGAAAAAAGAATAAATGATTTTGGCTTAAGAGAAGAAGATTATAAATGGTATTTAGATTTAAGGAGATTTGGGGGAGTAAAACATGCCGGCTTTGGCTTGGGTTTTGAACGAGCTATAATGTATTTAACCGGCATGGCTAATATTCGCGATGTTATTCCTTTCCCGCGCACGCCGAAGAACGCGGATTTTTAGAATTGCCAGTGGAAATAAATGAATAAATTATAACTAACTAAATTAATAAATTTTATGCCGCAAGAAATACTTGGCGTGGCCGTTGCCGAGCCAGCCCCTAATGATTTAGAAAGGGCCGAAGAAGAAGAGAAAAGAATAACTGGGGAAGTTATAGCAACGAGAAATGATTTATATCATTTACCAGGCAAGATGGCGGAAGTTCATGACAGAATTCAGGGCATTATTCAGAAACTAGAGAAAAAATATCCGGATTTCCAAGAAATTTATTTATTTCATGTTATATCTGGTAGCACTACTGATCGACAAAAATGCGCTAGCTTTGATTTCCCTGGCAACGACTCAATCGTTAAAATATTGGAAGATTTAGTTAGAGAGTATCAGGCCGAATAAAATTTATGCGGTTATCTAGACTGCAAAAACATATTTTAGAAAAGTGCTATAATTATAAGAGTTCCTGGCCGACCGATTTTTACGATTTCTATGGGGAGAAAACTAAGAGCCGGAAATTGGTTCAAGATATAATCCACAAGAGCTTGGATTCATTAGTGGATAAAGACTTGTTATCCGCCAGCGGCAAGAAAACCGCGCGAAAATGGTTTATCCATAAAGTAAAATTAACTAATTTAGGTAGAAAACTGGCTATTAGAATAATTAAAAATAAGCAATGTAGGTTGCCGATTAAATAATTAATTATTTAATAAAAAAATATATGGAAAAGCAAAACGCAAAATTCGCTTTCTTTTATTTGCTGTCTCTGGTAACTTTAGTCTTTACCGCACTGGCTACCGGTGTGATAATTTTTCAGATTATCAATAAGATCGTAGCGGATGAATTGAGTTTAGCGCCAGGCGGTTTTAGCCAGGACGCTTTGAGGCTTGCTATTTCGGCCATTATCATCGCGGCGCCGATTTATTTTGTCATGATGTGGCTCATAAATAAGAATCTCTTAACCGGCAGAATGGAGCGCGAAGCGGGCGTTAGAAGATGGCTGACTTATTTTATTCTACTGGTGAGCGCCGTCGTTATGATCGGCTGGTTTATCGCTACCATCGGCAGTTTCTTGAACGGCGAGCTCACGCTTAAATTCATTCTAAAATCCCTAACCTCCATTCTAATCTCGGCGCTGATTTTCAGTTTCTATCTTTATGATGTTAGGCGGGAAGATGTCAGTAAAAACAATAACCTTGTCAGAATTTATTTTTACGGCTCAATCGCCATCGTGGCCATAGCGCTAGCGGCCTCCTTCTTCTTTATTGATTCGCCGCTCGTAGTCAGAGCCCAAAAATTTGACCAGGCGATTATAAATAAATTCAGCCAGGCTGACTACGCTATTAACGCTTACTACGGCGAAAATAAAAAATTACCGGCGGATTTAAACGCCTTAATCAATGGCGGCTCAACTTATTATATTTTGGCTAGCGATATAACCGACCCGACGACCGGAAAAATTATTGAGTATAAGACCACGGGCAAAGATTCTTATGAGCTTTGCGCCACTTTCAAGACGGCTAATAAAGATCAGGCCAGCAATAAGTTCGCCGACAAGTCTGTTTATGTGGATACGCGCTGGCTGCATAATAGCGGCTACCAGTGCTTAAAACAGAGAGTGGCGCTATTAGATAATACCAAGCCAGCGCCGATTTCAGTGCCGGTTAGGTAAATTTTTTGCTAATTTTTTAATTTAAAATACTATGTCAAAAATTACAAAATTTCCTTTAGTATTAGCCAAATATTTAAAGAAGGCTAAAGTCAAGCATAATATTCTAGAACATAAAACCGTTTATACGGCCCATGATGTAGCCGCGACCATGGGCAAAAAGTTAAATGAAATCGCCAAATCTCTCTTGGTGGTAGCCGATAAAGATTATTATTTAGCCATCCTGCCGGCTGATCATAATCTGGACTTTAAGAAATTAGCCGAGCTCGTCAGCAAAGTCGCCGGGCGAAAAACCAAGGTTGTAAAAATTTCTGGCGAAGAAGTGATGGCGAAATTATTGAAAGTTAAAGCTGGGGCCATGAGCGCTTTTGGCAGTTTGCATAAATTACCCGTGGTGATGGAAAAGAAATTAGCCGGCGCTAAAAAAGCGGTTTTTTCTTCCGGCAGCTTTAATCATTCGGTGGAAATGGCGGTTAAAGATTTTATCAAATTGGAAAAGGCGGTTTTAGGAAGTTTTGGGGCGAAGAAGAAATAAGCATTTATTGTTAGCCTGAGAGGGCTCTGTGCTTTTTCGCTTAAGACAAAATTTGGGCGTTTTTTTAGAAAAATATTTTTATTTATTGTATAATTGTAATATTTTTCTAAAAAAATCGCTATAATTTTGTATGCGCTCAAAAGCACAGAGCCCTCTCAGGCTAGATTTATTAAGTTTTTTCAGGCGAATTATGTTAAACTTTAAGCTAGACAAATTTGAGGGTCCTTTGGGATTGCTTTTGCAGTTGATTGAAAAGGAGGAGATGGATATCACGGAGATCTGTTTAGCCAAAATCGCCAATCAATATATTGACTATATTAGGAGTTCGCGCGAGATAGAACCGGAAGGCCTGGCGGATTTTTTAGTCGTAGCCACGAAATTGCTTTTAATTAAGTCAAAAGCGCTCCTGCCGTTTTTAAAAGGCGAAGCCGAACAGGAAATTAAGGAGTTTGAGGATCAGCTAAGAATGTACAAGGAATTTTTAGATGCTACTAAGGAGATAGAAGCCATTATCGGCAAGAAACGATTTAGTTTCGCCAGGGAATTCAATCGCCGGGCATTTTTAGCTAACGCCCATATTTTTTCGCCGCCGCAAGGGTTAAAAGTTAATGATTTATTTAATTTGATAAAGGAAATCATCGGCAGCATTAAACTGCCCGCATTATTAGAGGAAGAAAGTCTAGCAAAGATAGTTAATATTGAAGATAAGATTTTAGCGATTCAACAAATTTTGCTTAACCGGCTAAAATGCAGTTTTAATTATATTTTGGCTGGCGAGCAGAATAAGACTGATATCATTGTCAGCTTTTTGGCCTTATTGGAATTGATCAAACAGAAAAACATTGTAGTGGCGCAAGTTGATTTATTCGGGGAAATTGAGATAAACAGGGTATAATTTCAGTCATTTGCCTTTACAAATTTTATGTCCATAAAATCAAAAATAGAATCGCTGTTATTTATTTCCGCCAAGCCGATGACCGTTAATCAGCTGGCCGATCTCTTAAAAGCCGACCTGCCTGCCGGACAGGCAGGTAAAAAGGAGATTATAAAGTCGACCGGCGAGCTTTTGCTTAATTATAAAAATAATCGGCAGGGCGTGCAAATTATCAATGACGGCGCAAAATACCAAATGGTCAGCTCGCCGGCCAATGCCAAAGTTATCCAAGAATTCATTAAAGATGAAACTACGGGTGAATTGTCTAAGCCAAGTCTAGAGGCGCTGACAATTATCGCTTATCGCGGGCCGGTGGCGAAGATAGATTTAGACAGGATCAGGGGAGTAAATTGCGCTTTGATTTTAAGAAATTTGCTTATCAGGGGTTTAATCGAAGGTAAATTTGACAAAAAGAAAAATGAAACATATTATACCGTGACTTTTGATTTTATCCGTTTTTTGGGATTAAACAAGATCAATGATTTGCCGGATTATGTTCGGCTTCATCAAGATGAGACTATAGACAGAATGTTAGCAGCCAATGAAAATAGCGAAGTTGTTTGAAATTATTATAATTTATGTTAATACCGGTTACGATCAGTTTGTTAATATCAACTATTTTTTTAAATTTTGGCTTGGCGTTAAATGGTTCATTTTTGCCGTCAGCGAGAATCGAGCCGGCCAGAGCCGGCGCGGTTTTAGGCGCGGTTGAATCTCCAATAGCCAGTAAGCTTATAGTTGATCAAGGCAGTAATTTAAATCAAGCCATTGTCAAAGTGATTACAGAGGCCAAATCTCTGCCCAGGCCGCAACTTTGGCAATTACCGCAGTTAGATCAGCCGCTGCGCCAATCCCCAAAAGATGAGGAGAAAAAGCCGGAACCAATTATTATTGATTTTGATTTTTTGGCTAAAAATGGCGTAATTTTAGCTGATGATAATAACTTATTTTTTGCCGAGCGCCCTGACCGAGCCTGGCCGATAGCGAGCATTACTAAATTATTTACGGCTTACACATTTTTAGATTATAATCCTGGCTGGGAGACAAGCTATGAAATTAAGCCAGAAGACAAGCGCGCAGGCGGTAAAATTTATTTATTTACCGGCGATAAAGTTACGGTAAAAGATTTATTTTATTTTATGCTGGTTGGTTCAGATAATACCGCTACCGCGGCTTTAGTGCAGGCGACCGGTTTAAGCGAAGCGGAATTTGTTGAAAAAATGAATACCAAGATAAAAGAGCTGGGTTTTAAAAATACCAGACTAGTTGATCCGGCAGGCCTAAAAGACGGAAATATTTCAACCGCCCGCGAAGTTGCCTTATTCGCTAGAATTGCTTTAGCCCAGGAGGAAATTAGCCGCGCCTCTTTGATAAAAATACACGAATTCAGGACCGCGCAAGGCAGAAAAAAGACTATTGCCAGCACTAATGCGTTGTTAAGCAATTTTCCAGACCAAGGCATTAGTATTTTGGGCGGCAAAACCGGCCATATTAACTCTTCCGGCTATTGCCTAGTCAGCCAATTTAAAAATTATGCAGGCCGGTCGATTGTCATTGTTATTTTAGGCGCGGACAGCGACAGCAGTCGTTTTGATTTAACCAGGGAATTGGTCGGTTTATACTATAATAGACAGCCGTAAGCGAGTTGGTTTTACCGTTGGTTGTATGATATAATAATATAGGATTTACGCACTTAAAAAAAAGTTAGTAATTTTTTCGTTGCGGAACTCGCTTCGCTCAAACAGTCCTCACTTCAAAAATTACTAACTTCAGCCAACTGCTAATCAACCGCGTAAGTCCAGTAATAATAGTGAAAGATAATAAAGAATTTAAAATTAATTTAACAGAAATATGCTTACAAAAAAAATTATTATCGCCAACTGGAAAATGAATTTAAGTTTGGCCGAGACGGTTGGCTTGACAAAAAAATTTAAAGAAAAATTTGCCGGTTTTAATCAGGGCGAAGTAGTCATTTGCCCGGCTAACTTAGCTTTAAGTCAGGCTGCTAAAATATTAAAGGGCAGTCAGCTAAAATTAGGCGCGCAGAATGTCTTTTGGGAAGACAAAGGGATGTACACCGGTGAAATATCGGCCGACATGCTGGTGGAAGCCGGCTGCCAATATGTTATTATCGGCCACAGTGAAAGGCGAAAATATTTGTTTGAGAATTATGAAATGATTCATAAAAAAGTTAGAGCGGTTTTAGAAACTGCCAAATTGACGCCGATAGTCTGTATCGGCGAAACCATAGAAGAGAAGGAATCGGACAGGAGAGATTTTGTTTTAGTGGAGCAGCTGCAGCAAGCTTTGTCAGGCATAGATGTTTTTGGCAATCAGCAGATAATTGTCGCTTATGAGCCGGTTTGGGCGATCGGCACGGGAACGGCCATTGAGCCAAGCGAGGCCGAATATGCTCATAAAATAATTAGATTGGCCCTAAATGATATGTTTGGCATGCGCATCATCAGCCAGAATTTTAAAATTATTTACGGTGGCAGCATTAATTCAAAAAATGTTAAAAAATTCGCCGCTTTAGAGAATATGGACGGTTTGTTGGTCGGCGGGGTCGGGCTTAAAGTTGATGATTTTTCTAAAGTCGTTAAATCAATTATCAACCTGCCGGCCGGCCGGCCGGTTAAAAATTAATATTATGCTGGTTCACATTAAAGATCTTGTGAAAAAAGCCGAAGAGGATCAATACGCCATCGGCGCTTTTAATATTGTGACGCTGGAATCGGTTCTGGGCGTGGCTCAAGCCGCGGTTAAAGCCAATTCCCCGGCTATCATTCAGGTTTCGGAAAGTACTATTAGATATATCGGGCTTAAGCCAATCACCCATATAGTGTCCACGGTGGCTAAAAATGTAGCCGCGCCTGTGCCGATTGCTCTGCACCTTGACCATGGCACCAGTTTTGATTCGGTTTTTGAATGCATCAGCTCTGGTTTTACCTCGGTTCATATTGACGCTTCAAATTTGCCTTTGGATGAAAATATAAATTTAACCAAGCAAGTGGTAAAAGTGGCGCACGCCAAGCGTGTTTGGGTTCAGGGTGAAGTCGGCGCGATGATGGGCGGACATGGCAATATAACGGGAAAATTAAAAAAAATTCCTTTGGCCGATTTAGCCGATGTAATAAGGTTTGTTCGTGAAACCAAGGTGGATACCATAGCCGCGGCCGTGGGCACGGCTCATGGTATTTATGATAACGAAGACATTATTCTTAGTTTATTAAAGGCCATAAAAAAAGCCGTGCCCATTCCTTTCGTTTTACATGGCGGCTCGGGAGTCCCCGGCAGTAAAATAAAAAAAGCCATCAAGGGAGGAGTTAATATAATTAATATAGGCAGCGATTTAAAAGTTGCTTTTTGCCAGACTTTGATAAAAGTTTGTTTAGAGAATAGAAATGAAACCGATCCTAGAAATTTATTAAAACCGACTATCGGAGCGATAGAAAAAGTAGTCTTGGAAAAAATGAAACTATTTGGCAGCGCCGGCCGCTTTGTTGCCGGCGAAGCGGAAACTTAAATTCATGGAAGCAGTCGGCTGGAGTTAGTAATTTTTTCGTTAATTATTAACTCCAGCCGACTGCCATCAATCGTGTTAATTTTATAATAAACATTTTTTTGGATTTTTATATGTATAATATAATTCCTTTATTATTAATTTTAATTAGCTTAACCGTAATTATCACAATTGTCGCAAGAAAATTTTCCGTTTTGGCTAATTTGGACATAGCCAATATACCGGCCGAAAAGGAGGCGAAATTCAAGGAAAGGATTATTTCTAATCGTCTAAAAAGAAATATTATACAATGGTCGGTAAAATTAAGCAGATTATTTGCGCCGGTTGTCCGAGGCGCGAGCGGATTTTTTAAAACTAATTTACGCAAACTCTATCAGTTAAAGAATGATTATCAAACCGCAGTAGAGGGCGAGAATTTGAACACCGAACAAAGAGCTAAACAATTATTTTCGCAGGTGGAAGAATGCAAGAGGCGCGGCGATTTGGCTTTAGCGGAAAATAAATGCATTGAAATAATCGGTTTGGACAGTAAAAACATCGCAGCTTTTAAAGAACTCGGTCGGCTGTATTTTGAAAAAAAACAATATGAAGAAGCTAAGCAAACCTTTGAGCATGTTTTGAAATTGAAAGAAGACGATGAGGATATTTATGAAAATTTAGCGCAAATTGCCAGAGAGAAAGGGGATTTAAATGAGGCGCGCGACGAATATTTAAGATCCATTAATATTAATAAGCAAAACGCCCAGACTCATTTTAACTTAGCTTGTATTTATCGGGCCATGAGCAAATGGCCGGAAGCGATCCGCAGTTTAAAGAAAGCGCTAAAAATAGAGCCAGCCAACCCTAAATACCTTGACACGATGTTGGAAATCAGTATAATAATAAAAGATAAAGCCCTGGCTTTGGACGCTTATCAAAAATTGTTTAAGGCCAATCCGGAAAATAATAAAATAGCCGAATTCAAGAAGCAGATTGATGGGTTATAATAATTTTTAATTTTTAGTTTACAATTTTCAGAATTTTGTTACCAAAGGCATTTTCATTGAATGCCGTTGTAGCTCAGCTGGTACCCCGCAAATGCGGGGCATGGTAAGGAGGCGTATGTTTTATACCTATATTTTAAAATCTTTGAAAGACCAAAGAAGATATATCGGTCATACTAATAATATTATAATTCGTTTAGATTTTCATAATTCAGGAATTAACCCATCAACTAAAAATAGGCGTCCATTGGAATTAGTTCAAGATATGAGAAATATTTAAAAAGTTTAAAGGGAGGTAAGCAGTTACAAATAGAAATAAATAAGATGTTAAATAATGCCGTTGTAGCTCAGCTGGTAGAGCAACTCCATGGTAAGGAGTAGGTCCGCGGTTCAATTCCGCGCAACGGCTCAAGAACATTTTAGATTTAAGATTTTCGATTTAAATCGGCAATCGAAAATCGTTAATCGAAAATATCCGGGGTCGGTACCAAAGCGGTCAAATGGGACAGACTGTAAATCTGTTGGCTCACGCCTTCGTAGGTTCGATTCCTACCCGGCCCACCATAATAAATTACATTAATAATCATAACATTATGTCACAGGATAATTTAATAAAGTTAGAGTGTTCTGTCTGCAAGCGCGTCAATTATTTTTCCAAAAAAAATAAGAAGACTTTGAAAAACAGATTGGAACTTAAAAAGTTTTGCGTTCATTGCCAGAAGCATACCGCGCATAAGGAAACTAAATAGTAGCGTTGATGCGCTTAAAAATATTTATGAAGGCTATCGGCTGGAATTAGTAATTTTTTCGTTGCGGAACTCGCCCAGCTTCGCAGGGGCTCAAACAGTCCTCACTTCAAAAATTACTAATTCCAGCCGATAGCCCCTCATGGGGGAATAGTTCAGTGGTAGAATGCTGGTCTCCAAAACCAGTGATGAGGGTTCGATTCCTTCTTCCCCTGCCGAAAGTATTGGTTTTATTGGCTTTTTTTATTGGATGGTGTATAATATCCAATAGACATTGATCTTTATTAATAATTTATAATAATTTCCTTGCTTAAGCAGGGAATAACAAGTAAAATTATGTCAAAATTGACCAAGTCTCAATTGTTAGACGCCATGGCGGGCGAGACCGGCATGAGCAAAAAGGATGTGGGCAGTTTTATGGAAAAGTTAGCCATTTTAGCCCTGAAAGAGGTTAAAAAGAATGGCGAGTTCGTTATCCCTGGTTTGGGTAAATTAGTTAAAATTAACCGCGCCGCCAGAATGGGCAGAAATCCGGCCACCGGCGAATCCATTCAGATTAAGGCCAAGACCGTAGTTAAATTCAGAGTGGCTAAAGCGGCTAAAGAAGCGGTTTTGTAAAATATTATTGTCATTCCCGCGCAGGCGGGAATCCCCGCCCGCCTCGCAAGCCAGCCAGCCCGCCAGCCAAGCAAGGCGAGGTGGCCAGGGCGAAGCGTTGCGGGCAGGCAGGGGCGAGCAGTAAAAATGTTTATTCTAATAACTCCTGGATCCTCGGGGCAAGCCCGGGATGACAAACAAAAATATAAAAACACCCCTTTAAAAGGGGTGTTTTTATTATCTGTATTGGTCTTTTATCTTTTTGCTCCTGAATAAGCTATGGCTCTAACAATATCCCAGGCCAAAGCGCTCACCGGCGCGTGCCCATAAATCGCTTTAAAGCTCTTAATCGCGGCTTTTTCGCTGTTCAGATTCCTGTTGCCCGGCCTTAAGCCGTAGGAAATAACGGTTACCGCGGCATTGTCATTTGGTTTAGCCATATCTGGCGTTCGCTTGTAGACTTTCTTGAATTCTGCCGTCGCCTTAGCTTCCGCGGCCGCGTTCCTGGCGGTCGGCCAGCGGCCATTGCCGATTTTAATCACATCAGACCATTCAGCTTCAGTAGCCGGCACTTTGCCGAAAGCGGCTTTATAGGAATTAACCACGCCGGCTCTTTCGCCCGCGCCTAAGACTTTAGTGGTGGGTGTGCCATAATTCACAAAGTTGGTAATAGCAGTTTTCATTTCAGCCGTAATGTTTTTTAGACCGGCGACCAAACTATTGGTGTACTTGGTTTGGCTGGCAGTTTCGGCTTTGGCGTTCCGCATGGCTCCAACAGCGGCTAAGACTGATTCAACGCTGCGTCCGGCAATCGTGGCGGCTTCAGCGACGATATTTCTGATCTGCTCGCTGGCGCTAGATGGAGTGGCCGGAGTCGCGGGCGTGGCTGGTGTTTCGCCAGGGGTTGCTGGTTCAGCCGGTTCGGCCGGGACAGCGCAGGTTTTCTTTTTGTCATTTTCTTGGGCAGTGGTTAAGGTACAGCCGGACGGGCTTTGCGAGGTAACAGTGCGGGATTGCCAGCTATTTGTGCAGGCAGTCTGCCAGGCGCTATACACTACGGAAGTGCAAGCAACCGGGCTAGGACTTCCTCCGCCGGGGGAGCTAGTGCCACCGCTATTACGAACGCAAACCGCATCTGCGTTTGAGCCCGACACGCTATAACCGACATCGCAAGTAGCTGCGCCGCAAAAATGATTGTAAGTAATAGCGTTGGACAGAGAAATCAGAGTAACAGTAGAGGTGGCAACGGCATCGGTGGTTGAGGCGATGACTATCGGAGTGGCGATAGCGTTCGTGAAGGTAGTACAACTGGTGTAGGCGCCAGTACTAGAGCTAGCGATCTTAATAACATTGACGGTGCTGGCGCTTGCCGGATAGATTTGGAAGGTGGAGGTGGCGGCATTGACTATGTCCATAGTTCCGTTAGCGTTGATTGTTAAGCTTAGCGCTTTTGAGCTGCTCGCGATTATTAAGTTGGTATCAGCGCCATTAAGGGTTAAGGTAGCGATAATATCGCCGTCAGTACCGTTAGCCGTAAAATCCCAATTCGTCACCGCCAGAACCGGGAGAGTAGCCAAAAATAAAGCCAAGGCAGTTATTACTAGAATTTTTTTCATAGAGTTTAATTAATTAATTTGGCTTTATTAGATTAGAAGCAGGAAACCGTGGAAGTTGCCCAACCACCTAAAACACCATCTGCTAAACTGGGCCAGTAATAAAGTGTCGTCCCACTATCAGTTGTCATTCTGAAGCAAGGTTTTGCAAAATCAACAGTCGTAGTAGCCGCGGTTGAAGCGCCGACTGATAATCTGGCCGAAGGAGTTGAAGAAGCAATACCAATTCGGCCGTTACCGTTTACTCCCAAAACCACTATCGAGGGCGTTGAACTGCCGGTATTACCTACGAACTGACAAAATTCCCAAAGGCGAAGTTGAAGCCACACCGATTTGAGTTGAAGCGCTTAAAGCGCCGGTAATGGTAGTCGCGCCGGCGGCCAGAGTTCCGGTGGTGGCTAAATTTTCATCGGAGAATGAAATATCACCGCCAGAGGCTACTACTGTTAAGTCTCCGCTAGAACCAACTCCCAAGGTTAGATAGTTAGTTCCGTCATAAGCAATCATTGCTTGCGTTCCCGCGCTAGTTAATGAGAATGGAAATGTCGGCGTAGTCGTGCCGATACCAATTCGGCCGTTACCGTTTACTCCCAAAACCACTATCGAGGGCGTTGAACTGCCGGTATTACCTAACTGACAAAATTCCCAAAGGCGAAGTTGAAGCCACACCGATTTGAGTTGAAGCGCTTAAAGCGCCGGTAATGGTAGTCGCGCCGGCGGCCAGAGTTCCGCCAGTATTAATGTTTTCTCCGATGGTCGTGACCGCTCCAACAATTCCCACCGTGGCCAGCGTGGCAACCATGGAGGCGACAATAACCTGCAGGAACAGTTTTGATTTAATTAGTTTTTTCATAGTCTTTTAATTTCTTAATTCTTAATAAAAATTAATATTTAGGCCTAACAGAATACTAATTTTTATTATTTTGATTAGTATCGTATTCAAATTTATCAAGATTAATGAGTTTAACCCCCTTGGGGATTCGACCTTTTTAAACTCAGCTTGATAAATGATTATTTTTAAACTATAAACAAAAAAATCGGCGATAACAAAAGTCAGCCGATTTTTCAATGCAGAATATTAAAAATTCTATTCAGTTTTAACTGAAATAAATAATTACAATAAAACATAAGCATGGGGATTTATCCTCCGGAGGTGGGGATAAGTCTTATGTATTACACTTTAATTATAGCAAATTTTTATCCACAGGGCAATGTTTTTCAATAATTTTTGTCAATATAAAAAATACCCCGATTAAGGGGCGTTTTTATTTATGTCATTGCGACCCCGGCCTCCGAGCCGGGGGAAGCAATCTCACATATTACTTTTTGAATTAACAAGTTGTTCCTGAGATTGCTTCGTCCCCCGGGTCAAGCCCGGGGCTAAAGGCGCTCCTCGCAATGATAATAGAGCTTTACTTCCACTTATCCACATATTGGCCTAGGCCGAACTGGTTGAATTTATTTTTGAGCTTGGTTTTTGTATGCAAATAGGTTATCAGAGTAGGGAAATCAATTAAGTAGCGGTTACTGATTATTTTATACTTAACATAATTATATTGAATAGCGCGGCGGATAGTCTTGGTTTGCACGCCGCCAAGCTTGGCGGCCTCGGAAACAGACAGCCAGATCGGCCTAATAATTTCGTTATTCGAAATATGGTCAGAATTTTTGTTTGACTCTTCTTGATTATTAGTAAGATTAAATTGGCTTCGCACCATTTTTGGAGTTAAGTCCACAGTCTTGTAGACTTAACTTTATGAGTAATTTAACTTTAGTCTACATTCTTGTGGACTAAAGTAGTGGTAAATGATTATTTACCTTTGTCGTATTAGAGTCCACATTATCCTGGACTAAAGTAAGTTATTTCCATTTTTACACACTATTATTAATAATGCAAGAAGAGGAAAACTCGCGGCCCGTAACTCATAACTCACAACTCATTTGCTGGCTAGAAATTTGGGGCATTGGTTGCGAGTTGCGAGTTATGAGTTATGAGCTTTTGTTTGCTTTTCATCTGTCTGTATGTTATTATGTTTTACATATATATTCTCTGGCTGGACGGAATCCCGCACGAGAAAAAAATAGCTAATATTAGTTAATAATATTCGTTTCCACGATTATTTTTTTGTTAGTTTTTGTTATTATTGATGTTTTTAGTGTAACAATATCTAATATTTCTCGTATAATTAAATGAAAATAGGCAAAATTGAAGAAAAACTATTATTATATAGAATAAAACAGAGCGATAAAGATGCTTTTATCAGGGCTTATGATTTATATGTTGATCAGTTGTATCGGTTTATCTATTTCAAGGTAGGTAATCGGGAAGAAGCCGAAGATTTATGTTCGGCCATGTTCTTAAAAACTTGGCATTATATTTTAGAGAATAGTCTAAAGGATCAGAAGACTTTAAAAGCCCTGTTCTATAAAATTTCCAGAAATTTAATCATTGATCATTACCGTAAAACCAAGGGCAAGGAAACCATGAGCTTGGATGATGAAAAGGGAATTAAGATCACTGACGAGAAACAGAATCTAAATAACGATATAGAGCTTAAAGCCGATTTGTTAGTTTTAGAATCTAAATTGCCGGAGTTGAAAGATGAATATCGCGAAGTGATAATTTTGCGTTTTATCAATGAACTTTCCATTAAAGAAATCGCCGAGGTTCTGGATAAATCAAGAGGCAATGTCAGGATTTTAATCTATCGGTCGCTCAACGCCTTAAAAGAACTTTTAAGCCAAGATGAAAAAATAAATTTGAACGCTTGATATTTCAACCCCTTTATTTTAAGGGGGCAAATATTATGAACGATCAAGAGCTTCTAAAACAATTAAGTAATTTAAAACAGATTAAACCCGATCATAATTGGCAGAAAAAATATCGGGAGATTTTGTTTAGCCAAATTTCCGCCGGCCGAGCCGACCTTGAGCGCAATTCAAATCTAAAAATAGTTTGGGAGAGCATTATGCCGCGCGAAATTTTGATAAATCTGGCCAAACCGGTTTGGCTGGCTTCTTTGGCTAGCGTCTTAATTTTAGCGGTTGGCATCGGCGGCGTTTACGCCTCAAAAAATTCCAAACCCGGAGATTCATTATACATCGCGAAAATTATTAGCGAGAGAGCGCAATTCGCCATGACCTTTGATGAAAGAGATAAAGCCAAACTAGGCGTAGAATTTGCCACTAACCGCGCTAAAGAAATGATTCAGGTTTTAGAGGATACGAATCAAACTGCCACGACTAATAATGACAAACTGGAGAAATTATCGCAAAATTTTAAAAAAGAAATCAGCCAAGTAAAAAATCGGTTGTTTATTATTAAAATCACTGAAGATCAGGCCAAGCCGAAAGAAGCTGAAGCTGAAGTTTTTGGCGCTAATTTAGGCAAGAGCGACCAAAGAATGGAAATCGCCGAGCCAGCCACGCCAGCCCTGCCTACCGGACAGGCAGGCGGCGGGCAGGTTAAATCGACGGTTGAGCCGGGGAAGGTTGCCACCGATCCAATAATAGAGAAACCAGCCGCCGTTAATGCCACCTCTACTTTAGAAAGCGCCAGCTCGGCCGGCCTGATGCTTGAGGAAGCGGAAAAGTTGGTTGATGAAAAAAATATCAATGGCGCCATAGATAAGCTGGGAGAAGTAAATAAAATTATTGATCAGTCGGAAGCGGGAGAAGTTAAGGGCGTAAGCGAGACGGCGAGTAGCACTAAGTAATAAAGCGTCTGTCATTGCGAGCGACCGCAGGGAGCGTGGCAATCTCCGGCAAGAAAGAAAGACAAGAAAAAGAAAATGCCGTTGATTAATGGATTAAATTTTGTTTAAAGAGATTTAGCTTTAGATTGATAAAGCATTTTTACCAGAGATTGCTTCGCCACTCTGATTACAGAGGTGGCTCGCAATGACAATTGGGATTTAGTGCCGGTTAGAAAGTCATGATATAAATTACGATTTTCTAATCCGCATTAAGCGGATTGCGGTAAAACCAAAAAGGTCGATCTCGCGACGCGGGAGGTTTTATCAAATTAATTAATCAACTTGTTTTTTAAATTTTACGGCTTAGCGATTGATCGTCGCGAGCCACGAGGTAAATCAGCAAGCTGCACCCTGTTAAATTGCTTTAGCACCCCGCTTCAGCGGGGATTTAACAGGGTAAACCCCAGCCCCAGTTTTTGTGGATGTACCGCAGAAATGGGGCGGGTGATGGAATCAATGCTTGTCTTGATCACACTCAATCCATAAAAACTGGAGCTGGGAGGCGGGATTCCGGTTGATTTACCAAGATCTTAATTTAAAAAGCAAGCAAGGATCCAGGTTAAATATTTTATATTTAACCTGAATAAACAATTTATCTATGGAAAGATTTAAGAAAATCTTTGCCGCGGGCGTAATTTTCGTTACCGTCTTATCAATGAGCGTAGTCGTGGCCCCACAGGCGGGCGCGGTCGCTTCAGCCGGTGACTTAATCAAGATGGCCGGACTTTCGTCCGTTTATTACTTGGCTGCCGACGGCAAGAGATATGTTTTCCCTAATGAGTCAACTTATTTTTCCTGGTACGGTGATTTCTCCGGAGTTGTGACTATTCCTCAAGCCGAGTTAGAGTCATATCCTTTAGGCAAGAATGTCACGGTTAGACCAGGTACTAAATTAGTTAAAATCACTACCAATCCGAAAGTTTACGCTGTTACCACGGGCGGCACTTTAGTTGCTGTTCCGGATGAGGCCACAGCCGCGACTTTATACGGAGCTAATTGGAATAAGAGAATTATTGATGTACCGGATGCTTTCTTTACCAATTACATAACCAGTTCAGCCACTGTCAGCGCTTCCGCTTATCCTCAAGGCAGTTTAGTGAAGTTTGGCGCTTCAGCTGATACTTATTTCATCAACGCTGACGGCACAGCTTCCAAGATTGCTACCGAAGCGGCCTTTACCGCTAACCGATTTAAATGGGCTGATGTTATCACCGCCACGATTGCTAAACCGACCACCGGTTCCGACATCGCTGGCGCGGTTGCCACTTTGACTGACACGGCGTCAGGCGCGGGCGGAACTATCGGCGCGGGTACGGGTTTAACCGTAGCTCTAGCTTCAGACACCGCGGCTGCCTCGACTATCCCAGCCGGTTCACCGACTACCTTCTTAAAGATTAACTTAACCGCCGCCAACGATGGCGCGGTAAGCGTTAATGCTATTAAGTTGAAGACCTTTGAATTGGGTACTGCCACTTATGTTGACAGCGTTACTTTCTATGATAACGGCGTTAAAGTAGGTACAGCGAAGAATATAAATTCTGATAAAGAAGCTACCTTTAATTTCTCCACGCCGATCGTGGTCGCGGCCGGAACCACTAAATCGTTAGTGGTCAAAGCCACGATTGTTGCCGGTCAAACATCAGGAAACTTTGCCTTAGGCATTGCCGCGGCTAGCGATATTACCACTAATGGAGCGGCCGTGAGCGGTTCGTTCCCGGTTAGAGGCAATGTTCAGGCAGTTACTAGTTCAACTATTGGTACAGTTACCATGGCAAATGTTGGCACTTCTGACACTTCCAATGATTTTGGCGAAGACAATGTCTTATTAGCCAAATTTGATTTAACCGCGGCTAATGAAGCGGTTATTTTCTCCGGCTTTGCCATGAAGAATGGCGGCACCAATACCGCCGGCATTGTTGGCAACATGAGAGTGGTAATTGATGGCGATGAAGTCGTCAAGGGCGGCGAATTGGTTGATAAGATCGTTACTTTTAGCTTCAATAAAGTTATCATTAAAAACGACACTATCACGGTTGAAGTTTATGGCGATATCGGCATTGGTAATACCACTAACACTATTGACCTGTATTTTTACGAAGCCGGTGATTTATATTTCACTGGCCAGGATTATGGTTATGGCATAGAAGTCGGTTCCACCGGTTTTGGCGGCTTAGACGCGGTTAGCGATGGTATCGTTGTCACCTTAACGGCCGGCGATGTTACGATTGATATGGATAAAACCGCTACGCCGTCTAAAGATGTTAGGCCGGGCGATAATAGCGTGGTTTTAGCCACGGTTAAAGTTCTTTCAGCCGGTGAAAATGCCACCATTACCGCGTTAGGCGCCGGAGCAGATAGTTTTTATATCACTGGAACCAACCCATCTTGCACTAAACTTGATAACGCGGTCTTAAAAGACACGGTTACTGGCGCGTCTTATGATTTAACCATCGCCAGTTCAACCACTGCCTCTTATTGCAAATTAACCAATTCCGATGAAATCAGTTTAGTTAAGGGCGTGACTAAGACCTATCAGGTAAAAGTAGATGTAGCCGGCTCAAACGATACCAATCCAGCCGTTGATAGTGATACTTTGCAGGTTGTTCTGAAGAGCACGGGCTTTACTATTAGCGGCGATGATTCAGACGCCAGTTTGCAATCCAGCATTACCCCGACATCAGTTTCAGGATCTATCGCCACGGTTAAAACAGCATCTTTAACCTGGCAGACAACCGCCTTAACAGCTAAGACGATTGTGCCGAGCGCCAAGGATGTGGTCGTTTACGCGGCCAGTCTTGAAGCCGGCGCGTCTTCAGCCGTTACTTTAACCCAAGTTAAGATTCATTCCACCTCTACGGTTGCTTCTGCCTTTAGCGACACTAATATTTCCCAGCTACGGCTCTATGTTGACAACAAGTTAGTTAAGACAGTTGCCGGAGGCATTGTTGAACCTGCCTCGGGAACAGCGGGTTATATTAACTTTACTTCTTTAGACACTACTAATCGGGTAATTCCTGCCGGTAAGACCGTCACTTTAGAAGTTAAAGCTGATTTCGCGTCAACTTTTAGCCCTTCAGGTGTTATCGGGCTGACAGCGGATGGCGTAGCGGCTAGCATAGTCGCGCAGGATAAAGACAGCAACGCGGTAGCGGAAAGCGTCAAGAATGCCGCGACTCTTTCCAGGACAGTTACTTTAGCTTCGGCAGGCACTTTGAAGGTTGAATTGACTACGACTGATCTAAAGTCCAATAACAATACCATCGTCTTAGCAGGCAGTAAGATTACTTCCGGAGATAAATATCTCGGCAAGTTGACCTTTACTACGGCTAATGAACCGATTAAGGTTAAGACTTTAGTCTTAGGCCAGCAGGGCACAGCCAGAGCCGATGATATCGCGTCCGTTGAGTTGTATGACAAAAATGAAGTCTTAGTAGCTTCAAAAGGCGTCAGCACGCTCGGCGATGCCAATTTCAGCGACTTAAACTTAGTGCTATCGGCGGACAATGTCCATGAATACTTCATCGGCATAACCGCTAGAGGTATTAATGTATTGGACGATCCTTCTGCCACGGCCGATGACGCGGAAACCATAATCTATACCTTGGCTTCCAGCACTCAATTAACCCAGCTTGGCCTATTGGCCGATGACGCGGTTACCGCCGTGGGCGTAGATTTGGGCGATGATATTACTTGCGTTGAAGATACTAATGGTACTGTAGCCGCCGGCGATTACGCGGAATGGGGCATTGCTACCTCTACCACCGCGACTATCCACGGTTCAATCTTGACCTCTATTACTAATCCGATGTCTGATACAACCCTAACTAACGGCACGGATCAGATTATCGGTAAGTATAAATTTATCTTCAATAACGGAAGTAATAGAAACAGCGATAATACCGAGCTAAAGGCGCGATTGGTAACCTTAGGATTAAGCCTTGCTACCTCAACCGGAGTGTTAATCACTAATGTCCAGGCTTATTTTGAAGGTGATATCAGCAACAAGACTGCCGTAGCTTCTATGGCTGATAACAGCGCAGTAGCTACCAGTACTTTTTCGGCTTTGTCCGGGACTACAGAGGATGTAGACGGCGAAGTTACCATAGTCATTGAAGGCGATATTAGCGGCGCGGAGACATCTGACTTCGTGCAGACTAAGATTGCTGATCTAACTTACCGCTTCGTCTATAATGGCAATAATGGCACCGGCACTGATGTGTCAAATGTCTTATTGAACATTTCCGAAGTACAGGGCGCGAAGCGATCTAACTAAGTTAAACTTTAATCAGGTTTAATTAGGACAAGATTAAGAAGCCCCCCGCCACATCGTGGCGGGGGGCTTTGAGTTTTTTGGTTTAAGTTAATTTTTGGGTGCTTAAAAGATTGATATTTTGCCATAACTTAGATAAAATACGGGTGTAATTTACAATTAAACATAAATCTATGGTTATGGTATATAAAAAAATGTTCTTTTTGCAAATCATTCGAAGTCATCAAGAAAGGCAAACGGCGGAATGT
>Ga0076133_110_pt1 | contig 28644 bp, 25 predicted proteins | sample RifGroC2_FD_67719 | JGI IMG/M metagenome (GOLD analysis project Ga0076133, IMG submission 67719) | Parcubacteria bacterium GW2011_GWC2_42_12 | reverse complement strand
ACTACTTCCAGCAGGATCTTTAATACCCCTGTGATTCATAGTCAGTTCTGAAAAACGATGAATTTTTTCTGTGTAATTCGGAAATTGATTCATTAGAGAATTTTTTGCTGTCGAATATACTTTGTTATCCATAGCGATAACCACGCTCGCCTTTTTCATGACAGCCCCCGATATTTTTTGGAAACTGTGCTTACTTATATCAACACCAAGTTTCTGCAAAGTTAGTTTTGCAGCTTCCCATTCTTTTGGATATTCCGAGAAATGTTTGTGTTTTGGTAAATTAGTTCCTTTTGTGCCCTGCAAGCCGTAAGAATCAACAAAAAAACTTCGGCCGATTTTTTGTTCCTTGAGTATCTTTCTCAAAAATTCGGCCGCTATAACGGAGCGGTGAATGTTACCATTGCAAATAAACACGATGAGTTTCTTCATAAAATTATTTTACCATAAAAAAATGAGGGTGGAAACTGCTGTTGAGTTTCCACCCTTGCGTTAATCGATAACGATGATCTGTCGCGTACCGCAGTCCAGAATGGCGGAATGAGCCGCTGCCAACTTTTGGTACACGCTCTCACCACAACCGATGCACGCGGGCATTTGAAGCTCGATAGCCCGTATGCACATGTGTGATGCAGGACCTCCGACTTTAGTGATGATTCCTATCGCACCAGAGTGAAATAGGAAGTCATACCCTGGGTCTGCATTCGGCAAAAGAACGAGAGCACCCCTGACATCGGCTTTCACGCCCAACCGCTCAAGCACGCACACGCGTGCTTTTAATGTTGAATTCGTGATGTACGATGGCATGGCTTCGCTGAACATGATCACTCTAAGGTCGGTTAGGCCAGGAATTATCACGTCCGGCAACAAAACAGGAGGTTCATCTTCTGCGCGGTTGGTTCTCAAAGCGATTGAGCCGTCCAAACATGCGCACAGCTCATTCCAACTCACTCGAGACGCATCGCACTCGGAGATTCCTCGTTGTGCAAGTTTATGCTTGAGTTTTGTCGCGAAGAGATGCAACGACTGACTGAACAGGAACTTCATGCGTTCACGCGCTTGCATAAACGTTATGATGTGTTTGAACTCAACCTCATCCTCAAACGCGTGAGTCTGCTTTTGAACCTGGATTACTTCTGCCTGTTCCATTTGAGCGAACAGATAGGTATTCGGATCATCCGCGTAGGATTCGCCGAACACACTAAACTGTCCAGGACGAAGGTGTCCGTACCGTTCAACGATTTCCTCTCTAGCGATCGTGCCGTTTCGACATGCCACTAGATCGGACTGTAGCTTTCCGTTCACTGAACGGATGTGTCCACCGATGAGACTGTTTAGATTCTCCTGCGGATGGAGTTCCTCAAACCTGTTCTTCCAGTAGAAGGCGAGACGCGCGACACGAACAAACATCTCCGTGCCGTGCGCAACATGCTCGAGGATACCGCTCAACGAAGCATCTAGCGAACGCATCGAAAGTTTTTGCTTGTGTCATGGACACTTGCGAGAAAACCGTATCAATGCGTAGGAACGCTTCTCGGACGATAGACTTTTCGTCATTGTTGAGCTGTGCTTCTTGCATCACCCGCTCGAGCTTTTCCCCACAACTCATGGCGTACAGGTTGAACTCCACTCGGCTCTGAAGCGCCGGGTTTTTCACGAGTGCATCCCGATAAACTTGAACCATTCGCTTGTAGATCCGGCCAGAGATTCCGAACGGACGGAAGCTGAACGCTGTCGCGCGCATGGACGTGTAGGGTTTCCCCGCCACGACCTCTAGTAGCCCGACACCAAGTGGATCGTACCCCATGTCTCGTCGTACTCGCTCGACGATTTGATCGGCGAACAGATACTTAAAGATAGAGATATCGAGCGATGTTGGAGCCACTCCTTGATGTCAATCATGTCGCCGAGCACATCTCCGCGGAAGCGGGATGTGACCAACGCATCGACTGACTTAATCCGCTCGAGCAGTCGCGTCTCCAATCCCTTGTCCATCTCTGCTTGCACAGTGGTGATGGGTCGGCATTGAAGAATGTAGAGCGTGCCGTCCTGAACGGCAAACTCGACATCAAGACTGGATGACCGGAATCGCCGCTCGATTGCCTTCATGGCGACGATGAGTTTCCGAAGCCACGCATCCTTAACGTTTGAGGGCTTAATTCCGCGAGCGATCCGAATGAGTCGGCCGTTAGCAGCACCGCCGACGATCGTCTCTCCCACTCCGCTTGAGACCGAAATGACATAGTAGCCGTCGGCCTTGGCGAGATCATGCGAGAAGATGACACCGCTCATCTCGGCCTCGATCATTTCCTGAACGATGACCGATATACCAGACTCGGTGAGTACCAAACCTCGCTGTTCGGCGTAATGAGCTACGACTTCCTTTTTCTCTACTCCGGAATAACGCACTTCATCAGCCGCAGCGTGGATCGCTTGTTCGGTAGCCTGAACGCGAAGTTTCGTGGTGTACATTCCGGCGAACGATGCGCCGGAAGAATCTTCTTGATCCGCGCTACTGCGAACCGCGACCGTGTTTCCGTGGCAAGTTTTTAGAAAACCACGGATAACTTCACTTTGCTCGCTCTCGGACATGCCGGGGCGAAGCACAACGAATTGGGGAATGTTAATCCCGCGAATTATTGAAAGAATGCCGAGGTTTTCGGCCTTGCCTTTTTTCATGATTGCCTCCTGTTTTGATTGTGAAAGAACTATCCAGCACGACGTTCGTGCTGGTGGCTATACATTTTGGTAAAATATCCAGCCATCAACACAAACGAAAAACTCCTCTCGCGAAGTCCGAGAGGAGTTTTGATGGCTAGGTTTAAGAAGATATGTTGTAAGTCTGCAAAGCCCACCACCAATTTAAAGAAATTATATTTTGGCTGAATTTCATAGGTTATATTTGAATTTTAGCAAATCCTAGTTTTAAAGTCAAATCTTGGAGCGGGTAACGGGAATCGAACCCGTATATTCAGATTGGCAACCTGACGTACTAACCATTGTACTATACCCGCATTTAATTTTTAAAATTATATTTTTATTTTTGGTGGCTCAGGTGGGAGTCGAACCCACATGCCCATAGGACGCAACATTTTAAGTGTTGTGCGTATACCAGTTCCGCCACTGAGCCATTTTATTTTTGTCGATGTGGAGATGAGGGGAATTGAACCCCTGTCTAATAAATTTTTTAAAGCATGTTTACAGATTAGATCGATTTGTTTTCTCGCTACCGCCGTAAAAACCGAGCAAAATCGGCCGTAGCCAGCTTTAATTTTTTAAAATAACCGACTAAAGCAATCGGCTACCCGAGTCTAAATTATTACACCCGGCACCAACCTATAGACTTCAGTTGGACGGATGGTTGCGGCTATTAAGCGGCAACAGGAGCAAAGGCCGGCATTCTCCAAGAGAATGTCGCTTTGCTAAATAAGTTTTTGACACTTATTATGTTTTCAAGCCGGGATTAAAGCGCCGGCTTGAAGCGCGCTTCTGAATGCCTTAAAAAAATTTTATTATCGATGCCTGGCATCCCCAAATAAAAATTTTCTATCTTCTAAAACTCTGCTTTGTTAAGGTTCTGACTTCTCTGTCCAGTTCTCTTTTCTTAATTATTTCCCGTTTATCATACTTCTTCCGGCCCTTGCCAATACCGAATTCCAATTTAATAAAACTATGCTTAGTATATATTTTTATGGGAACCAATGTCAAGCCTTGTTCGTCCTTTTTGCCCATTAAATAAGTAATTTCCTTCTTTTTTAACAGTAATTTTCGTGATCGGGTCGGATCATAATTCGGCCGGTCGCCGGCGAATTTATATAAAGGAATATGGGCATTAATTAAATACGCTTCAGGCAAATTTTTATTTTTAACTTTTTTGAAAGTTACATAGCTGCCCTTTAAGCTGACATGGCCGGTTTTAATTGATTTGACTTCATAACCCAAGAGCACCAAGCCGGCTTCATAAGTTTCTTGGATGTCATAATCAAAATTGGCTCTTTTGTTATAGGCTAAACTCGGCATATTTTTTATTTCCTCCCCAGCCTCAGTTTAAGAAACTGGGGCTGGGGAGTTAGCGGGGGTTTATTGTTTCCATGAATCAAGTAGTTCTCTGCTTATATCATCAGTTTCATCATCCGCCAGAGTTTTTTCTTCATACTTGTTTTCCAAATAACTATTTAACTTTTGAGCAAAGACCGAGGCCTTCTCCAGATTGATCTTGCCGCCGCTATCATTTATAATCTTCTCCACCTTGCCGATTATTTCCAAGTCATCGGTGATAATTTTCGCGCCTTCGCCGGAATTCAAATACTTTCTCGCCAGTTCAACTATTTTATCATCGGCTGACTGATAAAATTCATCCTTAGGCGTGTAGATTGCCGTGATATTCCCCTTCTCATATTTATCACCCAGCCGATCTCGGCCATCAAACACTAAGATGTACTTGCTTTTTTTATACCGCCCTATCAATTCAATCAACTTTTCATCAAAAGATTCTTCCTTAAGCAAATCTAATTTCCCGGCTAAGTTGTTGGCATCAATAATATTTATCATAATATCATTGCTGGCTTGACGCGCAATCCAGTATTTTGTCATTCCCGCGTAGGCGGGAATCCAGGGGTAAACAGCACGAACTATAATTCATTAAACAACTTATTCAGATGCAATTATTCTGTTTAGTTAACAGACTCTATTTTTTCCTCTTCCTCCTGGATTCCGGCTCGCCTTCGGCTTTAAGGCCGGAATGACATGCTACTTAACAATATTCCACTCCCTTAACTTCCCCATCACCTTCTTGCCGGTTAAATTATTCTCCACATAATCATGATAGGCCTGGCCATTAATTCTCTCCTCTATATCTTTCTTACCCTTATATTGTTTTAAAATTTTATCAATCTCTTCATGAATCTCTTCATGGCTGACCGAAACTTTTTCCAGCTTACCTATTTCCCTGATAATTAAAGACGCTTTTACTCTCTTAACCGCTTCGGGCATAATTTCCAGCGCCATTTGCTCGCGAGTTTTGCCTAAATGAGTCAAATAATCTTCAAATTTGGCGCCTTGCTTCTTTACCGAGTATTCCAATTCGCTCATCATGACTTCGGCCTCATGTTTAACTAAAACTTCCGGTATATCGCCAAACTTTGCCTGACCAATAATCTTATCCAGCATCGCTCCTTCGCTGGCCTGCTCTTCTTTTTGCTGTTTCTCGGCCAAGATGCTCTTTTTAATATTACTTCTTAATTCAGCAGCTTTGTCCAGGCCAAAGCCCTTGGCGAATTCATCGTTAACTTCAGGCAGAGTGCGATTATATACTTCCTTGATCTTCACTCTAAACTCGCCAATCTTGCCGGCCAAATTTTTCTGATGATGCTCGGCCGGATAAGGCAAAGTAAATTCGCGAACATCGCCCTTTTTCGCGCCGATAATCTGCTTATCAAAACCAGGAATAACATAATTCTTACCGATAATAACGCCCGTATTCTTACCCTGGCCGCCGTCCACCGGCACTTTATCCAAAAATATTTCTATATCTAAAATTACCCGATTGCCGTCTTTAACTTCGCCCTCGGAGATAGTTTCGTTGCCGCGCATCTCGCGAAGTTCGGAAATCAATTTCTCCACTTCTTCATCCTTAACTTCCGGAGTCGTCTCTTTTATCTTTAATTCTTTATATTTCCCTAATTTCACTTCAGGCAGTAAGGTTAAAACCACTTTATACTCCAGCGGGTTATCCGGCGCCAACTTAGAAATACTAATTTGCGGTTGCCCCACAATCTGCTCGGTAACATTTTCCCTAATCGCCTTGTCCACGGTTTTATCAATCGCGATTTTAGCCGCTTCTTCTAAAATCGTCATCTCACCGATTTTGGCTTTTAATATTTCATATGTCGCCTTGCCCGGCCGAAAACCCTCAATCTTAACTTCCATAGAAACTTTTTCGACCGCGCGCGGCAGATACGGCTTAAACTCTTCAACCGTTATTTCCACGGTTAATTCAATTTGCGACTTGCCTAAATCTTTTTTGGTTATGTTCATATTAGGGATGTGTGAATTAATTATGTGTAAAGCCAAGGGCTTTAACATCGTTAATTACGCTGTTTTATTGTTAATTTTATATATTTTCGCCTGACAGCAGGGTAATTTCTCGTGTAATCTATTCATACACGAGAATTATCCCCAAAAACACCGAAATTTACTAATACCTTAGCGAATATTTTAAATATCTTTACACATAATTAATTCACACATCCCTCATATTAACTAATTATTAAATAAACTTAATTTTTTATTTTGTCATTACAACCCTGGGGGTATCTATGAGATCTCTATTTCACGATTTTTGTTTGAAACGATTGAACCTCTCTCTTTCGCTACTCGAATCAGTAAGCGCGGATAATTCAACTTCAAATTTTCCTGCTTTATCTTTTGAAAGGTGCGACATAGCGATTCCCACGCAACTTTCTATAAATGGATCTTTACCGGTCCAATCTTTGCCTTTATATGACGAAACCTTTAACCGATCATCTAATGTCTCAATTAATTTTTCCCAAGCCCCCGCATAATCATTATATTCTCTACCTTTTAACCACGGTGTGGGGAATTTCGGGAGTGTTCTAACAAAATAAACTCCGCCTTGTGATGAGCCAACCGGATTTTCTTTGAGCCACTGTTGCAGTTTAACCACATAATCCTTTTCTTCCATAATAATTATTGGCGGCGTCTTTTCTTCCGGCATGGCTAAAAGTTTGGCTAAGACTTGTTCAATCTGAATCAGCTTCGCAAATTTAGAATCGTTGCGGTACTGCTCTTCATGGCCTCTCCATTTTTCATACATAGGGTGCACAAACATTCTGACCAGTCCATGCCATTTTTCAATTCTTGCTTTAAGCTCTTGGCTTTTTTCAGAAGTGAGTTCAAGAAAATCATGGCCATATTCTCGCATAGTCTCAAATTGTGGTTCTTTTTCCATAGAATTTCTTTGATAATATACTTAAAATTCTATTTTTTCCTCTCCCTTCTGGATGCCGGGTCAAGCCCGGTATGACAATGAAAATTCTGGATTCCCGCCTGCGCGGGAATGACAAGGGGGGAGTAATTGCCCGCAAAGACAATATAAATTTGATAGCAGCTGGATGGAATATGTTATTTTTGAAACGAGGACTATTTGAATAATGTGCTCGGCTTGGGGAAATTGTTTTTATCGCGCATACGAAATTGTAGCGTTTTGGTAATGGCAGGAGGTAACGACTGCCGTTATAAGAAACGCCCAAATTTTGTCTAAGCAGGAAAAACAATTTCCCCAAGCCGAGCGGAGAACGAAAAAATTACATATTCCACCCGACTGCGTTTTTCTAAAAAACAATTTTTCCCCAACCGAACCGTACGTGAGATTGCTTCGTCGTCGCTAACGCTCCTCACTCGCAATGACAATTAAATGAGCAAACCAACAATCAATAACGCTACTATATTCAATATCTTAATCATCGGATTTATCGCCGGACCGGCCGTGTCTTTATAAGGATCGCCGACCGTATCGCCGGTCACGGCCGCTTTATGCGCGTCCGAGCCCTTACCGCCAAAATTCCCGTCTTCAATATATTTTTTGGCATTGTCCCAAGCCCCGCCGCCACTCGTCATGGAAATAGCCACGAAGATACCCGTGATAATGGAGCCGACTAATAATCCGCCCAAAGCTTCAACGCCTAAAACGAACCCCACTAAAATCGGCGCCACTACCGGAATTAAGGCCGGGACAATCATCTCGCTTAACGCGGCCTTAGTTACTATATCCACGGTTCTGCCATAATCCGGCTTGTCCGTACCGAGCATAATGCCCGGCTTGGCTTTAAACTGCGCGCGCACTTCTTCCACCACCGCGCCGGCCGCCCGCCCCACGGCTTGCATGGCCAGAGCGCCAAAATAATATGGAAGTAATCCGCCTAAGAATAGGCCGGCCAGGACTCTTGGGTCGTTAATTAAAAATTGATAAGTGTCAGGCAAGCTATGAGTATAATCAGCGAATAAGACTAGGGCGGCTAAAGCGGCCGAACCTATCGCATAGCCTTTAGTTACGGCTTTAGTAGTATTACCCACCGCGTCTAAGGGGTCGGTAACGGCGCGAACGTCGTCGCCCATTTCCGCCATCTCGGCGATGCCGCCGGCATTATCCGTAATCGGTCCGTAAGAATCAATAGTCACGATTATCCCGGCCATGGATAGCATGGCCATGGCCGCGACGGCTACGCCGTAAATACCGGCTAAACCGTAAGCGGTTAAAATCGCGGCCACAATTACAATAACCGGCCAAACCGTTGATTTCATGGACACGGCCAGACCGGCGATAATATTGGTGCCATGGCCGGTGCGCGACGCTTCGGCAATATCTTTAACCGGCTTATAATCTTTTGAGGTATAATATTCGGTAATTATAACCATGGCCGCGGTTACGACTAAACCGATTAAAGAAGCCAGATACAAATTCATTACCGTGTAAGTTCCATTGTCGGCCATCAGCCAATTGGTGATCGGGTAAAAAGCGATCGCGGCTAAAACTCCGGCCACGATTAAACCTTTATATAGCGCGCCCATGATACTTTGGCTCTCTCCCAATTTCACGAAAAAACTGCCAATGATGGAAGCAATAATAGAAACCGCGCCGATGACTAACGGATAGAGCACCGCGTTGCCGAAACCAACGAACAAAAGCGAGCCCAAAATCATGGTGGCAATGCAGGTCACCACATAAGTTTCAAAAAGGTCGGCAGCCATGCCGGCGCAATCGCCCACATTATCGCCGACATTATCCGCGATCACGGCCGGATTTCTCGGGTCATCTTCCGGAATGCCGGCTTCAACTTTACCGACTAAATCCGCGCCCACATCAGCGGCTTTGGTAAAAATGCCGCCGCCTAAACGGGCAAAAATGGAAATTAAAGAACCGCCGAAACCCAAGCCGATTAAAGCATGAGTATCACGGGTTAGAAAATAAAATCCGGCCGTGCCCAAAAGCGCTAAACCCACTACCAGCATACCGGTAATGTTGCCGCCTTGCACCGCTACTTTAAGCGCTTTGGCTAAACCGCCTCTGGCCGCTTCGGCCGTTCTAATATTAGCGCGCACGGAAATGTTCATACCGATATAGCCGGTAAGGGCCGATAAAAAAGCGCCTAATAAAAAAGCCAGGGCCATGGTCCAGCCCAATTTAGGAATAAAACCAATAATTAAAAACAGTACGGCCGCCACCATAGCGATAGTTTTATACTGGCGATTTAAATAAGCTTTAGCCCCCTCCTGAATCGCCTTGGCGATAGCTTGCATCTTTTCATTGCCGGCCGGCAAGCGCAAAACGGTTTTAATTAAAATCGCGCCATAGATAATGGCTAATAAAGCGCCGCCGAAAATGAGAAGTGTGATTGAGGTCATAAAATTTCATTGTCACTGTGATGACAATACCCTTTTTCTGTCATTGCGAGGAGCGATAGCGACGAAGCAATCTCACGCATGGCTATGTTCCATCATACTTGTCATTATCACATTATGAATATTCTTCACCGTTCGTGAGATTGCCACGCTCCCTTCGGTCGCTCGCAATGACAGCTTAGAGGGTCACACACAATGACCTTATTATAAATTTAAATTATTCTTTGTTTTCTTTTTTCTTGCTCTTCTTCTCTTTCTTCTTTTTCTCAACCGCTACTTCGGTTGCTGGCTCGGTCGGGATAGCTTCATCTGCTAACTTTTCGTCTTTTTCCAGCTCCGCTGCCGGTGTGGCTTCAATTTTCTTTTCAATTTCAACTTTCACCTCGGGCGCCGCTTCAGGCGCTTTTTCAGTTTCAGTTTTTGGAGCTTCCTCCGGCTTGGCCTGAATTTTTTCGCCGACAATATCCAATTTCCAATCGGTTAAGCGCGCGGCCAATCTAACATTTTGCCCTTCGCGGCCGATAGCCAAAGATAATTGGTCTTCAGCCACTTTAACCACGGCTCTTTTTTCTTCAGTTCTTAATTCAACGCTTAAAACTTTGGCCGGCGATAAAGCGTGGGCGATAAACTTAGCGATATCTTCATCATATTCAATAATATCAATTTTTTCGCCGCCCAATTCGCTGATAATCGTTTGGATTCTGGCGCCTCTTTGACCCACGCAAGAACCGATCGGATCAACATTCTCTCCGGCCGCGGCCACGGCTACCTTGGAACGATGGCCGGCTTCGCGCGCCACAGCCTTTATCTCCACTAAGCCATTGGCTATTTCTGGAATTTCTAAATAAAATACTTTTTTTAATATTTCATCCGAAGTTCTGGATAAAATTATTTCCGGACCGCGGTTGGTCGTGCCTACATATTTAACATAAACTTTTATCCGCTCGCCGGCGTGGTATCTCTCGCCCATAATCTGCTCTTCGCCCGGCAGGACGCCGACCGCTTTACCCAAATCAACTAAGACCACATTACCTTCGCGCCGTTGAATTACACCGGCTACGACTTCATGCTCTTTATTTTTAAATTCGCTGAAAATCATCTCGCGCTCAGCTTCTCTTAATTTTTGAATAATCACCTGCTTAGCGGTTTGCGCGGCCATGCGGCCATAAGCTTCCGGCACGGTTAACTTAGTTCTAATCACATCATCAACCTTAGCCGTCTTTTTTATTAATCTGGCATCTTTAATCTGCAACTCGGTTTTGGGATTAAATTTTCTGACTTCTTCTTGCACTATCTCAACTCCAGCTCCCGCTTCGGCTCCACCTTTAAAAATTTCTTTATTTGCCCCTGCTTCGGCCTCTTTTTCTTTCCCCTTTTTACTTCTAACTTCTAACTTCTTACTTTCAAATTTTCCTTCCTCTGCCCCTTCGTCCGCTGATCTTAAGTTTGCCGCAATATCCACGCCCGCCGCCTCTTCAATCTCCGGCATATCCTCCACCACGGTTTTAACGTCATAGACTTTAGATTTGCCGGTTTCCGGGTCAAACTCAACTTTAACATTCTGGTTTTTTTCGCCAAAGTCTTTCCGATAAGCCGCGGCCAGAGCCGATTCAATGGTTTCCAACACCGCTTCATAGCTTAAATTTTTCTCTTCGCAGATCTGCTTAATCGCGTTGGTTATATCAGACATATGTTCTTATTTATACCCCCTTTAACAAAGGTGGTTAGGGGGATTTAATTATTTATTCGCACTCCGCATTCGCTAAATTCGCTTTAAACAAAAAGGCTAGTTTGAATTTAATCAACTAGCCTTAATGTTTGTATATTAACATGGCATCAAACCGTTGTCAATCGGTTCGGCAAATTTTTATTTCTTTAACGGATCAAACCCATTAGCAACTTCAGCGCCATCCAAATAACCGTCGCCATCGGTATCTTTATTATTCAGGTCGGTTCCCAGCTCTTTTTCCCTATCGTCGGTTAATAAATCTCCATCACTATCAACTCCTCGGCCTGATCCGGAATAAGTAATGGCCTGCATAATATTCCAATCTTCAGTGGAATTCGGCGTGCGACCGTAAATGCCCTTAAAAATCTGGATGCCTTGTTTTTCCGAATTTAGATTTCTATTTTCCGCTTTTTGCCTTAAACCATAAGCCATAACCGTAACCGCGGCATTATCATTGGCATTATTCATATCAGCGATTTTTTTGTAGATTTTCTGAAATTGTTCTTTGGCTTTTTTTTCGGCCGCGTCGTTAGTCATGCTAGGCCAGCGGCCGTTGGCGATTTTTATGGCGTCGGCCAATTCGGCTTCGGTTTCCGGCAGTTTGTCAAAAGCGGCTTTATACGAATTCATGACTGCCGCTCTTTCGCCGGCGCCCAACTTTTCCGTATTTTTATCCACGCCATAGGTAATAAAATTATTTATGGCCGCTTGGGCTTTTTCTGATAAATCTTGAACATTTTTTACCAATGACTTTAAATATTTAATTTCGGTTTGCTGTTCTTTGATAATACTGCGGAGCTGATTGAGCTCGGCCAGAATGAAATCAAAATTATTATTATTAGATATTAGTTTTGATTTTTCATTGATATCTAATATTTGCTCGTCGATTTTTTTCTCTTCAACTACGGCCGAATCCGCGCAATAAAATGTAACATTTTCATTTGACCCATCCATAACCGAATAGCCGTAGCCGGCGCAGGAACTTTTCCAAGTTATTTTGTCGCCATTCATTCCTTTCATGTCAACCGCGCATGATCCTGTCCCGCCGCAGCCATAATTGCGATAAGAGCTGGAGTCGTCGGTGGCGGTATAACATTTCTGCTCGGAAGCAAACCCTTTAAACTTGAAAACGCATTTCACTTGTTCGGAAACGGTAACCAGCAGCGGTTTAACAGGAACTATATCAGAAGAATACTGGGAATATGCCACTGCCGGCGGAGTGCCGGCCGGAGCGAGCTGCAGGCCGGCGATTTGCGCGTCATGGAAGCCGCCGACCGAAGGTTGAATTAAAATTTTAATGCTTTCACCGCTGTTAACCGCTACCTTAAAGATAACAAATTGATTATTTTCCTGCCAAGAATTCGCTTTATAAGAACCAACATCCGTTGTCATCAGCTTGCGTCCATAACTGCGGCCGCCGACAGTCGCGGCATAATCGCCGTTTTGGCTATCGTTGCTGGTTTTATTGTAAAGATAAAGATCATAGCTTCCGGCCGGAACATTGCTCATAACTACATAGGCATTGCCGCCTTTATTATTCGCCGGGTAGCTAAAGTCTTTTAGCATCGGGTCATAAAGCCCAAGCAGCTTTCCGCCATCGCCCCAGCCGCCGCCGAGATTCTTCATCTCCACGATAATTGAGCTTGAGGATTGATCAGCATTCTTTAAATTATTCTTATTATGGTCATCGCACCAGGGCACGCCTAAAACATTCCAATAATCTCCGCTCTTGCCGACAATCGCCGAACCGGTTTTATCGGAAGCGCCGGGCAGCCATTTGCCAAAATCTATATTAAATAATTTTGGCGAAAGAGATGAATCCATCGCGGCCAAAGGCGCGACCGAGCAGGAGTTCACAGGAGTTGAATTATCTTCAACCCGGACAGTCGCGCTGGTTTGCGCGGTTAAACCGGCGCTATCTTTAACTGTAAAAATAGAAGTGTAAATTCCGGCTTGAAAATATGAATGCGTGAAAGTTGAGGTTTGAATAAAGCCATTCAGCGCCGAAGCCGAGTCCAATTGTTTTTCGTTGGCATCCCCCCAATTAACCGAATAGCTTAACTGGCCGTTTTCCGGATCAGACGCTTTGACCGTCCAGGTGCCGGTTTGATTTACATTAAGGGTCGTTGGCGCGCTGACGCCGTTAATAGCCGGCGGACGATTTTCTAAAGTTGAGGAGATAATTGTGAAGTAGGAGTTGCTTGAATCGCATAATGGTTTACCTGAAATACTAGGATTATCCGTCCGTTCATCACAAGCCGTTATTTTGTACTGGCCCGGAACAATATTGTAACCAACATTTTTCAATTCTCTTAAAGAAATCGCCGTATTGCTTGAGCCCGTCTGAATGGGACTGGTATTTTGCAACTGATAGACATTCCCGTTTACCGAGCTATACAGGGAAACGCTCAGATATTGTATCGTATAATTTGATACTACGGTTGCAATAATAGTAGAGTCCATCGAGTAAGTTTCTCCTCCATTCGGATTTGTAACCATGATGGAGGGTTGGGTCGCCGGTTTCGTGGCGCACGCGCCGTTCTTGGAATAGCCGGTGGAACATGGCGTAAGAATATTTGAAACTTGGCCATCGGCCGTGCAATAACCTTCGGCAACCGATGTGCAAGACTCACCGGAACATTGGCCGCCGTTTGAAGCGACTGATATGTCGTTAAAATACGAACCAATTCCGTTAATTCGTCCATCGGTTAAACCGGCTATATTAGGATTCTTCCCTCCATCGGAATCGGTGCAGGATGAAGTTGTCGTGGCGATAGTAAAATAGGAGTTGCTATCATCAACCTGACACATGTGATCGGCACATTCAATATGAACCACATAATTTCCTGATGGTAAAAGCGATCGACCCCAAACATCGGTTATACTACTTAATGGTGAAACTAACCAACTTGTCGAGCCAGTGTTTGATATACTAGGAAAAATCTTACTCCCATACCGAGTTTGATCGTCAAGTAACGAGATATTAACCAAAGAGCTGGCCGGAAGATTATTAGAACTCCAGCGTATTTGTACAGTATCACCGCTTATTAAAGATTCTCCCCCATTTGGCGATAAAACAGTGATAGAAACAGAACCGCTTTCAAGAGTAATAGTTGAAAACCAAACGCCTCCGCTTGTGCCCATAGTTAATACATATGCTCTAAAAACATAATTTACATTAGAATAATCAAGATTAAAAGTTTTCATGGTCCAGCCAACTCGGGTAAAATCAGTAGTCGTGACTTTATTCTCTCCAAGGTAAACATCAAATTTAACATTACTAAATTCATAGCTACCGCTACCCGACATAAAATATACTGGCACTACGGTTAATCCATTATTCAGCTGAATTTTATCACCCTCGTTTAATTCATAAGTTCCATCTCCTAATTTCGTTACCGCGTCGACTCCAACACCAACAAAAAAACTCACGCCGATTATTAAGGCAACTGACAAAAACAATATTTTTTTACTCATTTTTCTGGTTATTTTAGGCATTATTTAAAACGCCTAAAAAAGTTATTGATTTTGTTAAAAAATATATATAAAAAACTTATTTTCAAATTATAGCTATAACGCTAAATCTAAAAAAATATTATCAGATTTTTTAGCGCCTGTCAATCCCCCCCTAAAATATTAGCTAAAATTAAACAAAAAAAGCGTCATTTAAAAAAGGTGCTTTCAAAAATCAAAAAATTAGAATTCACAATATTTTCGCGGTTCTCCAATTTAGCTTATAGAAAATTCTATCAGCTTGGTTTTAATTACTTTATCGGCAACCTCAAAACCGGAAAGAAATTCAACGCTTTCCTGATAATTTATGCCCTCAAAATATGCTAACTGGCTTCTAAAAAGTTTTTCATTGAACTCGCTTTTGAAAATTTCCAGGCCTTTTTCCGAAATTTGTCGGATATTAAAATGATCTTTAATGATGAAATACAAGTCAACATAATCTTTCCATTTGGCCCGCTGTCCTAAGGCAAAAGCCTTCATGGCCGCCAGTGTAATGAGATTAGGCATTTTTATTTGATAACCGAAGCTTTCAGAATATTTAATTTCGTATGGATAACGGAAAAAGGTTATTTTCACGCCCTTAATAATGAAAGTTAGCTCGTCCAATTTATTGACAATTATTTTATCTGGCTGGCTGAAAGCGGAAATTTTATTAAGCAAGCTCTGGTTACCGAACTTTTTTATGGAAAAAAGGTCAAAATCTATTGATCGGCGATGGCCCAAATGAAGAGCGATGGCCGTGCCGCCGACCAAGCCGAAGTTTCGGGAAAACTTCGCGATCAGCGGCAATAATATATCCTGTTCATTAGTAAAAATTTCCTTATGCATACTTATTGAAATATAATTGAAAGTAATTTTTTATTTCCGGACGATAATTCTGCCGGCCGAATTTATCAGGCCTAGATTTTTCCCGAAAAATTTTCGCGGTTTTTTTTAGGCCTAAAATCTTAATCATCTCCTGCACATCGTCCCAATCGCCATAGTTTAGAACATGCTCGACGATTGATGCTTCGGAAAGCTTGTCTAAATTTTTCACATACCAAATTAAATACGGCCTTTTCTTTATAAATTGATGGATAGTCATAGATTAATTATAGCCTAAATTCATGATTAAAACAACCGTAAGACAGCGCTATTTTTTAAATGTTTTGATAAAAATCTGGATACTGTCTTATTTTGTTTTTTATCTTTCCAATACTTTTCCGCCTCGTTTTCCAAAAATTTTTGGTCGGCGGCAACCGCCCCGGTTTTAAAGCCCGTATTAAAAATCCCAGCTCCCCTGCAGACTGCTGGATTGAGTATAATTAACCACGGTAGTTTCAAAAAAATTACTTTTATCGCTACTCATGTCTTGCAGGCGGTCCAAATACTTATATGGGTTCTCCACCACCTCGGGATAGAGGGGAACAATATTGAGCATTTCTAAACGTTTATTAGCCAGCCAGGTTGTATACAGGCGAATTGTTTCCGCGTTAATGCCGGGGAGGCGGTTCCCTAAAATATGTTTTGACCATTCAATATCTTGCGTTACCGCGGTACTCATCATTTCACGAATAGTATTTTCATTATATATGCTGGGAAATTCTTTACGGATTTCTCGGATAATGTTAGCAAAGAGGGTAACATGGGTAAGCTCGTCGCGCCGGATGTAGGCGATCATGCGGCCGGTGGCGAGCATTTTCATATTATTAACCAGGGTGTCAAAAAACGCGAATCCGTTATAAAAATAAATTGCTTCCAGAAGAAAGTTGGCAATAATGCCCCGAAAAAAATTTTTTTCTGATGGCTCATCAATAAAATCCTGATACATTTGCCCAATATATTTATTCCGTTTAAAAAGGATGGCATCGCGGCGCCAGAAATAATAAATTTCATCGCGCTCTTTGCTTTCCACGACAGTTTCCAGAATAGTTGCATAGGATTGTGAATGAATCGCCTCTTGGTAGGTCTGGAGAGCCAGGAGCAGGTTCACTTCCGGAGAGGTGATATAATCAGAAAAATTAGGCAGATTCACGGTTTGGATTGAATCCAAAAAAATGAGAAATGAGAGGATCCCTTTATAGGCGCGTTGTTCGTCCGGCGAAAGATCAATATGGAACATTCGCGCGTCATCCTTCAGGCCTGATACTTTTTCCGGGATCCAGAAGTTTCCGATCATGATGCGATAGAGGGATTTTGCCCAGGGGTATTTGGTCGCGTTCAGGTTAAAAAGCCCGGTTGTCGCCCCCTTGATAATCGTTCGAGCGGCCACATCGTCATTCCCGGCGGGATTGAAAATAAGATTTTTATTAATTCCGGCCATAAAAATTTGTTATTAAGGGACTGTCGCCGAATGCCTATTCAGCGACAGTCCCATTAAGCGAGCAACTTTTAACCGCTGCAGCTTGCGCAATTACCATTGACTTCGCCGGACAGACTCCGCACATAGTAGACTGTTTTAATCCCTTGTTCCCAGGCGTTCAAGTAGTAGTTGTAAAGCTGGGCTGGACTTACCTTCGTCGGGTCAATTATCCACTCAAAACTTATTGATTGATCAACCCATTGGTAGATGACGGCGATCATATCAATAACTTCATTCATGTCCATATGAATATACTCTTTGTAAAACCAGAAGTTTCCTTTGTCTAGTTTGGGCGCGACACGGATAGTGGGCGCCGACAGATTGGTTTCTACAAAGTATCGTTTATAAATTGGGAGAAGGGCGGCGGTAGTTCCCACCACGCCAGCAGTTGAGGTATTGGGCGCCGGCGCGGTATGATAAGCAAATCGTACGCCATATTGTTTCATATCAGCAAAAAGCGTCTCCCATTCTTTCCCTCGCGCCGTATGCTCAATAAACCATTTTTGGGGGCGTCCCAGGAGTATCCCTTTTTGGTATTCGCTTCCCTCAAAGAGGCGGAAGGCGCCGCGCTCTTTAGCCAAGTCTACTGAAGCGCGGTAGGTATGATAGGCGTATTCGGCAAACAATTCATTAACCATGCTCCGCGCCTCTTTACTGTCGTAAGCCTTATGGTTTACCGCTAAATATTCGGCCAACCCTAAATAGCCAAGCCCAATACTGCGGTAGCGCCTGGCGGTATTTTCCGCCTCTTTAATGGGGTAATGGTTGAGAGTAATAACATTATCCAAGAGCCGGGTCACTAGCGGGAACACTTCAGCTATATCTTCCTTGGCGTTGACCTTGGCCACATTGACAGAGGCGAGGCTACATACTACTAGATCGCCAGGCTTATACCGCAGGACAATTTCCCCTTCCTCAATAGTTTCGTTAATAAATTGTGCCGGAGAGGTATTTTGGCAGATTTCCGCGCATAATTGGCTTGAGTATATATTGCCCGCGTGTTTATTGGGGTTCAGGCGGTTGACGGTGTCGCGGAAAAAAACATAGGGCAGGCCTGTTTCCACCACGGTCTTAAGGAATTTTTTAAAGAGTTCTTTCGCTTTGACGGTTTTTTTCATGGTCAATCGTTCATCTTTTTCCAAGGTTTCATAGAAAGTTACAAACGCTTCGCCAAAATGGTCTTGTAAATTTTTGCCGTATAATACTTTAATTTCATGCGGGTCCAAGAGCGTCCAATCGCCGTCTTCCTTGAGACGTTTCATGAAAAGATCCGGGATCGAAACCGCCGGGAAGATATCAAACGATTTAGAGCGGATATCTCCCGTTTCTGTTTGCAGATCAAAAAAACCGTAGATATCAGCATGCCAGATATCCAGGGTTACGGAAATAGAGCCAAGCCGAGCTCCAAGCTGGTTGACGGCTATGGCCGTATCGTTGATTATTTTGACCCAGGGGGTTACGCCCCCCGAAGCGCCGGAGATGCCCCTGATAGAGCTGCCGCGAGCGCGGATATTGCCAAGATAGACGCCCACGCCGCCGCCGAATTTTGAAATTTGCGCCATGTTTTCTAGGGCATGATAAATCCCACGGAGATCATCATCCGCGTTAATTTTAAAGCAACTGGAAAGTTGGGGGTAATTTGTTCTGGCGTTTAGCAGGGTGGGCGTCGGTAAAGAAATTTTTTGCTTTGAACACTGTTGGTATATTTTACCGGCGAAAGCGAGCCGATCCTCCTGCTTTTCCGGGATAGCCAAAAACAAGGCGATGGACAGATACATTTCTTGAGGAAGCTCCATAATAATCTTATTGGGATTGAGTAAATAACGTTTCTCCAAGGAAAGGAGAGTGGTATAGTCGTACGATTCGTCCCTCCCCTTAGCTAAAAGTCGTCCGGCTTCTAAAATGTCATTCTTGGTGTAGTAATCATAAAAATTTTTATAGTACAAACCGCGCTTAACATAATCATCAAAGAGAGCGAGGTAAGATCCGGGCGCATAGATATCGTCCATCCTGATATTCCTGTTTTTTATGGCTTGCTTATAGAGGTTGCCTAATAAGATCCGAGCAGCCGCATACTGCCATAAAATATTCTCTACTGTTACCAGATCAACGCAAGTCTTAATAAGTAGCTTGGCGATATCGGATGTCTTCATCCCATCAACGATATTTTTTTTAAAGGCTAAAATAAAATCATCAAAACGACACTGCTCTTCATATCCTTGCGTCGCTCGCCCAAGCACCGCCTTGATTTTTCCCAGGTCAAATACTTCTTTTGATCCATCGGCTTTAGTTACCTTAAGGGTCTGGGTATCAAATTGCTGGACAAGTTTTTCGCGTCGTTTCTCGCGTTCTTCCTTCCGTTTCTCGCGATACAAAACATAGGCCTTAGCCACATCAAACAAACCGGCTTGCATTAAAGCTTCTTCTACCAAATCCTGAATATTTTCCACGCTCGGAATTTGACCGGAAAAATTTTGTTCCGCCCGGCCGATAACGATGGCGGAAATTTTTTCCGCGAGCAACGGATTGGCTTCATGCCGGGTGGCGGCATAGGCTTTGGCGACAGCGGATAATATTTTAGCTGTTTCAAAAGAAACCATCTCGCCATTTCTTTTTTTAACTTTAGCGATGGAGGGCGGAGCGAGCATAAATAAAAAATTTAAAATTTAAGTTATTTTATTATACCACAATATGTTGTGTTATTTATCCATAAGTAAACGCAAACCGTAGTGTTTAAATTAAAACCCGCGCCTATTTTAGCGGCGGTTTAAAAAATTTATACGCCGTAATTTTATACTCTTTGTCCCGCTTCTCCCCAGTTAATATTCTTAAAGAAAACTTCAATATAGTCAGCGCGCTTTAGGCCATAATCCAACATAAAGGCGTGTTCAAACACATCCATCACTAAAATTGGTTTAGCGCCGGCTAGATGTCCGGCATCATGTTCGTTGATCCAAGAATTAAACAGTCGGTCGTCGATTTGATCATAGTACAGAACTGCCCAACCAATTCCGCGCAGAGCGCCGGTGGCTCTAAAATCTTTTTCCCAGTTTTCTTGGCTGCCAAAATCAACTATGATTTTTTGCGCCAAAGCGGCTTCGGGATTTAAAATTACGCCGCCGTTTTTTAAATTGGCAAAATATAATTCATGCAAACGTAGGCCGTTAAACTCCCAGCCAAAGCGACGTTTTAGCTCATTATATTCCGGCGTGCCAGTCCGGCCTTCTGTCGCCATCAGAGCCAGCGTCTCGGCTAGTTTATTGGTGTTGGTAACATAGCCTTGATAAAGCGCGAAATGGTTTTTTAAAAGTTCGTCGCTAAACCCAGGCGTGCCGAACAAGGCATCAAAGTTTTTTGCTTGGTACATAATAATTTTAGTTAATTAATTATATTTATTTAAATTTTGCCTACCAAATCCAATCCCGGTTTAAGCGTTGTACTGCCCGGCTGCCAAGAAGCCGGACAAACCAATCCTTTATTTTCGGCCACGAATTTGGCTGCCTGCAATTTACGCAATAATTCCGCGGCGCTTCTGCCAATACTATTATTATTGATTTCCAGGGCTTGCAAAATACCCTCCGGGTTAATAATGAAGGTGCCGCGCCAAGACAGGCCTTCGCTATCAATATAGGTGCCAAAAGCGCGGGCCAGATTGCCGGCGGGATCAGCCGCCATGGGAAATTGGATTTTCTTAATGGCCGGAGAATTATCATGCCACGCCTTGTGCGCGAAAACCGTATCAGTCGATGCGCTTAACACCTCGGCTCCCAATTTTTTAAATGCTTCATAATTATCAGCCATTTCCGCCAACTCCGTGGGGCAGATAAAGGTAAAATCAGCCGGGTAAAAAAATAAAATCAGCCACTGGCCTCGGTAATCGCTTAATTTAATCTTTTTAATTTTCTCATGCTGAAACGCTTCCAAATTAAAATCAGGGATAGCTTGTCCAATCCTGACTAAATTTTGATTACTAGCCGGTAATTCCAGCTCGATTGTTTGTTTCATAAACTAATTGTGGCGCTCCGCATTTTAAGCAAAGGCCGTAAATATTTAAATTAACTTTATTAATTAAGGGATATTTAGTTTTCATTAAAGCTAAATTAAGCAAATTTAAATCAAAAATGTCATCAATCTTGCCGCATTGGTCGCAAATAAAGTGAAAGTGCCGGGAATTATCGCCGTCAAAGCGGACGGTTTTTTGGTTAACGCCAATGTCTTCAATTAATCCTATTTTCTGAAGATATTTAAGATTGCGGTAAACTGTGGCCAAACTTAAATTGGGGATTTGACTCTTTAAGGTTAAGTAAACCTTATCAGCGCTGGGGTGTTTCTTGGTATTTTTAAGATAATTCAAGATGGCCAGCCGTTGTTTGGTTAATCTATTTTGATTAAATTTAATTTTATCTAAGCCCAAATCCATAATTATTGATAATCATTACTAATAATATCAATAATAAAAAAATTAGGCAAGAGCCTAATTGTGGATAAGTTAAGTAATGGAAAATGCTGAAAAAATAAAAAAGGTCAGATCTTGCTTAATCTGCTAACTATCAACCAATTTAATTGTAACCTAAATCTCTAGGTTAAAAACTTTCTTTAATACTATGCTGATGCCAAAAGAAAACGCCGCCACTCCCAGGCTGATAATAAACATTTCGCCAAATAATTTTTTAAAGCGCAAATCTTTAGTCACGGCGCTGAAGTAAGTAAAAATAGCAATCACTGCGATAGCATTAACTAAAGTCCAGCCCAGCGCCCCGCGGTAATCGGCGAGCGTCAGAAAGGGAAAAATTAAAAATAGAACCGTAATAATATAAGCTAAACCGGTATAAAGCGCTGATTTCAATGAATTTTTATTACCTTCGGATTTGGTGGACAAATACTCGGAGGCTGCCATAGAAAAAGAGGCGGCAATACCGGTGATCAGACCGGCTAAAGCGATTAATTTGGTATTTTGTAAAACAAAGCTTAAACCAGCCAAGGCGCCGGTTAATTCCACGAGTGCGTCGTTCAAACCTAACACTACCGAGCCCATATAATTTAATTTTTCTTCTTCTATCATATCAACTAAATCTTTTTCGTGCCGATGCTCATCGGCTAAAAGAACTTTAATCGGCGGAGCGGAATCTTTTACCCGCTCGTAAGTCGCCTGCGCTATCTCCTCTCCTTTTTCCATTAATTTAATGGCAAAAGTCAAACCAAAAATGCGCGACAGCATTATATATTTAAATATTAACCAGCGGCTGGGTTTAACTTCAGTTTTAGTCTGATCATAAAGCATCTGATAATGACGTTTTTCATCATCAGCTATCTTTTGGATAATTTCTTTGTTCTCCCCGCGTGCCAGCCGGCTTAAGCGGCCATAAACGTAATACTCGGTAATTTCGTTGCGTTGAAAATGCAATAATAAATTTTTAGTATTATTATTTAACATCATAATTTTATTATACACATATAATTATACTAAATTTATAGTTAATATGTTTTATTTGTTCCCCGCCAACTGCCCACAAGCTGCTTTAATGTCTTGGCCGAAGCGGTATCTTTCGGTTACATCAACCCCTTGGTCTCGCAAAATTTTTTTAAATTCAAAAATCCTTTTAGCCGGCGAAGGCCTAAAACCGGCCGTTGGGTTATAGGCGATTAAATTCACAAAAAACAAGGGCGGTTGTATTTTCTTTAATAGAGTAGCTAATTCCAGCGCCTGCTCTTTGTCGTCATTAAATTTATCAATCATTAAATATTCTATCATCACTCGGCGGCCGGTTTGTTCCAGATAATTATTTAATTCTTCCATGACCGCGTCTAAAGGATATTTTTTATTGGCCGGAATGAGTTTAGAACGCAAATCATCCGCAGGCGCGTGTAAAGACAACGCCAAATTAATCTGCAAGGGTTCTTTGGCTAATTTTTTCAAACTGCTAATAACGCCGATAGTGGAAATAGAAATATGGCGCGCGCCGATATTTAAGCCGTCTTTATCATTTAAAATCTTAATCGCGCCTAAGACATTATCATAATTTAAAAACGGTTCGCCCATGCCCATAAAAACAATATTGTTAATTTGCCGGCCTTCTTTTTTCAATAAACGCGCGAAGTAAACCGCCTGTTCAACGATTTCCAGCGCGGTTAAATTTCTTTTAAACCCCGTCTTACCGGTGGCGCAAAACAAACAGCCCAGCGGGCAGCCGACTTGAGAGGAAAGACAGACCGTGTTGCGTCCGGCGCCATGCTCCAATAAAACCGTTTCAATCTTTAAACCGTCTGGTAGATAAATTAAGGCCTTAACCGAATTACCCGGCTGACTAATTAAAGTTTCAGCTTTAATTTCTAAAGGGCAATCTTCGTTTAGCTTTTCGCGCCAAGCCAAGGGGAAATTAGTGGCCTGATTCCAATCACTTATTAAATCAACAAAAATCGTCTGTCTGGCCTGTTTTAGCCGAAATTTCGGTTCACTATGTAAAATATTTTCCAGTCTTTCTAAATTCATTTTTTAAAATTTAAAAAATAATTCTATGCCGGTTGTCGGGGCAAAGAAATTTGTTTTAAGCGCATACAAAATCGTAGTATTTTTTCTTAAAATTTTTTATAATTACTTATTTTAACCGTCTGCCTATATTTAAAACTTGCTGGCGTGCGGTAGCCGAGGTTGCCTCTCCGTCCGCCAACTTTTACGCGCGCTGATGATTTCATATTATTTTTTATCCGCCTGACCGTCTTTACCAAAAAATCTGGCTAAATAGATAGTAACCAAAACCACCAATATGGTCATAACAACGGCATAAAGAAACTTAACCCAAATTGAATCCTTGTCAACGGCGAAAAAACTCTTAATTAGCGACTGGATGGCTTCGCTCCAGGCCAAACCGGCGACTAAGCCAAAAGCCGTAACGATAAAACCAAAAGTTTTCTCTTTGACCTCGCGAGAAATTTTTGCGCTTTCACTTTTAATTTTTTCCAACCCATTGTTATAATTTTCCATGTTTATGTGTTATAATTAAATAAATTATAATAAATTTTTTATGGCTTATATTTTAATTATTTCTCTATTTTTACTTCTGCCTTTGACCGCGGCCAAGGCGGTGCCAATTTGCCTAATCTGTACGGCGGCGGTTAGCGCGGGCGTTGGCCTATCGCGTTGGCTGGGCGTTGATGATGCCATAACCGGTCTTTGGCTTGGCGGCCTAGCGGCTTCAATATCTCTTTGGACTATAAATTGGCTTAGCGGCAAAAACATTAAATTTTTCGGGCGACAACCCTTAATTTTCATTATTTACTATGCTTCCATTGTCTGGCCGCTATATCATTATAACATAATCGGCCACCCCTTGAATAAATTGTGGGGAATTGATAAGCTCTGGCTGGGTATAATAGTCGGCACCATTGGTTTTATTATCGCTGTCTTATTTAATGAATATCTGAAGAAAAAAAATAGCGGCCGAGTTTATTTTCCTTTCCAAAAAGTTGTCATACCAGTCGGCCTGCTGGCAATTTTAAGCTTAGCCCTATATCTAATTTACACTTATAAATTATTTTAATAAATAATCTAAAGGGCTAAACCATAAATACAATAATATTTAAAACAATCCTATGTCAATAAACAACTATCAAGAATTGGTCAATAAAATAGACAGTTTAAAAAAACAAGACAAAATGGATCTATCAAGCGATCAGGACCTTTCTATAGCCATCATGAACTTAATCAGCATTGAAGAGCATTTCTTTTTTACCGGCATAAAAACCGGCAAAGCCAATTACTTTGACCTACTAAACCAGGTGCGTGCCCTGCGCAAAGAGCTCCTAAAAAAAATCATTAAGGATTACGAAGGCGAAGTCTGGTGCATCTCCAAGCATCTCCTGGCCGCCAGCATGCGCTTAATGGAAGTCGGCACCAAGGCGCTGGGACGAGACAACAGAGCCGAAGCTGAAGATCTATTTAAAAAAGCTTTTGATTTATACTCTCTCTTCTGGGCGGTTAATATGGGTATGATTGATACTAGCGGCATAAAGAAACTTGACGATAACATGCTAAACAAAAAGGACGAAAAGAAAACTGGTTTAATGGGAAAATTTTCCGCTATAGTAAAGAAAGTGATTGATTGCTGTATTGAATAGTTTTCCGAAATTAAAAAAAATAACCCCGAATTATTCGGGGTTATTTCTTTTAATCAAACTTACTATAATTCTAAAAACTAAAATCAAAAAAGTCAGCCAGAACAAACCAAGCGCGAACCCGGCTAACGCATCGCTAAACCAGTGGACTTTTAAATAAATTCTGGAAAAACCGACGAGTATTATTAAAAATATATCACCGGCTATAAATAAATTTCTTAGCCATTGGTTTTTAATTTTTTCAGCAAAAATAAATAGAACCAAAGAAAAAAATATTAAAGCCATTAAAGAATGCTGACTAGGAAAGCTTAGGCCGGTTTCTTGAATTAAACCGCCTAGGGGCCTCGGGCGGTTAACCAGCCATTTTGTAATCGCGCCTAAAACCAAGCCGCCGGCCGTACTCATGAAAATCAAACTTGCCTGATACCGTTTTCGTTTGATAAAAAAATAAACCGCGGCAACTAAAGCAACCGTAAACAAAACCTCCGGACTTAAGACGGCAGAAATTAAAATCATCAGCTTATTCAGCCAGGGCTGCCAGATTAAATGAATATTCTGATTAAGCCAAAGATCAAATCTGTAAGTTGACTCCTTGTCAAAATAATCTTCAACCATCTTAGAAAAAACATAAATTGGCAAAGCATTTAAAGTCAAATAATAGACATGGTATTTAACAAAAATATGCCGGCGCTTATCAAGCAAACGGTAGCCCAAGATAATTAATATTATAGCGACGATGGCGATAACGATAAACCGGCCGAAATATTTCGCGGCGACTGCGAACCCTTGGCCGAAAATATAGCCGACTAAAACCGACGAACTGGCCCAAGCCGCTCCGCCCGCTACGGCAAAAAAAATAAATCTAAAAAATTTAACTTTGGAAGCGCCGGCGATAAAAGCGGACACGGCTCTGGTAAAAGCGCCGAAGCGGCCGATAATCAAAGTCTTGCCCGCGTGTTCCAAGACCATTCTTTTAGTCTTTTCAAGCCTCTCCTGATTAAGAAAAAAATATTTGCCGTAGCGAACCATAAAATCATGGCCGTACTTGCGGCCGATGATATAAGCCAATAAATCTCCGGTTAGGGCGCCGGCAAACGCCACCGCTATAGCCGCGTCCAATCTAAAAATTCCGGCATAGGCCAAAAAACCGCTGAAAAAAACCACGGCATGGCCGGGGATAAATGTGCCTAGCACCGGCAAAGTTTCCACTACGGCCGAAAAAAATAAAATCAAATATCCCCAGTGATCAATCAGAGGCAGAGGTAAATTTAATAAAAAATCATTAATTATTGACATGGAATTCTTTTATAAAACATTTTTCCGCCTTTCATTAAGGCCGGTGATTACCAACTTAAATTATGATGGCTTTATTATAACATTATTGCCCAAATCTTGACAAAAAGCTATATTATATTATAATACCAAGTTATCCTAAGGATAACTCTAACGCCAAAACCAAAACACACCGAAATATACCAAAAAACATGAAAACGCAAGAGCAGGAAGAGCAAGCACGAGCGGCGGTTGAACGATTCGTCCAACAGACGGCACGGGCACACGGACGGCTTTCCGACGAACTAGGCGGGGAAGATCTCCCAAAGATCCATGGCCGCAAGATTGGCATGGATTCGTCTGGCGATGAATCTGGGTCGAGCTGGCTCGAACGGGAAGCCGAAAACAGGGAGAAAGGATTAACCATCCTCCTGATCAGGCATTGCCCCACAGTCGCAGGGGCAACCGGTTCTAACTGCGACCTGGTAGTTGAGCCGCCCCTAACCCTGCGGGGAACTCATGAAGTACTCGCCGAAGCGGTCAAACTTTACCCCGTCTCTGATCCACAGTCCCGGCTTTACCTGCGACAAACAATCTTGGACCTAGTTATGGGCCCGGATTACTGGGTTGGGCGGGAGTTTCGTCGGCTTTGTTATTTACATCTGGGGCCAGTCCCCGATTGAGATCAGAATGCCCACCAAAAACTAACCCGATCGCGCGCTAAGCGCCCCCCCCCGTCCTTTTAAACAACAACCCCACTTCTCGCCAAGAGGAGTGGGGGTCTTTTTTATTAAAAATCTTTATAATTAAATTATGTTAGTTGATTGGGCAAAGTTTAATTTAATTTTCGTGCGAGGACTGTTTGAGCCCACACCACTTTTCACTCTATGTCCCAATCTTTAATAAACTTTATATTTTGATTTTAGTATAAAATTTTCAAAACGAATATAAAAAAGTGGTGTGGGCGAGTTCCGCAGTAGAAAATTAAATTAAACTTTGCCCAATCTGACCGTGATTCATAATTAACGCAATCCGTACAAACTAATCAATTTGAACCAGTTTTACTTCACTACCGATAATAGTAACGAAAGCCGACGGTCTTTCCACCCAAGAACCGGTATTATAATATTTAACGCCGCCGTTTTCGGCCGTATCAATAATATGAGTATGGCCGCAAAAAACATAATCAACCCCCATTGACCGGCCCAGCCGTAAAGCTCCCTTAGCCACTTCCAGAGAATTTCTTTTCCAAGTTTGGCTGCGCTCTTTTATTTGCCTAGCAATATAACCATCTTGATTAAAATATTTTAACCAATCGTAAAAGAAAAACGCCACATGGCTGATAATTATATTATTATGCAAAAATCTATCAAATTGATGTCCGTGAATCGCCAAAAATTTTTTATCGGCCAACTGCCAGACATATTTATTGCGCACCGTAATGCCTAAGAGCCGCGATAGAATACCGGCGGCCGCATCATGGTTGCCATGAAGCCAAATTACTTCACAATGTTTTGATAATATTCTTAATCTTGATAAAATCTCCCAATGCTCGGCGTGCAGGCGTTTAAATTGCAGCCCATTGATAATGTCGCCATTCAAAATTAATCTTTTATAGCTGTAACTATTTAAAATTTCAAGCACCCGGCGGCAGCGAGTTAATCTATCGCCTAAATGAATATCGGAAATAATCAAAGTGTCAATAATTATTTTTTGCGCTTGAGCCATGCCGTTATTATAGCAAAAATTCAAATTCGCAAACAGGTGCTTGCAAAAATATTAGAAGTGTGCTATAATTATATTATAAAATAAAAAACAAAAATACAAACAAAATGCTCTCCATTTTCCCCTTAAAAACAAACGATTTATATATTTAGGACTCAAACAGCCCCGCTCATGGCTGTTTTTATTATTATTAAACAAAAACAAAAAGTATGAAAATCAACGACATTTTAAAGACAAAAGTTACATTCTGCGTGGCGCTCTTGGTTATTATGACCATGGCCGTCGGCGTTGAGCAGGTTTTTCTCCAAGCGATAGAGGAAAACAATCAGGCCAACGATGCCGCGGTGGCTGCTAACTTAATGTCAAGCTCACAGCGCCTTTATCCTTGGCCAAGCGGCATAAAAGAGAAGGTTGCTTTGACCGGCGCCAACATCCCTTTAATACCCGAGGCCAAAAGAATGACCTTTGACAATGGTTATGCGGTGCGTTATCGCGTTAATGCTCCAGCTAAAGCAGCGGCTAATTTCTATCGCCA
>Ga0076133_106_pt1 | contig 35496 bp, 28 predicted proteins | sample RifGroC2_FD_67719 | JGI IMG/M metagenome (GOLD analysis project Ga0076133, IMG submission 67719) | Parcubacteria bacterium GW2011_GWC2_42_12 | reverse complement strand
TTCCAAATTTCTACCCATAAGGGGTTATCATCATTAAAGCCGGCAGGCGTTTTATCCGGCTCGCCTGACCAATAAAACATCTCCGTATCCGGACCGCACGGTCCGGTCAGACCGGCCGGCCCCCACCCATTATTTTTTTTCGGCAGGCGCGCGATTCTCTCTTCCGCTACGCCCAAGGACAGCCAGATATCATGCGCTTCCTGATCAAACGGCGCGTCCTTATCTCCGGCGAAGACCGAAACCGCCAGCCGGCTCTTATCTAAATTAAGCCAGTCTGGCGAAGTTAAAAATTCCCAGCTCCAGCTAATGGCTTCTTGCTTAAAATAATCGCCGAACGACCAGTTGCCCAGCATCTCAAAAAAAGTGTGGTGTGTGGCATCGCCGACTTCGTCAATATCGCCGGTGCGGACGCATTTTTGCGCGCTAACTACGCGCCGCCCGCCTGGATGATTTTCACCCATCAGATACGGTACCAGCGGATGCATGCCGGCCGTGGTGAAAAGCACGGTCGGGTCGTTTTCCGGCATTAAAGAGCCACTGGAAATAATCGCGTGTCCCTTGGATTTAAAGAAATCCAAGTATTTTTGTCTTAATTCTTTGGCCGTCATATTCAATTAGTATATAAAAAATGTTTCACTTTGGCAAATAAGAAAATGGCAAACGATAATTATAAATGAAGAGAGCCGCACGCCTCGGGGAAGCATTACGGCTCAACAGCTAGCATTGCGCTGGCTGCGCTGGCATTGCGCCAGCTTGTCTGATGGGCCGCCAGAGAAACGCGGCCCGCCTTCAACGATTTGTTAACCTTTGAAGACCCCGCGGGCAAGCTCAAGTGATTAACCGCGGGCCTGGAACTAAAAAAATCTTTTAACCCCAAGTCCGCGGCTAATTATTTTAACCTCTCCTTTTGAAAGAACCTGCCTACCGGTAGGCAGGCGAAATTCGCTATTATATTACTATCATACTACTAACCAATAAGTTGTCAATAACCAATTGAAATTAGACTATCACTCCCCCGCCCAGAGCTTCTCCGCCCCGATAAAACACTGCGCTTTGGCCGGGCGTAATCGCTCTTTGCGGCCGAGAAAATTTGACTTTTAAATTATGGTTATTTATTTTGCTGATAACGCAGTCGGCCGCCTGATGATGATAACGGATAACCGCTCGGCACTTTAGCGGTAATTTCGGCTTCAAACCGGAGAGCCAATTAATATTTTTAGCGGCCAGCCAATTTTTACAGATCAGCGGATGATTACTCTTATCAACTACATATAAGATGTTTTTTTGATAATCCATTTTAGCCGCGTAAAACGGCCCGCTGCCGCCGATCTTTAGGCCTTTTCTCTGGCCGATAGTATAAAGCGGCAAGCCCTGATGCGCACCCACGGTCTTACCGTCCAGAGTCTTTATCAGACCGGGCTTTAATTTCAAATGCCGACGCAAAAATTCATTATGATCCTTACCCTCTATAAAACAAATCTCCTGGCTGTCGGCTTTTTCCGCCACCGGCAATTTCCAGCGCTTAGCCATGGCTCTAACTTGCGTCTTAGCGTAATTCCCCAATGGAAAAAGTAAATGTTTTAATTCATCTTGACTAAGGGTATACAAAAAATACGATTGGTCCTTATTCTTGTCTTTAGCTTTATGAAGCTTATAAATATATTTATTATTTGTATTTTTTGCATTCTTTAGAAATTGGAAATTGGAAATTGGAAATTCCCGCCGCAGGCGGGCGTAGTGTCCGCTGGCCACATAAGCAAAGCCCAATTTTTTGGCCTGCTTGATTAAAAATCCAAGCTTAACTAATTTATTGCATCTGACGCAGGGATTAGGCGTTCGGCCCCGGCCATATTCGCTTAAAAAGTTATCCGCCACTTGCTTTTTAAAAATCTTGGCGAAATTTAAAGTATAAAGAGGAATGCCGATTTTAATCGCCACCCGGCGAGCATCCAGCAAGGCTTCTCTGGAACAGCACTTATTTTCAAAAACACCCTTAAGCCCTCCTGGCAAAGGGGGGCATGGGGAGTTAGATTCTTCTTGCCAAAAATGCAAAAAAATACCAACGACAACATGGCCTTGGTCTTTTAACAATTTAGCCGCCACCGACGAATCCACTCCGCCTGACATGGCCACGGCGATTTTTAATTTTTTTTCAGCTTTCTTCATCGGCGATGTTGGCGCGCTTAAAAAATAATTGCGGTTACGAGCAGCCCCAAGAAGGCAAAACTGTAAAAAATTAGGCGCGGATGCTGTTTTTTAATTTCAATGAAAATATTCAAAAGTATGGCGATAACGGCTATTAATAAAATAAATTTAAAATAGCCGCTGCTTAAAGTCAAAATCGGCCTCATGCCCGTGGCCGGGCTGGCTTTAAAAAGCTGGTAATGCTCAAGCGGCGGAGTTTTTATCATGGCCACCATATCCCAATCCAATTCACCGTATTTAATCGCTCCGCTTAGGTCGCTGACGGCGATAGTGGCCGGTATCAGAGGATTTAAGACGCTTTTCTCTTCTTCTGGGCTAACGATCGCTACGCCGCTCCAAAGCGAATCGGCCGGCGACTTAGTCAAGCTAATTTTTTTATTATTAATTATGACTTCGGCCGAAACCGTCTCCGCCGGTAAAGCCGTTTTAATTTGAATAACTTTTTCTTTATTAAATGGATCGCTCTTGATGGATAGGTCAGCGGCCAGCTGATCAATGATAATTTCATTTTCGGCCGCTTCTTCCGCCGCCGTTAACGATGCTTTGGTAAGGTTAATGCCTCTTACTTCAGACTCGGGCGTCGGCTGGCTGTTGACCGGTTCAACCTCTGGCGGCGCCGGCGCGATAATTGATTTTTTAGCCGTTTCTTTTTCCGGCTGTTTTATTTGAGTCGGCGCGGCCCGCCCGCCTGGCAAGCTGGGCGTTGTTGGCGCGGCAAAATATTGGGCCATAAAAATCGTGTCAATTTGGTTTAATTTGCCGTCGGCCATGGCCACGCCAATCTCTTTAAAATCGCTGTCAATCATATTAGCGTAGTGAGTCGGACTGTTTTGCCAGGCCTGGACCACGTCTTCGGCCCGAGAAAAACCCACGGCCAAATTTTCTCCGGCCACAGCGTATTTATAACCGATTTTTTCCAGCCAATTTCTCAAGCCAAACCCGGCCGGACTGACATGGGCAAAATACTGTTTAAGCGCCATATCTTCAACTTTCTGCCAAGCGGCTTGTTTAAGCTGCCGACTTTCCAAAAGCGCGGGCAAAGAAATTTTTTGGCGCAAATTATTAGTCAACTCTATTATTTTTCTTACTTCAGCCAGAGCCAAATCCGGGCTAAGCCAGGCGGACAAAGGATAAAATAAAACAAAAACCACCACCACGGCTTTCATGATGATAATGCCTATGGCATGGAAGAGTAGCCGTTTCGGCTTTAAGGCGTGAGGCGAATAATTATTGCCGGCGTGGGGAATGAATAAATCTTTAAGCTTGCCCGGCCCGAGCGGATTTCTGCCCCGCTTAACCTCATTGCCATCCTTCATGCCGTCGCCGTCAGTATCGGGATTTCTCGGGTCAGTGCCGTAAATGTTTTTTTCTTCATAGTCGCACAAGCCGTCGCGATCGGTATCTTTAAATTTCAGGCCCTGTCTGACCTTTTTGAAAAATTCGCGCTTTTTTTTCATAAACTCCTGATAACTATTTTTTTGTCCGGCTTTAAGCATATTTAATTTAATAATAGCACAAAAGTCAATACAAGTCTAAAATTTAATGGACTTGCCAACAACCAGCTTAGCTTAATCCCCAATATCTATTTTTCCGATGTTTTCGTTAGTGATGCCGAGCGATAAAAAGCGCATAATCTGATAAGCCGCGGCGCCGTCCTTCATGTAGTATCTCTGGCCGTCGGCCGGATTTATATACCAGGCCTGGCCGCGGTTTTCTACCTGCAAGACGATCCGGCCCTTTAAGCGGCTGATAAGCTTGCTGTCATAGGCTAGTTTGCCCGCGCCCAAGAGCGCGTGCTTTTGTTTTAGGGCATCAACCAACAGGAAAACCATGAAAAAATTGAAAGTATCAGCACTGAAAATGATAGCAATGATCGGCATAATGATCGGCATATTGTTTGCCGCTTTACTGCCAGCTCCGGCCGTAACGCTGGAATGGGATCCGAGTCCAGATTCTTGGGTATCCGGTTACGCCATCCACTACGGTACGGCAAGTGGCGTCTACACGGTTCGCGTGGATGTGGGTAATGTCACTACCTGTACGATCACGAATTTGACTCCGGCCACGACCTACTATTTCGTAGCTACGGCCTATACCGCCGATGGTCTGGAAAGCCTACCATCCAACGAAGTTGCTTATACGGTTCCTTATGCCTCTCTGGATGGGAGTTTTGACGGTTCGGACGGAGGCGAAGTAGTGATAAACTCCGCTTCGGGTATAATCACCGCGGAAGTGCCAACTTTGCGCGTTGATCCCGAATCGGTTTACTGGTCTAAGGGAGGACTAAGCGTCACTGCCGGCCAGGTAATCACTCTCTGGGCGGATATGCGTTACCAGGGTGGCGACGGAGGCGATGGACTCGTTTCTATCTACCTCGTGGATGAGGCCACCGGAATCTGGCTTGCGCCGGAGAGAGTCCGAAGCATTGCCACAAATGCAGTTTACTATCAAACGGACCTGATAGTCCGCAGCTCTAGCGATAGCGCTCGGCTCTATGTTTGCTGTGGCATACTGCCGGGGTCGTATGAGTTTAGTTGCCTTTCCACCACGGTAACAACGCCCTCAATCGCGTCGGTTTCCAGCCTATACTTGAAGCAGCTCTTGCCCCGCCAGGTAGCCGGACTTAATTCGGCCGAATGGACATGGAGCCCGGCGGCCGGCTCGCAAGGGTACATAGTCAGAACGGCAACCATCCGCGAAGAGATTGAGAAAGGCGCGGCTGGCATCCTGTTTAAGCAAGAGTCATTACCGGCCAATCAATTCACTTACCGACTTGACATCCCGTCAACCCTATACGGCGGCGTTTATCTCGCGGTTTCCAGTCTGAACAGCGGCGGCTATGAAAGCGTACCTTGGATCACCTGGTACCTGCCAGGCGACATTTTTAACACGGCGGACGAGGCCATTCCTCCTCTCTGCTATCAAGGCATGGTCGACGCCAACGATGTCAACTACGCTTATACGGGGTACACCTCGTTAAGGCGCGTACCGGCTCTAACACCGGGCTGGCCGGCCGGGCGCGAAGAGCGGACGGATATCGACAGCAACGGTTACGCCGGACGCGTAAGCGATTACTCGTTCATCCGCAGCCAATACCTAAATAGCCGGCGGATGCGATGATCACAAGAATCTCACGGCCACTGACGGACAACAAACATCGGTGGCCTCTTTTTATGCTTAAATAATATTTCCATCTCTCTTAATTTAATATCATCACTAAAAATTTCAAATACAAAAACACCTCTGACTAAAGAGGTGTTTTTGTATAAAACTTTATTTAGTACAATCCCGGAAATTGTTTTTGGATAATTTCAACCGACGGCTGATCAGTAACCACGGTCAATAATTGCTTGATCACGATTTTAGCGTTGTCGGTTTCGCCGGTTTTTTGATATAAAAGGGCTAAACTGTAAAGCGCGTTAGCGTGATTGGGATTGGCCTGGACGATGCTTAAGAAAAGCTGTTCAGCGGTTTTGACGTCGTCATTTTTAGCCGTCGCGCCGCCAGCGCCGCCGGTTACGCTTAAATCCTGGCTGGGTTCAGCGCCGGTGGTTAAGTCGCTGGTGGCGGTTTGCGAGAGTTTGCTTGGCGTTACGCCTCGGTTGAAATAAAGCCGGCCCAATTCAAAGCGGTAATCAACGCTCTCTCTGGTTAATAAAACCGCTTTCTTTAATTGATCGATGGCGTCGTCAATCTTATTTAATCTTTCATAAGCGATGGCTTGGCCGTAATAAGCGGCGCCAAAATCCGGCTTCTTAGCTATGGCCAAATCATATTGTTTAAGAGCTTCATTAATGTAAACTGCTTGCTCGGTCGCGACCGTTTCGGCATTAGCCCTAGCCATGTTAATTAAAGCTAAGCGGATATAGGGCGTGGGGCTGTCCGGTTCCAGGACGATATTTTTATTGTATAACGCTTCCGCCCATTCCAAAGCGCCCCGGACATAGAAAGAGGCATTTTCATAAATTAAAGCCATGGCTTCGCTGTTGGCGACATTATTGGGCGCAATCTCCAAAGCAACTTTGCCTTTTTCTATGGCTAAGGATAAAGAGTTCTCAATAATAGTCTGATTTTTCCCGCCTTGGGCTTCCTGATTAGCCAAAGTCATGTAATTATTAGCCAAGCCGATATAATAAACATCTTGATAAGGCGCTAAAACAATGGCCTGATTAATCTTATTGATTTTTTGGTTAACATCGGCGGTCTCTAAAGATTGCCTGACATAAAAATCGGCCAAATACATCTTAACGCCTAAAGTAAATAAAATAACCACGGCGGCGCTTAAGGTCAAGAAGATCGCGGCCAAAGCCAGGGCGTATTTCGGCGAAGTTCTAAAAGACAAATTCAAAGTTTTAAATTTTTCCGGATAATTGATAATCGCCATGGCGACCGCCAAAATCGCCACTAAAACAGAAACTAAAATTATGGAGCTGCTTAATGAGAATAATAAACTGAAAATTATGACGGTGATAAAACTGGCAAATAGAGCCAATAAAATTGACTGCGATTCATTCCTTTGCGCTTTAATCAAAGTTAAAAAGCAAATAGACAGAGCGATCAAAACAATGACTAGCGCGGTCAAAACGCCTAAGCCGCCGACCGTAGCCGCCAGCTCGAACATAAGCCCTGACGGATTGTCAAAGCGGACATTCCATAAAGGCGAAGCGTTAAAATCGGCGCCTTTATATTTCACAAAATCATAAACGAAAGTTGACGGCCCGGAGCCAAAGAAAGGATCTTGTTTTAAGCTGATTTTAGCAATGTCCCAGGAGGCCCGGCGCGATAAACTTACTTCGGTCGGCAAATTTAAGGCCATGATATTAAAATTACCTAAAACTAAGAGAATAATTAACAATAAGAAGGTGGCAATCGGAATAACTAGATTGGAACTGGAAATTTTAATGATTTTTGACAGTAGAAACATCAAAATTATAACCATCCCGACCACGGCGGCCGGCCAAAAAGTGAAACCGTTTAAGAGCGTAAGAACAAAAAGCGACAACAAAATTATCGCGCTCAAGCATATCTTGACGATAACTTGGAGAATCTTGCTTTTAAAGTTAGGGTGGATTTCGCTGATCTGGGCCAAGCCGATGACTAGCAGAGGCAGAGCGATGACTAAATACATGGTCAGCGCGGATAAAGAACCTAAGGGGTTAAAGCTAATCGCCCGGCTCGACTCCAAAGGTAAGACAAATTTACCCAATAATTGTAAAACTGAATAAACCGCCACCAAAGCGGTTGAGCCGATAACTCCCCAAAATAATAATTTTATTCTCTTTTGATTAATATTATTTATTACCAAATAATAAAAGATAATAAATATTATAACGGCGGCCAAGCTCTTGGCCGAGTTGCCGTAAAGGCCGATTAAGCTGTCTTTTTGGCTGATGGATAAAACCGTCGAGACAATAAAGACCGCTAAGAGTCCGATAATCGGCCAATCCAGCGGCGTTCTTTTAATATTCAGTTCGCCGACGATAACGGCTTTAGTTACCCAGCAAACCGCGCCCAAGAGCGCGAGAAAGTAAAACAAGGTCATTTTTTCAAAACCCATGTTCTGCGCGATTAAGCCGGTAAAAAACAACGGGCAAAGGAAGAAGACTAAGAAGATCGCGCCGATAATAACGAAATCTAAACCACGCGTGGTGGTGGCTTGATGTTTAGAGACAATTATTTTTTTCTCGTCCATAGATGTTTGCCCCGAAAGTGGGGAAAATAAATTATTAGGGTTTAATGATTATTTTAATTTTAACATAGAAGTGAGGACTGTTTGAGCGAAGCGAGTTCCGCAACGAAAAAATTACTAACTTCAGCCAACTGCCCTGAAAAATATTTTTTAAGCGCGTAAGTCCTGATAATAATTTTATTTCGTCTAAATTGGCTGCTATCATTGCCCTGGCGCATTATTGGCTAAAATCTATTCTTTTTAATCAACTCCCTGATCTCACTTAACATCTTAATATAAAACTCAAGATTATTCAAGCTGGCTAATCTCGCGGCCAAGGGCTCATTAATTTTAAATAAATAATGCAAATAGGCCTTGGAGTATGTTCGTAATTCCGGCAGCTTGCTTTGCCCGTTGATCGGCGAAAAATCTTTAGCGAATTTAGCGTTAGTGATATTAACAGTTTCATAAAAATTGTTCGGCTTACTAGTCAGCGGTCGGTTCTGCAGAAAAAGTTTTCCATGCCGGCCATCCCGGGTCGGGATAACGCAATCAAACATGTCCCAGCCCATCTTAATTGATCTAATTATATCTAGAGGCAAGCCAATACCCAAGCCAAAACGCAGTTTACTCTCGGGGATTTGATCGGCCGTCAGTTTAAGCGTTTCGGCTAAAAAAGTTCCGGTCTCATCAACATGCCTGGCGCCAAAACCAAAACCGTCAAAACCGATTTTAATAAGTTCTTTAGCGCAATATTCTCTTAAGGGTAAATTATTGCCGCCCTGAATAACGGCTATCAGAAGCGGCCGCCTGCCTTTAAGCGCGCGCGATTTAATTTGCTTATGAAATTCTCGGAAGCATCTCTTAGCCCATTTAATCGTCAGCTCCACCGCCCGGGCTAAATCAGCATCATCATAATTATTGGGCGGGCAATCGTCAAAACAAACCATCAGATCAACACCTAAATCAAACTGGATTCTTATTGATTGCTCCGGCGTGAGCTTAAGTTTAGCGCCGTCCAAAGGCGACCTAAAAACAGCGCCCTGATCCGTAATCTGGCCGCTAGCGCCGCTTTTATTTTTATGAATCAAGGAAAAAATTTGATAGCCGCCGCTGTCGGACAAAATCGGCTGCTGCCAATTCATGAAATCGTGCAAACCGCCGGCTAGTTTAATTAATTTTATGCCGGGGCGCAAAAATAAATGCAAAGCATTAGCGACAAAGCATTCTAATTTTAATTCGGCAAGCTCGCTGCTGCTTAAATGCTTTATCACTCCCCTGGTGGCGTCCGGCATAAAAACGGGAGTGGCTATCCTCCCGTGTTTAGTCTCAATTAGGCCGAGACGAGCCTGGGAAATTTTAGATTTTTTTATAATTTTGAACATAATATCTGTCATTGCGAGGAGCCCTGTAATCAGGGCGACGCGGTCATCGCTACGCGAGATCTGGCGTAGCCATGACAATCTCACGTATGTCTATATTACATTAAACTTCGCTACAATTTAATTATGGTTATTCTTTGAGTTTGTGAGATTGCTTCGCTCCTTGCAGTCGCTCGCAATGACAATGTTTTTATTGCACCACTCCGTCGCCGCTCGCCATATTATCATCTTCCAGCTTGGAAGTCTTAGCTTTTAGGGTTTTATTTATTGGCATGTCGGTTTCGCTGTCTTGAGCCGCGATCTTAGTGCCCGGCAAAATTATCATAATCGTATTCCGATCTGCTTCCGCGGGCGTTAAGTCAAGATTAAATTCAGCGTCGGCTTTATAAACCGTAACCGGCAGGCGGCCGATTTGCCAAACAACTTGATTAGCGGCGCTCAAGTAGCTAACTTCGCCGATGGATGACCGGTTTTTGCCGCCCCACCTAATATTAACAGGCAAAGTAACGCTGATTTTCAAATCATTCAATTCATGCAAATTATTATTAATCGTCCAATAAACTTTCAAGCTGGTAGTTTGCGCGACTCGAGGCGGCAACGGTCCGAAGCCGACCGCCAAATTATCATCGCTAAAATATCTTAGCTGTTCAACCAAATTTAAATCACTGTTAATTTTATTAACGATGGAGTTGCTTTGGTTTTCGCCGCTAGCGCTCTTGCCCAAGACGCTGTATCTAACATAACTTTTTACCTGATAGCTTTTGCTTAAATCAACCGCCGCCGCCGCTTTTAGTTTTAGGGAAAAGTCAATTACTCCTTCGGCGCCGCTATTTACTTCGGCTAATTCAGCGATCTCTTGCTTGCTCCAGCTAATTGTATTGTCGCTCACCTTGCCGCTCGCCCCGTCAATTAAAGACGGCCAATCCAAAAAATCACTTTCTAAAACCGCCATAATAATAACATCTTTCATTAAAGTTTCTCCTTTGTTGGCGTAATTAATCGCGTAATTCAAAGTTTGCCCGAAATTTACTCCCTGATCAATCGGCGAGCCGTTAATAATAATATTTATATTCAGATCGCTCTTGATAATTTCATAAACCAAATCTTTTTCATGGAACAGATAATATTTCGTCGGCTGATCTTTAACTTCGACGGGCAGTTCAAATTTTATTTTTAAATTAACGCTAGGCTGCTTCTTTTCCCTGACTTTAAATTTAATCTTAAATTCATTTTCATTCTTCTCCAGGTTGCTAATAAACCAGGCGCCGCCTTCCGGCTTAATTAAGGGAATAGCCGACTCGCCTCGCTGCAGCGCCGGCGCAGCTGGCGCGCTAGTCGCCGCGCCCGCCGCTTGATTGATAATTTCCACTTCAGCCGGATGTTCCAGCGTCAAGCGGAAATTATTAAGATAATTCTGATCTTTGACTTTAAATTTGACAATAATTTCATTGTCTTCATTAACTAAGGCGCTATTAGAATTACTGAAAGAAAAATTTAGTCCTAGGTCGTTGATTTTGGTTTCAAAAGTGGCTGATTTTTTAAATTCGCTGGAAAAATTGGCTGGTTTATAGGTCATATCGGCCAAAATTATGTCGCTTTCACCGACCGGGCCCACTAACTTGCCCTTAATTCTTATCAAGTCGCTGCGATGAGGAGCTAAACTGGCCATGGCCCAAGTGTTATTATTTCTAGTCGCCCGAGGATCGCTCTCTAAAAAAATAAAATTATCCGGATACTGAACTTTAATCTCAATATTATTGATCGCCACTTTATCTTCATTTTTATAATTTAAAATATAATAAAATTCCTCGCCGGCCATAACTTCCCGATCGGCTGCAAAGCTAAGAACAATCGTCTGTTTATCGGCGTTAATATTTAAATAAATATAATTATAAGCCGCGTAAACCGCTCCGCTTAAAACAAACATGACAATAATAAAAGTAACCAGATTAAAGAAAAAGCCCCGCGCCCGCTTCACGGTTAAAGTTTTAATGTCAAGCTTTTTGCCTTGATCGTCCTGGTAGATTCTGGCCAAGCTGTTTTTTATTTCTTCTTCCTTGGCCTCGTTAACGACATATTTATCAAAGGCCTCGACCTCTTCGTCGTTAGGCAGCGGCCTTTTCACGAATTCGGACAAGCTGGAAGAATCGTGTTTTATTTTTATTTCATGGTTTTTCATATCCATTGTCATTGCGAGCGAAGCGAAGCCTGCCTACCGGTAGGCAGACAATCTCACGCATGCAGTTTGCTTCACTAAATCTCGCCATAATTTTATTATGATTATTTTTTACTATTTATGAGATTGCTTCGTCGCCCCGCAGATACTGGGCTCCTCGCAATGACAGATGACTTACTTCTCCTCCACCATTACGGCCATCAGTTTATCCTGATCAAAAATTTCTTTTCTGAACCAGCCGTCTAAATTAACGGTTAAACCGGTCGGATATTGCCAAATTATTTTAAAATTATCGCTTAATTTTAATTCGCTCTGGAAGGTAGATGAATTCATGCCCGGTTGTTTTTGCGCGAGCAAGGAATAAGAATAAAGTTCTTTCTGATCGGGATTAATCATGGCGTTAGCTTTAGCTAGCAAATTATCCAAGGAGCTTTGAGCTAAACTGGGTTTTTTATCAATTAGCTTAAAAGGTAATTGATATTTAATATTTATGGCAATGGTTTGACCCGGATCCACTTGCGACCAATTAGCGAAAACGGTCTTATCTAGTTCATTATAAATTTTCGTGCCGCTTAAGTCGTCAGTTAGCGCTAAGGCCTCGCCGCGCGCCAGATCAGGGTCGTTTTGCCAATCCGCTTCGGCCTCTTTAAAAAATATTTTATCCACCGGTTTAAAGCCGCTAGCTTCAATCAATTCCGAGCCCAAGGGCACATAAATTCTTAGCCAATCAACATTCCTGACGCCGGAGAATGGCTCGCGCTTTATTCCTTCATGGGTTCGCCTAATGGTTAAATTATCAATAATTGTGCCATCCGGCTGGACTTCGGCCCGATGAATAATTTCCTGCCTGATGCGGCGGTCGCTTTTCCCGCCGGCGATATTAGTATTGATCACGCTTAAGTAATCACCGGCCGTGGTTTTAATTTCTCCGATCCAGCCCAGCCGTCTTACCTCGGCCTGCAATTTATTATCGGTAAAATAAAATAAAATATTTTTATCCGTGAGCAAACCTTCAATCGCTTTAAGCAGGGGCAGTAAATTATCTTTATTTAAGCGCTCAGGCAATTCGGCAATAATTTTATTCATTAAATCGCCGATGATTTTCTTCGGCTCCTTAGTGACATTGGGCTTCTGCTCGGCGAATTCCTGAGTCACGCGCCAGAAATTATCCGCGTCAATAATCACGCCATATTTATCTTTCATATCTATCGGACCGATGATCCTTAAAATTTCTTCCATGACGGTCGGCGTCAAGCCGATTACCCCGTCCACGGTTGAACCGTCGCTATTGGCATAAAACCAGGCTAATTTGCGCGCCGAAGTTGGCCAATCAGGCCACCAGTTAGCGTCCCAAAAATGCCAGTCCGGCCTAATTAAGCGGAGCGGCTCCGGCGATTTTATTTTCTTTAACAGGCCGGCATCAGTATCATAGCTGCCGCCGCCGGGCGCTTCAATTTTCTTTATCCGGCCGTTTAAAACATCTATTAAGGCGAAACTGCCGATAAAGCCGCCCGAGGCTCGAAGCTCGGAATTATTTTGAAAAACCAATAGATAGCGTTTGGCCGCGCCGCCGCCCAGAAAACTCTCCAGTTGATCGGCCAAACCGATGAATTCGCTTAGCCAGCGGCTGAGTTGGCCGATCTTTTGCTTTAATAAAATAAACTTTGTTTGATAATCCTCGGGCAATACCTCGCTATTGATCTGATCCAGTTCCTGACCCAGAGCGGTTAAATCTACGATGGCGCGATGGCCGTAAACGGTTAAATTTAATAAAATCCCCTTACTGCTACTGGCCTGATAATTAAATAAGGCGGCAATGGCCAAGCTTAAATCTTTACCCGCGGCCGCGCTTAACTCGCCGGCTCTAACTAAATGCTTACTGGCCGCGGCCAGTCGCAGATTCTTATCCGGCACGGCGGCGGCTAAGGTAAAGAGCAAACCGTTAATTTCCTTAAGCTGATTCTCGGCAATTAAAAAATTACTGCTGGCCTCTGCAAAACTTTTGCCGGCTCCGTTAAAGTCCAGATTAGCCGCGTTAAGGCCGCCGGAAATTAAATTATTCATGGCGCTTTCGCTCGCGCCTAAAACTTTGCCTCGAGCGCTATCCAGCGTTTTATAGAATGTCCAGGCCTTAACCGGTAAAATCATGATTAAAAGAACTCCGGCGAAGACCAGAACCGGCCTTAAATAGCCAACCACCCGTTTGTCATTGCGAGGAGCGCCTTTAGCCCCGGGCTTGACCCGGGGGACGAAGCAATCTCTGTCCCTAACGATAATCCTCTTTAGTAATATTCCCGCAATCACTGATCTCATCATCTGAAAAACGCCCGAAAAAATCTTTAAACCCTTAATTATGATCGGCCTGAATCGGCTAACTAAAAAATTCATGGCTCTGGCTAGCGGTCTCATTGTCTCGAGTAGTAAAAAATAAACCAAACGCAAACTAAAAATTATCACCCAGCCCACCCAATAGCAAGCTTGACAGATTAAAATTACAGCTTGCTTTAAAATTATATAGACCAATTTAATTAATACAACAAAAGCTAGCCGATCTAGCTTAAGCCAGATTTTTCCGACCGGGGAATTTGGCATTAACCAGGCCCCGGGTTGGTTATTTTTAGGTCGCTTATTTTTTGTCATGCCCGCGCCCAATTCTTTCGCGTAATCAATAAAAGCCGTAAAATTCTTCTTGGTATTTTCCCTGCCTTGCTTTAAAATCTGGCCATAATCAAGCTCGGCTAATTTTTCCAATTTTAATTCAAGCGATAAATTCTGCTGGCTGGTTATTCCTTTTGTCTCCGCAGCCGCCAGTTCTTGTTTTAAATCAATCACAAAACGGGACGATTCAGCGCCCGGTTTAATTTTTAAATTGTTAAATTTATTTAAGCCCATTTGTTTTCTAACACAAAATTTTTCCAAACTTATTTACCCTGTTAAATTTATTTAGTGATAAACATTTAACAGGGTCAACATTATTATAACACAAAAACTAGAAAATATGAAAACTTACAGACTAATACTTAAAACCGCCTTAACTATTTAATTATAAAAGTAAATTTTTGTTATGGCATTTTCTGTATAATAATGATATTATTGATTTGTCAATCAAACCAAAAAAATGTTTCCGGAAAGGAGAAACTTAATATGGCAAGAGTACCTAGGATAATGGTTACGAACGGACACCGATCAACGGTCGAGCAGTTCTTGCAACCAGAGGAGCTGGCTATGATGTTTTACCCGGAGTTTAAGGAGAACTTAAGCCCAGAGGATTTCGTTCATACTTCTTTTCCGGTGCGAGTTCAAAAAGTCGGAAAACCAATGTCTGGTCCGCGGAAAACCAGAGCATGGCAATTCATGTTCAAACAGAAAACATGAACCGATTAACACTCCAGGAACTAGTCGCTGAAGCTTTCCCCTCTAACGAACCCGAGAGCCCTGATTCTGCTGAAGACATGGTATCTGAAAGGAACTTGTCAGAGACCCTGGCCGTCCGCGAATTCTACCGGCTGGTCGCCGAATTTTTCCCTTCAAACTAAGTCGGCGCCTAACCGCGTCGCATCACCCCTGAAAAAGGTAAACGATAAAATCTCGTGAACTTCTTTTCAGGGGTTTTTTTAATATTATATATTTCTATTATATTATAGCTAATATTAAACAAAATTAATGATTATGGACTTTTTTACTTTGACATTTTTACTAGTATATGCTATTATAATAAGTCAATTTGTTCTTTAAAACTTAGCGCTAAATGCTGAATTAAGGGTTATAAAAATTTGTAACTTTTAATTCAGCGTTTAGCAGAAACAAAACCCAGCTCCACGAAAGGAGGAGCTTCTAATGAACAACCGTCATCATGTAATGTCATTTGCACGATTTGTCCAGTCAGTTGATGGCCCTGCCAGTCATCCCTGACGACTTCACGCCCACTCTTGCCCGTTTTGGGGAGGGGTGGAGGATTGGAGAATTCAGGGAATGCCCAGTGTCGCAAATCTTGACAGTGAAGTTCACACCAATATCCTTCACAGTGAAGGTGAGGCGGAGTGATGGCAAGCCAGGTGTCGACCAATAACTACTACAAACGAAAGAAAAAACAACAAACATGAAAACAGAAAATCAAACACCTATCAGGCCCTTTTCTCTCGCGGAACTCAAAACTCGACAGGAGCAAGGGTATCCGCACCCCGGACTCGTCGAGGACGGGATGAGAGCGCTCGAGCGAGTACTCAATACCGCTCAAGAACAGCCAGGCCAGCCCAGCGCCGAGCCGCCAGTTGAACGGGAAAGGTTCGGCAAGGATACCGCCACCCATAATGTGCGATGGCAGAGCACACTGTTCGGTTGGGTGACTATCGGCATTGACACTCACTGTTTCGGCCGTGAGATCCACCTCGACCAGTTCACCATGGTGGTACCGATCGAACTTACTGGCCAACCGGACGCGATCACCTTTTTTATCGAACGGGGGCTGACGCCGGGAATCAGGATGTTCCGCTCGCAGATGAACGCGCCTGCTGACTGCACCGAAGGCGACATGGCTTCGGCCACCTTCCCGATCAACTGGATTGCCGATAGTCAGGGCGGGCAAATGCCGTCCACGGTCAAGGGAAGACGGGATATGGACCTGATATTCCTTGATACCACTGGCGTGGGTGATGGCCGGAAGGGCGCCATGGTCGTGCTGGAAGTGAGCATAACTACCAGGCATGGTCAGCTCTGGCTAGGTTTCCAGCGGGTGTATGCGGGACAAGTGGTTCGCACGACGGCGGAAAAGGCCCAAAGTATGGGTTTCGCGACCGTCGAGGCGGATCACCACAGAGTGGCAGTAGTCCCTCTCATGCCGGAGAACGCCTACCCAAAGAGTAGCTTCTTCGGGAACTTCAGTCACCTGGCAGTCGGAATTGTGACCGCTGCCATTAACCTGGAGGCTTCGGTTCCTCTATCCAGTTGCGTGGTGGCTCGGTGGCAACCTAGTGCTAAGGAACTGCCGGCCGAATTAAGCCATCGAGAGGGATGGTTTGGCGCCAACATCTGTTGGTTCAACGCCACGATCGGTTGCGGCGTTGTTTATCTGGACGACGGCAGATCTGCCTTCGTTCATTTCAAGCAGATCGAAGGCGCGGACGGGGCTCCCTTATGGAAGCAACCGGGCGTCTTTCCGATGCTCACGCCCATGACCAGGGTGGCAGTGCGGGTCGTGCAAGAATCCGGCACGAACCTCAAGGCTACGGCAGTTAGGCCTTTCTAAGCCCAACTCCCTCGGGAGTTGGCAAATCAAACAGGGCGGCGGTCATCATGATGAATGATGATCAACCGCTCTTTTCTTTTTGCTTAATAAATAATAGTTTACTTATTCTCCAAAATAATTCATTTTATCCGGCCAGGGGTTAGCGGCTAGCGGCAGGACTGAATTATAAAGATTCGCGTATAGCTCCTCGGTTATAAAAGGCATAAAAGGATGAGAGATAATTAAATATTTTTTATAAACAAACCTCAAGACCGAAGAAGAAACTTCCGTATTTTTCTTTGCTTGCGTAATTTTTACATATTTCTCCAGATTTAAAAGAAAATGGCATAATTTTTCTTGCGCGAAGGCGAATGAATATTTTTCCAAAGATGAGCTGACGGAAACCGCGAGATGATCAATCTCCGATAACAAATATTTATCTTCATGACCTAGATCTTGGGGTTTAAATAATTCATGTGAATTCAGCTGGTAAGCTTCAATTAGGCAGCCAATCTTCCATAATCGGCGGGAAAATTCCTGGAAATAAAACAGTTGCTCTTCCGCCAGGGTGAAGTCTTCCCGAAGCGTTGTATATGATATTAAAGCCATCCGCGTGGCATCAGCGCCAAACTTTTCCAGATAATATTCAAGCGAGACAGCATTGCCGATACTCTTTGACATTTTTTGTCCGTCTTGGCCTTGTATTAAACGATGGAGATAAACCATTCTAAACGGCAGCTTGCCGGTTAAATATTGGCTTAAAAATATCTTCCTGGAAACGGACAAACGAAGCAAATCATACCCTATAACGATTGAATCGCTGGGGTAAAAATAAGAGAAATCAGCGGCCAGCTCGTCGCCGAAAACAATCGTGCCCCATTGCCCGGAAGAAAACCAAGTATCAAAAGTATCGGTTTCAGGTAAATATAATTTACCCGCCTCTGGCTCTAATGTCCAAACCGCATTTTCGCCTGCATAAATCCGTTCCAGGCCAGTCGACACTTCTTCTGTAGTAACGCCTTGATCTAAAAATAATTTTAAATTTCCACACTGCTTGTCTCCTTTTTTGTCAATAAACCAAACCGTGAACTTTGACGGATCGGAAATATCATACCAAATCGGAATTTTTATGCCCCAGACATTCTGACGAGCGATTGGCCAATCAGTCATCTTTTTAAGCCACTCCATTAAACCTTTCTCTCGCCATCTGGGAAAAATTTCTAAACCTTCTTTTTTAATGGCGGTTAAAGCATTTTTTCTTAAAGGAACTGTTTCGTCATCTATCTTTAAAAACCAAGTAAGCATTATTACGCTTTCTACTTCGTGGCCTCGTTTACATAAAAAAACAAAATCTAAATACGAGTCGTCAATTTTTTCTAAATACCCCTGTTGTTTTAAAAATGAAACTTCTTTAAACCGTGCCTCTTTAGGTTTTAATCCCGGGTATCTCTCTAGCATCTTTCCTTCCCAATCCAAAAGATTTTGCGAAGGTATTGAGTTGCGCAGCGTATATTCATAATCGTATTTTTTATAGGAAGGAGAAAATGGGAAAAGAAATTGATTATTATTTTCTGGATCAAACTTTCTTTTGCTGGCGATAATTTCAACTGGTTTGTTTGTTATGGGATTTATAAGCACTTGGCCAATATAATGGGCATATCGCTTATCGTCAGGATGAATTAATACATGGGTAGCGGCGAAAAGGAATTCCGGCCGCGTAGTCGCTAGGGTTAAATAATTGTGGCTATTCTGAAATGTGAATTTAATAAAATAAAGGGGGATCGTCTCTTTTGATTCTTCAAGTTCAATATCCGCTAAAATCGTGGCGCACGAAGGACAATAGCTGGCCATATAAGATCGGCGATAAATTAGATTGTCAGCAACCAGCTTATTAAATGTTTTATTGATTGACCGAAGAGATTCGCTATCCATGGTATAGCGAAACCGGGACCAGTCCACGCTTGCCCCCAGGTCTTTTATCTGGCCTTTTATTGTCTCATTATTGCCTTCAACAAAATGCTTGATCGCTTCGAAAAGTTTTTTACTGCCAAACTTCCATTTATCTTTGCCGGCTTTCTCTAACTCTCTCTCAAAAGTAACTTGCGTTTCGTAACCGCCATGATCGGTAGAAGGAATCCACAGCGTAGGATCGCCCTTGGCTCTATGAAATCTTGCCAAAATATCCTGAATAGCAATCATCAGCGCGTTGCCAATATGCATGGCGCCGCTGGCATTTGGTGGCACAAGAAAAATAGAAAACGGTTTTTTTGTAAGTTCAATTTTAGGGGTAAAATAATTATCCCTCTCCCACATGAGACTTATTCGCCGCTCGGCTTCTTTGTGATTATAATATTTTTCCATGATATGTTGCTAATAAATTATAATTTTTTCAAAATTTTATTATAAACTTCTAGGGTTTGGCGCGCGCATTCGCTCCAGCTGTACTTTTTTATTTGTAGATATCCCCTATTTATCATCTCGCGGCGCAGATTTTCATCGCTGATTATCAATTCTATTTTGGCTTTCATCTCCGCTTTATTTTCCGGATTAAAATAAACCGCGGCCGAACCCAGAATTTCCGGCAAGCTGGTTTTATTGGAGCTGACTACGGGCAAGCCATAAGCCATAGCCTCCAGCGCCGGCAAGCCAAAACCCTCGTAAAGCGAGGGGAAAATATAGGCGCGAGCGCGAGCGTACAAAATTTTTAAATCGCCGTCGGGAACATAGCCGGGGAAAATTATCGCTCCGTTAAAATTCGCGACCGGCGGTTTTAAGCGGCGATAAAAGTAATCTTCTTTGCCCACTAAAACCAATTGCAAATTTCTCTGCTGCCCGTTAATCAGCGAAAAAACTTTAATCAAACCTCCTAGGTTTTTATGGGGATAGGCGTTGCCGACATAGAGCAGATATGGCTCGGCGATATGATATTTTTTTAAAATATCCTCCGGCTGATGATCGTTGATTTTGTCGCGAGCCAGATCGGCCACGCCCTCGTAAGTAACCATAACTTTCTCCGGCTTTATTTTGAATTGCCTAACGATTTCTTGCTTAGTATATTCGGACACGGCTAAAACCTGGCGCGCCCGCTTAATCGCGAGGGCGATGACAATTTTATAAAAAAAGTTTTTTATTTTATAGATTACCGGCGCTAAAGTCGTGGCGCGCTGGGTGGGAAATTTTATTAATATTAAATCATGGATCGTTACGACGAATTTCACCGGACAGAAAATCGGCACGTTAAAATGAGGAAAATGCATTAAATTCAAGCGCTGGCGAGAGATGAGGAACGGCAATAAAATTTGCTCGGCGAGGCCATACCATTTTATGTCCGCTAAAATTTTTTTCACCTTAAGATTATCGCTTTTAAAACTAGAAAAATTTTCCCGCCGCAAAAATACCACATACTCGCTGACCTGATCTAATTTTACTATATTATCAACAATCTCCTGGATATACCTGCCCAAACCCTTGCCGATTGGGCCGTAAAAACGGGCATCAATGCCGATGCGGTTAATTTTTTTATTATTTTTCATATTTAGTTTGGTCGAACGAAGATGTTGGTTTTAAGCGCATACGAAATTGTAGTAATTTTTCTTAAAATTATTCAATTTCACTAATTTCTATTTCGGTCTTTACCGATTGAATAATTTTAAGAAAAATACCCAAATTTCGTCTAAGCGAGAAACCAACATCTTTGTTCGACTTTAATTCTCCGACTGCGCAGGAATAACTGGCGCTAATCTATACAATGTAAAATCTTTGGCCACTTTTTCCACAATCTCTATTTTTAAATTAAACTTAGCCAATCTTTTTTCATTTAAATAATTATAATCTTTTTCCGGAAAAGTAAAATTATAATAATAGACCGACAAATACTTAATTAGAATGGCATACTGTCTGATCATCTCCTCGTCATTAAACAAGCCGACAATTACCTTTCTTTCCGGGAATAGCAGCTTGTCATGATATTGAGTTATAACAACTGATCGCGGTTCAGTTAAGCTAAGTATTCGGTTATAATCCTGGCGCGAAGCCAATTGCTTCTTCACCGATTGAACTAAGCCTTCGGCGCTGCCGAATAAAACGAACTGCAGGGAAATAACCAAAACTATGGCTATCATTAAAACACGGCAACCGTTAATTAAAACTTTCTGGCGGAAAAGATTGGCTAATTTTATTAGAAAAAAACTCGCCAGAGGTATGGCGCCCAAATAAATCGGCAGCCAATAGCGAGTATAGGAATTGCCGATGGTGTGGCTCCGCGGGTCCGGATTATCATGAAAATCCCAACTGCCATAATAAAATAATAAAATAAAAAAAATAATCGCGTAAACCGTAAAATAGCAAAAATGGCGTCTCTGCCATTTTTTAATTCTTCTTAAGAGCCAGAGAAAGCCGAACAAAGCCGGCCAAAATAACCAATAAAACATGGCCGCGAAATAAAAATAAAGCATTCTAAAACTCTGGCTCGGCGAAAAACCGAAATGAAAAAGATTATTTTTTATTTGGATTAAATTATCTTTAACGATGCCGGTCTTTATCAGACCGGATGTCACAATGGCTTGGCCGGCGCCGGCGATATTTAAAATTGATTGGTTCATTTCATCGTAACCGCCGCGCCAATAAGACCCGTAAAGTATCTGATTCCAGAATAAGGCCGGTAAAATAGAAACGGACAAAAAAGCCAAAAAAATCAATAATTTTATCAAACCAACTTTTTTAATATTAAATAGCCAGAGAGCCAGCCAGCCTGGCATAAGCCAAATCAGCTCGGCCGATCGGACGATCACCGCCAAACCCAAGAATATTCCGGCTAAAGCGGCGTAAACGTCGGGCCAGAATTTTAAAATTTTAAACTTGACCGTAGCAATATCCAGCGACGATTTTTTATTTCTCGCCATAATGACGGCGAAATACCAGCTAATCATAAGTAAAACCACAAACAGCACATTATGAAACATGCTGCGGGCGCTATAATAAATCAGCGGCGGCAAACAGGCCGCGAAAATCGCGGAAATCAAGGCATTGCGTCTGCCAAAAACTTCCTTAATTAAAAGAAAATAAAAAATCAGGCCGATGGCCGCGAAAAACGGCGTGAGAAATGGAATAATTTTATAGCCAGTTAAACCGGCGATGGTACCGTAAATCAAAATCAGGCCGAGAAAACTTACCGGCTTAATCGTGCCTTGATCGCTCCGGTAGCTCCTGGGATGCATGATATCGGCCGACAGAAGATTATACTTTTCAAAAAACTCAAGCCGCCCCTCCTGGGCGTAAAGTTTAGTAAAATTATAATTTGACGATTCATCCGGCGACCCCCATTTTATAAAGCCATCCGGCTGCGCGTAATAATTATAACTCGCGGTACCGATAAAAAAACTCGCTGCCACGATTATTAAAATAATCCACTGCCAGTATTTTTTAAACCAATTTTTAACTTCGGCGGGCAAATTAAACTTCATACAAATAGATCGGTAAATCATTCTTAGTCGGCTTATCAATAATCTTCGGCGTCCAATCATTAAGTTTAAAGGAATAAGAGATTGCTTTAGCCCCGGGTTTTAATTCTTGTTTTAATTTAACGGCTAATTTTCCATTGACCGTCTTGGGTATGCCAAAAAAATAAACCACATCCGCCGACGACAAATCTTCTTTAAATAAATTCTTAAATTTAAATTTGGCGTTCGGTTTAAAAACCTGCCTAAGCCGGCAAATTAAATATAATGGCCAAAATATCTCTAGGCCGATGGCTAGGGCCTTATAATGATCGCTCGCGTAGATAACAATTTTACCGTCGCCGCAGCCCAAATCATAAAAAATTTGGCCATCTTGCAAGTCGGCTAATTTAAAAATTCTGCTTAAATCGCGGCTGCGGCTCGGTACCCAGGGGGCAAACGACAAAACTGAAAAAACTATATTAATACAGCAGACAATAACGGATAATATAAAAATTAAACTTAAACTGTAAACTATAATGAAAATTATCATAAGATGTGGTAAAATAGTAATGTTAAGTTTGGGTAAAGGCGTTGGTTTTGAGCGGCGCCTCGGTGCTTTCCTCGGAGCCGAAACAACCGATCGGAATGAAATTGTAGCGATTTCTTCAAAAATCGCCCAAATTTCATCTTAAGCGAAAAACCAACGCCTTTACCCAAAGATCAGACAACAATGTACGATAGATTGCTACATATCGCGAATTCACTGCTAATATTTATCTGCCTGATTGCCCTATTTGGCGGCCTGGTTTATCATTTTTATTCTCTTAATAATCTAGGCGTGGCAATTAGTTTAACCTTAGCGATTATTTCCTTTATCATTATACAGTATTTTAGCTTTCAAGCAAATAAAAAAATCGAATGCCAGTCTGAAGCAAAAAATCCTGATCCTAAGCTTCAAGCAATTAATCTCCTGCTCGGCGCCGCTTATCTCTTGCTCCTCTGCACCGCTTTTTATATTCTGCTCGGCCACCAGGCGGCCAATGCCATAATTTCGCCTTGGCAAATCGTGCCAAAATATTTTTTTACAATTTATAGTTTAGCAACTCTCTGTTTAATCGCTAATATCATCTCTAACGGCCGCTTGGCTTTGCCGCTCTTAATCGGCCATTACTTTTTATCTCTAGCCGTCGCTTTAATCGTCTATCGGCTGGGTTATGGTTATGATTCTTTCATCCATCTGGCCACGGAAAACTTAATTGATAAAATCGGCGCGGTCGAGCCCAAGCCGTTTTATTATCTCGGGCAGTATGCTTTAGTGGTAATTCTCCATAAAATTACCGCCCTGCCCTTGGCTTGGCTGGACAGATTGCTTCTGCCGGTAGCGGCCGCGGTTTTCCTGCCGCTTACTCTCTGGCGCGTACTGACGGCCTGGTTTAACGAAGAGCGGCTTAATTTAACGGTAATCTTATCCTTACTGGCTTTAACTTTTCCTTTTTTAATTATCACTACGCCGCAAAATTTAGCTTATTTTCTATTGATCATAATCATCTTGCTCGGTTTGATTTGCCAAAGTTTTTATGATTTTTTTATAATTTTACTTTTATCCCTAACCGCGCTTATCATTCAGCCCATCGCCGGCTTGCCGGCCCTGCTCTTTTGCTTATTCTTGGCCGTTTACCATAGCGATAAAACTAAAATAAAAAAATATTTATATCCCCCGTTAATTTTAATTGCCATTTTTATCTTGCCGGCGGCCTTTTATTTTTTAAACCGGCAGTTGTCAGCGGCCGCTATGAGCGGCGCTTTAGCTCAAAACGTCAGCCAATGGGTCTTAAAAATTCCTGGCCAAGAAAATTTTATTTTAAATTTCGTCTATCTCTATGGCTTTAATTTAAAATTTATTTTCACCCTGCTGGCTTTAAGCGGAATTTTTATCGCGCTTAAACATCAAGAGCAATGCAAGATTTTCTGGCTCTATTTTACGCTCTCTATTTCTTTATTCATATCATATTTAATTACCGCTAAAATACCATTCGCTTTCTTAATAAACTATGAGAGAAGCGATTATCCGGCCAGAGTTTTACTGATCGCCTGCCTGTTTCTCTTGCCGTTCATAATCATCTCGATCTACGCGCTGTTAGAAAAAATATTGGCGCAAAATATTATAATTAAATTAAGCTGGGCGACGTTCTTAACGATTTTTATCAGCGCCTCTCTATATATAACTTACCCGCGCTATGATAATTATTTTAACTCGCATGGCTATTCGGTTTCCCGGGCTGACATTAAAGCTGTCAACTGGATAAATACCAATGCCAAAACTGATTTTATAGTTTTAGCCAATCAGCAAGTAAGCGCCGCCGCTTTAAGCCAATTCGGCTTTAAAAAATACTACGGCGGCGGCCAATTATTTTACTACCCGATTCCGACCAGCTCCCCGCTCTATCAATCTTATCTGAATATGGTTTATAAAAAACCTGACCGCGAAACTATGCTAGCGGCCATGGATTTAGCCGGCGTTAGCCAGGGCTACTTCGTTTTAAATAAATACTGGTGGGCGTTTAAAAAAATTCTGGACCAAGCCAAGCTCTCGGCCTCGAGCTTTGAGGAAATTGATAATGGCGAGGTGTATGTGTTTAAATATGAAAGAAAATAAACTTAACAGAACTTATCAAGAAGCCGGACGAAGGTTAATTAATCAACCCCTCCAACTCTTTAATATAATTTTCCACACTATATTGCTTAACCTTCTCCTTGCCCACCCTGGCTAACTCGGTCAAATCACTTGGACATTCTATGGCCCAAGACATTTTGTCAGCCAAATCCGCCACATTACCTGGCCTGAATAACAAGCCGGCAGTATTTTCACCCAAGAGCTCGCTAATCCCGCCCAAATCGGCAGCTAAAACCGGCAAGCCGGCGCTAAAAGCTTCCAATATAACGGTCGGACAATTTTCATAGCAGAGAGTCGGCACAACCAAGCTCTGGCAGACAGACAAAAGCTTATTAACTTGCGCTTCATCTTGGCGGCCTAAAAATTTAATACTATTATCTCGTCCGGCTTCAATCTTAACCTGTTCCAGCCCTGAACCGACACCGGCTATAATTAACTCGGTTCGCGGAAATTTTTCTCTTATTCTCTTATAGGCCTGAATCAATAAATTCAGGCCTTTATGTTTTTCTATTTGGCCTAAATATAAAAATTTAAAAATTTCATTGTCTTTTAACGCCGCCACCGCGAGCGCTGGCGCGACCGGATTGGGCAAAACTATTCTTTTTGATTTAATAAAAAATATCTTATCCAAATGTCGATCGCGAAGCCAGCGAGAAGGAAAAATTACCGCCTTAGGCGAAGCAAACAATCGACTGCATAAGCCGGCATAATTTCTGGCCCACTGGCCGTTAATCATATTTTCTTGGCCAAAGAGTAAGAGTCCGGCAGGATGGATTAATTGAAGATCATGGACAAGATGAATATGCTTAATTTTTAACCTCCTGATCGCCAATGGCGTTAAAAATCCCAAACCCATTAAATTATTGGTTACCACGGCAACGCATTTGGCTTTTTTTAAAATTTTTTTTATTCTAAAATAATTTATAAAATTAAACATGTTCCAAATATGCCAAACCAACCGCAAAACTTTAGGATATTTATTTAGATTATGATACAAGCTATTTAAATAATAAATTCGTAATTCGCTTGTCCTCCGAAGCGCTAGCGAAGGGGGGCAATTTGCTTGTCCTCGCCAATCCTTGGCGAAGGTAATTTTTAATTGTTTAAAATACGGGCTGGTGGTTATAATAAAAACTTCATGGCCGGCTTTAACCAAGCCATTAGCTATGATTTTGGTGATTTTCTCCGCGCCACCTCTGGCGTACGGCTCATATAAATTATTAATTAAACAAATTTTCATAAACTTTACGCGGTTGATTAGCAGTTGGCTGAAGTTAGTAATTTTTGAAGTGAGGACTGTTTGACCCCGCATTTGCGGGGGAGTTCCCTGCCTGCCGGCAGGTAGGCGCAACGAGAAAATTACTAACTTCAGCCAACTGCCCTGAAAAATATTTTTTAAGTGCGTAAGTCCTGATTACAACAAAGGATTAAATCTTATCTGATAATAAATTGCGTCAAGCTTTTTACCAACCCTTACCCAGGTATATTTCTTTTCCACTAATTCCCTGCCCGCTCTCCCCATGGCCTGGGCCCGCTTTTTATCGCCTAAAATAATGGTTATTTTCCTTACCAAATCTTTAATATCGTTGGGCTTTACCAGAAAGCCCTGCTTGCCGTTTTTAAAAACGCTTCTAACTCCGGGCAAATTGGAAGTAATTACCGGCCTGGAGCAAGCCATGGCCTCAAGCGTGACTAGACCAAAAGCTTCGGCTTGATTGATGGAAGGTAAAATCAGACAATCGCAATAATTATAAAAATCAACCAATTTGCTATTATTAACCATTTCATTAAAAAAAACTGATTTGGCCACGCCTAAATCATGAGCAATCTTTCTGTAATATCCCAATAAATCTCCGCTACCGACGACATTTAAAATAGTTGAGCTAAATTTGGGATTTTTAATAACTTCGGCTAACGCTTTGATCAAATTCTCCAAGCCTTTAAAATAATGGGCTCGATCCAGCCCGCCCACGAACAACAAAACGCCGTGTTGCCGATCCTTATTTAAATTATCATGATAAATGACGAATTGATCGGGATTAACGCCGAAAGAAATTTGCCTGAATTTATCCGGCCGGCGGCGGTAATATTTTCCCAAATTAGAGTGTTTAATATAATCAAGCGAGGCGCAAGTAATAATTTTCGCGGCTCGAACGAAAATAGGCAAAATAAAAATTTTATATAGGTAGAAAATAAAACCTTTAAAACCGGTCGCCTGATTATCCATATGATAATGCAAGACCAGCTTCATTCTTTTGCCCGACCATAACTTTCTTAATAACACCGCTTTGAGCGCCCCGTAACAGGGATAATGTAAATGCACAATATCAAAATTATTCAATTTAAAAAAAAGTTGCGGTATGAGAGCCCCGTTGCCAAACTTAACGATCGACCTAAGGCGCTCAACGGTAAATTTACCTTCCGTGTCGACTGGCTGATCGGCAAACTGGCTAGCCCCATCCGAATAATTGTAAGCCGGCGTGAACACCGTCACCTCATGCCCTAAATCGGCCAGCCTGTCCGAAATATTATAAACGCTATTGCCAATTCCGCCTCGATAAGGCGGAAAAGTACAAACGATTTGCGCGATTCTCATAATTACTTATCTTTTAAAGCGATGTTCTTAACAATCTTAGTTAGATCTTTTTCAATTTTCTCAAATTTCAATCTTAAGCGGAAAACAAAATAAAATAATATAGCCACGCTTAAATATAAGAGGACCTCGATGCCGCTACCGGAGAACCCCAGTTCCGATACTAATTTATCAATCGATTTCAAAAAAATTATTAAACCCGCGGCTAAAAGCCAAAAAATCAGCCAAAACAAAAATTCATTGGCGCCAATATGGTTTTTTTTCTTTTGCCAATAAAGGCGGGCGATAAAAAAGGCAATAATTATGAGCGCGATAGCTTGTTGCGGCATATATTTTAATAACTAATTAACTATTATAGCGATAAGTAAATCTTTTATGATCTTTAAACCGCCAAAAAAACTTTGGCCAAAATTATGATAAACCACGGCAATCGGAACTTCCGCGACCTGGAGTTTATTTTTCTTAACCTCAAACATAATTTCCGAGCAATGCGCCATCCCATCCTGCTGCCAACTTATCTGGCGAGCGGCCTCGGCCGACATGGCTCTAAAACCGCTTTGCGGATCGGTTAAATTAATCTGAAAAAATATCCGATTAACGGCTTTAGCCAAAGGCATTATAAAATATTTTTTAAAAAAGGGCATGGCTGTGTTGCCGCGGCTGTCTAAAAAACGCGAACCATAAACTACTTGAGCCGCGCCCTGTTTTATCGGCGCGGTAATTTTGGCGATGTCTTGGCCGGAAAACTGGCCATCGGCGTCAAAATGAATAATAATGTCAGCGCCATTGGCTAAACTATATTCCGTGCCGGTACGGAGAGCCGCGCCTTGACCGCGGTTAATTATATGTTTTAACGCCATAGCGCCGCCGGCTTTAGCTAAATTATAAGTCTGGTCAGTTGACCCATCGTCCACTACCACCACCCTATCTACCAGTGATTTAATTTCCTTAACCACCGCGGTTATATTTTTATGCTCATTAAACGCCGGAATTACGCAAAAAACTTTCATAAAGTAAAAAATTTACTTATCCGGAACAGAAGTATTTATTTTTCGCTTAAACAAAATCTGTGTATTTTTTCTTAAAATTATTTAAATCGACTCCCTAACGGTTTTTAAGCCCTTACTAGCCCGGAGATCATCAATGGTTTTTTCCAAACCTTTTTCTAAGGTAACTACCGGCAGCCAACCCAATTCTTCCCGCACCTTAGTTATATCGGGCAAGCAAAGCTCGGTAATAAATAAATGTTTATCTGAATATTTAATCTTGGATTTTGATTTTAGCAGCTTAATAATAATTTCACAAATTTTAGTAAAACTGATATTAATATCCGAACCGATGTTGACCGGACCATTAATATCGGCGGCCATCATCTTTAAACAAGCATCCACGCAATCGTTAATATAACAAAGCGAAGTGGAAAAATTCGCGTCGCCGGGAATAGACAAGTCAGTATTATCCAAGGCGCTATTAATAAAATCCGGAATCAAATTGCCTTCATTCAATTTCAGGCGCGGACCGTAAATACGGAATAAACGGGCTACTTTCGCATCCAGATCGTAAGCCTGGCGATAATTCTCCACTATAGTTTCGGAAAATCTCTTGCCCTCATCGTATGAGCTTCTCTCTGAGAGAAAATCAACTTTGCCCAAATCATCTTCTTTAACCCTTAGAGAATCGTTCTGCCTCGGCCCATAAACGACCGAGGAGGAAAAATGCATAAACTTAGCTTTAAACCGCACTGCCAAATCAAGCATATTTTTTACGCCGTAAGACGAAGCCAAAATCGTAGGAATCTTATTTTTGACAAAATCTTTAGGCGAAGTCGGACAAGCCAGATTATAAATTTCTTGAATGCCCTGAAATTCAATTTTAAATTTCTGCAGTTCGGGCAGCTTCTCCAAATCTAGGGGCTCGGTTATATCGTGTTTAATAAACTCGAAATTAGGATCAGCCAGCAAGTGGTCGATATTTATTTCAGCGCCGGTAGAAAAATTATCCAAGCAAATTACTTTGCTGGTGGAAATTAACCGATCGCATAAATGCGAGCCGATAAAACCAGCGCCGCCAGTTACTAAAATGTTTGGCCGGTCAAAAATTGCTCGTTTAAACATATAATTTTTAGTTAAAAATTTTTAATTATTCTAATTTCTTAATTCTTACTTCGCTATTTTTATGCTGCCCGCGTTGGCTCCGCCGCTAAAATTTTCTTCATAGGCGTAAAATGAACCGACAATTTTGCCTCCTGGCTCAAAAACCCGGACATGCGGCGCGCCGCCCGGGCCGGCCGCGGTTATTATTTCAGCCAAACCGTCATTATTCACGTCGGCCTTAGCTAGGTTTACTCCGCCGCGAAAATTACTGTTAAAAGCGAAAAAATGGGATAATAAATTTCCTCGTTTATCAAAAAATTTAACATGCGGTCCGCCGCCGCTCTCCGGAGCGGTTATAATTTGGGCGCTGTTTTTCTGCACGCCACCCCTAACGCTCGCTATCGCCACCCTGACTCCGCCGCGAAAAGTTTTCGGATAAGCCAAAAACTGGCTTATCATGACGCCGATGGCTTTAAAAACCCTTACTTCGGGAATTTTGCCCGCGCCTAAGCCGATGACAATTTCTTCTTCGCCATCGCCGTCAATATCGCCGGTAGCGAGATTCAATTCGCCTCTAAATTTATTGTCATAGGCGTAAAATGAGCCTAATAACTGGCCGCGGCCGTTAAAAATTTTTATCTCCGAATCCCCGCCCGGTCCCGCTACCGCTATTACTTCATCCATGCCGTCATGATTAACATCGGCGGCAGCCACCCTAACTCCGCCGCGAAAATCATTTTTAAAAGCAAACCATTGACCTTTCAATTCGCCGTTTAAATTAAAAATTCTTACATGCGGGCCGCCGCCCGGGCCGGCCGCGGCGATAATCTCTTCTTCGCCGTCGCCGTCAATATCGCCGGCGGCCAAATTCACGCCGCCTTTAAATTTCTTGTCAAAGCCCAAAAATTCTTTTTCCACCTTGCCATCTTGATCAGTTACTTTTATTAAGCTCATAAACCCGCTTTGCGGCGCGACTAAAAGTTTTTCCGATTTATTTTTTAAAGCGCTTCGCGCCTCGGTAATGGCGCTTAAGAGATTAAGCCGGCCGCTGCCCAATTTATTTAAATAATTTGGGTTCAAGCGACTGATATCATCGGCAGTCTTAAATAGTATGGCTAAAACTTCGCCTCGATTTAAACCGGCATTGGCAGTTAAAACAAGCGCAATTCCGGCGCTAACCATGGGGACCGCCACCGAAGTGCCTGACCAATAGCCATCATAATATTTATTAAAGGGCCGATCTTTAATATAATTGGTCGGCGAATAGACGACAGTGCTAAAAACGCTGATGCCCGGCGCCGCTATATCAATGCATTTATTGCTGAAACTCGAAAAGGGCGCTTTCTGATCAATCGTATCGGTGGCGGCTACGCCGACCACCCGGTTGGCGCCGTTAGATCCGTCCAGACAGGCCGGATACATCGGAGTTTCATCCAAATTATAGCCTTCACCCTGCCCAACCTCATTGCCGCCAGCCGCCACGACGATCACTCCGGCATCATAGGCGCGCTTAATCGCTTCATCTAAACTTCTACTATAGCCGAAACCGACAAAACTCAAATTAATTATGTTGGCGCCATTGGCCGCGGCGTAATCAATGGCTTTTATAACTTTGGACGAGTTGCCTTCGCCTTTGTCATCTAAAACTTTAAGCGGCATTAATTGGGCGCTCCAAGTTACGCCGGCAACGCCGGCGGCATTATTGCCTGAAGCCGCGGCAATGCCGGCTATAATCGTGCCATGCAAAATGCCGTCTTCGCTAAAACCCTCTTTAAATTTAGGCGCCGGATCAGCCGTATTATTAACAAAATCCCAGCCATTAATATCATCAATAAAACCATTTTTGTCGTCGTCGATGCCATTAGCCGCGATTTCCCTTTTGTTAACCCAAATATTGCTTTTTAAATCCGGGTGACTTATCTGCACGCCCGAGTCTAAAATAGCAATAACTATATTCGGACTCTCCCTGATTTCATCCCAGGCCGAAGTGGCTTTGATTTTTTGCAAATACCATTGATTGCTAAAATAAGTATCGGAAGGTATGATAGACGCTTGATAAGTATAATCCGGCTCGGCATAATCTACGCCGGATAAATCGCGATAATAATTTAATTGTCCATAAAAATCAGCTGAATTGATTTTAACGGTTACCGGCCGCTCTAAAGCTCTAAATTTCACTAATATTTCGTCAGCTGTAAAATTATTTTTATTATCGCTTAGGCCGTTTGATCCGGCAAAAAACAAAAAAACCAGGGACATAATTGCCCCGATGAAAAAAATATTAAAAAAAGATGTCGATTTTTTTCTCATAACATCTTTATTATAACACAAAATCTCTGTCATTGCGAGAAGCGCCAGCGACGAAGCCTGCCCGACTGCCAGCCCGACAAAGTCGTTCGGGCGGGCGTCGTTCGGGCGGGCAATCTCTGGTTGGAAACGCTTTACAATCCTAAAAGTAAATTTCTCCAATCCTAATTCAACTTATTAAACGAAGCATTTTCTTTTTTTGACCTTCCTTTCTTACCAGAGATTGCCGCGCTCCCTTCGGTCGCTCGCAATGACAAGAACTGCCTTATATCCCCTCTATTACCGCTAAAGTTTCTTTGGCGCACTTATCTAAACTAAAGTTCTTTATTCTGATCTGGCCGCGACCAACTAAATCCTCGGCTAATTTATTATCCAGTAAAACTTGGGCGATTTTTTCCGCCATATCATTTTTATCATTCGGATTAAAAAGCCAGGCCGCTCCAGCCGTTATTTCTGAAATCGCGGGGATATTAGAGGCGGCAATGGGTATGGCTAAAGCCATGGCTTGTAAAAGAGGAATGCCAAAACCTTCGTAAAGCGAAGGAAAAACAAACAGCGCGGCCCCGCTATAGATATAGGGAATGTCTTGCTCCGGCACCCAGCCAGTAATAATAACCTCGTTATCCAAGTCGAATTCTTCTATAATATATTTCACCTCGTCAAAACCCAAACCGGCGTTGCCGACCAGAACTAATTTATGATTAAGCTTTTTATATTTCTCTCTTAGTTCAACAAAAGCGTCAACTAGCCCGGTGATATTCTTTTTCTTTTCCAAACGGCCGACATAAAAAATATAAGGAGGTTTGATGCCGTATCTGTCTAAAACCCGCCTGACTTCCCGCCTGTCAAGAATTGGCCGATAAAGATCGTTGTTAAAACCATTATAGACTACGGCTATCTTAGATTCGGACGCGGCACCTGCCTGCCGGTAGGCAGGGTAAACATCTATGAGCTCTTGCTTGGTAAATTTAGAAACAGCGATAATCTTTTTAGCGTGCTTTAGCGAAAATTTTGTCGACCAGCCGTGGTAATCAAGTATGTTGGAACTGAATTTACCGCCGGTTAATAGTTTGGCTAACCAATCAAAAAACTTACCAGCCAGACTGTGGCTGGACCCGATTTTATCCGAACTGTAAACTTCTTTAAGCCGTTCAAAACCAATATCATGAATAGTAACTACGGATCTCCGTGGATGAATAACCGGTAAAGTATGGGCTGGAATGAAAAGAATGCCCGGAGAATGAAAAAGCATTTCCCAAGACAAACGAATCTGCGTCCAGAAATAAGTTAGTGGCCAATTTAAAATCTTGGCCTTAAAATTATTATGCGGACTCTTGATTTTTTGACAGCCATTTTCCATTTCAATCTTGCCGCCAGCTTCACCACTTTTGTCCGTCAAGTCAGTTAATCCGCCAGTCAGGGGTTTGTCGCTATATAAAACATATTGATTGGTTGAATCAATTTTGGCTAATTCTCTGATTAAATAATACGAATACCATTCGGTGCCGCTTTTAAATTCTCGGCCGGCTCGGCTGGCGTCAATGCCGATTAACATAGATATAAATACTAAAATTAAAAATTGATTTAACCTACTCCCCCATCCCAATCTGGTAAATATTCTCATTGGTAATCCCCAGCGACAGGTAGCGCATGATTTCATAAGCCGCGGAACCGTCCTTCATGTAGTATCTCTTACCGTCGGCTGGGTTCAGATACCAGGCCTGGCCGCGCTGTTGCACTTGCAGGACAATCCGGCCATTGAGGCGGTTAACTAATTTCTGGTCAACTGTTAGCTTGCCCTGACCCAGCGGATTATGCCCCTGGCTAATTTCATCCCCATCCTTAAAACCGTCATTATCCGTATCCGGGTTGTTTGCGTCTGTGCCTAAACCTTCTTCCAGCTTGTCGGCCAGGCCGTCAGCATCAGTATCCGTGTCTCTGAACCTGGTTTCCAGGCCAAGGGGAATCTTAGCCAAATCTTTATCCGTGATGCCTAGACCGAACTTACGCAGAGCGCCATAGGCCGTTGCTCCGTCAGCCAAATAGAACCTCTTTTGCGATAGCGGGTCAAGATACCAGGCCTGGCCCCGTTCCTGAACCTGGAGGAGAATGCGGCCTTGGAGTCGCTTAGTCAGAGCCGGGTCTAGCTTTTTTAATAGAGCTTTCTGGGCTTGGGGGTGAACGAGCCGGTAAGCGAGGGAACGGTTGGGGATGTGGAAGTGCTGATAACTGGGGGCGTGCTGGTTCCGCTGGTAGGCGGGACAGCGGGGGTCAGCGTGCCTCCGCCGCCTCCGGATGATCCTCCTCCTCCGCCGCCGGATAGAGGAAGAGCGGGGGCAGACACCGAGAAAGAAATAATATAGTCGCCAGTAGTGGCCGAACCGGCTGAATCACAACGGACATAGTAAACATAGGTAGAGCCATTAGCGAGATTAGCGATGGCCGTGGAATGAGTAGTGCCGCCGGTGGTGGTAAAAATTGAGGGCTGGAGATTATAGGTTAGGTTAGCGGTAGTTCCATACTTACAGGTAGCTGGCTGGTCGGTAATGAGAGAGATGGCGGTTTGGGTGGTACCCGCGGCCAGAGCCGACGAAGGCGAACCGTTAGACGGAGCCGGAGGATTATTAGTCAGAGACGGCGGAGTTTGAGTGGTAGCGGAAGCAGACGGAGATTCCGGAGAACTGTTGCCCGCGCCGTCAAAAGCGCTAACGGTGTAGGCGTAGAGAGTGGAGGGCGAGAGGCCAGTGTTGGAGTATGCGGTGCCGGTGACGGTGATTAAGAGCGCGCCTCCCCGGTAGATTCTGTAGCTGGTGACGCCCGAAGTGACCGCGCCTGCAACCGCGGGATCGGTTGAAGGGCTCCAGGAGAGGTTAATTTGCGAGGCGGAGATGGCGGTAGCGGAGAAATTAGCGGGAATAGAGGGCGGAGTAATGTCTGGCGTGGAAACCGCGACATTATTGATAGTTAGGGCTATGGTTGAAGTAGCCCTGTTTCCGGCCAGATCGCGCGCCACGGCGGAAAGAACATGATTGCCGTTAGGGATACCGCTAGTGTTCCAACTACCGGAGTATGGAGCGGTGGTAAGTTCAGCGCCAATGTTGGCGTTATTGAGCTTAAATTGGACGGTTAGAAGGCCGGGTCGGTGGCGGTAACCGAGAGCGGCACGGCCGCGCCCGAGACCGTGGCGTTAATTAGCGGAGCGGTAATGGAGATAGTAGGCGGGGTGGTGTCGGGAGAGAGCGGGATGGTTAGCGAGCAATTAGCGTTAGCGCCGCCGTTTGAGCCCAGACACTGCCAGAGATAATTAGTAGTCGTATCGGCCTGATCGGAAAATATACCGGCGGAACATTGGTTTAATGAGGCGGAACAGATACCGGTGGTGGGGGTCGGGGTAACCATACAACTTTGGGTGGTAATGGGAGAGCCGCCGGTACAGCCGGAGGGAGAGCTGGTCAATACCGCGCGGGTTTGCGTGCCGTTGGTGCATGTTCCCCATGTTGAATATGTGAAAGAGGTGCAAGATAGAGGTGCTGTTGGCTGGCCGGAATAATATTCATACGCGCCTCTACTCCAAGTCGTGCGAGTGACACCGTACATATCTACCACTGAGTCAATTGTGCCAAAAAACGAATCTGTCCCACCATTCCACCACGGCTGTGCAGTTAAATTTAATCCAGCCGTGGTGTTTGATGTCAACCTAAAATCATTCCCCGTATAATTCGTAAAGATCGTGCTG
>Ga0076133_117_pt1 | contig 40185 bp, 34 predicted proteins | sample RifGroC2_FD_67719 | JGI IMG/M metagenome (GOLD analysis project Ga0076133, IMG submission 67719) | Parcubacteria bacterium GW2011_GWC2_42_12 | reverse complement strand
AATTTGCTTAGAATGCATCGGGGCATAAGTCGGGAAAATCGATACAAAATGATTTGCCAAATATTAAGAAACCAAGCACCCAAAAATTAACTTAAACCAAAATTACTTATTAACGTCTAACTAATATTATAACATAAACTTAATAAATAATAAAACTAATAAATTTATCTTAAAATTTTTTCTATTTCATCAACGCTGGCCACTTTAATTAATTTCTGCCTTAAACTACTGGCGTTTGGCAAACCGCTCACATACCAGCACAAATGCTTGCGCATTTCAATAATCCCCGGCTGGCCCTTTAACTTCTCCGCTAGCTTGGCATGCTTTAAAACTATTTGAAAAATTTTTTTCTTCGTTATGGGTTGCGAGTTGCGAGCTACGAGTTGCGAGAAGATCCACGGTCTGCCTAAGGCACCTTGACCGATGCCGATTCCATCCGCGCCGGTTTTGCTTAAAAGTTCGTCGGCACTTATCTTGTCTTTAACTCCGCCGTTAGCTAGCAAAACGCCTTTCACATATTGGCGCGCCTGTTTAATAATCTGCCAATCCACTCCCCCGCTCTGTGCCTCTGCCACGCTCCGGCCATGGATCATCACGGCTTTAATGTCCAAATCCGCCAAAGGTTTTAAAAAATCCAACGCCGTAGTTGATCCGGCTCGCGACCTGATTTTTATGGACACGGGCAAATCAGTATTATTTATGATCGCTTCAATTATTTCCCGCGCCAACTTAACATTATTCATTAAGACCGCGCCCGCGCCCTGGCGCGCGATTTTTTTAACCGGACAGCCGAAATTTATGTCAATGCCGTCTGATTTAATTTCCTTGGCCGCAATTCGGGCGGCTCGGGCGAAATGCTCCGGCTTGGCGCCAAAGAGCTGAACCACAAAGGGACGCTCTTTTTTATTAAATTTCATTAAAGCCAAAGTTTTCTGGGAATTATAAACGATGGCCGTGGCGCTAACCATTTCGCTATAAACCACCTCCGCGCCGTATTGCTTACAAATTTGCCGAAAAGCGCTGTCCGTCACTCCGGCCATGGGCGCCAAAGCGTAAATCGGCTTCTTCAGTTTTAACCAAAAATTTGGCATACAAAAATACGGCCTAAGCCGGTTATGCTGTTTGCTGGGGTAGTTAATTTTTGAAGTGAGGACTGTTTGAGCCGCCATCTAGTTCATATTAAGTGGCCGGAATAGAGCGTAGTATCCGGGTTCATGTTAATGCGGCTAACAGTTCTGCGAGTTCCGCAACGAAAAAATTAATTACCCCGGCAAACAGTCAAAATGAAAAGTCAATAAAAAAATTACTTCTTGCTTATCCTTTGCCCATCTTTCGCGTCTTCCGCCGAGTAGCCCAATTTTTCTATTTCCCGCCGCAGCCTGTCCGCTTCTGTCCAATTTTTACTTTCGCGCGCCTTGACCCGCGCGCGCGCCAAAATTGTAACTTCAGCCGAAGTTTCCTCCGGCTCGCCGGCTTGATTTAAATTTAGCCCCAAGACTTTATCAAAATCCAAAATTGTGGCCAATTTATCTTTATTGGTAAGATCGGATTTTAGTAATTCCTGCGCCATAGCCAAAACCTTGGGCATATTCAAATCGTCATTAACCGCCGCTAAAAACTTCTCTGCAAATTCTTTATTAATCTTACCCTGGTCTTGGCCTAACGCCCTAACCTGATTATACAAATGCTCTAAACCAGACTGCGCGTTTTTCATCGCCTCTTCGCCATACTCCATGGGCTTCCGGTAATGCGTTTGCAGAGTGGCAAAACGGTAGATTAGCGGATCAATCTTCTTTTTTATAAAAGCATTTTTCAGGGTTAAAAAATTATCTTCACTCTTGGCCATTTTTTTGCCGCCGGCAATATTTAAAAACGCTCCATGAAGCCAATAATTAAAAAATTTCTTACCCGTGGCCGCCTCGCTTTGCGCGATTTCATTAGTATGGTGAATATCAATATGATCAACGCCGCCGCAATGGATGTCCAGTTGATCGCGCAATTCTGCCAGGCTCATAGCCGAACATTCAATAGCCCAGCCGGGAAAACCAATTCCCCAAGGGCTGGGCCATTCCATCTGCCTCTTTGCGGTTTTCACCCCCCCGACAAAGGGGGTAAGGGGGGTTGAAAATTTCCATAAAGCAAAATCAGCGGCATTCTTTTTCTCGTCGTTCTTTTCTACCCGCGCTCCGGCCAATAGATTCTCCGTCGGCTGATGGCTCAGCTGATTATAATTTTTAAACTTCGCGATATCAAAATATATGCCATCGCTAATTTTATAGGCGTACCCTTTCTTCTCTAAAATTTCTACCAGCTCGATCTGCTCTTTAATATAATCGGTCGCCTTGCACCAAATATTCGGTTCCGTAATATTTAATCTCTTCATGTCGTCACGGAACGCTTGAGTATAAAATTCCGCAATTTCCCAAACGGTTTTGTTTTCTCTTTTCGCGCCTTTTTCTAACTTATCCTCGCCCATATCTCGATCACCGGTCAAGTGGCCAACATCGGTAATGTTCATGACATGCTTCACTTTATAGCCATTATAAACCAAGACCCGCTTTAAGATGTCTTCAAAAATATAGGTGCGCAGATTGCCGATATGCGCGTAATTATAAACCGTCGGGCCGCAAGTATATAAACCGACCGCGCCCTTCTTAATCGGCTTGAATTCCTCTTTTTGCCGCGTTAAAGTGTTATAGAGATATAATTTATTCATGTATTCATCATAACCGAAAAATCAGCTTAAATCAAATATAAAAACAGTCGGCCTCGGGCCGACTGTTTTTATATCTTAAGCTTTATATTATAAATATTTCTCCGGATCCGCGCTGACGCCGTTTAACAGGACTTCAAAATGCAAATGCGCTCCGTTGGTATAGAGGCCGGCGCCGGGCGTACCGGGCGTACCGCCGGACAAACCGATAATTTCTCCCTGATTAACCTGATCGCCCGCCTGAACATCCAGGCGCGATAAGTGAGCGTATTTTGTTATTAGGCCGTTGCCATGGCTAATGGTAATATAGCTGGCCTGATCGCCTGAACCGCTAACCACCGCGACGACTGCGCCGGCGGCCGCCGCCTTAACCGGAGTGCCTTGAGCCGTGACTATGTCAATGCCGGTATGTTCGCCGTTAGAATTGCCATAAGGATAATTCGCGTCATGCCAACGGTAAGTTATGGAACCGCTAACCGGTTGAATAAACATTTTCGCGCTACTCCCGGTAACTACGGTAAATTTATAACTGTCGGTCGGATCGCCGCTGATTAAAGCGCTCACTCTGGAAGTTTTGCCTTGAGCCGTAAAATCACTGAAATAAATATCCATATTTTGATCCGCTATGCTGTCATTGGCCTTGACATGAACATCAAAGACGGCTTCTTCCCCGGCCTTGACAAGGTAGCCGCCTAAATTAATTTTATTGGCTCCGGCCACCGGACGGCTAACCGCGCTGCTGGCGGTTCTTTGCTGATCGCGATTGACAATCCTTAAATTGCTATAACCCAAGCTATAAGTCAATTCTTGATCAGCCGCGTTGATGGTAATTGCCCCTAATCTTAAATCTTCAACGCCTGAATTTTTAACTTTAAAGCCGGCAATAACATTATCATTTTCGCCTTGAGTCACAAAACCCTCGGCAACTTTACTGATTTCCGCCTTCGCTTGACCAAAATTTACTTTATGGCTATTAACATTTAAATTATTGACCACGGCCGGTATTAAGGAACCGCTATTGACCGCCGCTAGATTGCTAATAGCTAATTGAATCGTCGAGGCACCTAATTCTTTTTCCGTATCCGCGTAAACTTTTATTTCCGCTCTGGCGCCTGACTTTAAAACATAACTGAAGCCGCCAACGGCGATGTCGCCGCTATAGGGAGCGGAGATCGTTTTAATTTTCGCGGAACCGATATAAAAGCGCAAATTACTGAATCCATTGTCAAAAGAAATAGTACCCGAGCTGTCGCTGCCGCGGGAAAAGGTCAAATCGGTTATTTTAGTATCGCCTCCGGCCGCGCCCTCAATAATAAAGCTGGCGATTTTAATATTTTTCTCGCCCTTAATAAAGGATCGATCGCCCAATTCATTATTAGGATAGAGATAAAGATTGGATTTGCTGATGGTTAATTTCGCTCCGGCAATATTCGCCGTATCGCGCCAATAAGCGCCGCTAGCAACTCGATAGTTAAGCCCGTTTAAAATTATTCTATAATAACCGCCGTTGGGCGCGCTGTCGGGTATTTTAGTAACTAAGGCGATAACTAAGTTCTGTTTGGCCTTTAAATCCAAATTACCCAAGTCGACATCAACCGCGCCGTTATCAAATTCGTCGCCGTTAATATAACCGTAAACTTCGCCGGTATTATAATTAACCAAATAAACGGTTTCGGTTAAACCGGGCATAGCGCTATTTTTCCCCAAACTGAAATTTAAACTAGCCAAGTTAATTTTTTGATTATTATTTCTAATCTCAAAGTTACCGATAATCACGCCCGTCTCTTTAATAAAAACTTTATTATTTGCTTTTAATTCTTTGGCGACAAGGCCCAAGGTCTCCCTCTTAATGGTAATATTTTCATCCAGATTGGTTATATTTACATATAAGTTAAAATTCCCCTGCGAGCTCAAAACCTTGGCTTTGCTGAGATAAAGATTAATCAAACTGTTTTCTCCATTTTCCCCGCCCGGGATATCGGCTAAAATGATAAAAGTTTCATTGCCGTTTTTCTTAATTCTATAATCTTTTAATTTAAAGACTATCTCTCTATCACTGGTCATTTCCGGAACGGTAGAAATTATTTGCCCAGCTCTATTTTTTAACTTGAAGTTATTTAGACTGAACGCGCCGGCTTTGCTCTGATTGGCGAATTTTAATTCTTTAACAAAAATATCCGACCTGCCGGAAGTTTCAGCTAAATTGAATTTACCGATATTTTTTTCCGTTGAACCGATAATCGCTTGATTATTATTAATACTTAAAGATTGTTCGCTGGCAGTAACGCTTTCTAAAATACCGAATCCGGAGATAAGTTTAAATGTCTCTCCGGTTAGAGGAAAAGCGCCGGTCGCGTTAGCGCCGATTATATTAGAAGCTTGATTAATGGCGACTTGAAAAGTCTGATTGGTAACATCCGCCGAACTATCTTTAAAATTTACATAAACTTTTATTTTTTTGGTCTCGCCTGAGCTGATAAATATCGGCCGGCTGTTAATATTAAAACTGGCTTGACGATTGTCCATCCTGGAAGAAACCGAATATTCAATATCGCTTTCGTTAGTTAAATAAATTTCTTGGATTACGTCAGAATTAAAAATGCCCTTTAAATTTAAAACAAATTTTGTAATTTCAACCGGCGCGCTTAGAGCTCTTAAGCTAAAAACCGCCACTAAATTACCTTGAGCGCCAACGGCTAAATAATCGGCTTTCGGGCTGGAAGAATCCAGAGTGATAGCCAATGAATTATCATTATTATCGCCGACAGCGCCGCCAACTTTAAAGTCAGTAATTTTATATTCGGCTAAATCCGCCGGAGAAATTGTCATAATCTCCGCCCACTTAAATCCGGACTCAATGAATTGCTGTTCCGATGCTATTAAAGCTTTCCGGCCTTGGCTGATATAATAAACTTGATTTGAATCTTTGCTTTTCATCAAATGCGTTTCCGGCCATTTGTCTAATTCCTCCTGGCTGATAATTTTTATGTCTGGCCATTTGTTGCCATAAGATAAAAAAGCGGCTGCCGAGACATACGGCTTTTTCAAACCGCGATTATGATCCAGGTAATAAACCGCCGGGTTAGCCGCGGTTTTAACCTGCCTTATTTTTGCATCCAAACCGGCAGCAGCCAGCGCTTCATCTGCCATCAGGATTAGGCCGAATAAACCGGCCATAACCAAGCTAATCAAAAACATTATTAAATTTTTAGCCCTGCCCGCGCCGGCAGGCAAATTTTTCTTAAATATACTCATCATATTTTTTTATAATTATGACTAATTTTAGCTAATTTTATTAATATTTATATTAAAATTATCTAACTAACTAATATAGCATATATATAAAATAATGTCAAGCGAAATAAAAATTTAAACCCCCTATCGCTAGGGGGCATTCTTACCATCATAATTATAAGAAAATAGCTAACTCACGCCTGCTTCATCAATCACTATTAGCTTTCTGCCTTCTAAAATGCCATATAAAAAAATATCGGTAATGTCGCGACGGTATTTAAATTCCTGCGGATTAAAAACAGTAAAATTAATTTCCTTGCCCAATTCAATTTCCAGCTCTTTAATTAATTTTACTAATTTTATCTTATTGATTTTGCCAACTAACAAAATATCAATTAGGGAATTCGGGTTGTTGACGAAAATTCCGGTTAAGACCAACAATTTAATTTTACCGATAGCTTGCAATTTCCGCACAAAGTCTTTTTCATACAAAATCTGCGCCTTAACTATTAAGGCCTTAATCTCGTCAAACAAAACAAAATTAGGATTGGCGCGATAATATTTCTTTTCCTGGCCCGTGGCTGATGCTTTCTTTTCTGCGGGCGTTTCTCCATGATTAATATCTTTGGCGTCAGAAGTTAAGATGCCAAAACCCTCCAAATTCTCTAACTCCCGGCGCACTGAATTCAATTGCAATTTTAAATCACGCGACAATTGCCTAATATAGTATTTATCTAAGGGGTGAATCAAAAATAATTTTAAAATCTTAACCCTGGTTTTTGAACCGAATAATTTTTCCAGCATAATAAATATGTATTGAGCTTTTAAATGCCCGCCTAATTGCCCCGCCGATCAACAAATCAGCTACGGATAATACAAATTATTGAAAATTTTTATTATCTATTCGTGATATTTGTAGTGGCTTTGCCGGCCGGCCGGTAGGCAGGCAGATTTATAGGAGTTACTTAACTTATTTATTCATTTATTGTATAATAAAGATACCATTTAGTCAAAAATTGAATTATGAACTATAAGATAGCCCAATTTATCTTCACTCCTCCCCAGCGCAGCCAATCAACGTTGGAAATTTATGTTGCCCAACCCGATGCCGGGAAAGAAGCTCTGGCCGGCAAGTTATTCGCTTTGATGGAAATCGGCTCAACTAAAACGGCCGGGCTTAAAATCATTAATTTTCTAATCAACTCTTTGAACCACGATTATTACCAAAACGAAAAAATGATTTTAAGAGAAAGGGTAAGTACGATAAAAATTGAGCATATCTTTGAATCAGCCCTGGCTAAGACTAATAAAAAATTAGCTGAGTTTTTGCAAGCCGAAAAGATCAAGCTTAACCCCGATATTTTAAATTTTACTATCGGCGTGATTTATGACGATAGCCTGCATTTCGCCAATCTAGGAAAAAATAAGGCCTTGCTTATATATCGGGGCAAACCAAGCGATAATATCAAACACAAATTAGCTGACATCACTGAACAAACCAGCTCTCCGGAAACTAAAAAACAACCAAGCGCGATAAAATTATTTTCCAATATCATCAGCGGCTCCCTGCCCCGCGGCGGTTATTTTATTTTTGCCAACGAAACTTTTGGAGAATACCTGTCGGCCAAGCAAATTATCAGCATTGTCACGACTTTGCCTCCGGCCGGCGCGGCCGAACAAATTAAAAATACGCTCAATAAGATTAACGCTTATGTGCCTTTTTTGGGCATTATCATAAAAAATACGGCTGGGCTGGAAATAGAAGGAATAAAAATCAAAGAACCGATTTGCTCAACTAAGACCTCAATTGACAATTTAATCGTCACTGAAGAAAAAACCGAAAGATTGCTAACGCCGTCTGGCTTGGTAAGTGCCAAAAAATGGTCGTCATTTTTCAATAATTTAATCGGCCGCTTAAGCCCCAAGCCAACCGCTAAAATCAGCCGCCCGGCCTTTCTGTTAAAAGATAAGATCTTTATCAAAAGAAAAGCCGATTGGCTGTCACTTAAAAAAATATTTGACGCTCTAAAAAATTTCGGCGTTTATTTAATTGGCTTATTTATTTATATTTTTAGAATTATCACTGACAAAAAAACTTTAGCGGATTTTTTCCATAAGCTAATTTTTAAAATAAAAAATTCCTGGGCAATCCTTAGGACCGCCGCCGTTAGATCATTCTTCTGGTACAAGAATCTAAACAAAATTAATAAAACCCTATTTTCCGTCTTCTTGATTTGTTTATTAATCTTTTCCGCTAATCTCGGCTGGCAAAATATAAAAAATAAAACCACGGAGCAGCGGGCGATTATTAATAACTTAACGATGGCGATTGAACAAAAACAAAATCAAATAGACGCGAGTCTTTTGTACGATAACGAAACTGGCGCCGGGAAACTGCTCGAAGAAGTTAAAGAGCTCTTGAAACAACTGCCTCAAGGCAGCCAAGATCAAAAAAATCAATATCGGCGGCTGCTGGCCAAACACCAGGTACAAATGGAAAAAATCAGCCATGTCATCCGCGTCGCTCCGGTTGAATTAGCTAATCTTATCAATCTCAGCGCCAATGCCAAACCAATTAATATAATTCTGGCCAAAAATAAAATTTACGCCGCCGCCGCGCCAGCAACTATTTATAGCATTGACTTGGACAGTAAGTTAACAACTTTAATAAATCTAAATAACCCCGATATCAACCGGCTTGATTTCCCCAACCTTGATAAAAACAATAATATCTATTATCTTAGCGCGAACAAAGTAGCGGTTTTAGATGCAAAATCAGAAAAATTATCTTGGCTAGACATTAATTATAACGGCAACCTAGAAAAAATTGTCGCTTTTCAGCAATATAATAATAGATTTTATTTAACTGACGCGGCGGCCGGACAAATTTTTCGTTTTACTAAAAATGGTAACCAGCTAACCGGTTCCACTCCCTGGCTAAACAATAAAGAAGATTTAACTAAGGTTGTCAGCCTTAATATTGACGGCGATATCTATTTATTAAAAAATGATGGGGAAATATCTAAATACACCAAAGGAAAAAAGCAAAATTTTTCCACCACCGCTATTGAACCGGCGCTAAACCAGCCCGCAAAAATGATAATTTCTCCGGAGCAAAATTATCTTTATATTCTTGAGCCAGCAAATAAAAGATTAATTGTCTTGGATAAAACCGGCCGATTTTTAAGCCAATATACCAGCGATAAATTTGGTAATTTAAAAGATTGCCAAATTGATGAAACCAACAAAAAAATATATTTTTTGAATAATACCACTGTTTATTCAATTGACATGAGCCATTTAGCCAAATAGCATTACAAATATTATTTAAGCGCAATAAAAAGACATTCTTTATTGAGAGAACGTCTTTTTATATTTCGTGTCGTTCGTGATTATTTCAAAGTAACTTTGGCTCCGGCTTCCTCCAGGGCCTTCTTCATGGCATCGGCATCGGCCTTTTTAACGCCTTCCTTCAACATTTTTGGGGCGGCGTCAACCAAGTCCTTGGCATCCTTTAATCCCATTTCGGTTAAAGCGCGCACCGCTTTAATAACCGCGATTTTGTTCGCGCCGGCTTCGGTTATTTCCACGTTAAAACTGGTTTTCTCTTCGACTTCAACGGCCGCGGCAGCCGGACCAGCCATCATCATGGCCGGAGCGGAGGCGGAAACGCCGAACTTCTTTTCTAAAATCTTAACCAATTCAGCTAAATCCAAGACCGACATCTTCTCGATAGTCTCAATTAAAGTCTTAAATTTTGCCGGAACTTCAATTTGTTCCTCTTGGCCGGCCGTAGCTTCCGCCGCGGCGGCTGGTTTTGTTTCTTCTGGCATAAATTTTATAATTATTAATTAATTATTAAACTTGTTTTTTATCTTTAATGGCGCTTAACGCGTACACTAAATTCTTTAAATTCCCGGCCAAGGCATTAACCAAGCCGGCAACCGGCGCGTTAATGGAACCGACGATCCTACCATATAATTCCTGTTTAGACGGCAATTTAGATAAACTGGCGACTTGAGTCGCGTCAAGATACTTATCTTCCAAAATACCGCCGATAAATTCAATTTTACCCTCTTTGTCCTTTTCTTTCTTGAATTGACCGACTATTTTCGCCGGCGAGACTTCATCTCCATAACCAAAAACTGCCGCTACCTGGCCGACGAAGCCTTTAATGTCCAGGCCGGCAATGGCTCTATCTTTTAGGGCTAAGCTAAACAAAGTCTTCTTAGCCACATAATATTCATTATTCTCTTTATATAATCTTGCCCTTAGATCTTCGTTATCTTTAACTGTCAAGCCACTATACCTGGTAAAGATGATTGACTTGGCTTTAGCGATTTTATCCGTTAATTCGTTTAAAATGGCTTTCTTCTGTTCTTTGTTCTTTGGCATATTATTTAAAATTTATTGATAAATTATCTTTTTTAATAAAAAAAATCTGCCTAATGCGCAGACTCTAAAATAGCTAAAATTAGCTTGGTCTCGGCAGGATTTACGCCTAATTTTGGCACCTGCTGTCTGCGACTATTAAATTTATATTAACATAATCGCTCAGGCTGTCAAGTCCCGGCCTTCTCGCCCCTATCTTTCTTTACTAAATATATATCTTTGCCAGAAAAACATAATTAAAAAAACTGCTATTAATATAATCACATCGATCGTGTCTATAAAACCTCTGGCCTTATAAATTAACAGGCCCAATAATATTGGCGAGCAAAAAACCACCACATCTGATACTAATTTATGAAAAATATTAAGATAAATCACTAATTCGGTATTACCATGCTTTTTCCTTTTCTTGATCTCCGATCTGGTTAACTTTAATCTGACTAAAAAGATGACGCCGAAAAACGCTAACGGCACCATCGATTGCAAAAATAAAGAGAAGGCGAAGAAATGATTGCCGGCAATAAAATAAACAATGCAAAAAGCCACCAACAAAAGAATAAACATTAAATTTAAAAAATCCAGAACTAACTCTTTGGCTGACATAAAATTATTTCAAATATTTAAACTTATTTAGATTATGTTCCTCTAAGCTCCGACTATAGATCGTCTTACCCGTCGCCGGATCGCTTAAGAAATAATTATACGCCGTGAACTCCGGATAGATCGCGGCTTTAAGCGCGTTCAGTCCGGGATTGGCGATCGGCCCGGGCGGCAGGCCGCGGTATTTATAAGTGTTATAAGGTGAGTCAATTTTCGTATCTTCAATACTATACTGCGCTTTATTGACGCCTAAGATATGGGCCAAGGTCGCGCAAGATTCTAGGCCCTGGCCATTTTTAATCCGCTGCCAAAAAATTCCGGAAACAATTTTCATGTCATCGATTGATCTAACTTCTTTTTCAATTATTGAAGCCAGAGTAACGATTTCATAAATAGTTTTCTGCTGCCATTTAATTTCCGCTCTCATTTCCGGCGTTAATTTTCTATCAAAATTAGTTAGCATTTTAAAAATAATCTGCTCGGCCGCGGTATTGGCAAATATCCTATAAGTATCCGGAAATAAATATCCCGCCAAATTGGCTTCTCTGGGCGCGTCATTTAAAAAATCCGGTTTGGGAAAATTAAAATTCCAGACGCTGAGAGGAGCTTGGGCTAGGCCTAGAAACTCGCTGGCGCCAGTAATTTTGTTGCTAGTAAAATACGCTCCGATATCTTTTAAATTCCAACCCTCGATAATCCTAATTGATTTTTCCCGGCTGATGGCTTCACCGTCGATCAATACTTTTAAAATTTCTCTGGTGCTAAGCTTTGGACTAATTAAATATTCTCCTGCTTTAAGGTTGGCTGCGGCGCCCCAAATTTGGTATTTAAAATAAACTGGCGACTTAATCAAATTCTCTTTTTTTAAATTACTAATAATTTGTTCAGCGGTCTCGCCCTTGCTCACCGTAAAAGCGCGCTCTTGGCCGTTCGGGTCAGCCGGAGAATTTAAACTATGCCAATAAGAACTTCCGGCTATTAAAATTGTAGTCAAAATAAATATTATTTTCTTTGCCATAAATGATTAAAACTATTAAAAACTAACTGAACTAAATTTTTATACACCTATTCTTTATATTTTTATCTCTTGATTTTTGCCGCATGAGCAATTAGCGAGGAGCTGGAACGAATCTTTTTTCCCATACCCTTATCTATTATCTTTATATGCCGGCGCCGGCAGACGGCTACTTCAGGAATATTGCCTACATTTCTGTCGCCGCCTTTAGCAAATATATCGGGTTTTATTCTATCAAGTGATCTGCAGACTGACGCATCCCGATCAATTGACAAAAAAACTTCATCAACCCACTTAATGGCTGAAACTATTTTCATTCTATCAATTTGATTTAAAAACGGCACGCTGCCCTTAAGTTTTACTTGGTAGTCATTATTAACTATTACTACGAGTCGGTCGCCTAATTTTTTAGCTTTCTCCATCATCTCAAGATGGCCAACATGCAAAGGATTAAAATAGCCGCTGACGGCTACAGTAATTTTCTTTTTCATAAAATATTTTAGTCACATTAATATTAAACTTCCTCTATGATAATATTACCAAACCAACCGGATTCAGGCAAACGAGTTTTTCCCTCGCTTGTATTTTCTCTTATTCTATGCTATAATTAATTTACAGTCAAAAAAGTTGACAAAAAACAAAAATAAAGATAAAAATAAAAATGGTACAAAATTTAAATGGGCGGCTAAAGTTTACCTATAGCGGCCCCAAAAAAGAATATAATCGGCTAATCAGCGCGAATTTTAAGCTATCTCTATTCGGTTTACTGATAGGGATTTTTTTATTGCCTCAAACCGCCTATTTATCCACCGTCACGCCGGAGAAATTAATTGAATTGACTAATCAAGCGAGAGAGAGTGTTGGCCTGAATACTCTAACCGCTAATCAATTATTAGCCCAAGCCGCAATTCTAAAAGGCCAGGCGATTATTGCCGCTAATACTTTTAAGCATACTATTGATGACAAAAAGTTTTCCGCTTGGATTCGCGACGCCGGCTATAATTATTCTTATGTGGGCGAAAATTTGGCGATCGATTTTATTACCAGCGAAGGAGTTATGAAAGCCTGGGAAAATTCACCTTTGCATAAAAAAAATCTTTTAAATCCATATTATCAAGAAATCGGCATTGCCACCATGCCCGGTAAATTTCAAGGCCAAGATACTACGGTCGTGGTGCAGATCTTCGGCGCCCCGGCCGCCGGCTCGGCTCAACCGCAAATAGCAAACTCCGGGCTTAGTTATTTAAATTCGGCTCCAGCGGAAATAAACTTAGCTGATTGGCAATTTAACCGCCAAGCGGAAAATTTATTGACTCGCTCAACGATGAATCAAGAATCATTGCCGCTCTACTCTAATAAATTAGTTCTGCCAGCTTATAATTATCAGGCCGGAGAGCTGAACAAATTTATTGTACAGCCGAATTATCTGGTTAACTTAAATAGTTTCTTAATGATTTTCGGCTTAATGACTTTAGTTTATTTATTAATCTTCTTATACTATTATTATTTCTTAAAAATTAATCGGCTGATTTCGCTGCAGTCATAAAATAAAATCGTATGTATCAAATTTTAATTACTTCGCTCATCGCCGGCCTGATCGCCCAACTAAGCAAACTCCTGGTTAAATCTAATAACTTAAAATTTAGCTGGCGCTCAATTTTCTCTTACGCCGGCCTGCCGTCAAGCCATGCCGCTTTCGTCGCTTCTTTAGCTACCGTCATCGGCTTAAGCCAAGGTTTCTCTTCTCCCCTCTTCGCCGTCTGTTTTATCTTTGGACTCTTGGTTATCCGCGACGCTCTGGGCATCAGGCGTTATCTTGGCCAACACGGCGAAATTATAAATATCTTGGTGAAAGATTTAAAAACAGATAAAATGCTGGATGAAACCTATCCCAGATTGTTGGAAAAAATCGGCCATACGCCGGCGCAAATAATCGCCGGTTTGCTGATCGGCGTTTTTATCGCCCTGGCCAGCTATTATATTTTTTAGCCGCGCTAAAATTATTTGCAACATAAAAACTGCCTCGCGATATACGGGGCAGTTTTTTATTTAAAATGTTTACTGGCTTATTTTGCTTTAATCAATCCGCGCTTAACCGCTGCGCCGTCCTTAATGCCGTCATTATCCGAATCGGCGAATAAATAATGAGTTTTATATTTATTGATTTCGTCTAAATCGGTTAAGCCGTCGCCGTCCGTGTCCTGATTCTTGTCAATAATATTTTTTAGGCAATATTCGTTTAATTTTTCGGTTTTTACATTTTTACACAGCTCTCTGTCATAACTTGAATAAGCCGTTTGGTAATTAAAGAAATCTTCGCAAATTTCCCTCGCCCCCGAATTAGCTATATCAGCGCAATCGCTTTTCTGGCCATAGACATCTAAAATCGCCCATAAACAGTTATAATAATCATCGCCGCCAACGCCTTCAGCGCAGTCCTGATATAATTTTTCGTCTTTATACTCTAAGTCATGGCAAAGATTACGATCGCCTTTAATAAAAGACACGGAGGCGACGCAGTCGCCGGCATCACCCCGTCCCAAGCATGGTGCCATACTCCCTCCGACCGCCGTATCCGCGTAAAACTTTAACTGCGCGCTGCTCAACCCAGGGTTAATATTTTTTAACTCTTCTACAATATTAGAGTTAGGACTATTTTCCATTGCCTCATTTCCGGCTCGCTTAACCAGAAAAAAGACCAGCACGCCCGAAGCCAGAAATATTACAACGGCTAAAATAATAATTATAATTGTTTTCTTATTAAACATATTTTAAATCTATCTCCAGCATTTATAGTAAGCCGTTGAATGGTTAGTTTTTATTTCCCAATTTTTAGCATTACCAATGTGACTAGGGTAAGGCAAATCTTGATTTAACTTACATGTATTATCAGCCGAATAGCACTCAGCTTGAGTTGCGCACCGACTATATTTGTCTTGGCAAGAAGTACATAAGCCATAAATATTAGTTTGACCAAAAGGCACCGGCGGTGGTTTATATATATTTCCGTCCTTGTATCCTCCGGCACATACCTTTCCGTTTTTAGTGCCCCATGTGAAAATAATTTGCTTTGTATTGTCCCATGCTGACGGGGATTTCACTATCTCGGTATAACCGGGGGTTGTAGTCGCTACATCAACACCGCAACAACCACAACCATCCTGGGAACAGCTTATGAGTTGGCAGCAAGTATAGTTCGTAAGATTAACATTTGTAGACTGACACCCAGTAGAGGTAGTCTCTATAATCTCGGTATCACATACTCCTGTATCCCAAGTGCAAGAGCCGTCGTCTCTACAAGGTTGTGTACCTTGGCTTATAAAACTGATTGGGCACCAAGTTAAACCAGGCGTAACAGTTTCGGTACAAGAATTAGTGCGAGCTTCACTAGTGATAGGGTCTATATCAGTTGGATCGCATTCCTCCCTGCCAGCAGTTACTATACCGTCGCCGCAAGAAGGCCCAGTTACTGTATTACTCTGACAACTAGTGCTACAGCAGGTACGGGTTGTGCCATAACTAGCCACGCAAGTATTAGTATTACCCGCTCTTCCGTCATCGCAAGTTTCATTTATACCATCATCGTTGGGTGATTGAGTAGTGCCATCGCCACAATATGTTAAATTGATTAAAGTACAGGTTGCGGAACATGACTGATTTACGCCTACTCCGTCTATACCATCGCATTGTTCACTAACTCCCTCGCCGTTAACTGCCTCTCGCACTCCGTTCCCGCAGAAAGTATTGCAAGCGCCGTTGGAATAACGGTAATTCGGCGCGCATTTATAATAACAAGGGCCGCCAGCCAGATCATCATTATATGAACTGATGTTGGACGGCTGCCATAAAGAACCATTCCAAGTCTGCGACACAGTGCCGCTGGTATTCCAAATAGTATTGGGAGGTTTGGTAGTACAATTAACATTATTTCTAGTATCGGCCACGCAACCTGAACCATTCCAAGTATAATTGTCCGGGCATCTATAACATGCCTGGCCAGTAGGACAACAGCCGCTAGTACTAACTACCGCGTTGCCTGGATCGCTAGCTCGGCAATTCGGCTGATTGGCCGCGCTGCAAATACCACAACATTTAGTACCAGCGGTTTGGCGGGTACCGCCGCAATCGCCGGTCTGGGTTACTGTCTGGTTTGAACAAACCTGATCTAAAGGAATGCTTGAAGTCCAGATGGTCTCTACTTTAGCGCCTGGCACAATCTCGCAACCAGTATCACAGGTTGACCCGGGGCAAGTGCTGGCGGCGCAGTTTGGGTTGGTTTCAGCTTTGGTACCATCAGAACGAGTGCGGGTGTTGCCACAATTACTGGTTTGAACAATTTTATCGCCCGGACAAACATTTGACCAATCATCGGGTTTCCAGACAAGATCAGCGCAAGTCGCTTCACGGCCGGTTGACGCTTCGGCCGAACCGGGGCAGGCGTCCGGATTTAAGGTGGATATATAGCCGGATTCCATTAAAGCGCAAAGCGTATAAGCGACTTTATTTTTCGCTATATAAACATAAGCAAAACTGCATGAGGGAAAATCAAACTGGCCATCGCCGTTTTTATCGGCGCCGGCAAATTCTTTACTGGCAGGATCCCAGCAGGTTGTTTTATCATAGCCAGCGCCACCGCATAAGCCCAGCCGGTTTAACGGATCTATTGGCAAAGGGCTTTTTAAGTCGCTGGCTAAAGTATTTTTCCAGCTTGGCCAGACCGAAATTGAGGCCTTGGCTAGATATGAGCCGGAAACTAATTGCGGATAAACGCCGCTTTGCGCTTTAAATTTTTCTAAAATAAATTTAATTTCAGCCAAATCCGACAACCTTCTGGTGTCGCGGATTATCTTGGCTTTTTGGCTGTCGCAATATTCCCCGGTTTTGCATTCACCATCCACCAGACAATCGCCGCTCAAAAATTTGTCCGGCTGAACGCATTTGCCTACCGTTAAAGCTTCTTTATTGAACCGCCAATGGGATAGCAGCTGGCCAAAAATATCTACCGTTGGATTTTCCGCTTGCTGATTATATGAGATGATATAAATATTAGTGAAAAATTTATTGTTAACAGGATCATTGGGTAAATAAATATTAGCCGCGTTGACATAAACCGTTCGGCCGTCGCGCACGGCTTCATAGCCGTCAACGATTAGGGCTTGAGGCGAGCCCTTTAATTTAATATTCTCATTGTACCAGCGCAACGGCGATAAATAATCAGGATTAGGTATAACTCGCAAGCCGACAGCGTCAGGCGAGGTAGCGGCCCAGAGGGAACCGTTGGCGGACAATAAAAAAACAGCTAAAATAAAAATCAGCTTGATTGACTTAATTAATAATCCGCCGTGAAACAATCTTTTCATAAGCATGAAAAATGATGATTATATTATACCACATTACGCCGTTGAAAACTATCGCGTCACTCTATGGCGCCGGACAAGATGGCGTGAAAGTAAAGTCAACTCCCTCGGCGCATTTAACAAAGTACCCTTCAAAGGGCAATATTTGAAAATCCTGTTTTATCGCATTAGCAATTTCTGAATTTTCCACCTCCGACCAGTAAAGAACAGGGTCAACCCCGTTGTTACCAGTGCTTACCGCCGCGCATCTATTATCTCTGGCCGATATTTCTCTAAGGAGTTTTGAGGCCGTGTATCCTGCCGCGCAATAAGGCATTCCAAAGTATGTATGCGTGTTCTTAATTTTAAATGGCAGGGCTGAATCAAACTCTTTGCCAGTTATATTAAATAAAGATTGGGCAGGGGCCACTATATTAAATACATCACCCGGTTTAATTATGGAATCTATACCATCCCACACATTATCAAACTCATCAAATGTAATACCACCACTCCAACTACGCGTCTGAGTGCCCCACAATTTTAATGACACGCCAGGTAAGGGGTTGATAAAAACTTCACTTATTTTTTTAGAGCCCGTATTTACTGGAAGCGTCAAAAAATATGAGCGCTGTGGCATTAAATTAAAAGCGTGGGTTGCTGGATTGTAAAAATCTTCTAGGCATGAGCCAAACCGACAGCCGTTTTGACATTGGGTTTGACTTGACCAAACAGCATTATTACATTGAGCTTTATATCTCTGATCCGTTGCGCAGGCATACGCTCCGTTGGGTACCGCATTACCTGCTTCACCGCCAGCGCAGGAGCTGGCTGTCGTATGGCATCTTTTAACTCCGCTCATATCTGCGTCGCAATAAGCATTAGAGCAATCAGCGTCCACGGTACATTCTTGTCCGATTACACTCTTGCAACTAGCTCCGGCGAATGAACCGACAAGATAATCATAATAGACATTTGGAGTCGTAGTATAACCGCATTGCCCGCCAGGCGCGCAGGCCGTGCGCCGCCACTCTGAATTGGAGCACGAAAGAGTGGCCAGACTTTTTCCATTTCCATAAGGATCGGCAGACTCGCATATTGTCCCGCCGTTGGGCGCGGATATATTATATAACCGAAGTTCGGGAGTTGGATCGCGCGGTCTGGCAAACAGGCAGCTGCCATTCTCCGGCGTAAAGCAGAACTTGAATCCCAAATCATCAGCCAAGCACTGGCTGCCCAGGCGGCATTCTGAATTATCTGCGCAGGCCAGGCCGTTGGGTTTGCTGTTGTCGGTTGAATCAGTTATCCGCATCAGCGGGTCGCCCCAGGCAATATTGTTGGGCGATTCCCAGGTATTGAAGAAGGCTTCAGCCAGCGTCATGCCGGAGGCATAGGATAAAAAGAAGTCCTCGGCATGATCTGCCCCAGGAGGGCCTGGCTCGTAAACATTCCCGTAGCCGCCGGAAAAGCTCCTGGAATAATTTGTTCCGCCGAAAGCGATTGAGGAAATAAAATCAGGCGGTTTACTAAAGTATGATTCATCCGTAGCTCTTAAATATACGCTCCATGGCGTATAGGGGTCAATTGAAAAAGTATTGCCGTTAAATGATTCATAGGCGGTTATTACCGCTCGGTTGGCCACCGGGGCTTTCACCAACCTAAGCGCCCAATCAAAAAAATAATTTGGATGATGCGTTCCAAACCCGTAATAACCTACCACTGGACCGCCAAGCGCGGACAGGTCCAGCGGAGCAACATCGGTTTTCTCCAGCACGATGTTGTTCTGTGGTATTCCTGCCGTCGCAGAAAGAAATTTAGAAGCAGTGGCAAATTCCTCCTCCCAGATATCATTATTTATTATATCTGTCGCGTTTCCATCCACCACCCATTTGGCGCTCCGCAGGTCCGGCGGAGTTGCCTGCGCCCGGTCAATCATTTTTTTTATGTCGGCAAGGTTATAGCCATTGAGATTTGATGAAACATATTTTGGCCTCATCCCCAGTCCAAAGGATTGGTAATCTGCGGCGTCAAAATGCTGTAAAAGACGCGCGCTTCTGGCGCGCCAATATGGGCTAAAGTCATTATTAGCGTCAGGCAGCAGCTTAGCTCGGTTATCCCTATTGTAAAGCTTCTTGGAGCAGGCCTCGTCTATTACGGCGCACAAACTATAATCCAGTTCTGGTTCAAACGCGGTAGTGTTTGACATATGGCTTTGAGTTATCCTAACGGGTTGCCCTGTCAATGCATCAATATATTCAATTGGCGGGATGACTTGCATGCTTATTCTTATCGGCAGTCCTTTAGCTATTGCCACATGGGTTATTTTTAATTCAGGGTGGGCGGCAACATAATCGTCAAGCGGCTTTTTTATATAATTTATAAAATCCGCGAGACTTGACCATTCCTTGTGCCGCGGAGTAGGAACAGAGCTGCTAATTAAAGTATTGTCAAAAATTGAATCCGGCACATCAAGCCCTAATTTGCTGGCGCCGGGTCTTTTCTGTAAATAATAATTGCAGATTTTTGCGGATGTTGCGTCATTAAAATTGTATAGGCAAATTGCATTGGCATTGGTTGGGATTGACGGAAGATTCGCCACAACAATGGTTATCTTTCTGGGCGTGGCTTCCGGTGCCCAATTATTTGCCTGATCAACCGCGTGAAGGCCGTACCACCAGACGCCAGGGTCAGGATTATCCGTGGCTGAACCGGAATGAGTATCAATATTTTGCGAGGCGATATTTTGACGCAAAGACGCGACTTCCGCCCAAGTCCCGGGATTGCCTGATGCGTCCGGAGCGCGCCAGACTTCAACGCGGGCCAGATGAGAACCGCCGGTATCGGAAACACTCCAGGTGATAACTGGTCCGGTGGCAACCGTAAATGAATCTACCGCAGGTTTAATAGAGTCGCAACTTTGAGTGGTTATGGGCATACCTCCGGTGCAACCCGCGGGAGAGCTGGTAAAAACGGTTCTGGTCTGCGCGCCATTCGCGCAAGTTCCCCAGGCGGAGTAGGTAAAAGAAGTGCAAGTTAAGACCGCGCAATCGCCGGAACAAGTCGCATTGCTTTCACCAGTATTGCAGACGCCGTTGCCGCAGCAGCCGGCTAAACCGCAGTCCGGATCTTGAGCGGCCGTACAGCCGGCCGGGCAAACGCCGTTGCAACCGTTAGGAGTACAGAGGGCGGAAATAACAATCTTTCTGGGCGTGGCTTCCGGCGCCCAATTATTTGCCTGGTCAACCGCGTGAATGCCATACCACCAGGCGCCGACCCCCGGAGTGTCGGTCAGAGTACCGGCAGAAGAAAGGCCGGAGGCGGGTTTCTGGGCAACGCCAGAAGGTATGTTGCCCCAGCCGCAGTTTAATTCTTGACCAGTGCTGCAATTAACGGCATCATAGGCGGCGCGCCAAAGTTGCGCCTCCTTGAGCTGAGTTTCGTCAGTAATGGTATAGGTGGCGGTAACCGTGCCGGCCGCCAAAGCAGCCGTAAATGAATCTACCCGCGGATTAGTGGTGTCAGGAATAACCGCGCAATCACTGTCATTGGCATTGGTACAGCCCCGGCCGCAGCAACCATTGCCGCTTTGGCAGGCGCAGTCCGGATCAGGAATAGCGGTGCAACCGCTATTAGTAGAACAACTGCTATTGCACTGATTATCACAGCAATAAGTACCGGCTGATCCGGGCACCCAATTATTACGACAACCGCAACTACCGCTATTTTCTACTAAACTGCCCGAACTATTGCAATAATATGGCGCGCCTTGATTAGTAGAACAGCTGTTATACGGCGTGCCGTCGCCGCAAGCGGGAACGGCGCTGGCCTTGCAGATTCTGTCAGCGCTATCCCAAACATAGCCGGTTCGACATTGATAGCAATCGCCCGAACCGCAGCATTCACCGCTAGTAATTTGGCCATTAACCAAAGAATTGAGGCAGCCAGGGCCGGTGGGACAGCTTACAGTACAACTAGAACCGACGCAAACGCCATTTTGGCAAACCTTGCCGCTAGCCGCGCAGTTAACCTTATTACACCAATCATTATATGGATCAATGTCGCAAATCGTTCCGGTCTTACATTCTTGCACCCAGGCGCCATCGCATCTGGCCGGTTCGGTCAGACGGCATTCGTGATAACAGCAATCAATAGAGCTTTGGCTGGCTGTCGGGAAAATGAAAATAATAATCCCGAAAAATATTATAAATATGGAGTATTTTATTTTCATAAAGGCACTTAAATTATAACACATTCGCCCTGTCATTGCGAGAAGCGAACACAAATCCCTCCCCCGCATCAAGTGCGGGGTCGGGACAAGCTTCGCAATCTCACGTATGACTATATTTCATTAAATCTCGCCACTATTGCATTATAATTATTTTTGCCGTTCGTGAGATTGTCATGGCTACGCCAGATCTCGCGTAGCGACGACCACGCTCCCTGCAGTCGCTCGCAATGACAAATATAATCACTTCTGGCAATTATCACACCAATGCGTACCCCGGCCGCCCAGTTTCATTTTTTTAACCAAGCCGCCGCATTCCCCACACTTCTCCCCTGCCCGACCATAAACTTTTAGATATTTTATAAAATTTCCGCCCTGGCCTTGCGCGTCCACATAATCGCTGAACGAAGTGCCACGGCGCTTTATGGCTAAACGCAATATCTGCGGAATGACTCGCCATAATTTTTTTATTTCTTCAGTTTTCAGGGTTCTTACCCGCCGAAACGGCTTAATACCAGCCAAAAACAGCGACTCATCAGCGTAAATATTGCCGATGCCGGCAATATGCTTTTGCTCTAAGAGCGCCTGCTTAATCGTAGTTCTCGGCCTAGCTGACAATACTTGCCTAAAATATTTTAGAGTAAAATTAAAACTCAAGGGCTCAACCCCGAGACCTTGATCAAATTTTAAAAATTCAGCGCTGGTCGCGAGTTTAATCCAGCCGAAACGCCTGACATCATTAAAAAAAAGAATACTGCTGTCATTAAATTTAAAAATCGCCCGGCTAAATTTATTGGGTAGACGCCGATTTTGATTTATGATCGGATGGCCGCCAACAATAAAATCCTTTCCAGTCTGAAGCGCCAGCTGTCCGGTCATTTTAAGATGAATAATTAAAAAACTATCGCCCAAATCAATAATTATCATCTTGGCTCGCCGCCTGATCGCTTTAATCTTCTGGCCAATAATATTTTTTATTTCTTGATCAGGCGACTGAAAGACTTTTTTGTCCAGAAATTCAACGGCAATGATTTGTTTATGTTTCAATTCCCGATCTAAATCGCGGACAATAGTTTCTACTTCCGGCAGTTCAGGCATAAGGTTAATTATCTTGAACTGTCATTGCGAGCGACCGTAGAGAGCGAAGCAATCTCACATATGACTATATCTAACTAAATCTTGCCATTTTCACATCATGATTATCCTTCGACATTTATGAGATTGCTTCGTCGCCTGATTACAGACTCCTCGCAATGACAATAAAAAATTTAAACTTTAATTTTATACTATTATCTCCCCCGTATTATTATTTTTGTCTATGCCGGCGGCGTTAGCTTCATCAGTATCAATATGCATGGTTAATCTAAACGACGGGTCAACTCTGACTAAAACATTTTCAAATAATAAATCGCGCGCGCCGCTGACATCAACTTTAACCCGGTCGTGGTTTTTAATTCCTAATTTTTTGGCCGCTTCTGGATCAATATGGATATGCCTTAAAGCCAAAATCACGCCTTGCTTTAAATAGAGCTCCCCGAACGGGCCGATAATTTTTATACCCGGCGTCTGATCTAAATTTCCCGAATCCCTGGCCGGCGGTTCTAACCCAAGTTTCTTAGCGTCGGTTTCTGACACTTCCACTTGCGTTGCTTTGCGATATGGCCCTAAAACCCTAACTTTATCTATTTGGCCTCTCGGGCCGACTAATTTGACCCTTTCCCCGGCCGCGAATTGGCCGGTCTGGGACAGATCTTTAAGTTTGGATAAAATAAAACCGGCGCCGAATAATTTTTCCGCGTCCGGTTTTGACAAATGAATGTGGCGGGCCGATACTTCAATTGGAACTTGCATGGTAAATATTTTAATGTCATGACAATTTCTTAAATATCTTTCTTCCAAAGCAGCCCATTCTGCGCGCCCTGCTGGCTTATTTCCGCGGCCGAGTTTTTGGCCGCGAGCTTAAGCGAGCGCTTAATATCGTGATCGTATAATTCCCAGCCGGCGATAAAGGACGAGCCGAAAGCGTCGCCGACTCCGGTAGTGTCAACGCGCAACCGCTCTTTTATTATCGGCTGATGATAAATTTTGCCTTCGGACATAGCATCGGCGCCATGGCGGCCGTTGGTTATTAAGATAATTTTAGAATCGTAAGAAGCCAAAGCGGATAATAAATTTTTAGCGCCGCCAAAAAATGCGGCGCCCTGATTTTTATATTTCCGGTCTGACATAACTATTTCAATGGCTTCGTCTCTATTGACAATCAAGCAGTTGGCGCGCTTAAAATATTTTCTCAAGCCGTTCACTCCGGCTAAAATTTGCCGATGGCCGGGATTCCAGGCGATCTTTGTGCTCTTGATTGAAAAAATCTTTTCCAAATTTTCACGCCAACTTCCTGATAATGAAGTTAAATAAATCCACTTGGCATCTCGCATAATTCGTAATTCGTCATCCGTAATTCGTAATTCGTCGTTAGCCGCTCGATTGGAAAAACAAATATGTTCATTACCCGACCCAACTAGGAGGAAAGAAAATCCGGTTTCGGCCTGCTTGGTTTTTTGAATTAAGGACACATCCACTCCCTGCTTTTTAAAATTACCTAAAATTATCCGCCCGCGCTCGTCGCCGCCGATTGACGCCAGGCAAGCCGCTTTAAAGCCCAAACGGGCGAAGCAGACCGCGGCGTTAGCCGCGCCGCCGCCAAAGCCGGAAAAAGATTTATCAACCTTAATTTTAGCGCCATATTCAAAGGCCAACAATTTTTGTTTGGTTAAATCTTTTTTATTGTTAAGCAAGACTCCTTCGCCGGTATAAAAAGTTATGTCCTCGGTTGCGCCGCCGATGGTGATCATGTCGTATTTCATAGAAATTGTATTTTACCCCCTTTAACAAAGGGGGTGAGGGGGATTTTTTTTAAAAAAAATCTATTTCACCCCTCGCTTATAAATCCCCCGCCCTTTCGGGCGACCCCTTTATTAAAGGGGCCATAAAAGGCTAGTTTTATTTTTCCTTTTCCAGCAACTCTTTAGTGAACTTTTTCATCTCCGATCCAATATCTTCGCGATCAAAAGCGTATTTCAGCATGGTTTTCATGTAATTTAACGGGTCGCCGGTGGTAAGCCATTCGCCGTCCTCAATCTCTTTAGCGTAAAATTTTCCGCCATTTTTAACATAAGTTTTAAGCGCGTCAACAAGATAGAGCTCATTGCCCTTGCCTAGAGCCGTCTCTTTCAAAATATCAACTATCTCCTGGTTTAAAATCATGCGGCCGAAATCAGCCAATTTCGACGGCGTTTCCTCGGCGCTTGGTTTTTCCACGATGTCTTCAATTTGCATGGTGCCTTTTTTAACTTTAACGATGCCATAACGATAGACCTGATTGAGCGGCACTTCCTGAACGCCGATCATTAGATGGCCGGTCTTATTATAATCATCCACCATTTGCTTAGCAAAAGGAATTTTTGATTTAACTAGATCGTCGCCCCAAACAAACATAAACGGCTCATCTCTAACGATGCTGGCGGCCGATAAGACGGGCGTGCCGTTGCCATACGGCCCTTTCTGACGGATATAAATAAAATTGGCTAAATTAGATATCTTTTTAACTTCTTCCAACAGTTTATCTTTGCCGGCTTTTTTTAATTCATCAACCAGCGCCCAATTCTGGTCAAAGTGATCTTCTAGCGGCTTCTTGTCCCACTTGGTAACTAAAATTATATCTTCAATGCCGGCCGCCACTAATTCTTCAACCACCAATTGAATAATCGGCTTATCAACGATTGGCAGCATTTCCTTAGGCATTGACTTAGTCGCCGGTAAGAGCCGCGTTCCAGAACCGGCCACAGCCACGATGGCTTTTCTTATTTTTTTAATCATAACCATAAATTTTTAAATAGTTATTTTGTTATCTTCCTCGCCATTTCCATAAATATTTTACCCAGGAAGCTAAATGATGCCAGGCGGCGATACTTTTAAAAAACTTATACCAGGGTGTTCTGGCGCTTTGTCTCGCATGATTATGCGTAATGACCGCGTCCGGATTATAGATTACTTGCCAGCCGCCTCCCCAAAAACGCCGGCATAGATCGATATCTTCAAAGTAAATAAAAAACCTTTCATCAAAAGCGCCAACTTGCCTTAGCGCCTCGGCTCGGCAAAATAAAAATGATCCTAAAAGCCAATCCACTTCGCCTATCTTATCTTTATTATAATCTTTATACAAAAATCTGTCTAAATTTCTTTTGGCAAAACCGATCTTGCCGAGCGGCGTACGCCGATACAAGGGCGTTAGCAGCCCGGGCCAGCGGAAACAGGTTTCCTGAACGGTCTGATCCAAATTAAACTGCTTAGGTCCGGCCACGCCAACGCGCGGATTATTTTCCATGAAATCAAACAATTTTATAAAAATATCTTTTGAAGCGGAAGTATCCGGATTCATGATCACGATATATTTGCCTTGGGATTGGCCGATCCCTTGATTATTGGCCGCGCCATATCCCATATTTCTCCCATTCATGACAAATTTAATTTCCCCGAACGGCTCTAAATCGCGGCTGGCTAGATCCACGGAATAATTATCCACCACGATAATTTCATAATCCAAACCCGGCCAATCAGCGTTTTTGATAGACCGAAGACAATTTAGAGTAAGGTCTTTAGATTTATAGTTAACTATGACGATGCTTACATCCATAAAAATGTAAAGTTTAAAAATCAAAATGAAAAATTACAGTTTAAAATATAAAATTATATGCATTTTTATTTTTCAATTTTACATTGTCATTTTACACTTTGATTTTTACATTTTACATTATAGTTCACCATCTTATCAAAACTCTTATTATTTTCCAATACGCATTAAATAGCGCATTCGCGACCCTTAGCCGCTTTCCCCCTATTTCCTGATACCAAATCTTACCGCTAAACATTTTAACTATTTTTCTGTCTGGCACTGTTCTCAATTCTTGAACTTTTTTCCTTTCGGCCATAATTCTCCGCCAATTGGCTAAATTCAAAAAATAACTGTAAACTTTTATTTTTTCATAAAACCAGCCGTTTTTATAAGCAAAAAATATCAAGCCGATTTCCATGACAACAAAAGCCGGCAGAATTAGCATTAAAGTCGCCCAATGATAATTTTTTAAAATGGCCATGATACGGTTTCTGTCCAACCAATAATACTTTTTAATACTGCGGCTAAATTCGTATTTATGATAGACCGCGGCTCCCGGCGCTAAAACACAGCCATAACCGGCCAGCCAAATCCGCCAGCCCAAATCCTGATCTTCATTATACATCCAAAATTCTTCATCAAACAGCCCGACTTTTTTTAGCGCCTCTTTAGTAAGTAACACCGCCGCCCCAGATGGATAACAAATTTCTACCCCCTTTAACAAAGGGAGTGGGGGGGATTTGTATTCATCTCCATAACCATCGGTATAACCAAACCCCAAGAAGTGAGTTATGTTGCCTAAACTATTGATTTTTTCTTTCTCCGGCCAGAGCATCAATCGCGCCTGCGCCGCGCCAATCTCTTTTTTATCATTCCCGCGCAGGCGGGAATCCAGATTATTCTCTGCCGCTTCCACCATCTTTTTTACGCAATCTGGCTCAATAATCGTGTCCAAATTAAACAAGATTACATATTCAAATCCCTGCTCCAGCGCCTTTTTAATAGCATCGTTATTACCCTTGGCAAAACCATCGTTATTTTTATTTCTGATTATTTCGTATTTACCCCCGTTAATAAGGGGGGCGAGGGGGATTTTATGCCCCCCTTGCGAGGGGGGAGGGAAGGGGCTGTTTCCGTCCAAAATCTTTTTTACGCACCCATAACTCTCCGCCGTACTTTCATTATCAGTTATAAATATTTTTATTTCGCCGGCATAATCCTGCTTTTTTAGCCCAGCCAAACAATCCGCTAAATATTTTTCCGCGTAGTCTTTGTAATTTACCAATATTATCGCGACTCGCTTATTATTTTTAAATTTTACATTGTCATTTTCCATTTTGATTTTTTAATTTTACATTTTATTTTATTCCAGCGGACTCTTTATCTTTTTTAAACTTGGATTAGTCACTTTGGTATAAATTTGCGTAGTCCTAATATTAGCATGGCCCAGGAGTTCCTGAACATAGCGCACATCCACGCCGTTTTCTAAGAGATGCGTGGCAAAACTATGCCGTAAGGAATGAAAAGTGGCTTCTTTATTAATATGGCATCTTTTCAAAGCATTTTCAAATACCATTTGCGCCGACCGCTCGGTTAAATGCCCGCCCCGTTCACTGGCAAAGACAAAATCGTTTTTATCGCGCAAGGCCATAATTTCAGCCAGCCCCGCCTTGACTCTTTCGGGAAAAATCGTTAGCCGGTCTTTATTACCTTTAGCGCCCTTAAGATGAATGGTTAATTCAGCCAAATTCACATCTTTTATTTTTAAATTTATGGCTTCGCTTACCCTAAAACCCGCCCCATACGAGAGAGCGATAAGTAGCATGTGTTTTTTGTTGCTGATTGAATCAATTATTTTTTCTATTTCTTTCTTAGACAAGACGACGGGCAACTTGCTCGCCGTTTTGGCAAATTTAATATCCAGGGGAACATTATTTTTAAAAATCTCTCGGTAGAAATATTTTATGGCGTTTAAATAAAGATTGATGGTCTGCGAGGCCTGCCCCCTATCCTGTTTTTCCAGAAGGTATCTTTTAATCAGGCCGATATCAGGATCTTTTACGACATTTTTAATATAGCGAAAATAGTCCGCCAGGCAAATTAAATAGCTCTTAATAGTTTTTCGGCTATAGTTTCTAAGTTTAAGTTCGTTTTCTATTCTTTTTAAAAGCTCTTCCAATTTCATAGATTTTAAACTATAATAATATTAGCGAGATTATTTTAAATAAATAATATCATAATTTCGCATAATATACAAACTAAAGCAAATTCTAAAAAATTGTTCGTATAATAGAGAGTTATGCCGAAATCGCTCGCTCCCCCTCGCCTTCCTGCGGTCGGCTCGGGTCGCTCGCTCCTTTTCGGCATAATGGCTTCGCGCGACTTCGCATAACTCGGAATACGCAAAATGGCCTTTCGGCATTTCTCCGCTCCGCTGCGAAATTCCTTCGGCCACTTCGCTTATTCCGAAGCCATTGTACGAAATTTTAAAAAATAAACATTTTATCTTTTTATAGAGCCTTTTTGAAATTTTTTTGGAAAAGAAAAAAGCCCGCAAGGTTTTTATCCTTGAACGAGCTATTGGCGAGATGTGATGTAGGTGAAGTACTACAGGGTAGTCATCTTCACCATACGGGTGTTGGGGACCAATTCCCAACCATCCCCTGCTTTCTGAAGCTCCATGAACAAAGTTTCGCCACTCTCTGTTGTCAGCTCCATCATAGTACCGTTTTTGTCGGTGACTCTTGCGATACTTTCTTTGCCACCAACATTCAACACCACTTTAGTTCCGATCGTCAGCTCTTCCATCGCACTTCCTCCTTCGTGGTTTTTTGGAACAATTCAACGCCAAAATTAGCGTTCAAATTAGTATAGCAGAAAACAGACGGCCTGTCAAGCCCAGCCAAAAAATTTCAAAAAGGCTCTTTTTTATAAAGAATGTTTGTTTTTTAAAACATCGCACAACACGGCACATGCGGTTCAGAAATTTTGCGCAATTATATTTCAAGGAGTGCAAAATTTCCTCAACCCAAATTGCGCTGACGAAATGGCAAGTTTAGTGATATAATCAAGATAGGCGATAATTAACATTTAATTCAATAATTCACGGCGCAACTTCGCATGTGCCGATACGTTATGCCGAAATCGCTCGCTCCCCCTCGCCTTCCTGCGGTCGGCTCGGGTCGCTCGCTCCTTTTCGGCATAATGGCCATAACTCGGAATACGCAAAATGGCCTTTCGGCATTTCTCCGCTCCGCTACGAAATTCCTTCGGCCACTTCGCTTATTCCGAAGCCATTATGTGAAATAGCCAGAAATTTCTTAATTATTTTTTAGATTTTTTTGGCAATTTTTAACTCCTAAGTTATGGATTTTACTAATAGTTATTGCAAAAATATCATATTCTTTTGAAGATGTAACAATTAACACATTATTAGTTGTAATTGTAGTTGCTGGTCTGTATTTTTGGTATTTTATGACCGTAAGATCGCATGTAGCAATAAAAGTTGCCAAAAAGTTAGAGGAAGAGGAAAGTAATAAAAAGTTTAATAACATCGCCTAACACGGCGTATCTGGTTCGCGAGCTAAATAAAATTATTTTTTATGCAATTTATCAAAAATAATCTCATGGAACTAATTTCTCTGCTATTTTCAATTGTAGCTTTAACTATAACATCTGTTATTGTTATTAAGGGCTGGTGGAAACATCGAAATATATACGACATTGAACTACACGAATTATTTAGTGACAAAATTAATGAATATCAAAATAATAAAATTAGTGAAAAACTCAATTCTGGAGAATATACAATTCTGCATACGGAAAAAAATAATTCATCAAGCTTAATATCTACTGGAACAAGTTATCATATATTACTAGGGAAAATAAAAAAATAATTTTATTCTTAACGCTCGCTCACGCAAATTTTAATGCTTTTTTATTTTTCAATACGGTAAATCAAAAACCACCTCGCTTTTAAGATGGTTTCTGAGGTGGAGCCAAGGGGTATCGAACCCCTCAATTCCGAATGTTAAGTGCGGAACCCTCACCATGAGGTGGCCCCTCAACTCCACAAAAAAATTTTACCATAAATTTTACAAAACAAAAAGCCCGATCCCCGTTAGGGTTTCGGACTTTGGAGTTCAACAGATTCCGCACTTAACATTATTAGTATAACACAACAAGCCAGCTTGTCAATAGATTAAAAAGTATCTAACATTAGACAAAAATAAAAAAGCATTAAAACTTCAGATACGCCGAAACGTTATGCCGAAATCGCTCGCTCCCCCTCGCCTTCCTGCGGTCGGCTCGGGTCGCTCGCTCCTTTTCGGCATAATGGCGCGACTTCGCATAACTCGGAATACGCAAAATGGCCTTTCGGCATTTCTCCGCTCCGCTGCGAAATTCCTTCGGCCACTTCGCTTATTCCGAAGCCATTATATGAAATATGCTTTTCTTTTTACGGCTAATACCTAACACTTTTCTATAATGGACAAATTTTATTTTTAATTTTTATAGAGGGGTGTATATGGTGTTTTCTTCGCTCGTGACCTCACTCAGAAAACGATTTTAATATGACAAGAAAAATCATCAAATACGAAAAAGTCATGACACGTGATGCTCCGTTTATTTTGATTGCCGCATGGTATAAATATTTTACTGATTCTATACCTAGAGTTTTTGATTTTGAAGTTAAATTTCCGGAACCAATTTATATTTTTCAAAATGGCGCTGTTGAAAGTTGGCGCGCAACTCAGCTTTTCTTTGACACACTACCTAAGGCCATATCACGCTGGGCAAAAGAGCCCAAAAACACCAAGCGTCTTTTAGCTGAATTTGATAGGTATATCAAGATAGGCAAGAAGCTAAAGAAAGAAAAAGTGCAACCAATAAGCTCAGTGAAAAGCCTAAAAGCAGTCAATAAAATAAAAGAGACCCAAAATTTATTTATAGAGGGCATGGCGGGCCTCATTCCGGCTTATTGGTGCGTGACTTGGAATGAAATGGCGGTAAAACAGAAAAAAAATCATTATTTTCCAAAAAGATTTTAGACAAAGCAACTAAATTACGCCAAGGCGACACTTTTTTTGACGATGCTTGTGATCTGATATACCAATATTTACACATGATTGCTAAAGAAAAAAGCTGGCCTAAAAATTTAATGAAATTTTTTCTTATTCAAGAATTAAAAAAAGCGGTCATAGCTAAACAGAAATATAATTTTTCAGAGTTTAAAAAACGCAATGACGGTTGTGCTTATTTCGCCAATCAGTTGTTTACAAAGAAAGAAATTTCGACTGTTTTAAAAGTTCGCGGTTATAAATTGATTGATAAGAAAATATTATCTACCGCAACTCAATTGAAAGGGTTTTCGGCAAGTCCTGGGCAAGCTCGGGGTAAAGTAAAAGTGGTAATGAATCGAGAGCAATTAAACAAAATAACACCGGGAGACATTTTGGTTTCTCCAATGACCACGCCAGCCTATATGCCAGCTATGACTAAAGCTGCGGCTTTCGTTACGGATGAAGGTGGTATTATCTGCCATGCAGCTATTGTTTCCAGAGAGATGAAAAAACCATGTATTGTTGGCACAAAAAACGCTACTAAAATTTTACGAGGCGACGATTTGGTTGAGTTGGACGCAAATAATGGGATAGTTAACATCATTGAACGCGCAGAATAAGGAGTCTTAGCTTCGGGGCATTCACCCCCAAGCCCCTCTGCCCCTCGCCAAGACAAAAATAAAATTTGTTCATTACAGAAAAGTGTTTCCGCTAAGGCGGAACAAAAAGAAAAGCATACATCATATAACAAGGCATATCTGGTTACGGCTTTTTACAAAAGCCTCTACCCATATTTGCCTCCGCTACGCTACGGCAAACATCAGATATGCCGATACGTTATGCCGAAATCGCTCGCTCCCCCTCGCCTTCCTGCGGTCGGCTCGGGTCGCTCGCTCCTTTTCGGCATAATGGCATAACTCGGAATACGCAAAATGGCCTTTCGGCATTTCTCCGCTCCGCTACGAAATTCCTTCGGCCACTTCGCTTATTCCGAAGCCATTATGTGAAATAAAAAACTAATAAATTTTAACCACAAAAATTATGGTATTAAATTCCTTTAAGAAAAATATAATAAAAAACGCGATTATTGTTATAATCGCAGCTTCCCTGTGGCCTGTTATTGCGAACTCTATAAATCAAATTGGACTGGGACAAATAAGCGACTTTCTTCTTATAATCAGTATGTTGCTTGTAACAGTATGTTTCGCAAACTTTGCCTTTACTTATGAAAAAAGCAAACTTGACTCAATGGCAGGAAAGCTGCTTTCACATGGTGCGACTTTTACTTTTATACTACTAATAGCATTACTGCTTGAAAGTATTGTGCTGGCAGTTAAAATAATTTATCCCTCTTTCTATGCTATAATTTTTGGATTCGTTATATTACTTTATATTGGCATAGTGCTATACGACTTTTGGGATTTTTTGAGAGTTAAATAATTTATTAGTTTTTTACATCATATAACAACGAGTATCCGGCGGAGCAGATGAGAATAAATTTATAATTTTTCTGTTTATTGAAAATTAATTTTATTTTTTGGCAAATCAAAAACCACCTCGCTTTTGAGATGGTTTCTGACGTGGAGCCAAGGGGTATTGAACCCCTCTATCCGAATGTCGAATACGGATTCCTCACCGTGAGGTAGCCCCTTAAACTCCACATAAAAATTTTATCATAAATTTTACAAAACAAAAAGCCCGATCCCCCTTAGGGTCTCGGACTTCGGGAGTTCAGTAGAATCCGTATTCGACATTATCAGTATAACAGATTTGACAGGGTTGTCAAGAGTTAAAATAATATCTAAAATTAGAGAAAAATAAAAAAGCATTAAAACTTCAGATACGCCGATACGTTATGCCGAAATCGCTCGCTCCTTTTCGACTATGCTAAATACTTAACATTAACTTTATAAATATGAAACTAGGAATTATTATCTACTCAAATGACGCTGAAACTGTATGGAATGCTTTTCGATTCGCAAATTTTTCGCTCAAAGAAGGTAATTTGGTAAAAATCTTTTTGCTAGCAAAGGGAGTAGAATATGAAGCTCTTAATAGCAAAAAATTTAACATTAAAGAACAGGCGAAATTATTTCTTAGTAATAATGGAAAAATTTTTGCCTGCGGTACATGTTTAAAGAGCCGCGAATCGGAAGGCTCGCAAATGTGCCCTATTTCAACCATGAAAGATTTACACGAAATAGTAAAAGAAAGCGATAAAGTTGTCTCGTTTTAACGCGCAGACCGAAACATCGCACAACACCGAATATACGGCTACAATTAACTCAAAAAATGGCATAAGAAAATATTAAACTGAAGAATTATGAATATCAACGGAAAACATTATCGCACAATTTGGATTAAAGAAGATGATAAAAAGATAGTTCAGATTATTGACCAAAGAAGACTGCCGCATGAATTTATTATTGAAGACTTAAAATTTGTTGCCGATGTGGCCAGAGCCATAAAAGATATGCGGGTCAGGGGTGCCGGCTTAATCGGCGCGACTGCCGGCTATGGCATGTATATCGCTGCTCTAGAAGCGCCTAAAAACGGCTTTGATAATTTTATGATTAGCGCCGGGAATAAACTAAAAAATACCAGGCCAACTGCCGTTAATCTCGGCTGGGCGATTGACCGACAATTAAACGCGATTAAACAGTCAAATAATATTGAAGATAAAATAAAAATTGCTTTTGAGACGGCCAACAATATTGCCGATGAAGACGCGGAATATTGCCGAATGATCGGCCAGCACGGATTAAAAATAATCAGAAAACTAAGTAGGGAGAAAAAAGGGGAACCGGTTAATATTTTAACTCATTGCAATGCGGGCTGGCTGGCCTTTGTTGACTATGGATCCGCTACCGCCCCTATTTATGCGGCTCATGATACCGGAATTAAAGTCCATGTCTGGGTGGATGAAACTAGGCCTCAAAGCCAGGGAGCAAAGCTTACCGCTTGGGAATTGTTAAATTACGGCGTACCCCATCATATTATCGCGGACAATGTTGGCGGGCATCTAATGCAACATAAAATGGTTGATATGTGTATTGTGGGAACAGATCGGACCACTTATACCGGCGATGTGGCAAATAAAATCGGCACTTACCTTAAGGCCTTAGCGGCCAAAGCCAACCAAGTGCCTTTCTATGTAGCTTTGCCATCTTCAACTTTTGATTGGCAGATGCGAGATGGAGTAAAAGAAATACCGATTGAAGAAAGAGAAGCCGAGGAAGTGCTTTACTTGGACGGACTGCATGATGGTAAAATTGAAAAAGTATTAATTGCGCCAAAAGGCAGCCCGGCCGTAAATTACGGGTTTGACGTCACTCCTAGAAAATTTATCACCGGCCTTATTACCGAAAGAGGAGTCTGTAAAGCTACGGAAAAGGATATTCTTAATTTATATCCGGAGCATAAATGATTAAGTTGCCAGAGCTTACTTAAACGAGGCGAACAAAACTAAACAACTATGGATGAAGGTTATATTAAATTTAATTGTCACTGGATAAACGCTAAGCCGATCCCGCTAATTAGACTTCGTGAAATCAATAAATGGCGAAATAAATTATATCGCCGCGGATTGATTGGCGCCTATAATAATGGCGTTGGCTTTGGGAATATTAGCATGAGATGCAAAAATAACAACTTTATAATTACTGGTTCGGCAACCGGCAATTTCCATAAATTAACGGAAAAACATTATGTTTTAGTTAATGATTATGATCTGGCGAAAAATAGTTTAACTTGCCAAGGTCCAATCAAGGCCTCCTCCGAATCTTTATCCCACGCGGTAATTTATGAATGTTCGCTAAAGACCAACGCAGTTATTCATATTCATAATCTGAAAATGTGGAAAAAACTTGTTGATCGAGTTCCGACGACAAATAAAAATATTCCCTACGGAACTCCGGCAATGGCCAAAGAAATCAAAAGATTATTCAGAGAAGCAAAGGTTAATGATAAAAAAATAATTGCCATGGGCGGCCATAAAGAAGGCATAATTAGTTTTGGCAAAACCCTAGCTGAGGCGGGCAATATTCTTTTGCCTAATAGTCGCCCTAACTTGATGATATGATTAAGAGAAACAAAAACACCTGGCTGGCAAAAGTTAAAAGAACATTCACTGCCATGCTGCCTGTTGCTAAAAATAGAATGGGCCAATGCGTTAATTGCGGCGCCTGCTGCCGGCTGCCCAACAACTGTCTTTTTTTGAAGTTCAAACCCGACGGTAAATCATCTTGTTTTATTCACCCCCTAAGACCATTAAATTGCCGGAAATACCCTAGAACTAAAGCCGAATGGCTAACGGAAGACGCTTGCGGATTTAAATTTAAAAATTAAGCTAATTATGTTTTTCCACCGCTTTTTATTCTCACTTTCTCCGCTACCCAGGCCAATAATAAACCAATGGGCCAGCATAATTTTAAAACCCAATAAGCAAACGGCGAATGCCACTTTCTAAAATATTTCAGCATGGAATCGCGAAAATATCTTTGTTTTATCGCTAAATTTACCTGTTTAAAACTTTGACCGACCAAATCGATGCATTCGGCCGCGTTAGAATACCAGACTTCTGCGCCCGTTTCTTTAACGCGCCGGCAATAATCAACTTCTTCAAACCATAAAAAATATCTTTCATCCAATAGGCCGACTTTCTCGATGGCTTGTTTTTTTATTATAAAGAAACCGCCTCTGATAGAATCAACCGCGGCTGATTTAGTATAATCAAAATTCGACCAGAGATATTTATTTAAAATCGCCGGCCAGAGGTGCGGTATCTTTAAAATTATCGCCAATTGATTAAAAAGCGCCGGAAAACGGCGAACCTGCTTTACTACTCGCGCGTTTTCGTCTACCAACTTACACCCCGCCACCCAGGCCCGCTCATGCCAATTCAACCAGGAAACCATATTTGAGAGAGTATCGTCAAACACTCTCATGTCAGGATTTAAAAGCAAAATATATTTACCGCTGGCCTGTTTAATCGCCTGGTTGTTAGCCCGGGAAAATCCCAAATTATCTTGATTAACTATTAATTTCACCTGCGGATATAATCGCCGTACCATAGCGGCAGAACCATCTTGCGAATTATTATCCACCACGAAAACTTCAAAATCAGCATGTCGACTCTCAAACAATGCTCTAAGATTATCTTTTAATTTTTCTTTAACATTCCAGGAAACGATGATAATTGAAAGGTCCATATTGCCTTCACCAAAAAATTTATTTATTTCATAAATAATTCAACTCTTTTTACATCAACCTTAATTTCTAACTGCTCCCGCCTCTTTTTTATTGCTGGCAACAACTTCCACAGGACAACCAACTCTTTCAACAGATATGGCTCAAATAATAAAACAAAGGCTAAGCTTTTAAGCTGGTACCAGGCGGTGGCCAGCTTCACATTCAAAGAAAACGGCAAATCCTTTATTTTTAAAAGTAAAATCCACTGATTTAAAAACGACCATTGCTTGACTAAACGGCTCTTATTCCGGCGATTTAAGGCGATGTTTAAATTAGTCGCCCCTATCGCGGCAACGGCACGATTATGATAAGCCACGGCCTTTTCGGCTAAAACAATTTTCCAGCCGGCCAAACGCAAACGATATGATAAATCACAGTCTTCTTTATACATAAACATCAGTTCATCAAAATACTCTTTAAACTTTCCATTATCAAAAGCTACGTCGGCGAGCGCTTTTAGATTTAACAGCGCCGCCGCGCCGGTAAAACCGAAGACCTCTTTTCCACCCGCTAAGTCAGGTTGATCGCTTTCTCCCTGATGAGCGTCGGAAAAACGCTGTTCCTTATTCAGGGCCAGACCTAGACTATCTATTTGATTGGTTTTTCCCTTAACCGTGAAATCCCATTTGAAAATTTTCGGCGCCACCGCGCCGATCTTTTCGTCCGATTTTATCGCCGCCACCATTTCCTCAATAAAATCCGGCTCAAATATCATATCCGGATTAAGCGCTAAAAAATATTCAGCGCCACCGTCAATCGCCCGTTTAATCATTAAATTAAAGGCCTTGGCAAAACCAAGATTCTCCCCCGCCCATTTTAAATCAATTTCCGAAAAATTATTTTTTATGTATAGGGCATTTTCATTGTCTGGCGTCTGGCTATTATCAACCGCCACTATCTTAAAATCTTTAAAGGTCTGATTGGTTAAGCTAGGCAAAAAATACGGCAAATACTTGGCCGTGGCTTCGCCGTAGGTTATAAAACCAATATAAATTTTCCGCTGATTATTTTCCATCTTTTTACAATTTTTTCTTAACCAAATTTTTCAACTCTTCATTAAACTCCACGATAGCCCGATTGATTATCGGATCAAATTTTTCATATAATTTCTTTTCCTTGACATAAATCCCGGCTTCCAGGAGTGAGTCAAAAGTTCCCGCGTCCAGCCATTTGCCTCTTACCAGGCCAACCTCCAACTCGCCTTTTTCCAGGTACCAATTGTTGATGTCAACTATTTCCACCTCGCCACGAGCGCTGGGTTTAACTTGTTTCGCCGCCTTAATTACGCGATTATCGTAAATATAAAGCCCGGGAATAGCGTAATCGCTGATCCATTTTTTGGGCTTTTCCACAATCTTTATGGCTTTCATCTTAGTATCAAACTGCACGACGCCTAATCTTTCCGGATCTGATACTTTAACAGCAAATATTTTGCCGCCGCTTTTAAAATTCTTAATTTCTTCAGAAAAATCATCCTCAAAAATATTATCGCCTAAAATCATGGTGACATTGTCCTGACCGATAAAATTTTCGCCGACAATAAAAGCGTCGGCCAGTCCTCGAGGATTTTTTTGCACTTTAAATTCTAGGCGAACATCGCTTTTATCAAAGATTGACCCCAGGAGATTCAAAAAATTACCCGACTGCTCGGGCGCGACAATTATCAGAATATCTTTGATGCCAGCTTTTACCAAAACATTCAATGGATAAAAAATCATCTGCCGATCATAAATCGGCAAAAGTTGTTTTGAGGTAGTCGCCGTCAGCGGAAATAAGCGAGTGGCGCTGCCCCCGGATAAAATTATGCCTTTCATAATAAAAAGTTTAAAATTAAAAAATTATATGTCATTGCGAGCCCTGCATCGGCGGGGCGAAGCAATCTCTGGTTAGAAAAACTTTACTAATTTAATGCCAAAATCCTTTAAGCAAAATTTAAATTTATTAATTTAAGCATTTTATTTTATCTGTCTTTCTTGCTTATCAGAGATTGCCACGTCGCTCATTACTCCGCCAGCTGGCGGATTCATTCGCTCCTCGCAATGACAATAAAGACATTTTACACTTCCCCAGATATTCCCTTAACGCCTCTTTATAATCTCTTAACGGCGGCAGCTTGGTATTCAATAAAACCGAGTATTTCGGCCGCTTAGCTGGCTTCAATAATTTATCTCTGCTAATTGGCAAAACTTTAATTTTCAATCCAGCTATTCTAAATAATTCCCCGGCCGCCTCATACCAAGTACCAGCCCCGCTGTTCATTAAATGATAAATGCCATAACCTTTATCGGCTTGAACCAGTTCTTTAGTTGCCTTGGCTAGATCCGGAGAATAAGTAAAACAGCTAATCTCGTCATCAACTACTCCCAATCCCGACTTATTCTTGGCTTGTTCCAATATGATATCAAAAAAATTCGGCTTGGCCATAGCGCTGGTGCCGCCAGGACCGAATAATTTTGAAGTTCTGATTAAATACCATTTTAAACCCTTACCGCTTAATTCTAAAATTCTTTTCTCCCCGTGAAATTTAGTTTTCCCATAGCGGTTAAGCGGCTGGGGTCGGTCGGTTTCATTATAACCGCTCTTTTTTTTGCCGTCAAAAACATAGTTGGTGGAATAATGAACCAAGGTGGCGCCGATTTTCAGGCAAACTTCGGCTAAAAATTTCGGACCGTCAATATTTATCTTTTTTGCCGCTTCATACTCCTCGTCGCTGTCCTCGCATTTATCCACGGCGTTATAAGCCGCGGCATTAATCACCAATTCCGGTCTGATTTCACCGATCTTCTTTAAAATCAGTTCTCTGTCAGTTATATCAATTTCGCTCTTATCCCAACCCAAAACTTCGTTTCCTTTAACAAAAACCTTGACTAACTGCGCTCCCAGATTGCCTTTAGCTCCTAAAATTAATATTTTCATAATCTTAACAAATCAACGAATTAGCTCACGAATATTACAAATATTAAAATGTTTATTCTGTATTCGTGATATTCGTGAATAGATTTGTTGATTTGTAAAAAATATATTATTATAAATCTAAAATCTTCTCTAGATATTTTTTGACCTCCAGTTGCCGCTTTAAAGGATTTTCTAATTCTAGGCTAATTATATCGGCTAAATAATGTTTATATTTTTTTGCATAATCCACCTCGCTTAAATCATCTAACCAATGAGAATCATAGTGATAAGCATTTTCATCGGTAAAACGATTATGGATATTAACTTTTTCCGATTTAACGGCCGAGAGATGATTAACGCCAATTCTATATCGCTTAAGCAAATCTGGCAACTTCTCATACCCCTTAACTTTTTCCCTAAAGCCATGGCTCTCCCAATGCGCGAGATCGAGGCAAACACCGCCGCAATGCTTTACCGCCTCCTCAAAACTACCGTTCATCACAAAAAGATTCTCAATATAAATATTATCTTTATATTTTCCGTTTCTATCAATAAAATCTACAATTTCTTTCGGCGCATGAACATTAAAAACTTGAGTTTTATATCTTTTGACTAAATAATCCAATTCCCAATTTTCCATATCTTCTTCCCTAAGATGCGCATGCGGTATTTTTTCCAACTTAGTCTTGGCCAGTAGCTGATATAATTCTTTTCGTTCTGCCAAATTCAAGCAAGTTGGGAATAAAGCGATTTCTTTTATATCTAATTTATCAATTTCTTTAACTTTATTTTT